>PVBE011649541.1_pt1 | contig 11279 bp, 6 predicted proteins | sample 1631181 | NCBI WGS metagenome assembly PVBE01 (sample SAMN08397723, study PRJNA350692) | Marine metagenome, whole genome shotgun sequencing project. | isolation source: water | place: Pacific Ocean | collected 2012-04 | reverse complement strand
TTGGTGCGGGCAGACTCCGTGGCCCAGCGGTTCACGTGGGCGCGCCCGGCGTTGTAGTCGGCCAGAGCGTAGGGCAGGGGATCGTCAGTATTCGGATAGCGGTCCAATCGCGTTTTTAGATAGTACGTCCCCGCGAGGATGTTGGTACGCGGATCGTAAACGTGCGTGTGCTCGAAGTCGCGCACGCCGTGTTCGTCGGCCCACTCGAACGCGGCCAGTTCCATCAACTGCATCAGCCCGATCTCGCCGGCCTTGCCCACCGCCTTTTCGTCGAAGCGACTCTCCTGCCAGATGACCGCCTTGATCAGCGCGTACTCCACGCCGAACTCCGTCGCCGCATCGCGGATAATGCCGTTGTAACGCCGCTCCGTCTGGTTGTTCAACCACCAGTAATACGCCGCGGCATCGACGACGATCAGCAACAGCAGCCAGTGCAGCCACCGGCGTTTGGGGCGTCGACGGCGCACGGTCAGTAGTCTCTGCCAGCGGCACTGGCGCGGCACGATTGCCGCCAATCGGCCAGCTCCTTGGCCAAGCGCTTGGCCAAGCCGGCCTCGCGCTTGGCCAAGTCCTGTTTCTCCGACGGGTCGGTGATGATGTCGAACAGCTGCGGCGCGCCCTTGGCCTTGCCACTGGAGTAGAGCTTGTACCGGTCGCCGATCCACGCGGTTTGGCCCTTCGAATCAAAGCCAATCGGCCGGCCACGCTTGGCCAATTTGCCGTCGAACAACGGCATGAGGCTGATACCGTCGATCGGCCGGTCGGTGATTGGCTCGACGCCGAGCAGAGCGAGGATCGTTGGCATATAGTCGCTGGTGACGCACGGGACGTTGGTGGTGCGGCCGGGCTTGATCCGCGCCGGCCACTCGACGAGTCCCGGTACGCGGATGCCGCCCTCAAGCAGCGAACGCTTGCGGCCGCTCAGGTGCCCGGCGCTCCCGGGCGCCTTGCCGGTCTGGCCCTCGGGGCCGTTGTCGCTGCAGAAAAACAGCAGCGTGTTTTCCGCCGCGCCCAGTTTGCGCAGTTCGCCGCGGAGTCGCCCGACCTGTTCGTCCATCGCGGTGATGCAGCCGTAGTAATGCTGCGCGTACTTTGGGTAATCCCTGTACATCGCCGCGTGCCTCGGCCCGGCTACGACCGGCAGGTGCGGCGTGTGAAACCAGATGATGCTGAAAAACGGCTGCCTGGCCTGGGTGGCCTTTTGGATGAACGGAATGGCGCGATCCATGATCACGCGCGAGTTCGCGCCGCGGGTGTTTTCGGTGACGCTCTCGCCGCGCTCGTTCCAGTAGGCGGTGCCGTATGGGTTGGCCTCGGTCGCGGCCGCCACCGGATCCCACCACTGCCTGGAGTTGTTGCCCTTGGGCCGGAAAAGCGGATCCCACGTGGGCACCTTCGACTCGGTGCTGAAGCAGATGTCGAAGCCGTTCACCTGCGGCGGCGAATAATTCTTCGCGCCGCGAGGGCCGCCGCGGTTGGCGTCCTTCACCGTTTTCGTGAGCGTGCCAAGGTGCCATTTGCCGAAGTGGCCGGTGGTGTAGCCCTGTTTTTTCAACAGCTCGGCCAGCGTCAACTCCTCCGGCTTCATGTGGCCGCTGTTCGCGAAAGGGATGCCGTAGCGGAACGGGTGCCGGCCGGTGATGCAGCTGCCACGCGTCGGACTGCAAACCGGTGCTGCCGCGTAAAACCGGTTGAACTTCATCCCCCCCTTGGCCATCGCATCGAGGTGCGGCGTGCGGATGATTTTGTTGCCATTGAAACCCACGTCGCCCCAGCCGAGGTCGTCACACATGATGAGCACAATATTGGGCTTCTCCGTAGCCAAGGCGCCGCTCAAACCAAGCGCGGTCGTGATAAGGCAAAGTAGACGTTTCACGCCGCGACGATACGGAGCCGGTTGAACACTGGCAAAATTCTTTTACGAATCCATATTTAGCGCTTGGCCAAGGGGGAGGCGGGTCTTGCAACCGGCTTGGCTTTGCTGTAATTCCCCCGGCCGCGTTTTTACGCGCTTGGCCAAGTTTGCAGCTTCCGCCCGTTTCCGGGCATGTGCCGATGGCATTGATTGTTCAAAAATACGGCGGATCGTCGGTGGCCGACATCGACCGCATCCGCAACGTCGCCAACCGCGTGGCCGAGTACCGGCAGCGCGGCGATCAGGTCGTGGTGGTGGTGTCCGCGATGAAGGGTGTGACCGACAATCTCATCGACATGGCCAAGAGCCTGATGCCGGTGCCCAGCGAGCGGGAGATGGACGTGCTACTTTCCACCGGCGAGCAGACGACGATCGCGTTACTGGCCATCGCGCTGCAGTCGATGGACATTCCGGCCGCGTCGATGACGGGCGCCCAGGCGGGGATCGTGACCGACGGTGTGCATTCCAAGGCAAAGATTCGCAACATCACGCCGGAGAAAATCCACGAGCTGCTCGATGCCGGCAACGTGACCATTGTGGCCGGGTTTCAGGGGCAGACGACGGAGGGCCACATCACCACGCTGGGCCGGGGTGGCTCCGACCTCACGGCGATCGCGCTGGCGGCGGCGCTAAAGGCGGATCTGTGCCAGATTTTTACCGACGTCGACGGCGTCTACACCACCGACCCGCGCATCGTGCCGACAGCGAGGAAGCTCGAGGAAGTCTCGTACGACGAGATGCTCGAGTTGGCCAGCCTGGGCGCGAAGGTGATGCAGTCGCGCTCGGTTGAATTCGCCAAGAAGTTTGGCGTCATTTTTGAAGTTCGCTCCAGCCTCAACAACAATCCCGGGACCATCGTGAAGGAAGAAACGAAAAGCATGGAGGACGTCGTGATCCGCGGCGTGTCGCTCGACAAAAACCAGGCCAAGGTCACCCTCGTCGGCGTGCCGGACAAGCCGGGCGTGGCGTCTCGTATTTTTCAAAAACTGGCCGACTCGGCGATCAACGTCGACATGATTGTGCAGAACATCAGCCACGGCTCCGACACCCCGGCGACCGATCTGTCGTTCACCATCGACAAGCCGGACGTGGCCAAGGCGCAGGGCGTGATCGACGGCATGCGCGCCGACATTGGCTTCGGCGAGACGCTGGCCGACGAAAAAATTGGCAAGCTTTCCATCGTGGGCGTGGGCATGCGCAGCCACTCCGGCGTGGCAGCAAAGATGTTTGACGTCCTCGCCAACACCGGCGTCAACATCCAGATGATCTCCACCAGCGAGATCAAAATCTCCGTGGTCATCGATCTCGACCAGGCGGAGGAAGCCACCCAGGCGGTCCACGACGCGTTTCTTGGTTGATCAACCGGTACTTGTCGCCGCCCGGGCGGGGTGGTAGCAGTGCGGCTTGAACACGATTCGGTTACCTCTCCTCGGGCTAGCGACGGCTGCCTGTTTTTTTCTCCAAACAAATCCGGCCTTATGTGAGTCGAAGGCGCGCGCGGCGCTGCCTCCGTTGCTGGAGTTTGTCGATGGCCGAAAAGTCGATTCGATCGCTGCCTGGCCGGAACGTCGAGAAGAGATCCGCGCACTGATGGTTGAACATTTCATCGGCAGTTACCCGGAGCAGACGCCGGCGATCCTGTCGGCTGAGGTCACTGCCAGCAAAACCCACGAGGACGGTTCGGTGCGTCGCCGAATCCGCGTCGTTCTCGACACGCCCAGGCGGGTGGCGTTTGAGATGGCTCTATGGGCGCCCAGCGGGGCCGGGCCGTTTCCGCTGCTGCTGACTGCACCGCGTTTTTACCAACGCTACTGGGCCGAGGACGCGCTCGAGCGGGGCTACGCTGTCTGCCTGTTCCCGAGTGTCGACAGTCATCATCGTGAGGCCGACTACGCCGGGTACGACAGCGTCTGGCAGACGGTGCGGCGTGAGTTTCCCGACGCGACATGGACGGAGATCAGCACCAAGGCGTGGCTGGCCAGCCGCTGCATCGACTATCTGCTGGGCGACTCGTCTGTCGTGAAAATTTCCCCGGGGCAGATTGCCATCATTGGGTTTTCGCGCTACGGCAAGCAGTCGATGATCGCGGGGGCATTCGACGAGCGCATCACCTGCGTGGTGGCTCGGAGCCCCGGCTCGCCCGGCTCAAGTCCCTATCGGCTGACCAGCCGCAACACCTACGCCGAGGCGCCGTCCGATTTTCCGAGCGAATGGTTTTTGCCCTCGCTTCGCAATTTTACCGGTCGCGAAAATGATCTGCCGATCGATGCCCACGGCTGGTATGCGCTCATTGCCCCGCGCGCCTGCCTCATTCACACCGCCCACAACGACGGCTCGGAACCGACCTTTGCCGTGGAGAAGGGCTACATAGAGGGTCGCTCAGTTTATCGCCTGCTCGGTGCCGAGCAGAATTTGCGGATCGACTACCGGCCCGACGGCCACTCCACCGGTCCGCCGCCGGAGCAGGTCGGTCGCGAGGATCGTCAGCGAAATCTCGACTGGATTGACCTGTCGCTTGGCCGTGGCTTGGCCAAGCGCAGTGACTTCCCCGAGGAGCTGATTCACGACTTCGACTGGCAAGCGTGGGACGCCAATCAAAAACCGGGCGACAAAAAAATCGACCCCGAGGCGCCGATTCGTCAGCGCATCCTTTGGTCGCTTGGCCAAGCGACGGAGAACTTGGCCAAGCCGGAGCAACCGGAGTTCCTGACCGCTGCCGAGTCGGAGCTGATGACGCACGATCGCTGGACGCCCAAGGGCGTGCGGCGGGTGCCGATTCGCTTTGGGCAGGGCGTGCGAGGCAACCTGTTTTTCAAGGAAGGCCAAGCGGAGAAAATGCCGGTGGTGATCTGGCTGCACCCGCTCTCGTACCACAGCGGCTACAACGAAGGCTACGGCGTGCAGGGCACCACCGTGTACCATCGGATGGCCGAGAATGGATTCGCGGTGATCGCCTACGACCAATGCGGCTTTGGCCTGCGGCTGCAGGAGGGAAGTGTCTTTTATGAGCGGCACCCGCGCTGGTCCCGCCTCGGCCGAATGGTGATGGACGCTCGGGACGCGGTGAGCTTCGCTGTCGAGGGGAAGGGCGCCACGAGCGGTGCGATCCCTGAGCTCGACGAAGACCGAGTTTTCCTCCTCGGTTACTCCACCGGGGCGCTCACGGCCATGTATGCCGGTGCGTTGGACGATCGCTTGGCCGGGGTCGCCTGCTTTAGCGGATGGACCCCACTACGCGATGCGACCAAGGCAACCGCGACTGGAGGCAACCGGCGGCTGTGGGAACTGCACGCGCTGCAACCGAGGCTGGGATGGTTCGATGGTCGCGAGGGAGACATTCCGTTCGACTACCACGACGTGCTCGGCCAAGTGCTGCCCAAGCCGTGCCTGATTGTCACGCCCAAGCGAGACCGCTTCGCCGATCACAGCGCCATCACCGAGGCGATCAAGCAACTGCGCTTGGCCAAGCCGAAGCAGGCGGAGGCGGCGTTGACCTGGCAATCCCCCGACGACACCAACCGCTTCCAAGCCGACCAACACCAGCAATTCATTAACTGGACGAAATCTCTCCGGTGAACTGAAGCGCGGCCTACCTTTTCTTTCGCTTTTTGTGGATGCCGGGAGGGAGTTTGGAGTTGTCGCCCATTTTTTTGATGAGGAAATCGCGGGTGACGCCGACCTCGGTCATGAGGGAGTTAAGCTGTTTTTGCGTGGTAGCAATCTGCTTGCGATAGCCGGGTTCGGAGCCGCGGTTGTACATCTCCTGCGGATCCTCCTGCAGATCGTAAAACTCCACTACCTCGGTGTCGGGGAAGCGGATCAGCTTGTAGCGATCGGTGCGGATGCCCCAGTGCTTGGGTGAGCGATTGTAGTAGGCGTAAAAAATGGATGTCCGCCAGTCGGCGGGGGTGTTGCCCTGCAGCAGGGGCCGGAGGCTGACGCCCTGCATGACGCTCGGGATGGCGACTCCGGCGTAGTCGAGCATGGTCGGGCCAAAGTCGATGTTCATGCCCAGGCGCGTGTTCACGCTGCCGGCCTTGATTTCTTTCGGGTAACGGACGATCAGCGGCATTTTGAGGGACTCTTCGAGGATGAGGCGCTTGTCGTGCATGTTGTGTTGGCCAAGCCAATAGCCCTGATCGCTGGTGTAGATGACGAGCGTGTTGTCGAGGGTGCCCTCGGCGCGGAGTTGGTCGATCACACGCTTGACGTTGTCGTCAATGGCGGCGACGCAGCGGATGTATTTGTGGATGAGATGCTGGTAGGCGAGCGAACGACGCTCAGCCGGGTCGTCGGTTTGTTTTCCAATGAAGTCCTCGTACACGAGGTAAAAACTTTTCGGCCCTTCCTCGTCGTACATGACGGAGAAATGTTTGCCCTTGAGCAGGGGGCTGGTCTTGGTGATGTCCTCGTGCAGGCTGGGTGGCTCGGGGATCTTGACGCCCTCGTGCAGCTTGGCCCAGCGCTCGGGATAATCAAAATATTCGTGTGGCCCCTTGAAGTGCAGGCTCAGGTAAAACGGCTTGGTTTTGTCGCGCTGCTTGAGCCACTTGAGCGCCCAGTCGGTGTAACGGTCGGCGTAGTAGCCCTGATATTTTTCACGCCTGGCGTTGGGTCGATGAAGGGTGGGGTTGAAGTAGCTGCCCTGGCCAACCGTTACGGCGTAGTCGCTCGTGCCGCGCGGGAATTGTTTCATGTGCCACTTGCCGACAACACAGGTTTCGTAGCCGCTGTTCGTCAACTCACGAATGTAGCTTGGGGCGTTCGGCTTGAGTTCGCAGCCGAGATTGAGTGCACCGGTGACGTGGGAGTATTGGCCGCTGATGATGCTGGCACGGCTGGGTGAGCAAATGGAGTTGTTGCAGCAGACGTTGGTGAAGCGCATGCCTTCGGTGGCGAGTCGATCGATCGCCGGCGTGTGCACGTAATCCTTTAGCCACGAGCCGTACGCGCCGATGCCCTCGGACGCGTGGTCGTCGGACATCATGAATAGGATGTTCGGCCGCTTGGCCGCCTGCGCTTGGCCAAGCGCGAGCAGTGCAACGAGACAGAGGGGGATCGATAGGAGACGTTTCATGCCAAACGGCAACTACCATTTGGCTGCGGTGGATTGAAGGCCAAACTTGGCCAAGCGGCTGGTTACTTGCGTTGGTAGACGCGGATCCAGTCGACCTCCATCCGAGCTGGAAACGGTGTCGCATCCGAGGGGGCGCCGACGAGGCGACCACCCACGGCGATGTTGAGCAGCAGGTGAAATCGTTGGTCGAACGGTGCGGGGAACGCTGCGCTGCGGGTGCTCCATTTTTTCTGCGTCTGCCAGGGTTTGCCGTCGAGCGTCCAGCGGATTTCACCCTCGCGCCACTCGATGCCAAAGGTGTGGAATCGGTCGGCGAACGTGCCGCTGGCGAGCTTGGTTTTGTCGCCGGAGGAACGGTTGTGCGGCCACTTGCCGCCGTAGTGCAGCGTGCCGAGCAGCTCGTTCGGCTTTGCACCGTTGAGTTCGACGATGTCGATCTCGCCGCTGGCTGCCCACGAGCCGTATTTCTCATCGGTCGGGAGCATCCACATGGCGGGCCAGATGCCCTTGCCGGTTGGCAACTTGGCTCGAATCTCGATTTTCCCGTAGCGCCAGTCGCCTCGGTGCTTGGTGTGAATCCGGCCGGAGCTGAATGGGCGTTGCGTGCCCTGTATGTTTGGGTTGTCTCGATGTGCCTCGAGGATGAGTTTGCCATTTTCGACTCGCACATTTTTGGCGCGATCGGTGTAAAGCTGCATTTCCTGATTGCCACCACCGAAGGCATCCACCGAGACACCCCACTTGCCATAGTCCAGCTTGGAGCCCTTGAATTCGTCCGACCAGACGAGTTGCCAATCCGCTGCCTTGGCATGTGCGGCCAGTAACAAAAGCGGGAAGAACCAAAAACGCATTGGCAGGGGAGTAGCGGCCTGTTCTGCAAAAGTAAACAGTCGATTTTTCGCTGTGATTTGCGGGGGCGTCTCCCTAGGTTCGCCCGATGATGACGACGTTTTGCAGATTCACAGCCGTAATGGCGCTGGCTTTGGCCGGCGGTACGACAACGATTTTGGCGCAGGAAAAACCGGCTGATCCCAAGCCGGAGGAAAAGCCGGCGCCGAAAACCATCTGGGCAGCGGCCGTTGCCGGGGACATCGGGGCGATCAAGGGGTTTCTCGCCAAGGAAAACAAGATCAACGATCAAAACAAGGACGGTTACTCGATCCTGCACGCTGCGATCCGGAAGGGACAGACTGCGGTGGTGACCTTCGCACTGGCCAACGGCGCGGACATCAATCTCCGGAGCAAAAGCAAAAAGGCACCGCTGCACTACGCGGCCCAGTACAATCAACTCGAGGCAGCCAAGCAGTTAGTAGAGGCCAAGGCCGATCTCACGGCGAAGGACAAGAAAGGGCGCACTGCGCTCGACTTTGCCGGCGGCGAGGCCAAGCGAGAGTTGGCGAATTTTCTGCGCGAGGCCGGGGTGCCGAGCCGGAACGATGAAGCGGCGGCCAAGTCCATTTTTGTCGCGGCCAAGTACGGCTCCGTTGCGGCGATCAAAAAACACCTCGAGGCTGGTGTCGATGTGAACGGCAAAAACAAAAACGGCCACACGGCACTACACTTTGCGGCGAGCGCCGGGCAGGTGGATGCGGTTGCTGCATTGATTGACGCCAAAGCCGATCCCGCCTTGGCCGACAAGGCCAAGCGCACTGCCCTGCATTACGCCGTGAGCAACAAGCGGCAGGCCACGGCGACGTTGCTTCTCGAGAAGGGCGCGCCGGTCAATGCCGAGGATAAAAACGGCAAGACCCCGCTGGATTATGCCACCGGAAATAGCCGTGCCGCCATCGCTGAGTTGCTTCGGAGCAAGGGCGGCAAGACGAAGCGGGAATTGGCTGCGGCCGAGAATATTTTTGCCGCGGCCGAGGTGGGCGACGTGGAGGCGGTCAAAAAATTGCTTGAGGCCGGCACGGATGTGAATGCGCCGAACAAAAACGGCTACACGCCATTGCACTTGGCGGTGCGCAATGGCCAAGCGGAGGCAGTTGCGTTGCTGCTCGAAAAAGGGGCGAAGGTCAACGTCCAGCGCCGGGGTAAAACCGCACTGGATTTTGCCGGAAAAAATGAGGCCTTGGCCAAGCTGCTTCGCGACAAGGGCGGGTTGACAGCGAGGGAGATCAAGGCCGCCGGCTCGATTTTCACTGCGGCGTCGAACGGCCTCGCGGATGCGGTCAAAAAACATCTCGCAGCCGGGGCGGACGTAAACGCCAAGAACAAAAGCGGCTACACCGCGCTGCACCTCGCGGCCAAGCGCGGCCACGACGCGGTGGCGGCGGTGCTGCTCGCGGCCAAGGCGGATGTGGCGTTGGCCAGCCGGAGCGGCAAGACGGCACTGCACTACGTGGCGGATTACAACGGCAACCTCGACTTGGCCAAGCGCCTGATTGCAGCCAAGGCGCCGATCAACGTCAGGGACGGCAGCAAAAAGACCCCGTTGAATTATGCATTGTCGCGCAAGCGGACGGAGCTGGCTGAGTTGCTGCGGAGCAACGGCGCCAAGACAACGAAGGAGTTGAACGCCGCCGGGAGTATTTTTGCCGCCGCAGAGGTGGGAGACCTTGAGGCGTTGGCCAAGTTGCTCGCCGCAGAAGGCGCGGACGTTAATGCCACCAACAAAAGCGGCTACACCGCACTGCACCTCGCGGTGCGCAAGGGACAGAAGGACGCCGTGGCCTTGCTGCTGGAAAAGGGCGCCAACGTGAATGCGCAGCGTCGTGGGTGGACGCCACTGGATTTCGCCGGCAAAAATGAAGACATCGCGGCGCTGCTCCGGTCCAAGGGCGGCCTGACGCGGCTGGAGCTGCGCGTCGAGCAGGACATTCTTTACGCGGCGGCCAACGGTTATGCGGATGCGATCGTACGCCACATCGAGAACGGCGGCGACGTGAACAAGACAAACCGCAGGGGCTATAGCGCACTGCACTTTGCGGCGAACAGTGGATACGTCGAGGTCGTTCGCGTGCTGGTAGACAACAAGGTCGAGGTCAACGCCGCCGCGAACAAGTACGGGAAAACCGGACTGCATTATGCGGCACGACACGGGCGCAAGGAGATTGCCACGCTGCTGCTGGAAAACGGGGCAAACGTCAACGCGCTGGATCGCAGCGGACGGACGCCGGTGGATATCGCCGAGCATTATCGACGCAGCGAGACGGCTGTGTTGTTGCGTGAGAGCGGCGGCAAGCGGGCAAGCGAGTTGAAGCCGGAAGAGGGCGAGGGCGACAAGGCTGATCCGCAGCCATTGATGATCGACGACGAACTGGGGCAACTCACCGGCGAGGAGGTGGCACTGACGCTGACGCTTGGCCAAGCCGGGCCGGGTCTTGTCATCGATGGATGGCCGGGTGAGCGTTACCTCATCCAGTCCTCGAGCGATCTTGTCAATTGGATCGGTGTGGAGGAAATCGACAATGAGTCGGGCAGCGTGAATTGGACTGATCCCCGCGAAGAGGTGGCCAGTCAATTCTATCGCGTCCTGATGTTGGATTGATCACGGAGCCATGCCGATTTTTGAAAAATTCTTTCGCTGGCTGTTCTCGGCTCGCATCCTGATTCGTATCGGGGGCGGCGTGCTTGCGTTCGTGGTCGTGGCTGCAGTTTTGTGGAATGCGTTCGATGTCAGCGGGCACAAGCGCTGGTTGGTGTGGAAGGCGGATTGGGAGGCAAAGGGCGAATCGTTTGATGCCGCGAGTGTCATCCCAGCGGCAATCTCGGATGAACAAAACGCCGCCAAGTCCGCCCTGTTTGAGCCGCTGTTCGTGGTTTCCATGCAGAATTCAGAGGAGGCCAAAAAAACAGTCAACCGGTTCAAGTTGGATGCAAAAAAGAAACCCGGTTCAAAAAATTGGAGGCTTGGTGAATCACGAAATCTGGCCGACTGGGAGGAGTCGATACTCGCCGCTGCCAACCCGCCCGAAAAGGGGGACACACCGGCGGACACCATCATCAATGCGTTGAAGCCGTTTGAGGCTGATCTGACTGAGTTGGCTGAGGCGATGGCCAGGCCGGGCTGCCGTTTCGATATTCGTTACGAGGATGTATTCATGGCGCTGATGCCGCATTTGGCCTTGCTCAGGGATGCCAGCCAACTCTATTCGCTCCGGGCCTCGGCGCGCCAGGCCAAGGGCGATACCGACGGGGCCATGTCGGACGTGTTGCTTGGCATCCGCACGAGCGAACTGTTTGCGGATGAGCCGATGTTGATTTCGCAGTTGGTGCGGGTCGCCATTCTGGAGATGAAACTCGTCCCGTTTTGTGACGGGTTGCACCGGCAACAATGGAACGATA
>PVBE011231913.1_pt1 | contig 11279 bp, 6 predicted proteins | sample 1631181 | NCBI WGS metagenome assembly PVBE01 (sample SAMN08397723, study PRJNA350692) | Marine metagenome, whole genome shotgun sequencing project. | isolation source: water | place: Pacific Ocean | collected 2012-04 | reverse complement strand
CCAAACGCTTACTACGCGCGCATTCCCGCTCAAGCGCCTCCGCCAGCGCCTCGGCACTCGCCGGCGCCTTTTCCGTCGACTCGACGTTCTCTCTCGCCAGCGCGTCCACCGCGCGGCTGCGTCGCGTCACTCACGCAATCACGCGCGCACACCGTCAGTCTCGCATCACGACGCGTTCACACGCATCGACTCGAGCGCGAGCATAACCAGAAACGTCCCGCGTCCGTCGTCGTCGTCGTCGTCGTCGCGCGCACCTCTTCTGTCCCACCGCGTTGTCCGTGATGATCACCTCCGTCAGGTCCTCCTCCTCCGTCGCGCGCGCGCGAGAGGCGAACGGACACGGCATGACGCGCGCCGCTCGTTCTCCTCTCTCTCGCGTCGATCGTCGACCGCGCGCGCGCTCCGTCGCGCGTCGACCGGCGTCGACGTCGACACCCCTCTCGCGCGCGCCGCGGGAACTTCGGCGACCGATGCGCGCGCGCGCGCGACGGTGTGCGCGAACGCGCGACGCAGTAGACCCGCTGAACGCGTTCGCGATTCGATGCTCCGCGCGCGGTCTCGCACGCGCCGCGAGGTGTCGCACGGCGGGCGCATCGCGCACAAGATGATGGGCGCGCGATGAGACTTATCCACTGCAGGGTTTAGGGCTTCGCTCTGGGTCGAATCGGACGCGCGCGAAAGCAGAGGTATTTACCGGTGTCATCGGTGTCTCTGGTGTTACTGATGTTACTGGTGTTACTGATGTTACTGTCGGTCACGACCGGGGCGGTCCTTTCGCCGGTTTGACGCTGTCGATGCCCTCGCGGCGATTTCGCGCGGGTCGAGCGGCGGCGGCGGCGGCGCGGCGACGCTTCACCTCCCGGTCGTACATGATCAACGCGCCCGTGACGGCGACGTTGAAGGAGGGTGCGCGCTCGCCCGTGGTCGGAAGTGCGATGTGGTGTCGACAGGCGCGAAGCATGGTCGTGTTCAGACCGGTGTCTTCGCTGCCGAGCACGTACACCGCCTTTGGCGGGTGCTCGAAATTCTCCAGAGGCGTGCCGCCCATCTCGACGCCGACCCACACCGCAGCCACCGGGCTGTGGATGACGAAATCGTTCCAATCTTCGTACTCAAAGCATGGAATCTGCGTCCACGATCGAGGCGTGTCGCTGCACTCTCGTCGGAATCGACTGCCGACGACAAAGGTGAACGCGGCGCCGAGTTGGTACGCGCTCCTCCAAAGCGTTCCTAAGTTATTGATGTTTTTGCCGTTGTAGATGCCTATGCCGAAGAAGCCGCTCTGTTCACCCACGGGAGGCGCGACGCACGTCTCCATGCCCTCCTCTGCGTCCGACGTCGACGCTTCCGGTTGCGTCTTGGCGTCGAGCGACAGTTCGCATCGAAGAAACGCGCCGTCTTGCACGGATAACCAGCACGCCGTCGTGGCGCCGTCGCCGAGCGCGCGCCAGCCCTCGAGAAAGTTATCGAACACGCGCACGCTCCAACGCGCGGGATCCACGCCGTCGGCGATCATCGTCGCCTCGATGGGAAGCGCCGCCGCCGACGGGCCGTCGAGCTCGCCCAGGTCGATGACGCGCCCGTTTCGAGGCGTCGAGCCGGGATAGATGTATCGCAGGACGTACCGCGCGCGTTCTGGAAACGACCCGATGGGTCGCGACATCGCGCGCGTCGAGCGACGACGATGACGCGTCGAGCGACGCGTGACGATGTGAAGCGCCTCGGGACAGCAGACGGCGTCGAATCGAGTCGCGTGTAGTGCGCGCGAACGGACGCGGACGATTCGCGCTGCGATGCGCCGAGCGAGCGTTGAATGCGAACGTTTTTATGATATCGATCCGTGTCACACGCTAAGACGCGCGGGGTTCCTAAGACCGCGCCTAAAGATCTATCACTCGACTGAGTTTGGACACGTTGTTCAAGAGCGCGTCCCCGTCTTTGATCAAACTTTGGTAGAGAGAGTTCTTCAAATCCGGGCGGTTCGTTTGCAACACCCCGTCGACTTTGTCGATTTTGCAGTTCAAGCGACCGTTCACGATGAAGTGCGATAACTCGCGGTCGATGAAGTCCTCGCTCACGTTGAAACTATCCGCCATGCTCTTGACGGTGACGCTCTTGTAGCTTTGCAAATACTGCGCGTACGCCACGACGCGCACTTCACGCAAAAAGTAACGAAAGTGTGGGTTCACCCACACGGACTTTTCGACGTACGACGCGACGATCGGAAATGCGCTCATAAAGGTGCGGTAGTCGCACTTGTGGAGCGCGTTCAAAAAGTCACCGAGACCCGGCAAGCGGTTCAACACGCTCAAAATTTCCGGAGAATCAATCACCTTCGCCTTGAGTTCCGTGCGCGGAAGCGTCACGACGGCGCAAATCACGGTGTAAAAGACGAAATCGTCGTAGGACAGCAATTCGTACGACGTGAAGGTGCTCAACGAATCCAAAAACAACTTGGTCGCCGTTTCGAAATCTCGCCTCGCGGCCGAGTACAATCCCTCGTACACCTTGAGCCTGTTCTTGCGCTCCCAATCGCCCCCACCGGGTTGATCGAGCAGCTCTTTGATCTTCGCGATCAACTTCTTCACCTCTTGAAGCTCCAACCGCGAGAAACGAACCCGCATCATGGCGAACGCTCCGTCCATCTTCTGCCCCACCGACGCCGTCTTCTCCTCCGTCTCCTCGTACGCCTCGCACGCCTTCTCGCACTCGCCGACGCTCGCAAAAAATCTAGCCCTTTCGTACATCGCGTCTCGAACCTCCACGTCTCCCAAATTCTCCTTCGCGTCTTCGATCTTCGCGTCGATCTCGCGCAGTCGCCTCTCGTTCGCCTCTCGCATCCTCTTCACCGCCCCCTCGTCCCTCGTCCACCCGAATCGCTCGCAAAGCTCCTCCATCGTCGTCGCCATCTCGCGCTTCCTCACGATCGCCAGCACCGCCTCCCTCGACTCGTCGTCTCGCGCGCGTTCGTGATCGTACATCTTTTGCGCCAAGTCAACGTCCTCGTCGATCGTCGTGTCCACCGCGGGCGCGCCGTCCTCCTCACCCTCCGCGACTCCCTTCGTCGCACCTTCGCCGTCCACCGCCGTCATCTCGACGTCACCGCTCGCGCCCATGCTCCGAGACCGACGTCGATCGCGTCGTCGCGCGCGTGCGAGTGTCGCGCGCGAGACGATTTGATGTCGATCGCGTCGAGGGAAGAGGACTCATTCTTGAGTCACGAACGGTCAATCGGTGCGTTCCCACCCATCGTCGAGGACACGCCGCGCGCGCGCGCGCGCGAGTCGACGTCGCGACCTCGCCGCCTCGCGTCCATCGAATCCGCGAGAGATGGTGACGACGTCCGTCCGAGGGATGCGTCGCGACGCGTCTTCGAGAGCCGCGCGTGGAGCGACGAACGCATCGCTCGGCGCCCGCTGACGCGCGCGCGGGCGCGAGAGACGCGCGCCGAGGCATGACGGAGGCGTCGACGAGCGAGACGGCGCGCGAAGAGACGCGCTCGACGTCCCCGCGCGCGTCTCTCGTCGGCGACGATGAGGATGGGAGTGAAACCGGACGCGAAGTCGCCGCCGGCGCGCGCGAGGAGGACGAGAGCGAGGAGGACGAGAGCGAGGAGGAGGACGACGAGTCGTCCTCATCCGAGGGGTACGGTTTCGGTCGCGAATCGCCCGATATGCTCGCGTTGATGAGGAGACTCGCGGCGCAAAAGCTCGGCGCGACGACGGATGCGGTCGAGAGCGCGCCGATCGAGCGCGCGCTCGAATCGTTCGATTTGAAAGGAGTCGCACAGTACATTCGTTCGGGTTCGGCGAAGAATATCGTCGTCATGACCGGGGCGGGCATCAGCGTCTCGGCGGGCATACCGGATTTTCGCAGCGAGTCGGGATTGTACGCGCGACTCGGCGAATACGATTTACCGTACCCGCAGGCGATATTCGAGTTGAATTACTTTCGACAGAAACCCGGGCCGTTTTATAAGCTCGCGGCGGATCTGTATCCTGGATTGTACGCGCCGACCCCGACGCACCATTTCATCAAATTGTTGCACGACAAGGGACTGCTATTGCGGTGCTTTACGCAAAACATAGATAGCTTAGAGTGCGCGGCGGGGGTCCCGAAGGAGAAGGTGGTCGCCGCGCACGGTAATTTCGACGGCGCGAGGTGTTTGAACGGACACGCCGCGGACGTGGATGAGGTAGAAAAGGCGTGTCGCGCCGGTGGAACTCCGTTGCGATGCGCCACGTGCGACGAGTACATCAAGCCGGACATCGTCTTCTTCGGCGAAAATCTTCCGAGACGATTCTTCGAGTGCGCGCAGGATGATTTCGAATCGTGTGACTTGCTCATCGTCATCGGGACATCTTTGGTCGTACATCCTTTCGCGGGGTTGATCGAGCGACCGAAAGAAGACGTGCCGAGACTGTTGATGAATCTCGAACGCTGTGGCGAGGCGCCGGATTCGCAAGTCTCTCGGCTGTATCGTCTCGCGGGCCTCGGTCGCGGCACTGGATTCGATTTCAACGAGGACACAAACTACAGAGACGCGCTGTATCTCGGTCGGTGCGACGAAGGCGTGGCTGAGTTGTGTTCGATGCTGGGATGGGAGGAAGACTTGTCGGCGCTCGTCGACGCGTGTCCAATCAAGGCTCGCCTTTCGCGCGAAAAAACGTAAACGTGAGAATATGTTCATATATATCAAAATACTAGGTCATCGTGTCCATTCATTCGATTCATCTAAGTCGTACAGTTACGTTTCTTTCTTCTACGGTGCTTCTAAGATTACGGCGTCGGAGGTCCGCGTTCAGACGGCGTCATCTGTTGCTGCGTGTCGTCGCCGACAAAGTTGAGCGCCTCGTCCAAGGGAACCTTTTGCACGGTGCTCACCTTGTGGGAGTGCGACACGCCCTGGATGCACGTCGCCTCTTTGACGATTTCGGGTCGGAACGTCGTCGCGATGAACTGCGTCTTGTTGTTCGCCTGCGCCTTCACCATATGCGCGACGGCGGTGCGGTACTGCGGATCGAGCGCCGCGTCGATTTCGTCGAACAGATAAAACGGCATCGGATCGCACCTTTGAATCGCAAAGATGAGCGCGACCGCGACAACGGTTTTCTGACCACCGGAGAGTTGTTTCATTTGCATCGTCTCGCCTTGTCCGAAACTCACCTTGATTTTCACACCGCTGTACTTGTCGCTGAATGTCGTCGCCGGCGGCGCAGCCGCCGCGTCTTCATCTTCGTCCGCGTCGCGAGGCGCCGCGCGTTTGCGCTGCATGACGAGCTCACCGCGACCGCCCGGAACGAGACGGTGGAACACATCCTTGAAGTTCATGCTCACCTGCTTGAACGTACGCTCGATCGCTTCGTCCTTCTTGTGATCCAAGTGATCGATGAGTTGCGTGATGCTATCGTACGCCTTGTTGATTTCCGTGCGGCGTTTTTCGAGCTCTTCGCGTTGCTCAGTGAACTGTTGGTACTGGTCAAGCGCCTTCTTGTTCACGTTGCCGAGTTTCGAGAGCTGTTTGTTCGCCTTGTCGAGAAGCTTTCGCAGAGACGCCGCGGACTCGCCGCGGTAACGCTCAAAGGCGTCGGAAGGAAGCGATCCGAGCTCGCGAATCTTCTTTTGCAATCCTTCACGCTTTTGCGAGAGCGTCGAACTCTTTGAAATGAGCGTCTCCATCTGCTTTTCGCGTTCACCGAAAGACACGCCCATCTCCTCTTGAGACTGACGAAGTTTGTTGATGTCGTTCGTCGCCGTCTCGACGGTTGATTGCGCCGTTCGAAGCTTATCCGCGATGCCGTCGTAGCTCTTGCGCGCGATGGCTTCGTCGTTTTGCACCGATTTGAGGTGACTTTCGAGCTTTGCCAAATCGGCGCGCACGCTGTTGATGTCGAGTTCTCCAGACGTGAGCGCGATTTGCTTCGCTCGTCGCTGCAAGTTGTTATCCAACGCAGTCTGTAAATCACTCATCTGCGTGTACACGTCGAGTCGTCGGGCGGCGATTTCATCCTTCTCTTGTTTGAGCGACGTGAGTCGCGCGGTGATGCCTTCGAGCTCGCTCGTCTCTTCGGGAGACAGAGTAGAGTCCAAACTCGACCCGATCTCGCCCTTCATGTCGGCGATGGTCATCTCGAGTCGTTCGATGTCGACGCGCGCGGCGGCGATGCTCTTTTCAGTCTGTTCGAGAAGCGACGACGCGCGAGACCCCGTGTCGCCGTAAAATCGAAGTTCGCTCTTCAAACGATCGACATGTTGCGTGGCGTGGCGTCGCTGCGACTCGAAACGACTGATATCGCCGAGAACGGTGGACATCTTTTGTTCGGCAGCTTGGAGCGATTTCTTGACGTCGGCGCTCGTCGCTCTGAGCTCTTCGCGGTTGATGTTGAGTTCGCGCAAGGCTGTCATGGCGGCGATGCGACTGCGCGTCGTGTCGTGATATCCACCGCTCATCGTGCCCTTGCTGCTCACGGTGTCGCCGTCCATGGTGACGCAGTTCAGGTGCGACGAACCAGCCTTGGCGACGGCGACGTCGATGTTTCGGCAAATCAACACGCGAGCGAACACTTGCTTGAACGCAGAGTCAAACTTTTCTTCGTACTTGAGCTTTGAGACGAGCGGAAACGCGTCGCTTCCCTCTGGGTAGGTGATGTTCGGCGGCGCCATGCGGTTCAGCGGCAAAAAAGTGACGCGTCCACCCTTTTCCTTGTTCAAGTACTCGATGACGCGACTCGCAGTGTCGTCGTGATCGACGACGATGTGAAACAGCTGATTCCCGGCGCTCGCCTCGATGGCGCTGTGAAAGCGCTCATCCGTCTGCATGAGCTCGATGAGCGGACCGTGCACGCCTTCGATGTTGTGCTCCTTGACGATACGTTGGACGGCAGCCATACCGCGCTGTAAATCTCTCGGCATGGAGAACTCGAGTTGCTTGTCACGCTTTTTCACCTCTTCTTCGCACGAAGCCAGGGAGTTGTCGACTTCGTTATCCTTGCGTTGAAGTTCCTTGCGCTCGTTTTGCGCCTCGTTCCGTTCGGACATCGCCTTCTTGTACTTGGACTCAAACTCCGCGAGCTTCTCTTCCTCGGCGATGAGCTCAGCCTCCATGCCGGCACGATCGGTTTCGTCGTTCGATTGCGTCGCGCGAATCTCCTTTAGATCATTTTCGAGCGTGTGCACCTCACTCTTCTTTTGTTTCAGCGTGTGGTCGGCTTCCTTGATTTGTCCCTTCAACCAGGCGTCGCGCTCAGCCGTGGTCTTGAAACGATCACTGCGGCCTTGCTTTTGGTACAAACTTTGCGCGCGGCGATCGATCTCCGCAATCTCGCGATCTTTGTCTTCTTCGATGGACACTTCGGCGTTGTACTTTTCGCGAACGTCGGCGAGCTTCTTCTCCGTCTCCGCCGTAGCCTTTTCAACATCCACCTTTTGACCAGCGATTCCAGCCAACGCTTCTTCGTGCGTCTGAATCGTTTCGCGCAAGTCTTTCACGTCGAGCTCAGCCGTCGTTCTCCTGGCGACGATCTCGCGCAATTCTTGCTCCGAAACGGTGAGCTCCTTCTTGAGCTGCGCAGCCGCGCGTGTACCCTCCTTGACTTCCTTCTCGCGTCTCTTCAAGTTTTCATTCAACGTGGCGAGCATATCATCGTCCGCGCGGCTCGATTCATTCGCAGTGCTGCGCTGACGCTCTATTTCATCCAATTTGTTTCTCGTGTCGCTCAAATCTTGTTCATAAATTGTATACTCGAGAGAACGTCTTGTCTTATCCAAGTCGGTGTATTTTTGCAACTCATCCTTCTCGTCGTCGAGTTCGGCCAATCGCCCCTCGATGAATTCGACAGTCTCCTGCACTTGTTCACGCTTCGATTTCGTCTCATCGAGACCCTTGAGAGACTCTTTACGCTTCGCTTCGAAGACGCTCGTACCGCCGATTTCCTTGAGCAAGTCTAACCGCTCCTCGTCTTGCATGGTCGCCATCTTCATAATCTTACCCTGCTGCACCACGTAGTACGGATTCGTGCGGCTGAAACCGGCGCTCTCGAGAAGATTCACCACCTCTGCCCGCGTCACGTGCTTCTTATCAAGGTAATACTCATCCTTTTTCAAACCGATGTTCCGTCTCAGTCGAACCTCCTCCCGCTCCACCGGCAAACGACCATCCGCGTTATCGAACACGATCTCCACGTACGCCGACATCACCGCGTGTCCCGCACCCTCGTGTAACAACCTCTGTCGCTCCTCGGCGCGAAGGGTACCGAAGACATCGCTCAAGACGAATCGAATGGCGTGAAACAGATTCGACTTGCCCGAACCATTCGCCCCGACGATGCAATTCAACCCGTCGTCGAAATCCACCACCGTCTGCTCGCGGTACGTCTTGAACCCCTCGACGATGACTTGTTTGATGTGCATGTCGCCCGCCCACCGCCGTCTCGCCCTCGTCTCGCGTCACGAAGCGTCTCGCGCGAGATCACGATTCAAAGCTCGTCTGTCGTCTCGCCGCGCGGTCTCGCGTCGCCGCGTCGTCGATCGTCGCGCTCGACGTCGTCGCTCGCGCGCGAGACGCAAAGGACCGACCGCGATGGACGCGTCGACGATCCCGCGCGAGACGTCTCGAGAAGCCGCGTCGCTGAGTGTCGACGAAGGGTGGATTGCGGTGGGTACGATTTTGAAATGGCACTCGTGTATCACCTCGTACGGTGTTTTCTTATTCATTCTTAGTTTAATACTCTCCAAAGTTGGCGTGTCCGGTCTCCTTGGCGTGTTTCACCGCCTCGCTCTGACCGACGAGACCTCGTTGACACACGAGACATCGAAGGGTGAAGTTGGCGGTGTCGGTGAAGGATTTGGCGTCGTGTTGCGCGCGGATAAAGGCGGGAATTTTCTCGAGGGCGGCGGCGGGCGGGACGCGAGAGACGTCGAGCGACGCGTCGGCGCCGATCGAGGATGGATTCAAAACGAGCGCGTCGTAGTGTAACCCATCGTATATCACCATGATGCGATCGGGGTGACCTTGGTCCTCGCCGTAGACGTCGCATCGCTCGGTTTGAATGTCGTACGCGGCGATTTCCACGCCGTAGTGCTTGGAGAGAATGTACAGCTCCACCTGACCGCCCCAAGAGTTTGGTCTGGATATCCACTCGGTGTATTCCGAGGGTGGCTTACCGAGAAAAGCCGCGTCGAACGTCGCCGGTTCGGCTCGGATGGCGTCGACGATAACTTTTCGCAGTCTCGTCGCCTCTCGGAGCGACTTTTCCGCCGCGTACGCCACGGCGTTAAACAAACAACTGTTATCGCTCTCGATCACTCGTCGCACGACGAACATGTCCTCCAGTCGCATCGCACCACCCTTCTGCGCGAACAAAGTCGTCGTCGACGTCGTCGCATCGTCGCCCATGCTCAGCGCCAACGCTCGCGCGAACGCTTCGTCCTCGTCCATCTCCGCCATGGCCGCGAACGTGCTCGTCCCCGACGCCTTCGCGGCGCGCGCGTCCACCGTCGTCGCCCCTCGCGTCTCATCCCGCGTCACCGCGATCGTCTCTCCGCTCTGCACGCCCAGCGAGACGCACGACGCATCGTCGTCGGCGACGTCAACGACCCGAGCCGGAAATCCTATTCGCCATCGCTGTTCGCGCGCGTCGATCCCCGTGCTGTCGTGAATGGCGCGTTTGAGCGCCGAGACGGTGCACGCGTCGTCGACGTTGACGACGCTCTGCGCGCCGTCCGCGGTGCGCACGCGAAGTCGCATCTCGGCGCCTGACTGCGGGCGGGGAACGAATGACGAATGGATGCGCGGCGACAGTTTTTTTGGTACTGGTACAGCTTACAACGTCGGCGCGTCCCACATTCGAGAGAAACTCGGCGATTTCGTGAGGACAACCTTGGGAGATGGCGGCTCTTCGATCGGTACGGTGTTCTTGGAGTCCTCTGGGAGGTCCAGATCGTCGATCTCGTGAAGCATGTGATGGATGAGCGATCTCTGGCGACTGTGGAGTTCCCAACTCTCTTTTCGACCGTGCGCGTCGGCGAGCGGTCCGTGGGGAGGTTTGTCGCTCCCGCCGCCGCCGAAACTCGATTTGTTTGAGAATGAGTCTCCAGTGAAGTGTTCGTTCGATCGAAACGCGAACGCGCGACGGTCGCGAAGACGCGTGGTGGCGATTCTTTCCCGTTTCATTTTGGCGCGGATTTGCGCCTGGGCGTGTTCGCGAGCCTCCGTCTCTTCCTTCGCCGCTCTCATACGTTCGGCGTCGATGTCCTCCTGAGCGACGACGAGTCGACGTAACGAAATGTCTACCGAGTCCCTGCGTTTGTGATCTCTCGAATCACTCCGTTGCACTCGACGCCTGTGCGTCACTACTCGCGGCGGCGTGTGCTTGTGCTTTGTTTTTCTATGAGACTTTTCGGGTTCCTCTCTGTGCCCTTCACCGACGCCGTAAGGCGATTCACCCGCCGTGGACGGTGCATCTTTCATAGGAATCAATAAATACAGGAAGATCCAGCACAGACTGCTCGTTTCGACGATGATGTCGGCCAACGCGTCGGCCACGATGTTTAGCGCCCACAACGGGACGCGAATCATATCCAACGCCGTCGATAGGGGCACCCCACTGAGAGAATATGCAAGACGCAACCATCCTCCTTGGTCGACGTCCTCAGCGGCATCTTTGTGCAATATTTCGTGTCGAACGAAACGCATCTTTCGCGCCGCTCGACGTCGTTCGCTTTCCTCTCTCACTTCCGTTAAAACTCGCCACGTGCACACCAAAGCGAACGACGCTCCCGCGATGATCGTCAACAAATCGTACAGCTCATCCTTGAAGACGACGTGAAACGGATTATTCCACACCTTGACTCGAATCACTAAATCTATCGTGCCCTTTTCCCCGACCGCGCCCGGCATCTTCGCTAAAGTCTGCGTCGGAAGCGTCAGCGATATCAACGACTGCTCCGCCGCCGTGTGCGCGGGCAACTCTTTCCCGCACCCCATGGAGATTCGAGTCATCAGCGACTGCGCGGCCACGCCCGTGCGCGTGTTCACAGAATACGTGAACATCCTCGTCGACACCAATCCGATCGGGCCCACTCTCTTCGCTCGAACGTTCACCATGGTGACGCCGTCGGACAGCGCTCTCGAATCCACGGCCCACGAGTACCCGAACGCCTCGCCGAACTCGGCGCCCGTCTGCGAGGACGCGGATGCGGTGGACGAGTACGTGCGTGTCCAACGAGCGCTCACGGGCGCGCGCGCGCGCCCGGCGTGCGCCGTGGGTGCCACCGTGGGT
>PVBE010652195.1_pt1 | contig 11281 bp, 10 predicted proteins | sample 1631181 | NCBI WGS metagenome assembly PVBE01 (sample SAMN08397723, study PRJNA350692) | Marine metagenome, whole genome shotgun sequencing project. | isolation source: water | place: Pacific Ocean | collected 2012-04 | reverse complement strand
GCATGCTTACCCATCCCCATCGCCACTCCGAAAGCCCGGTAGCCAGCAAAGTCAGCGAACGTGATCTTCTTGGCCACCAGCAGGCCGATGGCTCCCATCATCCGGGTCTTCATCCACGTCCCGTTGGTCGCGTCACGCAGGTCGATCCACTTCCATTCCCCTCCCCGCCTGCGGAGCTTGAAGTCGAACAGATTGATCGCCTCCTCACCGAACTCGAAGACCACCACCTGGCAGATCGCGTCGCCCCGCTCCAGCTTCACCGGTCGGACCTCGTAGAAGCCCTTGGTCCAGGTCTTGCCAATGGTGCCCATCAGCTTGCCGATCATCGACTTGAGGCCTTTTCGTATGCCTTTCTTGAGGCCCGCCAGGTCCTTCGCAGGCAGTCCGCCGGCCGCCAGACCGGACACCGAGTAGTCGACGAAGTTGGTCTCGTCGAACCCGGCCCTCAGCTTCGTGGTACCCCCCGTCGCGCCGATCTCGTTCCACGCGTCCTTGATGAACTGCTGCACTGTACGCTTGTCGTCGTCGCTCAGCTCCTGGGCCCCGACGATGGGGAGGAGAAGGCTCAGGGCGACCAACATCGTGCAAATGTGCGTGTACATGGGATCCTCGGATGGGCCAGCGACCTCGGTCGCGCTTCGCTGCGGGGTGTCTGAACAGCTCGTTCGACTCGGCATGGTAGCGGAAAGCGCAGGACAGCGCTATCTTGATCGTCTAGCGCGCACCGAGTCGACCCGGTGCACCCACGCTAAGCGGTCAACTTGATCGCCACCCGATTCCCCAGCTCCAGTCCAACGAGTCAGTGTTTGCGCTAATCGGCACCAGCAGGGCCTAGAAGGGGTACTTGTTTCGGGGGCAGGTCAGTAGAATTAACCAAATGCAAAAATACGTTCTCAGCTTACCCATCTTGTTCTGTGCTGCAGCTGCCATGAACGCCCATGGCGTGGAGGTGGCGGGCATTTTCAGTGACCACATGATCCTGCAAAGGGACCGGGCTGTCCCTGTCTGGGGCAAGGGCCGGCCAGGGGAGACGGTGACCGTGAAGTTCAAGGGCCAGGAGGTCGTCGCGACGGTCGACCAGACGGGTAAATGGATGGTCAGGCTCCAGCCTCTCAAGACGTCTTTCATTCCCGTCACCATGACCATCAACGACCTGGTCCTGAAAGACGTCCTGGTGGGCGAGGTCTGGCTGGCAGTCGGCCAGTCCAATATGGCAAGGGGCAAGAAAACGGATTTGAGTGGAGATGAGAACCTGGTCATCCGGTGTTCGCAGCATCGCTCCCGCATAGAAACTCCCGAGGTTCGCGAACCGGGCTGGGGGGTGGGAAGGAAATTTTCCACCGTCTCCTTTTTCTTTGCCAGGGAAATCGCAAGGCGAACGAAGGCCCCCGTGGGCATGATTACTCGGGCCGTTTCCGGATCCCCCATTCAGAGCTGGATGCCCAAGGAACTGGCGGAGGACTACCGTGAAAAAGCGGGGATACCCAAGGACTGGAACGACGACCTCCCCTTTCATTCTTCCGGGGATCTTTTTTCGCCCCTACTGGAACCGGTGATCCCCTACGCCATTCGCGGGGCGATCTGGTATCAGGGAGAACGAAACGCCAAGAGAAGGACCCCTTGGCATTACCGCGAAATGCAGCCGCTCATGATCGGCTCGTGGCGCAAGCGCTGGGGGTTTGCTTTCCCCTTCGTTACCGTCCAGCCCCCGGTCTGGGACAAGAACCATGCCTTCGACGTCCTGCGTGACTCCATGAGGCGGGTTGCGGTCAACGACCCGAAGGCCGGTCTTGCCGTGACCTATGACGTCGAGCGAAAGACCCATCCCAAAGACTTGAGACCCGCGGGCCAGCGCTTGGCTCAATGGGCCTTGTCCGAGGTCTACGGCATGCAAGACGTGGCTCCCTGCCCGCTCCTCACCCGGCATGAGGTCAAGGACGGGCAGGTCATCCTCCGTTTCCAGCACGTAGGGGCGGGCCTGAAGACAGCCGAGAAACAAGACAAGCTGGGGTTTTTCGAAGTGTGCGGAAGCGACGGCGAATATTATCCCGCGGGAGCCACCATCCAAAACGGCGACACCGTCATCCTGAGCGCCAAGCAGGTTCCTGAGCCCCGGCACGCCCGCTACCTGTTCGGCAAAAAAGACACCGCCATGAGTCTCTACAATTCACAGGGCCTGCCCGCTTCCCCTTTCATCACCGATCCCGATTTCGGCAAAAACGCCAGCTTCAGGGGGAGGAAGGATTCAAAATGAAAGAATGGGTCGCGCCATGCAACAACGCCTCTCATTGACCCAAAACTAATTAGCTTTCTCAAGAACCAGACGGTTGTCCTGGTGACCGATACGGATTTCACCCTGCAGCTGCACCATCGTGCGATCCGGGCTCACCACCAGGGCCACCACCTGCACCTTCGACCCTTTGGGGAAGTCCGAATAAAAGGTGTAGCAGCCGTCTTCATCTGGCCTGGCTGACACGATGCGCATCTGTTCACGGCGCCCGATCAATCGCACCTGAATGCTCGAAGCTTTTTCCAGCCGGGTTTCATCAACCTTACAAAAATCAAGCACCACCTTGTTCACCTGGAGTCTCAGGTCAATGGGAGCCCCCTGACGCACCCGCACGTTTTCCCATGTTTTGTTGATGGCAATAGGCAATTCGTTTTCGGCATGGGTGTGGGTGGTTAGTTGCACGGAGTAAAGGCCTTCATCATCCTGACCTCCCAGCACCAGCTTGCTCATGTCTCGGGAATACAAAACTCTGCCCGAATCTTTCCGGGTAAATGTAAACATCCCTTTCAACTTGAGGTCACGGGGAGTGGTGTCGAGGCGGATTTGACAGGTCATTTCACTGAGGGGCATTTCCACCCTCAGCCCGTCACGGAGAGAGGCCACCTGCAGGCAAACCTCGACGGCCAATGGAGAATGAGCGGTGATCGAAGTCACTCCCTCTTTGACCCACAAATAATTGGGGATCCCACGCCTCTTGCCGATAGGCCCAGTTGGGAGGTTGGGCAGAGACGTAAAATCCTGGAAAGCCCTGATGGCGCCGCCGGGCACTTCCACGTTGTCTTGCCAGGCTTTCAGGTTGGGGAAAAGAGTCTGCTGATAAACCTGACCATCGGTGCCGATGGCCCGACTGTAAAAACTCATTTGATAGGTTTGAAACCTTGGCCGCGTGAAGGCCAGGTCCAGCCTGCCCCCGGGATGGGTGTGAGCCTTTTTTTGCCCAAACACATCCTGCCTGGGGTGACGCACCCGAACCACCACCCGCCCTTCAGCGGGCACCTCTTTGATCGCCACCCGATAAAAACCCTGGTCTTCAGTCTGAACCGAAAACACCCGATCATTCCCAATAGCGTCATGGGCTTTGGCCAGCTGGGGCAGTCCCATTTCTCTGGCTAACTGCTCAAGGGCCATGCGAGGGTGCTTTTTCCAGAGTGCGACTTCCTTGGGATATTTGTCCATCTCCCTGAACTTCACCCGTCGCCTAATTTTGAGGCGACCTTCGCTCAAGGCCTGCCTGTCAAGGAGCACTCCAAATTCATTGGCTTTGGCGGCCAGGACACCAAGGCTGGTGCGGAGGCCCTGGTCCGGTAGATCGGGATCTTCTTCGCCAAAAGTCAAAAGAGCCATCACTTCAATACCAGGACAGGCCTCACCTTCCACCGTTACGCGGCCATGAACCAGTGTGTTTCCATGCACGTCCATGACCGGGGTACTTGCAACCTTCACTTTGGGGGCCGGCAGCTTCGCATGCTCGGGGGCAGAACCGGCCACGCCTACCTCGACAGCGTTGCGCGAAACCGAGTCCCTTTTCTCAGCTTTTCCCGGCTCTTTCAACGCCACTTGAGCAGTCGGGCGACTGGCCACAGGCTTCAGTATGTCTTTGGGTGTTTCAGTGGCGGGCAAGAAAAGGTAAGCCCAAAGGAGGATTGCAAAGAGAAGAATGGGGAGATTTTTCATCTGCCTTTTCTGCAGGTTTCGCAAGGTCTCGCGATTGAGTTGCAGTTTCTTCTGTGTCATCCGTAGGCTCCTGAGCCGAGGTTCTGTCCGGTCTTGCAGGGACATACACAGCGCGCCTCGACATCCCCCCGACCCACCGCGAAAAATGTTCGCGGCAGGTAAACCTCGCGCTCAGATTTGCCCTTCTGCACGCTGAAGAAGCAGCCCATGAGCCAGGACTACGTGCGGCAGATGTTGCCACGGCTGGCTTGACGATGGAGGTGTACGCGACCGCTGATCCGGTAAGGCTGAGGGCAGCCTCAGAGGCAGCGGACGCATACCAGAAGCAGGCTATTTCAGAGACTGCGTGTTCCGCCGGTGTTCCGCCTGAGAATCAGCCAGAAATAGAAATCGGCGCAACCCCTGAGTTCCCAGAAGGCTACGCCGATAACTGTCTGGCGGAGAAGGTGGGATTCGAACCCACGGATGAGGAAACCCCATCACCGGTTTTTGAAACCGGTGACAACTTTCCGCAACCAACACAGTACAAGCCAGTTACGGAATCGAACCCAGCCCCGGGGGCCTCTGAGGGGGCCTTAGCGTGGTCCTTTTCTCTCGCGTGAGTGGTCATTATCCGACCTCAGACCGGCCGGTTTCGCCGCTCTCGTCTCCCAGACTCAACGCCTGGCCCAGCCGGTCCACCGCCGCCCGTCCGGCCTCCGGTGCGAAGTGCGCGTAACGCATCGTGACCGCCAGAGTCGAGTGCCCCAGGATCTTCGCCACCTCGGGTAGCGACACATCCGCCTGGACCATCAGGCTGGCGGCGGTGTGACGCAGGGTGTGGAAGGTAACTTTCGATCGCTTGACCTCGCCGACCGCATCGCAGCGGGCCAATGCGTCGGTGAACAGCCTGCGCAGCGAATGCCGGGTGAACCTCGACCCGTCTCGCAGCACAAATACTGGATCGGTCCCGTCGATCTGGGGCACCGCTCGGGCGGCGCGTAGCCGGCGCAGCTCGGCCGCCAGGTCCGCCGTCATCGGCACCACCTTGTTTCGGCCGGCCTTGTCGTTGCGTACCACGATCTCCTCCCGCGACAGGTCAACGTCCCGCCAGTCGAGTGCCAGCAGCTCGCCGCGGCGCATCCCGGTAGACAGCGCGCAGACCAGCAACGGCCGCAGCACCTCGGACGTGGCGCCGACCAGCGCCCGTGCTTCAGTCGCGGTCAGGTAGGTTTCCCGCTCGCGGCCCTTCTCGCTGTATCGCTCGACCAGCCGGGCGGGATTGACTTCGGCGTATGCCATGCGAACTGCCCAGCGGTAGAGCGCCGAGACAAGCGCCAGATCCCGGTTGACCGTTGCTCCCGAAACGCCTTCGGCCCGCCTACCCTCCGCCCAGCGCGTCAAGTCGGCCGGTGTGATCGCGGTCAGGTAGCATCCTGCCCAGGAGGCCCGCAACAACAGCTTCAGCCTCGACACATCACCCCGGAAGGTGCTGGGCTTCTTGTGCAGCTCCGCGAACTCCAAGTACAGCGGCGCGGCCTCGCGGAACGTCATGCGTGATCCAGAGCGATCGCCGAAGCACTCAGCAAGCACCTCACGGATCGGCGTTCCGCCTTCGAGCAGCGCGTGTGCGGCCGACAGCTTCCGCGCGGCCACCTTCCGGTTGGAGATAGCCCGCTTGTACCGTCGCCCGTCCCAGTGAAAGACGGCGTAGAATCCCGGTCGGTCCTTCTGAACCTTGATGGACCCGAATGCTCTGCGCTTGGCCATGCTCGATCTCCTTTACTCGACCCGCGACAGGATCCGATTGATGCGTGTCGGTGGGAGCGGGTTCCCCTTGCCTGTGCGGACCCCCATCTCGTCGGCCAGGTGTCCCGCGATGGCCCGCAGGGACAGCCCCTTTGCGCGTAGTTCGCGGACCGGACCCAATAGCCGCACGTCAGCCTCGATGGCTGCAGCGGTGCGCGTAGCCCTACCCAGCGCTCGGCCGCGAGCCATCTGCTTCTTCGTCATGTTTCGGCACTCGGGAATCTGTGCGCCCATCGGCAGGCCCCGCGCCTTGCGAGCGGCCAGCGCGGCCCGGGTGCGCTCGCTGATCGCCTTCGCCTCACGCTCCCCGATAGCTGCTTCAATGTGTAGCTGAAAGGCGTCTGCGCCAATCCGGTCACAGGCGACGAACGGGACACCCGACTCCATGAGGCTCGCGACGAACGCGACGTTCCGCGCCAGCCGGTCCAGCTTGGCGATAACCAGGGTTGCCTGTGACCGCCGGCAAGCGGCCAGCGCCGCCCCCAGTTCCGGCCGGTCGTTTCGCTTGCCGCTCTCCACCTCGGTGTACTCCGCGATGGGCTGGCCTTCGCGTCCGGAGATGTAGCGCCCAACGGCCTCGCGCTGCGCCTCCAAGCCCAGGCCGGATCGCCCTTGTTGCTTGGTGCTCACTCGGTAGTACGCGACGTAGGAAGGTGATTTACTCATGACAGCATTGCATCAGTTTAGTCAACGAATGTCCACTGGAATGAAACAGCCGCTGCATCGTTCCTCAAGGGACGCTATTTGGGCATTAGAGCCTCTCTACTTACCGTTTTGCGTCCCTTGAGGTGTTAGCTCGGCCGCCGCTCCAGGCCCGCGCGGTCCTCGGCGGGGACGGGGCGGCCGACGTGCAGGCTGTAGCCGTCCACACCGCGGGTTGCGCCCGCCCGGCCCGTCGGTGACGGGTCGATCGGGCGGGCCCGATCGGCCCGCTGGCCGGTCCGCTCGCCGAAGGCGATCGTGCCGGTGATCGAGGCCCCGTGGCAGCGGATCAGCAGGGCCTCCTCGTCGGTGGGCGCGTCGAGGTCCGCGTCCGGCTCGAGCAGGCCGCGGCGGCGAAGTAGGCGGGTGATCCGCTGGGCCACCCGCGCGTTCAGCTGGCGCTGTTCGGCCGCCGTCGGGGTGGGCGGCATCGAGGAGACGCGGGTGCAGCTCCTCGCCGCCCACGGCAATCTGGGTTCCGTCAGGGCTCCAGGCCGCGTCGCTGATTCCGGTGCTGTCGGTCGCCATCACCGGGATGCCGTCCGCCGTGTAGATCCGCAGGCCGGCCTCATCGGCGAACAACACCATGCTGGCGTCGAGGCTCCATTTCGAGACCCTTGGCTGGTCGAAGTTGATCTCGCTGTCAGTGTTAGGCTCACCATCCAGACCTTCTCCGGGTAACGGAATCAGGCTCCGGAGCCAACAGAAGCTCGGGTCAGCCTCGCGACTGACGCGCCAGACCTCGACGAGACCGGAGACCGGTGCCTCGCCTGGGAGCCGGGCGGACTGCTCGGGGCCATCGTGCCAGTAGCAGCGGTTCCACAGCGAGGCGAACACCGCGTGTGGGTGCCGCGTCAGAAAGTTCAAATCCTGGCGCAGCGCTTGGGCGAGTAGGGTGAGCGTCGATCCGGTGACGGCGACACCGACGCCGCTGACATCGATCCCCTCCGAGCCCAGCTGGCTTGCGGCCTCGTCAAGCGCGGTGACCCATGCGCCACCGTTACCGGCAACGCATGCGGCCTCGATCATGTCAAGATCACACAGGTCTCGGAGGCGAGTTTGGAGGTCAGCGGGCACGGTGACTCACTCGGGAAGCCGGATTCGAGCGCCGAGCCCGCAGCCCTCGCCGATGTGCTTTGTTTCTCTGACCGTGTTTTCGACCGAGGTGGTTCACAAAATTCCCACCGCGCCATATCCTTTGATTAATATGGATGTGAACACGTTCTGACCGCCACGGAATCGATCATGACCAAACCTTGCTCCAGATGCAAGCAGCCGTTTGAGCCCGAATCCAACACGTCTCAGTCGGATCTATGCCAGTCCTGCTGTGAGGTGACGATGGGTCCAGAAGACTTCGGAGGAGCCACGCTGGCCGTTGGAGGCAAAGCTTACGACGAGACGATGGTTCTCGATGGCTCTCCGGAAACTTCGGCCAGCCCCACGGGTAAGGACGCGGCTAAGGACGCGGCTAAGGAAGCGGGTAAGGCAGAAGGGAAGGAAGAAGATAAAAAGACGATCGGTAAGTACCCGATCGTGGGTCGACTGGGTGTGGGAGGGATGGGAGAGGTGTACAAGGCGACCCATCCCGAACTGGGCCACTTTGTCGCGGTCAAGATCATCCGGACCACCGACGCCCAGATGGCCAGGGAGCTAGAGCTTCGGTTGAGGATAGGAAAATCAAGGGGGGCAGGGCAAGTACAAAACGCGGAGGATCTGGCGAGATCTGGTGGAACTTCGGTGAATCATGAACCACCGGCACCATCGCGGAGCCAGCCTAATAAGGCATTTGCATCATACGCCCTTGCGATGGGTGTGGCTTCGCCGTGGGGAGCGCTCAGAATTCGAGGAAGATCTGCTCTGGTGCGGGCGTGATGGGCGGGGGTTGGTTTGAAAGCCCCAGGCTTTTGAGGATGGGAGCTGCGAGTTCCTGATCCTCGATGGTGGCAATGATTTTGAGTCTGGCGCCACAGTGGCAGCGAAGCCCATCTATCCCAAGAGCCCAAACACCCGCATCAGCAGCTCGGCCCAGGGAATCCAGCGGGTTGGGCAAGCCGCCAACGGCTCCATGGGCCGCCGCCCGAGCATCGAGTCCTCCGGCTCGGGCTCTTGGGGCGGTCTTTCTGGAACGGGGCCGGGAACGACACTGGAGCGCAGCGGGCTGGCCGAGGCGAGCACGCCGTGGTACCGGGTCAGATGGGACCGAGGCGGAGGCACCAGGGCGGCAAGCTTTTCGATCAGCTCCGAGGGCTCGAACACCAAGTGGGTCGCAGTGATCGGAATAGGGATGGCGCAGCTGGTAGACCAGCAGACCATCAGGGCGCTCACTGAGACGGTCGAGGGGAAATCCGACCGTCCGGGATGACACCGGGGGCTCCAGGAAACGTGACCCATGGAGGGACTAGGATCCCGCCCAGCTGGAACCGAAAGGGCTGGTGTCGGAAACTCCCCACCTACAGGCACACGCGCCTGGTTTCTATCCAGACCGGGGGGGCCAGGGCGGGTAACTGCCCTGGCCTATCCCGATACCGTTGCCGAAAGCTCACGATTATTCATACATCGACGATCCAGACGTCGTCTCAGCCATTTTAGAGAGCCTGAACCTCGCATCTCTCACGACCTCTGCCTTCAACACCGTCGCGGGCAGATCGGCAGCCTGGCGAAGGTCCAGTCAGAGACGTATCAGAAGGCCGTCAAGTCGCTGGGCGACAACTACCTGATCAACCAGTACCAGATGGTCGGGAAGAAGTAGCCTCGGGGCGCTCCATTTCAGGTACGGCCTCAGTTCCCCGTTCGAGTCGGCCCGGACCCCTTGCTGGGGCCGGAACGAATCGAGCGGGTCGGCGGAGGCTTTGGCGTGGGCTTTGGCGTGGGCCGCTTGATCTTGGGCCGCTTGGGCCGCGTGGGCTTTGGCGTCTTGGGCCGCGTGGGCTTTGGCGTCTTGGGCCGCTTGGTCTTGGGCCGCTTGGGCCGCTTGGTCTTGGGCCGCTTGACCGCGACGGGCTCGGGAATCTTTCTCACCGTCGCCCGGTAGCGATTGATGAGGGTTCTGCGAATTAGAAGCTCCCACGGCGTGCCGCCGAAATGGCGCAGCAGCGGGTCGACTCTCTTGCAAAACACCTCGAGGGCCTTTCGCATCGGCTTCTGTCCCGGCCACTCCAGATCCAGCAGCGCCGGCGTCCCGTGGCACAGCGGCACGCGCTCGATCGAGATCGAGACGATCGCGCGCCGCTCCCCGTCGGGCCAGCTCTGGAGAACTCCATTCAGGGCCAACAGCTGCTGGGCCAGCGTGATGTCAGTCGCCATCAACATCACGTACACCGCAGAGGCATTGGCCCTCGCGCGGGTCTCGAACGGCGAACTGCTCGCGCGTGGCCCGCACTTGCTCAGCACGGTCAACATGGAACGCAGCGCGGCTCGGCGGCCGTGCGCCTGCTCTTGCAAGTCCTCAATGTCGGATCGGCGCAGGATCGCCGATCCCCCCTTCACTAGCAACCCGTCGATCTCAGGCTTGCCTTTCTTGGCCTTCTTCCCGTTCACCTGTGAGGAGCCGTGCCTGGGCGGATCCGAGCGCAACAGGCCGGCCTGCTTGCTCGCGCTCCACACGCGGCGCAGGGCCGTGGCCGCGGCGCTGCCGCCGAGCTTTCCCCCATACCAGCCACGACTCATACACGTCGGCTCATGCGTGCCCAGCTTGTGCTCGTGGTAGATGGTGCTGCATTCGCGGTGGTCGCTGCGGCAGAGCGCGCACCGGACCATCTGGCAAAAGCTCGGGCCGGTGCCACCGGAATGATACAGATAGACGCCTCCCCCGCTGCCCGCGGCGAGTCGCCCCCAGGCGTAGGCCGCGAACCCCGATCCGACCGTCTGTTGCGGATCGAGCGGCATCAGGCGCCAGCCCCAGGGTAGCTCGACAATCGCCGACTCGGCACCCGCTAGGATGAGCCGCATCGCAGCGGCGCGCGCGATGGACGGATCGGTCGCCTGCCGGAACCAGAAGGCGTCCGAGGAGATCGCCTCCGGAACAATCGCCAGGAGCGGGGTATTCGCGGCGCGCAGCGTCTTGAGCGCCGCCTCGACGTCGGCTTCGACGTCGGCGTTGTCGAGGGTGAAGACGACGATCGCCTTGTCGCGCCACTGGCGGTAGCGCTTTTCGCAGCGCTGAACCGTTCGCAGTACGTCGTGGAATTCGCCATTCCCTAGATTTGCGGCGTCGCGCAATCCATCGGCCAGCGCCGTGGCCTTGGTCAGCACTGGCCCGTAATCCGTTTGGGCGCCGGCGGTTACCAGGGCGTGGCGAATCGCGCGGCGTTGGCCGAAAGAGGTGACGATCTGCTGACCAAGCTCGGTCAACAACCGGGCGTTGGCCTGGGGACCGCAGTCGACAATCCAGATGATCAGCCGGTCGCGTGCCTCGCGAGTGACGGACGTCGGCGGTGCGATCGGCGGCGCCAGCCGGCTGGCCAGCGCGGCGATGATGCGCTTCATCTCGTAGAGGCGGATCGTCCGCCCCTCGAGCTCGCCGGCCTTGCCCCGCAACACTATTTTTTGAGGGACCAGCGGCGGGCGCGTCTCGGGGAGCGGGGGCGACTGGACCTTGGGTGGCGTGCTGGGGGTCTTTTGCGTTGTCTTTATCGGCTTTGAACGCGCTGGGGTTGGCCGGGCCTTCGGCGGAGTGACCTTCGGCGCGGTGACCTTCGGCGCGGTGACCTTCGGCGCGGTGACCTTCGGCGCGGGTTTTTTGCGCGTCGTTGGGGAGGGAGGCGCGTTCTTCTCCGGCGGGTGACTGGCCGGCTCGGCGGGGGGTGGCAGGGCGGGTTCGAACGATGG
>PVBE013000846.1_pt1 | contig 11282 bp, 12 predicted proteins | sample 1631181 | NCBI WGS metagenome assembly PVBE01 (sample SAMN08397723, study PRJNA350692) | Marine metagenome, whole genome shotgun sequencing project. | isolation source: water | place: Pacific Ocean | collected 2012-04 | reverse complement strand
CGTGAGTGCTTCAGGCCCTCTGTTGGCAGCAAGTCCCTGCCCCTCTGTCTCTTGCCAATCAGCAAGTAGGGGGACCTCGCGCTGCAGGCGTCCGTTCAAGAGGTTGTAACGCTGCAGTCTTGCCCTTCTCTCAGGGCTTCGTCGCCCCTCGCTGACGATCCAGATCTGATTGCCGTCAAGCACCAGCCCCTCTCCGTCAAAGCCCGCCATCAGAGGTGAGCCCTCTCGCCCCCTCAACAGCAGACGTCGCCCACCCTGCAGCGATGCCTGCTCCCCTTTCAGGAGATGGCTCAGGCCAGTGAACGACACCAGGTAACCCGTGGTTGCATCGCTCAGCAACCAGAGACGGTCCTGCTTCCGTTGATAGGCCAAAGCAGAGAAGCCACCAACACGATCGCCATCCAACCCTTTGGATGGGAGTTCAACGTTGTGAAGCAACTCCCAGCCAGCTGCCAGAGGGCAAGGAAGTGCCCGGGCTGGCGATGGCAAAGCCGACAGAGCTATGACCATCATGTCGTTAGGTGCCATGAGCAACTGGAACATCATCACCACCACAGCCACAGCCACAGTCGGCAGGCATTCCGCTGGACGGTTCTGCTCAATGCCTCTCTGAGCGGTTTGCAGATCGCTGTGGGGATTGCCTTCGGATCGATCGCATTGATCGGCGATGCCCTCCACAACGTCGGTGATGTGGCGGGACTCCTGATGGGCTGGGGAGCGGAGAGCCTGAGCCAAAGACCTGCCAAGGGGCGGTTCAGTTACGGCTTTGGACGCTCCACCCAGCTGGCAGCCGTCGCCAACGCCGTTCTGATCCTGATGGCTTCCGCCGTGGTCTGCGTGGAGTCGCTGCAACGATTCCGACAACCGGAGCTGGTGGTGGCATGGCCGGTTGCCATCGCCGCAGGCGCTGGCCTTGTCGTGAACCTGCTCTCCGCCCAGCTGTTCGGATCAGATCATCATGGTGATCTCAACCGCCGAGCAGCCGCTCTTCACCTGCTCGGAGATGCAGCCGTTTCTGCGGCGGTGCTGGTGAGTGCGCTTGTGTCCGGCATCACCGGCTGGACGTGGCTGGATCCACTCACAGGGCTTGGAGTCGGCCTGAGCGTGGGATGGCTCGGAATCATGCTGCTGCGTGATGGTCTGGCCGAGCTGATGGACGAAACTCCCCATCGCATTGATCCCGCAGCCGTTCTGGAGGCTCTGCAAACCATGCCTGGCGTTCAGGGAGTCCATCACCTGCACATCTGGTCCATCGGCGGAACGCGCGTGGCCCTCACAGTTCATCTCCAAAGGCCCAAAGAAGTGAGCCAACAGGATCCGCAGCTCCTGAGCGAGGTGAGACAGGCCATGCAACGGAAGGGCATCGAACACTGCACCGTTCAACTGGAAGAACCCGACGAAGACTGCGGCGAATCGCTCAGCTGATGCAAACGAACAGCGATCATGCGGTCCGCTTTGACACCTGTCGCGGCCATCAGATCAGCGAGAGTCACCACGAGTCGATAACTGAGTGCCACAGCCAGAAGTGCTGGCTCAGGAACGGATGAGCCCAGGCGCAGCAGCAGCACCGCTTCAAAGACACCCAGTCCACCGGGCGCAGCAGGAACAACAAGCCCTGTGGCCCAGGCCAGAGCGAAGGCTGACATCCAGCTGCCGATCGGAAGCACTGGTGTCAGACCGAACACCTGAATGCAGCACCAGAACCCCGAGAAGCGGGAAGTGATGAACACCAGCTCGGCCAGGAGAGGAAGCAAGGGGTAGTCCTTGCGGCCGCTTCCCAGCTGTTCCAGCGGAGGCAAGGAGGCAAGATCGGGATCTGACCGGTTGAGTTGCCTTAAACGGCTGCGTTCCAGCCGGCTGAGCAAGGGCTCTCTCCAGCGAGGCAGTAACAGCAGAGCAGGCAGCGGAGTCAGCAAAGCCAGACCGCTCTGCCAGCCACCGAAGGGCACCCAGAGCAGGGCCGCCACCACCATCAACATGGGCTCCATCAAAACGGAGACCAGTGCGGGCCCCGTGCCGATGGAAGGGCCCAGGACCCGCACACGTTGGATGAAATGCCACACGCCGCCTGGCAGGTACTTGAGCAGATTGCTGCTGAGGTACAGGGGCACCAGAGGTGTTGAGCCCGTGCCATGTCCCAGCCAGCTCACCAGCACCTGCCAGGCGCCTGCATTGACAAGCAGGCTCAGCCAACTGAGGCCGAGAGCAAGCACAAGCCACCACCAGCCTTGAGCTGTGATTGAAAGGGATCGCAGTCCCGCTGCGTGGCCGGCCAGCGCCCAGACGACAAATCCCAGCGTGAGCAGGGTGATCCACAGCTTCACGCCGCCGGGAAACCTCACGCCTGCGGGAAGCTTTGCCGAGAGCAGGGACCGGAAACGCTTCAACATGTCCACTCCTGCTGGGAATCGAACTGAAGTGCTTCCTGAGAAAGCTTCTGCCAGAGCATCTCAGGAGAAAGGCCTGCTCGGTGTGCGAGTTCATGGAGAGCATCCCTCTCGGGCTTCACAGTCCTGGTTCCATCCGGCTTCAAAGTCTGCTTTGCAGCAAGCTCACCCCACGGAGTGGAGAGCGATCCTCGGCGCCGCGGCAGCACCCAGCGCCCCTGACGCCGCTCGCGCAGTCCCAGGGTTGGACTGTCCTTCCACCAGATCCGGCGCAGGTCCGCCGCTCGCTCAGGCAGTACAAGAGCCGTCAAGGCGGTTCCTGGACGACCCTTCTTCATCTGCAGCGAGGAACAGGCCACATCGAGAGCACCCGCATCGCGCAGCTGCTGAATCAACCACGCCATGGCTTCAGCTGAAACATCATCAATCCAGGCCTCCTGAACGATCAGGTCCTGCCAACGAGGCTGATTGGATGCATCAGGGCCCTGTGGACGCTGGCGGATGAGGCGGAGCAGATTGGGGCGGTCAAGCTGACGATGGCCGAGGCCGGTTCCCACCGCGTCGGGAGCCAGCTGTTCAGGCCATCCGAACCCGTCTGCAAGCACAGCCATCAAAGCCAGCCCCGTCGGGGTTGTCAGCTCAGCTTCCGGCCAGTCCCCGCCCCAGCGGAGTTCAACAGAATGACGTCGCGCCAGCTCAAGCACCGCTGGGGCGGGGACCGGCAGCAGTCCGTGAGCCGTGGCCACCGCACCTCGTCCTGCGGGAGGAGGAACACACCAGAAGGACCTTGGATTGAGATGCTCCACGGCGGCGCAGACCCCAACCACATCAACGAGGCTGTCCATGGCTCCGACTTCGTGGAAATGCACGTGGTCAGCTGGAATGCCGTGAACGGCCGCTTCGGCGTCAGCGAGCGCGGAAAACACCGACAACACCCTGTCCTGCAGTGATGGAGGAAGCACGGCAGCCTCGATGATCCGACGCAACTCGCCCCAGCGTCGATGCGGTGGCTGCTGATCCCGGCCTTCAACATCGAGTCGGAGTCCGCGCAAACCGCCGTTTTGCGCTTCCTCGACTCGCAGTACATAGGCGTTTTCGAAACCAAGCTCCCTCAGAGGGGCATGAACCACCTCAGTTGGAACACCCAGATCAAGGAAAGCCGCCAGCAACATGTCTCCTGCCAGCCCCGTTGGACAGTCCACCACGTAGGTGGCATCGATCCCTGAGGTCATTTCACCTCCGGATCGAGACCCTCCAGCAGTCTTTCAGCGATGACATCGAGATCATCCAGACGTTTTCTGAGAAGCTGCTCCACCTCACGGCGGGCACGACGCTGCTCCCGTTGCGCAGTGGCGACATCCTGGCCTGAAAGACCCCAGATCCTGCCGAGCAGGGCACGGTCATCAGCCCCGCCACGAGCGGATCCCTCCAGCAGTGTCTCCGCCACCATCCCGGCCTGTAGAACCCTGCTCCAGCGACGCAGATCCTCCAGGGGTAAGCGGACCTGATCAGGGAGTTCGAATTCGGTGGCTCCATTGCTGCGCAGGCCTGCCTCCAGACAGGGACGGGTTCCAACCAGAACGCGCCGCACCTTCATCTCCTCTTCGCGGGCAACAAGCCAGTGGCCAGCTTCATGGCGCGCCACCCGACGCAGGCGTGTCCTGCCTCCGGGAAGGGCTTCAGCAAGAAGATGCCCTCCCATCCCCTCCAGCTGGGAAGCATCGAGGGTGAGTCCCAGTAGCCCACCACCGACAATCAGAGCGATCCAGGCAGGCGACAGGCCCACAAGCGGACCGAATACCGCGAGTCCTGTGCATCCGGCAACTGCAAGCCCGGCGGTGGTGCTGGAAACGGGAGATGGGTTCATGAACTGCGAGCGGGTCGACTGCGTTCTGCAGGACGACGGGACGCGCCACCGCGGCCCTTGCCGCCACGGGTGGGCATCGGTGCGATCACATCAACGGACTCGACTTGAAGCAACTGTCCCTGACGACGCACGTCGAGGCTGACGAAATGGCGCAGGTGCGCAAGCTCGACATCACCACTGAGCTGCAACTTGAACGGCAAGGGACGGAAGCCATCAGCACGCGGCTGCTGACGCACCTTGATGACAACCTCCGAAGCCTCGGGCTTTGTGTAGATGAGCTCGCCTCTGATCGAGAAGTAATCGTCACCCTCAGGCAACGCATCGATGGATGGATCACCGGAATCGGTCTCCGGATCGGAAGCTGAAAGGGTGCTGGGCTCCCAGATTCCAGCGATCTGAAGATGCAGCTGACCAGCCTCCCTGCATCGCGGGTAAACCACCCAGAGGTGGGGTTTGCCCATGTCGAGATGACGACGCATCAACGTGAGCATTCGGCCCAGAACAACGGCATCAATCTCCTGTCCAGCGGCATCAAGCAAATGGCCGCGGGTGCTTTGTTCTTCGGATTCCGGGCGGAAAATTCCGCGCACGACGCCGATCGCCCGGTACTGCAGCGGCTCGGTGACCGCGGGAATGGGATGGTCGCGCATCAGCTTTAGGGGCATCCACTGGCCCGCAGGAACTCTAGCCAGCTTCGACAAGGAGCCTCAGACTGGGCGAGCGTTCCCACGGCACGGTGGCGGGCTACTGGCGTCAAACGACGGAAACTCTGGCAAGGCTGGGCGCTGTTACTGGCCTGTGTGTGTTTGCGGGTTGGATGGTGATCAACTTTTGGCCTGCAACTGAACCTCAGGCGACCATCCGCGAAGACTCGTCCCCTTCCGAGCCATCCACTCTGGAGATTCTCAGAAGCCAGGTCAGGAACCACCCCGGCGACTGGCGCTGGTCACTGCTGCTTGCTCGCGCACAGCACGACAACGGAGATCGCGAAGCAGCCGTTCGCACCTTGAGACCTCTGCAGCGCCTGCATCCCGATCGACTCGAGGTGGTGACTTTATCGGCTCTGCTCGCTCTGGAAGCCGACCGGGAGGAAGAGCTGATCAAACATCTGAACGGACAATTCGAATCCGCAACCGCTGAACGTCGGCTTGGACTGGGACTGCTGATGGCTGATCTGAGCCGCTTGTCAGGTGACTCGGAAGCCGCTTCAGATCGCTACCGAGATCTGATCAAAACCCATTCGCAACGACCAGAACCATTTCTGGCATTCGCTCTTCTCAAACGGGATCAGGGTGAGGGGGATGCTGCCATCGCTTTGCTGCGCAAGGCCATCAAACTGAACAGAAATCCCGCGACGTCAGCAGCGGAACTGAAGACGCTTGAACGTCGCTGGGCGCTTGAAGCTGCACGGAACAAACCGGCAAGCCGAGCTCTCAAGGCTGCGACAACTCCCTGAGCGCCTCGTCAATGGCATCGGAAGGGTCAGTGGCATCGTTCATCGATGAGGCCTGACGCAGGTTCCTCATCAGCTCCATCGGATTCGTGACATCGAGCACGGAACCCTTCTTTTTGGATTCCCCCGGGAGTGTGTTGTAGATGTCACGATCTGCATTGCGCTCAATCCCACTCGGCTGCGACAGCGTGGTCTGGGAATAGGCAGCGGGAGAAACCGGAAGCAAAGCGCTGCTGACGGCGATCACAAGACCGGAGGTCACGCGGAGCGATTGCATGGGATCAGATCCTCGGTACCGATGGATGCTAAGGGTCTCCAAAGAGATGCAGCAGGGCTTCCGTGCAGATCGCGAGCTGGAATGTCAATTCGATTCGCACTCGACTGGATCATGTCCTTCGCTGGCTGGAGAACAGCGATGTGGATCTGCTGGCCTTGCAGGAGACCAAAGTCGATGATCCGCTCTTTCCATCGGAGTCTTTTCGCGCAAAGGGGTACAACGTCAGCTTCCATGGGCAGAAGTCGTACAACGGCGTGGCTCTGGTCAGCCGGCATTCACTGGAAGACGTTCGCCTGGGGTTCACCGGAGAACTGACTGCCGATCCGCAGACCGAAGAGCTGAGCCAACAGAAAAGAGTGATCAGTGCTCTGGTGGATGGGATCAGAGTGATCAACCTCTATGTACCGAACGGTTCCAGCCTCAAATCCGAGAAGTACGGATACAAACTCCAGTGGCTTTCCTGCCTCGAGAGGTATCTGAGAGCGACTCAGTTACGGGATGAGCCTCTATGCGTTGTGGGGGATTTCAACATCGGACCGGAGGCCAGAGACCTGCATGACCCGGACCGGCTCAGCGGGGGGATCATGGCTTCCGATGCCGAACGCGACGCCTTGTCTCAAGCGCTCGGGGATGATCTCAAGGACGCTTTCCGGCTGTTCGAATCGGGAAGCGGCCACTGGAGCTGGTGGGACTACCGAAGCGGCGCATGGAATCGAGACAGCGGATGGAGGATTGATCACATTTATCTGAGTTCCGATCTTCAGGAGCTGGCACTCAGCTGCAAGATCGACAAACGCGAGCGCGACCGCGAACAACCCAGCGACCATGCACCTGTGATCGTTGATCTCTCCTGGGAGCTGGAGGACGAATCCGGTGACGATGACGGGAGCTTCGTCGCTGATTGAGCCCAAAAAATCAAAACGGAAATGGTTCAGTCCAAGGCGGTTGCTCTGACCGGAAACGACGATGAAGTTGCGTTCAAGGTCGATCCGTCACAGTCTTAAACAAGCCATTCCTGAATGCGGCAGCCAACACCGCGTGCGGCCTGGAAATGCCTCAGATCAAGCTCAGACGCTGTTCAGGCGCGAAATGATCAGGCCCGGAAACACGATGCTCTGACATGTATCACAAGTTCCGGAATCCCTGCTTCGTACACAGATCGGCCGTTTTGGCACGTTCTTGGGTCAGGATGTGGCACGGTTTGCATCGGCCCCTTGGCATCCGCCCCCGTGACAGCACCAAGCTTCAACACCAGTCGCTCCCAGGAGCTGTTCAGTGCCGCCCAGGCTCTGATGCCTGGTGGCGTGAGCTCCCCAGTGCGTGCATTCAAATCTGTGGGTGGCCAGCCGATCGTTTTCGATCGCGTCAAGGGCCCCTACGCCTGGGACGTTGATGACAACAAATACATCGACTACATCGGCAGCTGGGGGCCCGCGATCTGTGGTCATGCCCATCCCGAAGTGATCAGTGCGCTGCAGGAAACGATTGAGAAGGGCACCAGCTTCGGAGCCCCCTGCGCACTCGAAAACACGTTGGCGGAGATGGTGATCGACGCCGTTCCCAGTGTGGAGATGGTTCGCTTCGTGAACAGCGGCACCGAAGCCTGCATGGCGGTGTTGAGACTGATGCGCGCTTTCACCGGTCGCGACAAGGTCATCAAATTCGAAGGTTGCTACCACGGCCATGCCGACATGTTCCTGGTCAAGGCCGGGTCGGGTGTGGCCACTCTGGGGCTGCCTGACTCACCTGGTGTTCCACGCAGCACCACCGCGAACACGCTCACCGCGCCCTACAACGATCTCGAAGCGGTCAAGCAGCTGTTTGCTGAGAACCCCGATGCCATTTCAGGTGTCATTCTTGAACCCATCGTTGGCAACGCAGGATTCATCCAGCCTGAGCCTGGGTTCCTCGAGGGTTTGCGCGAACTCACCAAAGAGAACGGAGCTTTGCTCGTCTTCGACGAAGTGATGACGGGCTTCCGCATCAGTTACGGCGGCGCCCAGGCGCATTTCGGTGTCACCCCTGATCTCACCACCATGGGCAAGGTGATCGGCGGAGGGCTGCCTGTGGGGGCCTACGGAGGTCGACGGGAAATCATGGAGATGGTGGCTCCTGCCGGTCCCATGTACCAGGCCGGCACTCTGAGCGGAAATCCCCTCGCCATGACGGCGGGCATCAAGACTCTTGAGCTCCTGAAACAGCCTGGCAGCTACGACAAACTCACCGCAACCACTGAAAAACTGGTCGCTGGCATCAAGGAGGCAGCAACGGCTGCTGGTCTGTCCATCAAGGCGGGAAGTGTCAGCGCCATGTTCGGTTTCTTCCTATGTGAGGGGCCTGTGCGCAACTTTGAAGAGGCGAAGGCAACGGATGCTGATCGTTTCGGCAGACTGCACCGGGCCATGCTGGAGAGAGGCGTTTATCTGGCGCCGTCTGCCTTCGAGGCCGGTTTCACCTCACTGGCTCACTCGGACGCAGACATCGAGGCCACGATTCAGGCATTCCGCGAAAGTTTCGCTGCAGTCGCCTGATCCAGGGAAGGTCATGAAATGAACCCCATGCCGCATCAAGCCACCGGCCTGGGGGGGGGCAGCTCAGAGGGCTTTTGGTAGGGCTTGCTTTGGTCTCTTCATCACTCCTGGGAGCGCCAGGCCGCAGTGGACCACTCAACACGTGGCTTGATCTTCCCGAGTGGCTTGACCTCAGCATTGACTACACCTCAGAGCCGATGACCGGTATCACCGGTGGGGCCAATCCTTCAGCGGCGAGCTGGTATCAAACTGTGGTGCTCGACCTTTCCATGAGCAGCGGTTTCGCAAGGAACCGGAAGGACTGGAACGAACTGGACCACTGGCAGCTCAACCTGCAGCTGACAAACAATGCCGGCGATCCCAACCTGAACAGCGAGCTGGGAGCGGCATTCGCCCTGCAAACCCTGGCGAACCCTGTAGGTACCTGGATCACTGAAGTCTCAATGATCAGAAACCAAGGGGAAAGTTGGTGGCAAGCGGAACTTGGATTGTTATCGCTGACTCCGGTTTCGCCCGGGGAGCCAGGCTTTCTGTCTGCACCCGCGATGAACAGCTACATCAGCTCAGTGCTCAAAAACACTTTCAACCTGCTGATTGTGGGAGTACCGATCAATCCCTTTGTTGCCCCGGGTGTGAAGCTTCAGGCGAGTTCAGAGTCTCTCGGCTCCCTGGAGTACGGATATTTCTACCTGAATCCTCAGAAAAACATCGCGTCAAGCCTTGGCGTCGATCCTGGAATTCTTGATGTAGAGGGAGGCGTTCAAGCCCTTCAATGGAAGAGCAATCCACTCTTGTCAAGAACTGATCTCGAAGAAGACATAATCATTCCAAACTCCAAAAAAAATATTGCCAGACAACTACCACAGCCTGAGGTTCAAATCGGGGGTTATTTGTCATCAACGCGTCTGCTCATTGACAACGGAATCGACTTGGGAGAAGGAACGAATCGAGGAATTTATGGATCTTTCACATGGCCAATGGATGTTGCAATTGGGCTGGATAATCGTCTCTGGGCCGCTGGCACGGTCAGCTTTGACCCTGGCAATAATCCGTATCCATCCTTTGTTGGAGGTGGCTGGTTGAGCCAGGGAATCATTCCAGGCAGACCCTTAGATGTGGTTGCATTTGGATTTGGACGAACAAGCTTCAGTCCAACCATCAATCCAGGCCTGGACTACGAAGGAATGGTGGAATTGAATTACTCCTTCTATTTATCAGACGAACTTCAAATCCAACCTGTTATGCAATGGATTATCAATCCAGGCGGTAAAAGACAGTCGCAAGGGATATGGGTCGGTGGAATCCAGATCAATCTGAATCTCTGAGAGTCAGCGATAATTCTCAAACTGCAAAGGGATATCCAGTTCATCTTCTTTTGAACGTAACAACTGAATCACTTGCTGGAGATCATCCTTGCTCTTACCTGTCACTCGTAAACTGTCTCCCTGAATTGCCACGGTGACTTTCTTGAGCTCGTCTCGAACAATTTTGCTCATTTTCTTTGCAAGTTCTTGACTGAGTCCCTTCTTCAGCTGCACCGTCTGTTGAACGCGGATACCACCCACTGTTTCCGCCGGCTGAAAATCGAAGATCTTCAAGGACAGATTTCTCTTTGTGGCTTTGGCTCGCAGAATATCTTCGACAGCCTGAAGTGTCATATCACTGGCCGTTGTGATCACAACAGCAGAGTCTTCAAGGACAATCTCCGTGCCGGAATCCTTGAGGTCATAGCGCTGGGAAACGTCCCTCCGCACCTGATCAAGCGTATTCACCAGCTCCTGACGATCAAAGTCAGAGACCACATCAAATGAATACGACGCCATTGATCAGATATCGGTGGCTGAAGGGTAGCAATGCTCATGGAGCTGCTCTCAACCTGAGATCTAACGACCAATCAATGGCGATGAATATCTGCGCTGCAATCAGCAAATCCATGCCAGACACAGCCTCAGGACAGGACGAAGAAGAGAACTGCAAAAGACTCGATGATGCAGCGGGATTGATCGCAGCGAACAACAGTCGATCAGTATTGTTTCAACCGCGATTTGATTGATTGTGTTCATCAATGACCTGCTGACAGGTACACCAGCAGCACCATTCGCCCTGTCGCTTGCGTTCTCGGGTGCGGTGGTGATCGCAAGCGTGATTCCCCTGGGAGCTGCCCGCTCACAGGCGGACTTCACCCTGGCCGACATGAAAGCTCCTAGAGCCATGTTCGACCGGCTTCCCGACTGGGGGAAACGGGCCAGCTGGGCTCATCAGAACAGCTTTGAAGCCTTCACATTGCATGCTCCAGCGGCACTCCTGGCCCTGATCACCGCGCTCCAGGTCGGAGGGCTTCAGGGCCTTGCCGTTCCTGCTGCGCTGCTCCAGCCGGTGCTGCGACTGATTTATCTGCCGGCCTATGTGGCCAATGTTCCTCCATTGAGAGGACTGTGCTGGGCAGGTGCTTTGCTGTGTACAGGAATCCTCTACATCGAGGGAGTGAAAGCTCTGCTGGCCTCCTAGCCCTTGCCTTGCTGGAATTGCTTCAGAGCAGCCAGCAGTGAGGCGGGTGACTGGGGATCCACCATCAGCACGCTGCCGGCGGGCGAATCAGCCATGCGCTGTCCCATGGCCATCCAGTTCTCAGCCAGCATCAGCCGGACGGCCTCTTCAGCCTCGGGGCTCTCGGAAAGAGCCCTTGCCATGACCAGGGCCGCTTCAGACTTCGCTTCAGCCATCACTCCCTGCTGCTTGGCCTGGGCTTCGGCTTCAAGCAGGATCG
>PVBE012524126.1_pt1 | contig 11282 bp, 10 predicted proteins | sample 1631181 | NCBI WGS metagenome assembly PVBE01 (sample SAMN08397723, study PRJNA350692) | Marine metagenome, whole genome shotgun sequencing project. | isolation source: water | place: Pacific Ocean | collected 2012-04 | reverse complement strand
TCCGCTCCGCGCCGACGTGGCCAGCGCGTCGGGTGCGGGTGCGCGCAGCCGCCTCTCCCAGCTGCACACGCACGCACGCACGCACGCACGCACGCACGCACGCCCGCCCGCCCGCACGCACCACACGGCACGTCAGCCGGCTGGCCTGTCGGTCGGGACTTGGAAGAAGCCGCCGCTGCGCACCAGCAGGCGCAGCACGCACAAGAGCAGGCGTGCCGTGCACCTCGCACCTCCTCTCCGGTCGCCGCCTTCACCAGGGGCGGTCCGCCAAGGAAGATGGTTCCGGTTCCTTTCACGATCACCGTCTCGTCGGCCATCGCCGGGACGTAGGCACCCCCGGCGGTACACGATCCCATGACGACGGCGATCTGCGGGATGCGTTCGGCCGACAGGCGCGCCTGGTTGTAGAAGATCCGGCCGAAGTGCTCACGGTCGGGGAAGACCTGAGCCTGGAGCGGCAGGAACGCCCCACCCGAATCGACCAGGTAGAGGCATGGGAGCCGATTCTCGAGGGCGATTTGCTGGGCTCGGAGATGCTTCTTGACGGTCGTTGGGTTGTAGGTGCCGCCCTTGACGGTCGCATCGTTGGCAACGACCAAGACTTCGCGTCCCGACACGCGCCCGATCCCGGTCACCAGCCCAGCCCCGGGCGCGTCGCCACCGTACATGTCGTACGCGGCCAGGGCCGAGAACTCGAGGAATGGCGAGTGAGGATCGAGCAGCCGGTCCACGCGGTCGCGAACGAAGAGCTTGCCTTGTGAGCGATGACGCTCGAGTGCGCGTGTGCCGCCGCCCTTGCCGTTCGCGTCCAGCCGCTCGCGGAGCTCGGACACGAGGCTTTGTGTGTAGTCGTGGTTGACGCGGAAGTCTTCGCTGTCGGTTCGAACCTGCGTCTCGAGGACGTTCATGGCACAGGACGGGCAGTGGACCGTTCGGGGGCGTGGTTCGCTGGAGCCAATGGCGTCACCAGCCGCAGCAGTCCGTCTTGAAGCCGCAGGACGGGCAGCGCCAGACCGCATGCATCCTGAACATCTCCGACCCACAGCGCTCGCACAGCACCTTCTCCTCGCGGGTTGGCGGTGTGGGGGTCGTGGGGGCTGGCGGCGAAGGATGCGTTGGCTCGGGCATCCACGCATTATAGCCCGGTCAAGAGAGAGACCGCCCCGCGTGCCCCCTCGTCGCGTCTGGCCAGCCGGGCGCCGCAGCTCGGGACGTATTCCACGAATCACCGTGACAGAACGCCAGAGGCAAACCGCTGTGGATATAATGTGAGGTCAAAGGGAGGCGCATGTGGACGATCGCGCGAGAGTCTTGATGTCGGCGCTCCTCGGCGGGCTCCTCGGCGGGCTGTGCGGGTATCTGTATCTGACGGAGGACGGCCGGACGGTCCGCGCTCGGGTCGAACCCTTTCTCGATGACTTCAGCGACGAGATGCGCCATCTGCGGCACACGGTCGACAAGGCAAGGGTCGCCGCACAGGAAGGTCTCGACTCCTTGCGCGAGGTCACGGGGGCGACGTCGCAGCGATCGAGTGCGTCCGCGTGGCCAGCGGCGTCTCGTGAGTCGAGCGGGTGAGCAGGCTCCGTGACCGCGATGGGTCGGGCCGCCGGCGCTCCGCGTGAGGTCGTTCGACGGCCGCACGACGTGGGCCGGTTCCATCGACCTCGAGGATGATGATGGACGGTAGTCCAGAAACGACCAACTTGCTCCTTGGCATCATGGCGACGGTGAGCGTCGTGCAGATGCTCGTCCTCGTCGTGGCGGCCGTTGTCGTCTATCGACAGGTCGTGAAGGTAAGGTCCCTGCTGCAAGAGTACGAGCGACGTCACGTCGAGCCGCTCTCGGCCAAGGCCAACGAGATCTTGAATGCGGTCCAGGGCGTGACGGAACGGGTCGGCCAGGAAAGCGAGCGGGCCGATGCGTCGCTGCGGAACGCCCTGAACCTGGTGGACGAGACCACGAACAAGGTGCGGGTCAACGTCAGGAGCACCTTGAGCGTTGCCGCGGCCGTCGTCGAGGCGGCCAGGGCGGTCGTCGAGGCGTTCGCTGGGGGTGGGCGGCGGTCGCGACCGCGTCCGAAGGCGGCCGACGATGCCCCGTGATCCCGCCGCCGACGAGTCTCGATCAGGAGGGTCCATGGAGCATCGGGTCGATCGCGGAGATGATGGATCGACGTTCTGGCTCGGCTTGATGGCCGGCGGGCTGATTGGTGCGGCGGTGGGATTGCTGCTGGCGCCCAAGCGAGGGGCCGAGCTGCGCAGCGAGCTGTCGGAGTCCGCCGGCCGACTCCAGCGGGCGGCCCGGCATCGGTACCAACAAGCCGCCGACCGCATCGGTCATATGTCCGGCCCCAGAGGTGAAGGGGAGGGGCGGCCGACGGCGGCGGAGATCGCCGAGCGGGGGCGCGAGGCGTTCCGCCAGGCGATGGGCTGGAGCCACGCGGAGGTGGACGTCCCCCCGGACGACCGCTCCGTGAACTGACCCAGGCCGATATCGGCCCAGCACCCGACCCCGGTTAGCCTATCAGTGCACTCGCTCCCGTCAGCGTCCTCGCGGAATGGCTGGGCGCGTCGTGTGAACGCCGCGTTCGTGGAAGAGGTCCGGCTGACCGGCTTGGCGGCCCTTCGAGCGCTCACGTCCTTCTACGCGGGACACGATCTCACCTACGCGTCTTCCATCGCCTACTACGCGCTGCTGTCGCTGTTCCCGTTGTTGCTCTTGCTCCTGGCGGTGCTCGCCAGCGTCACCGCCGATGCGGCCGATCGTGCCGCGGTCCTCGACTTCGTGTTTCGGTACTTCCCTCGGCAGGGCGACTTCGCGCGCGGACAGCTCGAGGCCTTGGTCCGGAGTCGCGGGACCCTGGGCGTGGCGGGCAGCCTGCTGGTCGTCTGGGCAGCGCTCGGGTTCTTCGCGGCTATCAACGCAGCCGTCAACGAGGCGTGGGGCGTCGAGAAGCGACGGAGCTTCTTCATGAATCGGCTCGTCTCGTTCTCGATGCTGTTGGCGGCGGGGGGATTACTGGCCGCGGCGCTCGTGCTCGTCAGCGTGATCGGTCTGGTGGAATCCGAGGTCCCGTGGGTCGCGTCAATCGTGGAGCAACTGCCGTGGCTGACGCTGGTAACGGGGATCTTGTTCCGCTACGGCGCGACCTTTCTCCTGATACTGGTGGTGGGACTCATCTACTACTTCGTCCCCAACGCACCCGTCCGCTTCCGTGATGTGTGGGTAGGGGCCATCCTGACGGGGCTGCTCTGGCGCACCGCCGTCGGAGCGTTTTCCTGGTACCTGCGCGACCTGTCGCGGCTCAGCAGCATCCACGGGTCGGTCACGACGGTCGTGGTCTTCCTCGTCTGGGTCTACATGTCGGCCGCGATTCTTCTGCTCGGAGTCGAGTTCACCGCAGCCCACGCGCGGTTGCGTCGCGTGCGCGCGAGACTCGAGTCGCCTTCGCCGCGATAGGGATCGAGGGGTACCCGACCACGAGCGTGTCCCCAAGGGTGGACGAGGCAGGGAGCTGTCCGATGACCGCTCCCTGCGGTGCAGCAGTGGGCCGTACGTGGGTTGGTTCTCCCGCAGGAGGCGGGAGAGGCAGGCGCCCGCGTCACCGCGTGGCACCCGACATGACAGCAAGGAGGATGCCAGGCGGCCGGATCGGTCCCGCTCGACCAGCGTGGCACTTTTTTGCGCGGGATCGCTCAGGGCGGTTCTTACGAGGCCGCCCGGCGGCGGCGGCGGTTGCCCTGGATGCCGTCACGGACTGACGCTCCACCGACAACTCGGGCGGCTAGGGCGACTGTATGACGTTCAAACCTGACACCCAACGTTCGACGTCGGACCGCTTGCGACGGCCCAGGAGAACCGATACGATGGGCTTCTGTTCTTGCTGGGGCCGCCGAGCGTCGGCCTCGTCCCCCACGTTATCCCATGCCCAATCGCCTGGCGCGCGAGCAGAGCCCGTACCTGTTACAACACGCCGAGAATCCGGTGGATTGGTATGCCTGGGGCACGGAAGCGTTCGACAAAGCACACCGGGAGGACAAGCCGATCTTCCTTTCGGTCGGCTACTCGACGTGCCACTGGTGCCACGTCATGGAGCACGAGTCGTTCGAGAGCGACAAGATCGCGCGGGTGCTCAACGATGCGTACGTGGCGATCAAGGTCGATCGAGAGGAGCGGCCTGACCTCGACCGCGTCTACATGGCCTTCGTACAAGCGACGACGGGTGCCGGCGGCTGGCCGATGAGCGTCTGGCTGACGCCCGAGCTCAAGCCGTTCTACGGGGGGACCTACTTCCCACCGACCGCGCGCTGGGGCCGGCCGGGCTTCCTGGAGATCCTCGGGGAGATCTCACAGGTCTGGCGCGCCGACCGCGTGCGCGTGGAGGGCTCGGCCGAATCCATGTTGGCTCGGTTGAGGGAGGCGCACGCGGGCCAGACGACGATCACCTCCTCGACGGCGGCTCCGCGTGCGGCGGTCCTGGGTGAGGCGATGGGACAGTTCGCGCAGGCCTACGACGCCCGACAGGGTGGCTTCGGCGACGCCCCGAAGTTCCCACGCCCCGCCGAGTTGCTCTTTCTCCTGAGGGAGCATGTCCGAAGCGGTGACGCGCCCGCCCGCGACATGGTTCTCGGAACGCTCCGTGCCATGGCGCTCGGAGGCATGCGAGACCACCTGGGCGGTGGCTTTCACCGGTATGCGGTGGATGCCGCGTGGCGCGTCCCACATTTCGAGAAGATGCTCTACGACCAGGCTCAGCTGGTGATCGCCTACCTCGAGGCGGCCCAGGTGACGGGAGAGTCCTTCTACGCAGCGGTGGCCGAGGACACGCTCGCCTACGTGCTGCGCGATATGACGGATCCCGAGGGCGGGTTCTATTCGGCCGAGGATGCCGACAGCATGCCCCCGGAGCTCGCCGATACGGCCGAGACACCCAGGCAAGAGGGTGCGTTCTATACGTGGACAGACGCGGATCTGGCCGCGCTCCTGGGCGACGATGCGGACGTCTTCCGCCAGCGGTTCGACGTGCGGCCGGAAGGGAATGCGCCGCAGGATCCCCAGGGCGAGTTCGTGAACAAGAACCTTCTCTATACCGCGCGCTCGATCGCCGATGTCGCCCGGGTGACGGATCGATCGCCGGACCAGGTGATCCTCGCGCTGGCCGGCGCGCGCCGGGTGCTGTTCGAGGCACGTGAACGGCGGCCGCGTCCCCATCTGGACGACAAGATCCTGACCTCGTGGAATGGCCTCATGATCGCGGCGCTGGCGCGGGCAGCGCGCGTGCTGGAATCGGGCAGCGACGACGCCGCGGATCGATACCTCGAGGCGGCGCGCCGGGCCGCCGAGTTCGTTCGCCGCCGTCTGTGGAACGAGGACACGCGAACGCTCCTGCGGCGATTTCGGGGTGGCGACGCGGCCATCGAGGCGTATTGTGAAGACTACGCCGGCCTGATCTGGGGGCTGGTCGAGCTGTTCCAGGCCGATCCCGACCCAGCCTGGCTCGCGTGGGCGCTGCGGTTACAGTCCCGTCAGAACGAGGCGTTCTGGGACGAGGCCGGTGGCGGCTGGTTCAACACGAGCGGTGAGGATCCGACGGTGTTGCTGCGCCTCAAGGAGGAGCACGACGGGGCAGAGCCGTCAGCCAACTCGGTGTCCGCTCTCAACGTGCTCGCGCTCGGGCACCTCACCGGCGACCCTGCCCTCATGGGGCAGCTCGAGCGCGCGGCCGGGCGCCACGGCGCGCGTCTCGGCGGCCTGGCGCGGGTCTTGCCATTCCTGATGTCCGTCGTGTCCATGATCCAGGCTGGGGTGCAGCAAGTCGTCCTGGTTGGGCCGAGAGGAGCCGAGGGGACTCGGCGCCTCCGACAGGTGCTGGCTCGCGCGTATCGACCGTTCACCCTGACCGTCCAGGTGGAGCCGGGCGAGCATCAAGCCAGCGTGGCCGAGCTGCTGCCGTTCGTTCGGGCGATGGATATGCGCGGGGGTCACGCCACGGCCTACGTGTGCCGGGACTTCACGTGCCAGGAGCCCGTCAGCGATGCGGCGGGGTTCGAGCGGGTCCTGGCCCACGGTCATCGAGTCGAGCAGGCGGAGGATCCTGAGTGACCTTTCGGGTGGAAATCGTGCTGCGGGAGTCCGATCAGACCGTGACCGAGACCGTCGACCACGGTGGCGGGGAGCCCCCGGGCTGGACCGAAGCGGACGTGGGTCAGGTGCTCCGTGCCATGCTGCTCGCGATCCACCACTCGAAGTACCCGCAGGATGGTCCGGATCCCACTATCGCGCTCCGCGGGCTGAGCTGGATCGTCAACCCCTTCAACGACGGCGTGGTGATTGCCCTCGAGATCCCGATGGGGGCGGCCGTTGCGGGACCGTTCGACATCGCACCCGCGCGGCTGGACGCGCTCATCGGCCGGGTGATTGCGCGGGAGTCCGGCGGTCAGGGAACCCAGGTCCACTAGATCACGTCTCATCGGTAGGCCGGATGACCAAGCCCAGCCGATCCGGTTGTCCCGGCGCGATCGAGCTGGCGCGTCGGATATCATTCGCTGAGAAGGAGAAACAGATGCGCAGACGCCTGTTGGCCGGCCTCATCGTGGTCGGATGCACCCTTGTGATCGGTCCGGGCGCGGTTCGGGCTCAGGAGAAAGTCACGCGCCTGCCCATCGTGGACAAGGCGATCGAGTTCCACGGCGGGGATCTCTACGAGTCGTCCGTGATTTCGCTCAGGGTCGAGTCGTTGTCGGGCGGCTTCGACCTGACTGCCAAGCTCGGCGAGCAGTTCGCCTACACCGTGTCGGGGGAGGTGGGCCGCGAAGAGAAGTACCTTCGTAAGGTCAACTACACGAACGACTCGGTGCAGGAGTGGAGAGACGGCGTCGAGCAACAGCTCGACGAGCAAACCGCGCAGCGGGCGAGGGACTTTGTCAACGCCCGAGCGTATTTTCCGTTCCTGCCCTATGGCCTGAACGGGGACAACGTGTTCAAGGAAGACCTGGGGCTCGAGACGTGGGAGGGGCGCCAGCTCCACAAGGTCCGCGTCTCCTTCAGGGCGGGTACCAGCACCGACGCGGACGACACCTACATGTACTGGTTCGATCCCGAGACCGGGCGAGTCGAGGCGCTCGCGTACGACTTCAAGGTCGGTAACGGGGGACTACGGTTTCGCAAGCCCATTGCCTACCAGAAGGTGGGGGGCATCCTCTATTCTGACCAGGAGAACTACGCCGTCAATGGTCAAGGGTTTTCGGTCGACCTCCTGACCCCCGAGTACATCAGGAACGAGATGAAGCTCCTCTCCACGGTGCGCATCTCCAACATCAAGGTCGAGCCGCACGGGTCGTAGCCCTCTCGGAGCCCGGGTCCCATGAGCCCGGGCCGGTCGCGGCTGGCCGGAGATCTCACCGCAGGTGCCTGCACGCCTTCCCCCTGGGGCCGACCTCCTCGAATGGTTCGACAATATCGACATCTATCTGTTCGACCAGATCCTGAAGGGCCGCGTCAGACCGGGCACACGGCTCCTCGACGCCGGGTGTGGTCACGGCCGCAATCTCGTCTATTTCCTGCGCACCGGGTACGACGTGTACGCCGTTGACCAGTCGTCGCAGGCGATCGACGAGGTTCGGGGCCTTGCGAGCCGGCTGGCCCCACACCTGACAGCAGACCGGTTCCGCGTGGAGCCGGTCGAGGGGCTGTCGTTCCCCGATGCGACGTTCGACGTCGTGATCAGCAGCGCCGTCCTCCATTTCGCGTTGGACGAAGCCCATTTCGAGACGATGGTGTCAGAGATGTGGCGGGTCCTCAGACCCGGGGGCATGCTGTTCGCTCGGCTAGCCTCCTCGATCGGGATCGAGTCCCTCATCCAACCCTTGAGTGGGCGGCGCGCCAGCCTCCCGGATGGGACGGACCGATTCCTCGTCGACGAAGCCATGCTGAGGCGCATGGCCGACCAGCTCGGCGGGCAGTTCCTCGAGCCCATCAAGACCGTGAACGTCGAGCACCAGCGATGCATGACGACCTGGTGCCTAAGCAAGGTCTGCTGAGCTCCCTTGCCGTGGCGCGGGCTTCAGCCCTGCGACGGCTAGCTGGAGGCCTGCACCCGGCGCTCGAGCAGTGCCGATTCTGCTTCGAGGGCTTCGATGATCGCGTCGACGTCGCTGTCATCGTTGTAAGCATGGAAGGCGATGCGCAGCCCCCCGCTTCGACACGACGCGATGATCCCCCGCGCCTGAAGGCGGCTCACCAGCGAGTCGGCGTCTGGGCTTCGCAGCACGACGAGCGGCCCACGTCGCGCGGCCAGCGACGGCGTGACGACGACGCACTCCGCGTCGTGTGCCCAGGCCAGGAGGCGGTCAACCAGGCGACCGATCTGCGACGCCACTGCGGCAGAGCCCACCGAATCGAGCAGACCCAGGGCGGCGGTCGCGCCGTACACACTCGGCACGGGCGGCGTCCCGACCTCGAACCGGCGGGCGCTGGGCGACCAGTCCAGGAGATCCGGGCGGAACGCGAAGGGATCCACCCTGCCGAACCAACCCGTGACGGCCGGCTCGAGCCGATCGATCAGCTCGCGTCGCACGTAGAGCAGCGCCACGCCAGACGGCCCGAGGAGATACTTCAGGCACCCGGTGATCATGAAGTCGACGCCGAGCGACTTCACGTCGAGCGGCGCCGTCCCCGTGTGCTGGTAGTCGTCGAGGAAGAGTAACGCTCCCCGGTCACGGCACAGCGACGCCAGTGACGCGACGTCGAGCTTGTAGCCGTTCCGGTAGCAGATGTGGGTCACTGGGACCACGAGGGTCCGGTCGTCGACCACAGTGGCGTAGGCCTCGGTGGGGAGGCTGTCTCCCTCGGCGCGGGCCCACGCGATACGCGCCCCGCGTCGGGCCTGCGCGAGCCACACGTGTGCCATCGTGGGAAACTCGAACTCCCCGAGGACGACGCCGTCGCGGCGGGTCTGGAAGGCCAGGGCCGTGGCGATGGCACTGATGCCGTCCGAGGCGCTCGGCACGACCGCCACCTCGTCGGCGGCGGCGCCGATCGATCGGGCAAACGTCGAGCGCAGGCGGTCGACCTCCCCAACCCATTCATCCCACGGCGACCCTCGCTCCCGCCACGACGTGAGGAACGCGGTGAGAGCCTCCTCGACATCGATGGACAGCGCACCCTGTGAGCAGCTGTTGACATAGACGCGCTGGGTCAACAGGGGGAAGCGAGAGCGAAACCGTTCGAGCGACATGTCGGGCATCGGATGTCTCCAGCCAGTCTCCACCGGTGGCGTCCGTTGCTTGACCCCTCCGCGAGAAGCCTCTAGAGTGCTGCGGACGCTCTATCCTGACACACGCGACGGCAAGTGCCGGCCGAACTGATGCTCTTCCCGCGCACGACAGCTGCCTCGTGGATCGTGTTGATCCTCTTCCTCCCCGCGGCGGGCTCCGCTCAAGATGTACGCACGATCGACCTAGCCACGGTGTCGACGGTCGACGGCCTCCGCCGCGTGTACGGGTCGACCGGGCACGGCGCGTTCGGAGTGCCGGTCGCGGGCGGTGCCGATTGCGACGGCGATGGCAACGAGGACTACGCCATGGCCGCGATCCGAGCCGCACCGTTCGGTCGGAGCGGCGCGGGGGAGGTCTACCTCGTGTTCGGCGACGGCACGGTCGCGGGCAGTGTTGACACGGCTCGGATGCAACCGGACGTGCTGAAGATTGCCGGAGACGGCATCCTCGAGGTCGCGGGCGCCGAGATCTGGCTGGACGACGTCACCGGTGACGGCGTTGGGGACCTGCTGATCGGCCGTCAGAACCACCGGCCCGATCCTGGTCGGCCAGGTGCCGGCGCTTTGAGCATCGTCGTCGGTGGTCCAGCCCTCCGAGAGCACGCGGGGCTCCTGGAGTACCTGGACCTGCGGGACCCTCCGGAGGCCATCACGATTCTGACGTTCGTCGGTGCCCAAGCGCTCGGTCGCCTGGGGATCTGGATGCGGACGGGGGACGTGACCGGGGACGGCATCGCGGACATCGTTGTGGGGGCCGACCAGGAGGACGGGGACGGTGAGAACGACCGTGGCGCCGCCTACCTCATCAGGGGTGGCGGGCACCTGGCGATCGACACGAGGGTCGACCTGGCGACGTTCGGCACGACCGTGCTCGCGGGCCACCTCGCGAAGCTCACGCCGCCCCCTGGCGCGGGCGAGTTTCATTTCGGCGCGACCTGCCAGATCGTCGACCTCGACCTGAATGGCCGCGCCGAGGTGCTGGTGGCCGCGACCGTGGAGCGCGGCGGCGCCTCGATCCCAGCGCGAGATGCCCCGCCCGGCTCGGCGCATGCGATCGGGGGTAGCGTGGACGGCACGCTCTTCGTCGCCTGGGACGACGTCTTTCCGGCGACGTCGTGGCCAGCGGGCTTCGTCGTGCAGGCGAGCGCCGAGACCGGCGCGTGGACCATCATCCACGGGGGGACCCTCAACCGGCGCTTCGGCGAAGAGATGATCGCCGCCGACTATGATGGAGATGGATGTCCCGATCTCTTTGTTGGTGACCTGACGGGCGACGGTTCGGCGGCGCAGGATCGTCCGGCTGCGGGGCTCGCACACGTTCTGTACGCGATCGCCGACTTCAAGGGACTGGAGTTCGGCATGGACGCGCCGCCCGCGTCGCTGGCCATCGCAACCTTCGTTGGTGCCTGGCCGGTGGACCTCGCGGGCGACACGGCCGTGAGCGAGGACTTCGACGGCGACGGTCGGACCGACCTGGTCTTCAGCGCGCCGCACGGCGATCCCGAGGGCAGGCGCGATGCAGGCCTCCTCTATATGTTGCATGGGCAGGACCGGCGCTGGCCGCCTTCGATCGACCTGCGCATGCTGCCGCCGGCCTCGGAGGCACGCATCACGCTGGTCTACGGAGCCAGGGGGGCGCAGTCGGGAGACGCGGGCGATACACTCGGCTACAGCGCAGCGATCGGTGACGTCGACGCTGATGGGCGGCCGGAGATCGTCACGAACGAGATGCTGGGCAACGGCGTCGATCCCAGCCGGACCGATGTGGGGAACCTGGTCATTCTCAGCGGCGGGCTCTTCGCAGAGGAGGGGTCAGTGGGCGACGCCGGTACGGTCCGCGAGGATTTCCGTCGCGCTCAGTAGCTAGCAGCCCGTGGTGAAAGTCCTGCGTCCCATCAAGACCCGCCGTGAGAGATGCCGCGCTCGGCCTGGGCAAGCCGCGAGGAGCGAGCATACGGGGAGTATTTGACCCGTGGTGAACAACGCCCAGCGCGGCTGGAGCCGGGAT
>PVBE011636431.1_pt1 | contig 11282 bp, 9 predicted proteins | sample 1631181 | NCBI WGS metagenome assembly PVBE01 (sample SAMN08397723, study PRJNA350692) | Marine metagenome, whole genome shotgun sequencing project. | isolation source: water | place: Pacific Ocean | collected 2012-04 | reverse complement strand
GCATTGAACGGTGGGCAACCCGTATTCACCATCGTCTCTTTGGATAGACTGATTGCCGATCTCAGAGAATCCGTCCGGAACCTGTCTCAACGGTCTCGGTACAAAGTCAAGGTCAAGCGGCGGGAATTCGATGTGGTCATGGAGCCGGATCTTGAGGACGGGGGCTTTATCGTTGAGTGTCCTTCCCTGCCCGGTTGTGTGTCCCAGGGAGACTCGGTGGAAGAGGCCCTGTTCATGATTGGCGACGCCATTGAAGGCCGCCTTGAAATCGAGGAGGGTCAGTCCCCACGTGGTCGCGTTGCATAATCTGGCGTCGTTGCGCGTGGTTCGCGCCTTGGAGCGTGATGGCTGGGTGGTGGTCAGGCGGGCGGGTTCTCACGTTCACCTTCGGAAAGAGGGGAACCCAAATGTATTATCCATTCCGGTTCACAAGGGGAAACCGATAAAAGCGGGAACTCTTCGGAAGCTGCTCAAACTTGGCGGAATCACCGAAACGGAATTCCGCGCACTGTATAAGTGACGGGGAGACAAGGTGGGAAATCGAGCAGGGGGGGGCGGGAAAAGCGCCTCGCTGCAAAAGGCGGCGCGGGCAGGCAAGCTGCCGGCCCCTCTTTCATAGGTCTCCCGCAGGAGAATCACCGACTCGCCCCCGCGAGGGCGGGTGCGGCAACGTCCGCCTACAACCACTTCCCTTCCCATTTGCCCGTGGGCCGGGCTCCGTACCCGCCCTTTTGCGTTGGCCAACAATCCAATGGCCGGGCAGACACGGGCCTGTAACGGAATCGTTGTGAGAAATCCAATTCAGCCCGGGCTTGTCACCAGGTCAGGACGACCTTCCCCACCGCCTTCCCCGACTCCAGATGGCGGTGCGCCTCGGCGACCCGATCGATGGTGAAGGCGTTGGGGTCGATGAGCGGTTTCAGCTTGCCCTCGTCCACGAGCTTCGCCGTCTCCCGCAAGATCTTCCCCTGCTCAGCCCGGCCGGAGCCCCCAAGTAATGGGAAGAGCATGGACTCGACGTGCAACGTCAGGCCCTTTCCCTGCATCAACATCAGGTTGTGCTCTCCGCCGCCCGCAATCGTCACCACGGCGCCCATGATCCTTGCGGCTTCGAAGCTGCGCTCCAGGTTGTCCCCGCCCACGGTGTCGAAGACCACGTCGAACCCCTTGCTTCCGGTGTGGGCCCCCACGTAATCGGCAACGGAGTCCTGCTTATAGTTGATCGCGGCGTCCGCGCCCAAATCGCGGGCGATCTTCATCTTTTCGTCCGAGCTTGCCGTTGCGAACACTTCCGCGCCCCGCCATTTCGCCAACTGGATCGCCACATGACCCACGCCTCCGGCCGCCGCGTGGACAAGGACCTTGTCGCCCGCCTCGACCCCGGCCCGATCAATGAGCGATTCCCAGGCTGTCAGGGTCACCAGCGGAAGCGCCGCCGCCTCGGCCATGGACAGCGAGCGGGGCTTGTGCGCGGCCAGATCCGCATCGACCGCCATGTACTCCGCAAGGGCTCCGCTGTAAGGGCCGACCCCTCCGGCGCATGCGTAGACCTCGTCCCCCGCCTGAAAATCCGAAACCCCCTCGCCCACGGCCTCCACAACGCCGGCTATGTCGCCATGCAGAACCGCGGGCAACGGGGAAGAGAACGGCAATTGAATGCTTCTGAGCTTGCAATCCAGCGGGTTGACGCTTGTCGCCTCCACCCGGATGAGCAGGTGTCCCGGCTTTATTTCGGGCCGGGGGACCGTGGCTGACTTGAAGACCTCCGGTTCGCCCAGCTCCTCGACAATCATGGCCCGCATGGTCATCCGAATATCTCCTTCATTTTTCGGCGGCAGGCCGCTGGCCGCCGGTTGCGTTGATTGATCGGCGATGGCCGCTCACCGTCCGGGTTTCACCCAGATGTCGCGTTCGTGCATCAGGTCGATCTGCCGCTGGTTGACCTTTTCCCTGTATTCGGCGTGCTTCATCGGCGCCCGGTCCAGGTACAGGTTTTTGGGATAGATGGGCTGATCATAGACGATCTGATAGAGCTCGGTCCGCAGGTCCTTTATCCAGTTGTTCCACTGGGCCCGGGCGCGGTGGTCGCGCATGGCCTCGATGTCGATCACCCCCGCGACGTATGTGGAGCCCGCGCCGTACTCTTGCTTGCCGACGATCTGTCCCTTGTGGTTGATGATGAAGGACCGTCCCCCGAAGGTGTCGATGGGGGTGTCCTCCTCCGCGAACAGGTAATACGTCCCCATGTTGGGCGCGACGATGTACATGTTGTTGTCCAGCGCGCGGGCGCGGCTCTGAATCTCGAAGATCTCGTTGCCGGTCGCCGGATGGGGATACGACGCGCGGTAGACCACCTCGGCGCCGTTCAACGCCAGGGCCCGGGCATTCTCGGGGTAGGAGCCCTCGTTGGCCATCATGATGCCCAGCCGGCCGATTTCGGTGTCCGCCACCGGCCAGAACGCGTCCAGGTTGTTTCCGTATTTCTCAATCCACCAGTCGTAGATGTCGTGCGGACAGACGGAATGCTCCACGGGGAAGAGCGGCGAGACCTTGTAGTGGACGAGGGTGACCTCCCCCTTCGGGTCCAGGATGAAGCCGACGTTGAAGAAGCGGTCCTTCAGGTCGGGGTGGCGCGCCTTGGCCTGCGCCATGATGAATGAATCATACTCGCGCGCCATCTTCCCCAACGCCTCGGTCTCCTCGCCCGGGATGTCGATGGCGCATTCATTCGCGAACTTCACGTGATCGAGGTCGAGCACCTCGTCGTTGAAACCCTGGAGCGCGCCTTCGGGGATGGCGATCAAACGTGTCGGAATGTCCAGGCTGGACAACCAGGCGGCGGCCTTCACCAGATGGGTCAGGTGCTCGATGTTGGTCATGATGTCGGCGCGCTTACGAATGCCGCGCACCGTCGGGATCAGCCCGACGCAGTTATACGGTTTGATCATTCCTTTCTCCTCATGCCGGCCCCCGCCCGGTGGGACATCCTCCGCCTTCGCGTGGGACAAGCCTTGAAAACTCGACCTGGTTGGGTTCGTCCCCCGGCCCCCTGGTAGGGCGGGCTTCCAGCCCGCCTTCCAAAGTAACCGGGAGGATCAACCAACCCGCACGCGCCCCACCAGGGGTTCGCAACCCCTGACCGGGGAGCGGGCCGCTCACTCCGCCGCCACGGACGGAAGGCCGGAAAGCGCCATCGCCAGCTCGGCTTCGTCGTAAGACTCGTCGGCCACGTCGCCCGCGAAATAATCCGTGTAGCCCTGCATGTCGAAATGGCCGTGGCCGCTGATGTTGATCAGGATCGTCCGGGAGACGCCCTCCTCCTTGCACCGCGCCGCTTCGTCGATGGCGACCTTGATGGCGTGGTTGGCCTCGGGCCCGGGCAGGATGCCCTCCGCGCGCGCGAACGCGACGCCCGCGGCGAAGCACTCGTTTTGCCGGCATGCCCGGGCCTCAATCAGCCCCAGGTCGTGGAGGTGGCTGATGATGGGCGCCATCCCGTGATAACGCAGGCCCCCGGCGTGAAACCCCCCCGGCACGAAGGTCGAGCCCAGGGTGTACATCTTGAGGAGCGGCGTCAGGTGGGCGGTGTCGCCGAAGTCGTAGGCGAGGCTCCCTTTGGTCAGCGTCGGACACGCGGCGGGCTCGACGGCGATGGGGCGGACGTCCCGGCCGCCGCGGAGCTTCTCGCCGAGGAAGGGAAGGACGATCCCGGCGAAGTTGCTCCCGCCGCCCGTGCAGGCGACGATCAGGTCGGGGTAGTCCTCAGCCCGCTCGAATTGCTTCATGGCCTCCTGGCCGATGACCGTCTGGTGGAGCAGGACGTGGTTGAGGACGCTGCCCAGGGCGTACTTGGTGTCCTCGCGCGCCGCCGCGAGCTCGACCGCCTCGCTGATCGCCATCCCGAGGCTGCCCAGGCTGTCGGGGTCCTCGGCAAGAATGCGCCGGCCGGATTCGGTTTCCTCGCTCGGGCTGGGCACGCAGCGCGCGCCGTAGGACTCCATGATCGCCCGGCGGTAGGGTTTTTGCTCGTAGCTGATCTTGACCATGTAGACGCTGATTTCGAGGTCGAACAGCGACCCGGCGAAGGCGAGCGCCGCGCCCCACTGGCCGGCGCCGGTCTCGGTCGTGAGGCGCTTCACTCCGGCGGCCTTGTTGTAATAGGCCTGGGCGACGGCGGTGTTGGTCTTGTGGCTGCCGCTCGGGCTGACGCCTTCGTACTTGTAATAGATCTTCGCCGACGTATCCAGCGCGCGCTCGAAGCGCCGGGCGCGGTAGAGCGGCGAGGGGCGCCATTGACGATAGATCCGCCGCACCTCTTCGGGGATGTCGATCTCGCGCTCGGTGCTGACCTCCTGCTCGATGAGCGCCATCGGAAAAAGCGGCGCGAGATCGTCAGGTCCGATGGGCGCGCCCGTTCCGGGATGGAGCGGCGGCGGAACCGGTTTCGGCAGATCGGCCGCGATGTTGTACCAACGCGACGGGATCTCCTCCTCGGCCAGAAGATATTTGATGGTCTCGGACATGGTCTCGTCTCCCCATGAACGCGTCCGTCCGGCGCTTCGGCCATCCCGCGCCCGACTCGCTTGAACGCCGCGGGCTGCGTTTCCGGCGCCCGTGGCCTCTCCCCTTAATCTTCCTCCATGAAGAACCGGCCAAACCCGAGGGGGTAACCCAGGGCCAGCTTGCACACCTTGTCCCGGACCGCATCGGCTTTCAGGTCCGCCCAGCCGCCGGGAAGCGGCAACTCGGACTGAAAGTAGAATACGCCGCTGTCGTGATAATGATAGACGCCGTAGACGTCCTCCTCGCCCGCGTCCTCCAGGCCGTCTTCCAGCAGCTCCTGGAAGGAATCCCCCAGTTGGAGGGCGTTGCCCTCGATGGCCTCGCTCACGTTGCGGTCACGCGTGGCGAGAGACACCTGGACGCCCGCCTGTTCGGGATGAGGATTCACGCGAACCCAGGTTTTTTCCCAGATGGTCAGCCAGGCCTCCGGCTCGGGGGGCTCATGGCGGGGCAGGCCCGGGTCCCGGTCATGGACTTCCGAGAATCGGCCGTCGTCGGAAAAGAAGGTTTTCACCTTTTCGAGAAATTCCAGGACCCAACTTCGCTCCATTTCGGTTAACGGCATTCAACTCCCCTCGGTTTCTTCCTCCCCCCTCGGGGGATTCGGTTTCGAAAAGCGCCCGGCCGCGAAACTTCAGCGGCTCGGGTCGAAGGGGCGCCTGGATGGGCGCGGACCGCCCATTGCCTACGCGTCCTCCTCCGGCTTCTCTTTCATCTTCTTGAGTTTATTATAAAACGTCTTCAGGCTGATCCCGAGAAGCCGCGCCGCCTCGGGTTTCTTGCCTTCGGTTTCGTCGAGGGCCCGGGCGATGAGACGCTCCTCCACCCGCGACAGCGGCCCCAGCGGGACGGAGACCATTCTGGCGGAGGACTCGCCGTTTCCGGTGTCCCCCGAAGGCCGGGCCAGCTCTTCGGGCAGATGCTCCGGCCCCGCTTCAGTCCCCGAACATAAAATCACCGCCCGCTCGATGACGTTTCGGAGCTGCCGAACGTTCCCCGGCCAGGGATACGCCCGCATCAGCCCCCAGCTTTCAGGGGAAAAACCGCCGACCGATTTCTCGTACCGGGCATTGAACATCTTGATGAAATGGTCCGCGAGATTCTGGAGGTCCTCCAGGCGCTCCCGCAGGGGAGGCAGAAAGATCGTGAAGACGTTGAGCCGGTAAAAGAGGTCCTGGCGCAGTCTTCCTTCCTCGATGGCCTCGTGCAGATTTCGGTTGGTCGCCGCCACGATGCGGACGTCCACCTCCATCTCCTCCCGCCCGCCCAGGAGGCGGAACCGGCCGGTCTCGAGGACGCGGAGAAACTTGACCTGCAGGTCGGGCGGCATTTCGGCCACCTCGTCGAGAAAGAGCGTTCCCCCGTGAGCCACCTCGAACGCCCCCGCTCGTTTGGCCGTCGCTCCCGTGAAGGCGCCGCGCTCGTGACCGAAGACCTCGCTCTCGAACAGGGTTTCCGGAATGGCCGCGCAGTTGAGGGCGACAAAGGGGGCGTTCCGCCGAGTGCTCAGCACGTGGATCGTCCGGGCCACCACCTCTTTGCCCACGCCGCTCTCGCCGGCGAGGAGGATGGGCGCTTCGGTGGGCGCGGCCTGAAGGAGCAGCGCCCGGACGCGGCGGACGCCGGGGGCCTCGCCGATGAACTGACGCTCGGCCTCGCGCCGCAATTCCTCGGGGGACAAAGAGACCGGCCCCGGCCCGGCTTCGGCCGCCCCGCCGCCGGCCCGGCCGGGACCGCCGGGCGCGGGGGCCTTGGGAGCGCTTCGAGCGGCCACTTTCTGAAACAGGACGGAAAGCTGATCCGGGTCCAGGGGTTTTTCGAGAAAATCGACGGCCCCCTCCCGCATGGCCTCCACGGCGTTGGCGGTGGTTCCGTGCGCCGTCAGGACCACGACCTGACAGGAGAAGTCGAGTTTCCGGATCTCACGAAGGGCCGCCAGCCCGCCCATCCGGGGCATCTTGAGGTCGAGCAGGATCACGTTGGGCCGGAACTCGGCCGCCGTCTCCACGGCCTCGACCCCGTCTCCGGCCGTTCTCACCTCCGCGCCCTGGGCCTCCAGGCGCATGCCGAGGGTGTGGAGGATGTTCTCGTCGTCATCGACCAGAAGGGCCTTGAGAGATTTCAAAGGGGAGGGCATCGGCGGTCGAGCCTCGATCACGGATTCCTCGCGGGCGGGGAAAGGGGGAGGACGCTCAAGAGCCCTCTTTGCGGAGGTCGTCGAAACGGAGCTGAATGTCTTTGAGCCTGCGGATCTCTACCCGCAGGGCTTCCCGCTGGGCGGCGCCGGCCTGGAGCTTTTCCACCGTCGGGCGAAGGGCCGAGATCGGAGGACCCAGGGAATGGCCGGGATGGGCGCGAAGAAAGCGGTCGATGGAGGCCATGGCCCGCGGGTAATCCTCCGACTGGAGGGCGCCGAACAGGTCGGCCAGGAAATCCTTCGTCAGCCCCAGCTCCGCGTCGCGGCGGCGCCGCTCACCGTAGAGCCGGCTCAGCTCCCGTCTCAGGCGGTCCCGGTCCCGGCGCAGGGCGTCCGGAGAATCCGGGGAATTTCGTTCCGGCTTTTCCGCCCCGTTGACGCTCCGGGCATCCGGCTTTCGGGCGACCGAAGCGCCGCCCCGGGCCGCATCGGCCGGCGGCCGCCGGGCGCCGGTTCGAGCGGGCGAAGTCCTTTCTTTCACCGCCGGGCCGCAGCCGACCAGGATGATCAGCGCGGCCGCGAGGGGGAAACCCGTCTTCATCGCCCCGCCCCCTTTCGGTCCCGAAGGGTTCGACCCCGTCGAGTCTGGAACTCCACTTTGAAAAACCCGTTGACGAACCGAATCTTACGTGACCGCGGGACACCGAGTCAAAACGGGCGTCGCTCCGCGACAGGACCCGGCGGGAGAGGCGAAATTCGGGTTGACAAGTCGATCCGCCGGTCGATATATTTCGGGCAATGGAAATATGGAATCAGGGGATGAAATCCGCCACCCCCTTTCCAAAACGGGAGTTTCCGGAATCCCGTAATCCGACGGACAGGCGAATCAATCCATCGCACACTCCGGCCGGGAAGCCATTTTGACGTAAGCGGGGAGACTCGCCCGAAAGGCTTTGTGAAAATCATCACATGAGCGGCCAAAGCGCGTTGCCCCGCCGAATCGATCGTTGAAAGAATGACCGAACATATTCAAGATGCCCGCGTCCCGCGGCTCAGAACCGAACGAGACACCTTCGCCCGAAGACACTTCCTGTCCGTGGCGGCCTGGGGAGGGTTCTTTCTCTCCTTGGCCGTAGGCGGTCTGGGGATGCTGCGCTTCATGTTCCCGCGGGTTTTGTTCGAGCCCTCCAAGACCTTCAACGCCGGGAAGCCGGACGATTACGTCGTCGGGGTCGTCAGCGAGAAGTTCAAGCTCTCCAAGCGGGTGTGGATTGTCCGGGAGAAAAAGGGCTTCTACGCCCTGCTGGCCATCTGTACGCACCTGGGGTGCACGCCCCGCTGGCTGGCCTCCGAGAACAAGTTCAAATGCCCCTGCCACGGAAGCGGTTTCCGCAAAAACGGCGTGAACTTCGAGGGTCCCGCGCCCCGTCCCCTCGATCGGGTCAAGATCGCCCTGAATGAGGAGGGAGAGATCATCATCGACAAGGGAAAGACCTTCCGGGAGGAAAAAGGGCAGTGGAGCGATCCGGACGCCAGTCTGCAGGTCTGAGGAAAGAGCCGTGCCGAAATTGAACCTGCCCAGCCTGGCCGAAATGAAGCGGATGATGTTCGATTCCTACGTGTGGAAATCCATGTTCCGGCATGGATACACCGACACGCCGAGGAATCGCGTTCTCCAGGTGGCCAACAACGTCTGGCTTCACCTGCATCCCGCGAAGATCCGGCGGCACGCCCTGCGGGTGCGTTTTACCTGGTGCATGGGCGGGATCACGTTCCTGATGTTTCTGGTGCTGACGGTGACCGGCGTGGTCTTGATGTTCTACTACCGGCCGGTGGGCGAGTACGCCTATGCCGACATCAAGTACCTCGAGTTCGACGCGCCTTTCGGGATGCTCATGCGGAACATGCACCGCTGGGCGGGGCACGCGATGGTCATCACGGTCTGGCTTCACATGTTCCGGGTCTTCATGACGGGTTCCTATAAGCCCCCCCGTGAATTCAACTGGGTCATCGGGGTGCTCTTGCTGGTGTTCACGCTGCTCTTGAGCTTCACCGGCTATCTGCTTCCGTGGGACCAGCTTTCCATCTGGGCCGTGACCGTCGGGACCAACATGGCGCGGGCGACGCCGCTTCTCGGGCACGAAGGGCCCTTGGGCGACCTGGTCGGGGTGACGCCCCGTTTCGACGCCCGATCGGTCCTGCTCGGCGGCTCGCTTGTCGGTCCTCCCGCGCTGTTGCGGTTTTACGTTTTGCACTGCATCGTCCTGCCCATTGTGGCCGGCATGTTGATGATCGTCCATTTTTGGCGCATCCGAAAGGACGGGGGGATCTCCGGGCCGCTTTGAGACCGGCCCAACCCTCTGTGTTCGGCATCCACTTTGTCGGGGGGGCTCAGTACGGAATTCCCCCGGTTGGTGAGGCGGAATGGCGAAAGACAAGAAGGCGCCCGTTAACCCTGAGGATCAGGCGGATCAGGCCCCTCCACCCCAGAATCCCGACGCCGTAGGGTCGCCGGCCGCGCAGACGGTGGGCCAGTTACGGGTCGCCAAGCGGACGCGGACGCGGGAGGCGGACAAGGTCCACGTCTGGCCCTATCTGGTGCGGATCGAGTTTCTCTGCTGCCTGGTGATCATGATTCTGCTCACGGTCTGGTCCGTCGGACTCGACGCGCCGCTCGAGGAGCCGGCCAACCCCGCCTTGACCCCGAATCCTTCCAAGGCCCCCTGGTACTTCCTGGGGCTCCAGGAGATGCTGGTCTATTTCGACCCCTGGATCGCCGGGGTGGTTTTGCCGAGCTTGATCATCGTCGGACTGATGGTGATCCCCTACGTGGACATCAACCCGAACGGCAACGGGTATTACACCTACGCCGAGCGCAAGGTGGCGGTCCTGATCTTCCTGTTCGGATTCTGCGTCCTTTGGGTCGTTCTCATCATCAACGGTGTTTTCCTTCGGGGGCCGGGGTGGAACTTCTTCCTCCCGGGCCAGAAGTGGGATCCGCACAAGATTGTCGCTTTGACGAACGTCGATCTGCCTTCGGTCTTCGGTTTCAAGATGGAGCCGTCCGGGATGGTCGAGACGTTTCTGACTTCCCCGGCTTTCCACATCGGGGCCTTATTCGTATCGGGTTACTATTTTCTGGGGGTCCTCTGGTACCTTTTCCGGATGAAAACGGGCGGATACGAAAACGTGGGGATCACCCGATACGCCCTGAAGGCGTTCCTGTTCCTGACCATGATGGCTGTGCCCATCAAGGCGTTCCTTCGAATCGCCTTCAACATCAAATACATCTGGGTCACGCCCTGGTTCAATATCTGAATGTCCCCCTGCTGACTATCCGGTGAATCGATGCCCCCCGTAGAGCGAACCTCGAAAGCGCGTTTTTTCTTCATCAGCAGCATGTTGCTGGTCCTGAGCATCGGCTGGTCCGTCTGGGATGAGATCAAGGGCCGCCGTCCCTGGAAGGACTATCAGGCGGAGTTCAACCGGCTGGAAGGCGAGGGAGTGCGGGCGGACCTCAAGGCCGAGACCGCCAAAGTCTCGGGGGACTTGGCGAAGCTCACCGCCGCCATTCAGAATGCCGAGGAAGCCCTGCCCGCCAACGCCGCTTACGCGGCCGCCAGGAACCGGCTGGTCGTCATCCGGGAAAGGCTTGAGAAAGCCTCTCTCGAGAACAAGTTCACCCGGAGCGAGCGCGACGAGGCCTACTACGAATACAAGCATGCCATCCAACAGGGAAGACCCGGGACCGCCGAGAAAGTCCATTTAGATGCCCTAAACGCCCGCGCCGACGCCCTCGGCAAGCGGGAATCCGGGCTCATGGGACAAGAGGCGAAGATCCTCGGGGAGATCGCGCGGATTGAGAAGTCCCTCAGCGACCTGAAAGATGAAAAATCGAAGCTGGGAAACCGGGAGGACGCGCTGAAGAGGCGTCTGGCCACGATTCAAAGCCGGGCGTCCACCATCCAGCAGGTTGTCCTGGAAGATATCGAGATCAACAACTTCGGGCAGCCGCTTTTGACCGTCGACCGCTGCCAGACTTGCCATTTGGGGGTGGACCGTCGTGGATTCGATAAATTCCCGGCGCCTTTCAAGACGCACCCGAAGCGATCCGTCCTCTTGGGCAAACATCCGGTCGCAAAATTCGGTTGCACCCTGTGTCACGGCGGACAGGGGCAGGCGCTGAACAGCCTGACGACGGCCCACGGCATCGACCTGAAGACGGGCAAGCACCTGAAATTCTGGGAAGCCCCGCTCCTGCGAGGCGATGATATCCAGACGAGCTGCCTGAAATGCCACAGCCGGACGCTCGATATTCCCATGGCGCCGGTCGTCTCCAAGGGCAAGCGTCTGTTCATCGAGCTCGGCTGCCACGGCTGCCACCTCCTCCAAGGTTACGAGAACATCCCTAAAGTCGGTCCGACCCTCCTCAAGTCGTCGGAAAAGCTCCGCCCCGAGTGGATGGTCCCCTGGATCCTCGAACCCCGAAAGTACCTGCCCAAGACGCGGATGCCGTACTTCGCCTTGACGCGCGCGCAAGCCACGGCGATCTCCGCTTACCTGTTCGACGCGTCGAAGAAAT
>PVBE011440095.1_pt1 | contig 11282 bp, 17 predicted proteins | sample 1631181 | NCBI WGS metagenome assembly PVBE01 (sample SAMN08397723, study PRJNA350692) | Marine metagenome, whole genome shotgun sequencing project. | isolation source: water | place: Pacific Ocean | collected 2012-04 | reverse complement strand
GAGTCCTGGGTTATGAGCGACGGCGAGAAGAAGAGCGACCGAGTGTTCCTCGGCCAGAACCCGACGTTCGACCACGCATTTCTGAAGTCTCTCTGGAAGCGCTCGGGGAGCGCATCCTCGTTCCCCTTCGGCAACTTCCTGGTGGATACCATCCAGATCGCTCGCCTCATCGACCTCTGCTCGGGCCGGAAGCGCCCTCGGTACAACCTGGCCAGTCTGGTCAAGGATTTTGGCGTGACCAAGCGGAACGCTCACCGAGCTACCGAGGACGTGAAGATGACGCGGGAGCTGTTTGACCGACAGGTGCTCCCGATCCGGGAATTCATTGCCAGCCAGTTCACCCACACTTACCAGACCTGATGAAAATCGCCCTCGACATAGGCAACGTCCTGGTCGCCGTCAACACCCAGGCTCTCGGGGAACTCCTGAAAGAGTTCGGCTGCATCAAGGACATGGAGGAGACGGTCTCCTGGGTGGAGTGCCTGGGTGGCCTGGTCAACCTGGGAGTGTGCGGTTTCTACGACGCCCTCCGCACCCACCTCGTGGTCGGGGAGGTGGAGGCCGGGCGACTGACCCAGGCCTGGCACGAAATGGTCGAGATGCCCCCGGAGATCCGACAGGTGTTAGAGGACGCCTCCCAGATCCACAAGATGATCTTGGCCAGCAACATCGGACCCGAACACGCTTCAGTGGTGCGGGGAGATTCGCTGTTCAATTCCTTCCCTCAGTTCTTCAGCTACGAGGTGGGGGCCGCTAAACCGTCGCGTCTGTTCTTCCATCAGCTCCGAGCTGAGCACCCTGGGTTCCGGGGTGCCACCTTCATCGACGACCGGGAGGAAAACCTCGCGGCGGCGGCGGGCGCAGGCATGAAAACCATTCAGTTTCGCCTAGATGAGCACCCCACTTACGCAAAAGCAGCCGAGGTGCTTGGGGGGTTTCTTGGCATCCCCAAGAGGTAGATCGATGCCCGACGTGTTAAGTGGACTGGATGGGCGTGCGCTCGGTGAGTTTGATGACCTGGACCTAGAGTCCCTGCAGGAACTGCTCATTGAGATGGTTGACGACGGTCATCTGTTTGCTCGGTGCCCGGGGTGCACTCTCCCCCTTTCGGCAGGCGAGCTGACCAGCGGAGTCTGCCAGTGCGGGCCGTTCGACGCCAACCGAGTCCTCTACGGGGCGGCCGAGGTCAAAGGGAACGCCTAGTGAAAGACTCCGACAAAATCCGTTTCGAGGTGGAGGTCGAAGGAACGATGCCTGCTCGGATGAGGTTCGAGGTTTACGCTCACACCGCCCAGGACGCCTTGGAGGTGATTTTCCGCAATCGGTACGCTGCCCGCCTGCTCAGCGACTCCCCCGACCGAGATCGCTTTCGCCCTCAACGGGGGAAAGCTATCGACTCCAAAACGGGGCTGATCAAAGCCACCAAGACCATCTGAGCTAGACTGACCCGTGGGATCCCAGGCAGTCCAAGGAGCAGTCGTGCAGGAGATGGTTGACTGGGTGGACGCCCAGCTCAGCCTTTCACGTATCCGCACGCTGATTGTGCCTTTTTCCGGCGGTTGTGCCTCGGTCCTCGCTGGGGGCGTGTGCGCTCGGGCCCGAGGCCGCATGGAGCTTTGGCACATGGAGGTCGACGAGGAGGGGGTAGCGCAGGCCGAGAAGATGGCGAGCGATCTGGGACATCCTCTTCTCAAGGTCTTCCCCGAGTCGCCCGGGCGCGAGGACCGGGCCGAGAAGATGTTTCGTTTCGCCGCCGGACGAGCCCAGGAAAACCAAGGGGTAGTAGTCAGCGCCCTCACTCGGTCCACAGGCAATCTGGCCCGCCTCTACCAGAAGCGGGGTGACGGGGACGCGGACATTTTTCCTCTTCTGGACCTCTTCTACTCCGAGATTCCTGCGCTGGTGGAAGGCATGGTGTCCCCTCCTTGTGTGATGCGCCGCTCTGAATTTCTCGGTGGGCGCCCCAGCCTAGATGCCCTCACCGGGTTTTCGCTGGCTTCCCTGGAGTGGGCCGAGAGAGCGGACGAGGACACGGGGTTGGTGTCGGGTGGGCCCTCCCAGACCTCACCGGCTTGGGCTTCTCTAACTCTGGACCAAAAACGCATGGTAGCAAAGCTCCACGAGCGCTACCACCGGACCACCCACAAACAAATTTTGCGGCCGGCGTTTCGTTCGGGCGGATAGAGTAAGACTAGATGTTCAATCGAAAAGGTATTTTGCGGGAGCGAGAGGGTTCGCCCACGCTTCCTACTCTTGGTGGGCTCAAGTACATTCTTCACTTCGTTCCCGCCGATGAGAGCTGGGACGGCCCTTTGGCGGCGGAGCTTTCCCAGCGCTGGCCTTTCGTGGCCGAGCGTCACCGCCTCTGGTACCGCTCAAAGCACGGCGTCATCGCTCCCGGCTCTCTGGACCTCCAACAAGTGCAGAGCGACGTGATGCTGGCCAACCTGGCGGCTCTGTCCGAGGGGACCATCGACGAGGAGGCGCTGGCGGCCGGGATGGCCCTACTAGGCCCTGTTGTCCGGGAAGACAGTAGCTCAGTTCATTTACGGAAAGATGCGCTCTGGGAGGCCCTGGAGCCCCACATCGTCCGCGAGTTTATTGACCAAGGGATCTCAGCGGTCACCTACATCGCGCCATAGGGATGCAGCCGTGGAGGCGGCACATCTGAGCCGCGTCGACTTCGGAGATGCAGGGGCGCAAGGCTGCCGGGTGCATGAGGGTCTGAATGGACTCCATATGGTCGAGCCCCAGTAAGTGTCCGATTTCGTGGGCGATCACGGCGTAAAAGCGCACCGGCTGGTCTCCTCGCTGGAAGAGCACGATGTGGCCGAAGTGCTGCCCTCGGTTCCCTGTGTAGAAGCCGGCGATGGTGGACACGTCGAGCCTCCCCAGGTTCGGGGTGTCGCCTCGGTCCAGCGCCCAGACGAAAAAGCCGTCACGTGGGCGCTCGCGGACCTCCTTGAGCCTGCCGGGCCTTGGTTGATTCCACAGAACCTTGAAAGAGAGAGTTCCGCGGGAGGCGTGCTGCCAGTCTTCGACAGCTTTGATTATCAGAGTCTCTTCGGTAAAAGAAAAAGCCCGGTCGACGTAAAGGACTAGTTGTGCGCGGCTGTTTTCCGAGGCCGCAGGGAACGAAGAGTCTCTGACGCACCCAACTAAAAGCAGCAAAACTGCCCAGATGGTCAGAAGTGTTTTGGTCACCTTTAGATGCCGTTCTAGGCGCGCGGCTGCCAACCACGGGGCATCAGTAAGTGGAATATCGTCCCGGCGACCGCGTCTATTGTAAAGTGCGCGGCGTGGCGTTGGTTCCGCGCGCAAGTGCCGACTTCGCGTCCGTGCTGGAGTTCGAGGTAGTGGTGGGGGGCACCGGTCAATGTGTGGTCTTTGTGCCGCCTTATTTCAACATCGACGGGCGCCTCGTGTTAACGCCGGGCAAGCTGGAAGAATGGGGCCTGCCGGACCAGCTGCAAGGAGCGTGCGTCTATGAGCTGGAGGACGGGGACGTCGTGCGCTCGCGAGGAAACTTGCAAGTAACGGACGGCCTCGCCTGCGTGCAGTGTGAAGAGTTTTTTCCCATGGCGGAACCCAACCAGGCCGACGGCACCCTCAAGTGCTTTGCGTGCCGTCAGAGCCCGTATCGGTAGAGGCCCAGCGCAGGGCTTCGCGGAGGGCTTGCTCCAGTGCGCCTAGAAGCCGGTCTTCCGTGTGCGTAGAATGGGAGAGAAGGGCCGGCCAGTACATGAGCGCCTTCCCCACCTCCGCGCCGAGAGAGTCGGGAGGAACGCAGTCCAATGCCTTGAGTCCGTCGCGGAGAGACCAGGCATCCGTTGGGTCCGCTAACTGGTAGCCTCGAAAGAGACGCGAGAACAGCCCCGCGACTTCTTTGCGCTGAGCGTCGTCCAGGCCTATGGGGCGCCAAGAGAGAAGAGCACCGCGTGCGCTCGGTGGGAGGAGCGACGCCACGTAGGCCACCGCCCAATCCGACAAGAGAACCTCCACCAGGGGAGCCGGGAGTTTCTCGGCTTCGACGGCGAGGGCGGCTAGCCGGCGCGCCCGCGCATCTTCGCGCGGGGAGAGAAAGCCCCTAAGCGCCGCCAGGCTCTTGGCCATGGTCTTTTATTCGTGCAATGTAAGAGTCCAAGGGGAACCCCGGACCCGGGTCCCAGTGGGTGCTCTTCTGGAAAGCCTGGTTCACCGTGTGGTGGGTAGTGATGCCCCGTTCGCCGTTCTTGAGTCCCTCGGCATCCACGTAGCGCACGGGGATATTCCAGCGCGCGCAGATCTCGGCACATAGCGCCGCCGAGCGGTCCAGCATGCGGGCGCTGTAGTCGTCGTTCCACTCTTCTTCCGTTTGGCGTGCGTACCCAGCGTGCTCCAGGCCGATCGCGGTGCGGTTGGCGCCCGGTGCGTGCCAAGCCACGTCTTCCTCGCGGACCGACTGGACGATGCTGTCGGCGTCGATGTTGTAGTGAGCGCTGGCCCGGGGTGCGTTGGATCCAGCGAAGTATTTGGCTACGTTCTCGGCCGTGGTGCTCGCTTCCTTCGCCTCCATGCTGTGGATGACGACCAGGTCCACTTTGCTCCGGTTGGCTTGCGTGAAGTTCTTCGCTAGGAGGAAAGAGTCCACGTTTGCAGTGACCTCGGCCTGCGGAATCGGGTCTGTCCCGGCTTGTGCCCAGGTTTTGGCTCCCACGACCCCGTCGGCGTCCAATCCTCGTTCGGACTGCCAGGAGATGGTCGCGTTGTGGGTCTTTTTACCGAAGACTCCGTCGGGGGTGACGGCATACCCCGCCGCTGCCAGGTTCTCCTGCCACTCTTGGACTGCGTCGCCGCGGTCTCCCAGTCTCACTGTTCGCATCTGCTCCTCCTCCGGGTCCGGGGAAGGAGGGGTCCTCTTAAAGAGGCGACGGAACATCCCTACCACTGCTTCCCACACTCACTAATGCGGGCTAGATGCAGTAGGGTATGGCTACGGGCAGCCCGATGAGGCCTGCTAAGCGGTCGGTGCTGGCTGTGATGCTCTCCGCCGCCGTGTCGATCCGGATGTCCGGCGACAAAGGTGCCTCGTAGGGGTCGTCAATGCCAGTGAAGTGCTGAATTTCCCCGGCCGCCACGCGTCGGTACAGGCCTTTGGGGTCGCGCTCCTGCACCACCTCCAAGGAACAATCGCAGTGGACCTCCAGAAAACCCGGCACCGTGCGCTTTAGTTCCTCCCGGACCTCGCGGTAAGGGCTGATGGCCGCCACCAGCACCACGATCCCGTGCCCGGCCAACAGACCGGCCACGAAGCCGATCCTCCGCACGTTCGTGTCGCGGTCTTCCCGAGAGAAGCCCAGCCCAGCGCAGAGGTTGGTGCGAACGACGTCGCCGTCCAAAACCTCTGCTTTAACTCCCTCAGCCTTGAGCCGCAGAAAGAGACAGTTCGCCAGCGTGGTCTTCCCGGCCCCGCTTAGCCCCGTGAACCAAATAACCCGACCTTCCATGTTGGAGGATATGCCGAATGTCCGCCATCGCTGCTGCCTGGAGCTGTCGGGTGCGTTCTCGGGACATCTTCAAGGTGGCCGCTATCTCGTTGAGGGTGCGTTCTTCGCCCCCGTCCAGCCCAAATCGAGCCCGGAGAACATCGGCCTTGCGTGGCTCCAGGTCATCCACCAGAGCCCGGACGAGGGCTTTTTCTTCGAGGTCGCCAAGGCGTTCCTCGGGTCGGTCCGAGGAGGGTAGGAAGTCCCTCGGGGTGTCCGATCCGGGGGGCGGAGCCGAGAGCGTGGTGAATCGGCGCTCGTAGACGGCTTGCACGGTCTGGAAGTAAAACAGGCGGTCGCCCTCTTTACCGAACTTCCCTCGGGCAGCAGCTTGGATTCGGTGCACCGGCATGCTTACCTCCCTTTCCTGGTTGTCGATGGAGCGGGTGACGCAGTGACGAATCCACTGCCCGGCGTAGGTGGAGAACCGGCCAGGGCGTCGAACGTCGAAGCGCTCGATTCCTCGGACGAGCCCCATACGCCCCTCTTGGACTAGGTCTTCAACCTGGAGGTGGTGGACCACGTTGACGTAGCGTTTGACGAAGTGGTTCACAAGGTTGAGGTTCATCTCAGCGAAGGCGTCCCGGGCTCGGAGAAAGGCTCGGCGCGCCTGAAGGACGTCCCCCAACCAGCTGTCCAGACGCGCCTTTCCGAGCGGCCAGGAGCCTTGGCGGAGGAAGCGCTCGACGGGAGGCAGCAGGTCTCGGACGCCGCCGTAGTCCAGAACCCAGCGGGCCAGAAGGTCTGGGCCCTCTGCCTCCCCTCCCGTCAGGGAGTCCAAGAGTCGGTGGGTCCGGAAGTGAAACCGGGCCTTCAGGGCGCCCTTGGTCATGGTGACTCTCATTTGCCCGGTGGGATCGGGGGCCGACGTCGCTCTCAGATGTGCGCAGACCCGGCTCGTGATGTCGGGGAGGAACCGGACCAGGGCGCAGGCGGCGGGCTGGCCCTCGGAGCCGAGGACACGCAGGAAGTGGTCGTCCAGATCCCGTAGTTTGTTTAGAAAAGCTCGTTCTTCTTCTTGTGGCAATCCGGATCGAGTCATTGGCCCCCCTCTGGGATTTGGCGGTAGCGTTTAGGGTACCGGCCCAAAGAGGGTTGTCAAGAAGGAAAGGATTTAGTGAACGATTACCGGAGCGATCTCCCGCATCAGCTCCTCGTATTGCGAGTAATCCGCCGTCAGCTCGTCCCCGCTCTCCACCGGACGGACGGTCACCCAATCAAATCCTTGGTCGTTCCGCTCCATTCGAAGGTTTGGATCGTCCTGGTCCTCGTTTACGTACCGCGCCAGAAAGGTACGGTCAAAGGCCACCGGGTCCTCTTCGCCCAGCCGCTTCTCCAGAGCTGGGCCGACTCGGGTTCCTTTGGGGAGGGCGGCGCGAGCAAACACCCCGAATCCGTGGATCGGGGAAGGACACACCATGAAAAGAGGTTCCACGCTCTAATGTGAGGGCACGCCGGGGCACTGTTTCTGCTGGAAGTCGCTGTCCGAGCCCGGAGGGGGGAGCTGGTGCCACAGGGCCAGGGCTCGCCGGGTGCGCCGGCGGGAGCGTTTTCTTCCAATCACGCTGTGAGGATTGCCGGCCACGTAGGCACCGAATCTCTCCGGGTACGGTAGGCGCAGGGGGCGAGCCGTCCCGTAGGCCCAAGCCAACATGGACTTCCCAGTGGTCCAACATTTGGTTCGGTCCAGCGCTACCTCGTCTCGACCCCAGCCGTCGCGGGTTTTGTACCTGGGGTGTCGAAAGAGGATTTGCGCGGAACACCAGGCGCGGAATTGGTTCCGGAATTGAGCCTGCGTGCCCCAGCGGCGTTTGGCTTGGATAATTCGATCTCCACCCCAGTGCCCCTTGTCGATGTGGGGGTGGAAGTCCGACTCTCCCCACCCGAAGGCGAGAAGGAGAGCCACGGTGAAAAGGCGCTTCTGGCTGGCCGGCACCGTCCGCCCAGGCGACGGCAGGGGGCGCTGGGTCTCGTCGAAGGCCAAGGTGGCGGCTGTCCAGGCCGTGGCCACGTACCGGTCGTGCCGCTCCTCCGGCGTCTCGATGCGGCTCTTGATCTCTTTGGCCAGCTGAGCCCAGGGAATCTGGTCGACGTCATCCACCGTCAGCCCGACGATGGCTGCGGCCTCGATGCGCTCGCGTCTCTTGGCCGACTTGCCGCGAGCCCGCCGCGCGTCTCGGAGTTCCTTGTGAACTCTCCATTCGAACTCTTGGGCGTGCTTGGTAGAGGGAGAAAGCTCCTCCATGAAGCGCACCATCCAATCTTCGAGCAGAGCGTAGGGAGGGGGCGTGCAGCTCACGGGCCCAACGGCGTCGGCGGCCTCGACTACCTTCGGCGGGGGCGCTGGAGCCGCCCCTGGGTGGCAAGTCGTTAGACCCCAGCCCACCAAAATACATAGAATGATCCTCATGCAGCTCCCCCCTGGCGCCGGACCATAGAGGAAAGCGCCAACCCGGTCAAACTTCCGGTTTTTTCGCACACTGGTAACCGGGTTTGATGAGGAGGGCCTCCAGCAGCTTGGGACGATTCTCTGTTTTCGGTCCCACTTGGAAGCGGTGGGTGGTGGTTCTTATCACGCAGTTCCATTCGGCCAGGTGGTCCTCGTTGCTGCGGGTTTCGGTAGATGCCCACATGGAAGCGGCGTATCCTCCCGGGATGTCCTGTACTTTTTTCGGGAGAGAGGTGGCTGATTCATCTTCCCACTTGCCGAAGTAGTCCGTGTGGCGCCCGACGTAGGGAGGGTCCAGGTAGACAAAGTCGTTCGGGCCAGCTTGCGCGATAGTTTCTCTCCAGTCGCACACCACGAACTCCCACTTCCGGCTCCTGATGATTTCCTGGGCCCAGCCGGCTTGGTTGGTTATCTTGGAAATCTGCGGCCCAGAAAAACGGGAAGGGTTCTTGCAGAAGGGTACGTTAAACCCTCCCGACTTGTTGAACCGCATTAGCCCGTTGAAGCAGGAACGAACCAGAAAAAGAAAATCCAGGGGCGAGGCGTAGGTGTTGAAGCGCTTGCGGACTCGGTAGTAGTGTTCGGCGCCTTCGTCCAGAAGGAGCGCCCCTTCTTTTTCCAGGTGGCTCCTAATCATGCCCGGGTCCAGGGAGCCGTCCTGCAGCCCCTTCATGAATCCGATTATGTGGGGATTGGAGTCAGCCAACAGCGCCCGAGGAGGAGCCAGGTTGAGGGCTACCGAACAAGTGCCGGCGAAGGGCTCGATCCAATGCCCCTCCCCGTTCCACTGGATGTTCCGCCCAATGAAGCCCACCAGCGCAGTCTTGATCCCCTGCGTCTTCAAGGGAGGCCTTTTTCCGACGAAGGTTCCGGGCAGCGAGAAGGAGGGAAGAGGAGGGGTGGTCGTAGGGACGTTAGTGGACTGTGTCGTCGACGGTAGGGCCATCAGGGGGTTCTTCTTCTTTCACCGCTTGATTCCACTCAGCGCAAAGTTCGTCCCACGCGGTCCGGGAGTATTCTTCCACCACTATTCTAGCTCCGCACCGGTCACACTCCCGGACTAGGATAGCCTGAATGCGCTTTTTCCCGACCGCCCCAAGGTAAGCGAGTGGAAACCGATGATCTCGGTGGGAGAAAATCCAACACCACGCGCGTTTCCAACCCGACACATTAGATATGCCAGTTTCGCTCCCGCGCAGTTTTCCTACGGTGACAGTTGGCGCACAGGATTTGGCACTTCTTGATTTCGCTTCGGATAGTCCCCCAGGCTCTCCCTCGGTTGATCAGCTGGGAGATGGACTCAATCTTTTCGCCGCGTACATGGTCGAACTCCAAGACGCGCTGATCACCCTCGCCGCAGGGACACCACTTCCCCGCGAGTACCTTTCCGATCTGCGCGTAAAGATGTTGCCGCGCTTGGTTGGCGTACCAGTTGTGGGTGGTGGCCGTTCTTATCCGGTGACAGTTCACGCACACCAGCTCACACTTGGCGATCTCGGCGGCGATGTCTGCCCAGGTACTCCCGTTGGAGACCATCCGGGAGACCGCGCATATCTTTGGAGGGCGGACGTGGTCGAACTCCAAAACGACCGGGTCGCTCTCTCCGCAGTCTAAACAGAATCGCCCGAGGAGAAATTCCCGTAACCGGGAGCGCGCGCGGCCTCTGTTAGAAGAGGGGAGGACGTCGGTATCTGCGTAACGTAACGGCCCGGTTCTACACGGCACCAAAGTATTCAACGCCCTCCCGTGGCTATCCCGGACTATGCCCGACACTGGGGGCGAAGATGGGCCGGGATGGGTCCTCGACGTTTATCCCCCGCTCTTCGTCGTGGAGTTCGATATGGCAGTTGGAACAGAGCAAGGAGCACTTGTTCAGTTCGCGCCGTAGCGACTCCCACGGCACGACATGCAAAGTGTCGGAGATGCCGAACTCTTTAGTCGCGCTGCGGCGATGGTGAAAGGTCAAGGCAGCAAGGCATCGATCATAACCGCAGGACTCACAGCGCCCACCCTTGTAGTCTACGGCTTTCTTCTTGATCGTGCGGCGCGGGGTACGAGCCATTCGCAAGAATGCCAGGGCACCACCCGGTATTCGGCCATGGTTGCTGTCCCTCCGGCCATAATCTTCGTGAATGATGACCTCACCAAAGAGGTGTTGGGAGTTGTTCAGCGTCAACTCCAGATCAACGAGACCATAGATGGGTACGAGTTTGACGACCGCGTGGCCGCCGAGCCTAACTATCCGGCCATCATCCACCAACTTAATCTGCGCCTCTTGGTCATCCGTCCGTTTACCGAGCTGGAGAACCGCGATAAAGCCGACGTGGTGGTCTTCATGAAGGCCGGGTTGGCTTCGGTGGAAAAGAACAAGTTTGGTCCTCCGAGAGAGACCTTCCCCATTAAGAAGCTCTACTGGGGGCAGCTTCAGGTTTTCGGGGTTCCCCGGCTTCGTAGGGCATAGACCCATGGACAAAGAGCTGTGGGACCTGGAGAGGGCCATTGGGCCTACCCTCGAAAGGCTCGGGGAACTGAGCCGTCCTCGCTACCGCATCGTGGGATGCAGCAGATACGGACCCAACAGCAGCGAGCTATTGCGCGACAGCAGCGCCCCGGCGGTAGGCCACCCGGCGGTAGAGCGCCAGCAGAGTCCGCTGAAGTTTTTTAGCATCAGGGTCTGTCACGCAGGCGCCGGTGAGGTAAGGGACCAGGCGCCGACACCCGTCTTGATCCAAGCGTCCTAGCGGTAAAGACAGCCCGGACTCGTCCTCCCACCGATGAAGGAGGTCTGTGGTGAGGAAAAGACTGCGTTCCGGTTTACCCCACAGACGGCCTGGTCCCGGAACTCTCTTCAGTCTCCCCAGGGGCAGCTGACCATCCCAAGGCTTTACCTCGGTGAAGAAATGCAGCTCTCTCACGGCGTTTTCTCCGTGGTATTTGTTGCGGCGACCCCCATCCCCTCTTCCTTTCGAGCCCAGTGCTGATTGGCTTCGAAAAGAGTAGCAAAAGTACCCGCGTCTCGCCAGAACCCATCGAGGAAGCTCCATTCGATTTTCCCCTCGGCCAGATACTTGTTACTGATGTCGGTGATTTCCAGCTCTCCACGGGCGCTGGGCTTGAGCGAGTCCATCCACCGCCACACGAACTCGTCGAACATATAGAGCCCGGTGACGGCAAAGTTACTGGCCGGAACCGGAGGTTTCTCGACTATGCGCTTGATCTTTCCCTTCTCGATCTCCGCCACCCCGAATCTCTCTGGGTCTGGGACGGCCCGCAGGAAAAGATGGGCAAGAGGGATCTCTGGGTCCGGG
>PVBE012568719.1_pt1 | contig 11283 bp, 12 predicted proteins | sample 1631181 | NCBI WGS metagenome assembly PVBE01 (sample SAMN08397723, study PRJNA350692) | Marine metagenome, whole genome shotgun sequencing project. | isolation source: water | place: Pacific Ocean | collected 2012-04 | reverse complement strand
CAAGCATTTAGGCTTGGGATACAGCACCGACTCTCAGCATAAAATAAAACAAAAGAAAACACAAATAATTTAAACAATCTAAACAACCTAACAAATAGATTATAACAAATAACCAATTACAATCAAAAATGAAAGCAAAAGAGCTCAAAAAGAAATACATAAAATTCTTCAAGGAAAAAGGTCATGCTATAATAGAATCAGCTTCATTAATCCCTGACAATGATCCCACAGTACTATTCACAACAGCAGGCATGCATCCATTAGTTCCTTTCTTAGTAGGACAACCCCATCCTTTAGGAAAAAGGATTGTTGACGCTCAGAGATGCATAAGAACACAGGACATAGACGAAGTAGGCGATGACATCCACACAACATTCTTTGAAATGCTAGGCAACTGGTCATTAGGAGACTATTTCAAGAAAGAAGCAATAGAATGGAGCTATGAATTTTTAACATCAAAAAAATGGTTAGGGCTTGACTCAAAAAGGATCTCAATAACATGCTTCAAAGGAGACAAAGACGCTCCTAAGGACAATGAAGCTTCAGAAATCTGGAAATCTGTAGGAATACCAAATGAAAGAATCGCTTTCTTAGGAAAAAAAGACAACTGGTGGGGCCCTGCAGGAGAAACCGGCCCATGCGGTCCTGACACTGAAATGTTCTATTGGTCACCTAACAATATCCCTGCTCCAAAGAAATTCAACCCTGAAGACAAAAGATGGGTAGAAATATGGAACGATGTATTCATGCAGTATAACAAAACAAAAGAAGGCAAGTTTGAGCCCTTAAAACAAAAAAATGTTGACACAGGCATGGGCCTTGAAAGAGTTGCCATGGTTCTGCAGGGAAAAACAGACCTCTTTGAAATAGAACTCTTCAAGCCAATCATAAACAAAATAAAAACAATTTCAGGGAAAGATATCACAAAAGCAAACAAGCAATCTTTCAGAATAATAACAGACCACACAAAAGCCGCAACCTTCATACTAGGAGATGAACGAGGAGTTCCACCTTCAAACCTTGACCAGGGCTATATCTTAAGGAGGTATATAAGAAGAAGCTTAAGACACTTAAGATTATTAGGTGTAGACTTACTAAGCATGGACACAACTGTTGAACTTGCAAAAGTTGTTATCGAAATATATAAAGAAGACTATCCCTTACTAAAACAGAAAAAAGATTTCATCTTTGATGAACTAAAAAAAGAGGAAGACAAATTCCAGAAAACTCTTGACAAAGGCTTAAAAGAATTCAGGAAAATGGTTGACAAAGACAGCCAGATAACAGCTAAAGAAGCTTTCTTACTATACCAGAGCTATGGATTCCCCATAGAAATGATAGAAGAATTAGCAAAAGAAAAAAATGTTCCGATAGACACCAAAGGCTTCAACAAAGAATTCCAGAAACATCAGGAACTCTCAAGAAAAGGCGCAGAGCAAAGGTTCAAAGGCGGCCTATCAGAAGCATCTGAAATAACATCAAAACTTCATACAGCAACTCATATACTAGGAGAAGCTATCCGTAGTGTGCTAAAAAATCCTGATATAAAACAAAAAGGCAGCAACATAACCTCTGAAAGGTTAAGATATGACTTCAACTTTGACAGAAAGCTAACAGAAGAAGAATTAAAAGCCATAGAAGATGAAGTCAACAACATTATCAAGCAAAGTATCGAAATAAAAAAACAGGAAATGCCCACAGAAAAAGCAATCAAATCAGGTGCGCAGGCAGAGTTCGGCACAAAATACCCTCCAAAAGTCTGGGTTTATCAAATAGGCAACTACACAAAAGATATCTGCATGGGCCCTCATGCAAGTAATACATCTGAACTAGGAAAATTTAAAATCATCAAAGAAGAGTCAAGCTCTGCTGGGATTAGGCGTATCAAAGCTATTTTAGAATAAGAAGTTAATAAAAATGCCAAAAAGAGAAAAGAAAACCGATATATGGGGAATTATAGTTTATGTCTTAGGTATTTCTGCAATAATTATTACAGTTACAGCAATACTATATATGGCTTTAAGATGAACAAGAAAACCCTTTTGTTTATTTCTCTATTGCTAAGCAGCCTAACCTTACTATATCTCCTTGCAGCCAGTATATTTCGTGATACATTTATCTTAACTGATTGGGTAATTATTGCGTTTGATTTAATGGTTAAAACGATAATTGAATGGTACATCTTATTTAAAAAGAGAGTTTATCACTAGTCTCTCCATTAACCCATATTCAATAAACTTAACACCATCCAATTAGAAAACTATAAATACTTCGAATTCTAAATTTAAAAAAGAGGTGATTTAAATGGCCATTAAACCTAATCTAATAGTAACACATGAGCCTTCTCATATAGGAACAGCTAAAAAGGAAGTAGAAAGCTTGATGGAAGCTATTAAGCACGATGCGAAATTTCTTAAATCTGATGTAGACGGAATATTTCATCTCAAAGTAAAAGACCCAAGAGATACAGTAAAAAAGCTAAACAAGCTTGCAAAGAAGCAAATAGAGATGTTTGACACAACATTCCATTGGACTCCTATTGATAAATGGTGCAAATCAACAATAAAAGATATGCAGAAAACCGCAAAAAGCCTTGCTAAAGACATAAAGAAGACAGATAAATGGAAAATGGAGATTAAAAAGAGGAAAACAAACAAGCATGAGCAGGACCTCATAATGAAACTGACCTCTGTCATTGACAGAGCCAATGTTGACCTCAAAAATCCAAAGAAGATAGTCAAAGTAGAGATTATAGGAAACAAGGCAGGATTTAGCCTTCTCAAAGCAGACGAACTCCTAAAAACAGCTAAATTAAAGAAATAATTAAGAACCCTAACTCATTTACTTTACCAATTCAGATTCAATAATCTGCTCAAATACTTCAAATGGTTGCGCACCAGAAACAAATTTTCCATTAATAAAGAACGCTGGTGTTCCTGATACACCTGCTATTTGACCATCTTGTAAGTCTTTTTTAACTTCATCAGCCTGTTCACCATTATCTAAGCATTCATTAAACGTCTCTATATCTAAGTCCAACTCACCAGCCCATGTTTTAAAATTAGCTATACCTAAACTCTCTTGATTCTCAAATAACTTATCATGATACTCATAATACATTCCCTGTTCTCCTGCACACTCGGCTGCTTCTGCTGCTTTCTGAGCATTTCTATGAAAACCTAGTGGAAAATCTCTAAACACTAATCTAACTTTTCCTGTTTTGACATATTTCTCTTCTATTTGAAGTAATGTCTGTAAAGCAAACTTAGCACAATATGGACATTCATAATCACTAAATTCTATTAGTGTAACAGGCGCATCAGGATCTCCTTTAACTTCATCATCATCTATACTAATATCTACTCTTGGTTGTTCACAGTTTCACTCGCAACCTTAGCCTGCTCTTGTGTAGCAACACCTGCTTCATCGCAAACAGCTTCATTATTAGTCACATCACAAACTTGTTTTGTTAAAGCAGCTTCATTCTCGATCCCGCTAATAGTCAACTCACCATCATTAATAAGCACAAATCCAGGTATATCTGCTGGCTGAGTAAACTTTAACTTTTTAAAGTTAAGTCCAGCTTTTTCTGCAATTTCTCTAGCAATAGGCTCCATCTTATCACATGCTGTTGTACAGCTATCAGAATCCATATATATAAACTCATTTTCAGATATTTCAGAATTAAATACTTCAGACTCTTTAACAACTCCTCCAGTAATTCCAAAGCCTTGTGTAAAAATAGAAGCAACCAATAAAACAGAAAGTATCAAAGTTGACGCAATCCACATAGATGACTTAGATTCAGAGTCATCAGAATCATCATCATAATTCTCTCCAAAATCATTTTCCTTATTTGACTTAAAAGAATCTGTTTTTTCTTCTTGATGTGCATCTTCTTTACGCAAATCTTTATGTTCTTGGAAAGTATCTTTAGGTACATTCCTTTCTTCATCAAAAGACTTATTCATACTCTCTTTATTCTTATGTTCTGGTTCATTATGCTCAGATATTTTATCTTCTGGCCTTCTATCAAAAGAACTTATATCATGACTATTATGGTTATCTGAATGACTATTAATTGAATCAGAATTATCTTTCCCAAAAGAAGAATCGTTGTCCTTCACATCATCCATTGTAGAAAGAATGAATATGGGTTTTTTTATAAACTTTTTGTAGGATTGTTGCAAATGTTTAAATACCTCTCCCTTAACCATATATATACTATGCCAAAAAAACAAAAAATTCTCATAACAGCAGGACTGCCCTATGCAAACGGCCCTATCCATATAGGACATTTAGTGGAATACATAGGAACAGACATATACACAAGAGCTTTAAAGCTTATGGGAGAAGACGCCATCTTCTGCTGTGGTGATGATGCCCATGGAGCGCCTATAGAAATCAAAGCAAAAGAACAAGGCATAAAGCCTGAACAACTAATTAAAAAGGTATTCAAAGAGCATGTAAGGGATTTCAAGGCATTCAATATAGAATTCGATTCATATTACACAACCAACAGCAAGGAAAACAAGTTCTACTCAGACTTCATATTCAATCAGGCAAAAAAAAGCGGTCATATATACCAAAAAGACATTGAAGTAACTTACTGCAACAAATGCAAAAGAACTCTCCCAGACAGATATGTCAAAGGCAAATGCCCAAAATGCAAAGCAGAAGACCAATATGGCGATGTCTGTGAAAAATGCAACGCAACCTATAAAACAACAGACCTTATAGAACCTTACTGCACTCTTTGCAAATCCAAGCCAATAAGAAAACTATCAAACCATTATTTCTTTAGGTTAAGCGCCTTCTCTTTCAAGCTAAAGAAATGGCTTGAAACAAACAAAGAATTACAACCAGAAATTAAGAATTACATATTCGATTGGATAGAAAAAGGCTTAGAAGACTGGTGCATTTCAAGAGACGCTCCTTATTTCGGCTTTAACATACCTGGTGAGAAAGACAAATACTACTATGTTTGGCTCGATGCTCCTATTGGATATATAGCATCAACAGCTAACTACTGCAAAAAGCATAACAAAAAAGCAGACATCTACTGGAAAAGCAAAACCAGCAAAATAATCCAGTTCATAGGCAAAGATATCATCTACTTCCATTTCCTATTCTGGCCTGCCATGTTAATGGCCGCTGATTTCACACTACCATCATCATTGATAGTCCACGGCTTCCTAACAGTAAACAAGGAAAAGATGAGCAAGAGCAGAGGAACATTCTACACAGCAGAAGAGTTCTCTAAACTGCACAACCCTGAATACCTTAGATTCTATTTCGCAAGAAATCTTTCCAAAGACATAAACGACATTGACCTAAGTTTCAACGACTTTGAAAAAGTTACAAACAATGAACTCATAGCAAACATAGGCAACTTTTGTTATAGAGTCACAAGCTTCCTAGACAAGAATTTCAAAGGCACTATAAAAGACACAGACAAAAACAAGAAACTAACAGAACAAATAACTAAAAAGATAGAAAAAGTCAAAGAAAATTATTCAAAATTCAACCTCAAAGAAGCAGTCAGGAACATACTAGAAATCAGTGACCTTGGTAACAAATATTTCCAGGAGAAAGAACCTTGGAAACTAATCAAAAGAGATAAAAAGAAAACTCAGGAAGTGTTAGGTTTGTGCATCAACATAGTAAATGTACTCGCAACCTTAATCAGTCCTATAACACCAAAATACAGCGAAGAATTAAGAAAACAGTTATCATTAAAAGAACTAAAACTAAAAGATTTAAAATTTAATCTTAAAAACCATAAAACAAGCAAGCCAAAAATAATAATAAGCAAGATTGAGGTAAAAAAAATGAACCAAACATTTCCTTTAAACCTTAAAGTAGCCAAAATAATAGATGTAAAAGAACATCCTGACGCAGACAAACTAATAATACTAGACATTGACTTAGGCTCAGAAAAAAGAACATTAGTCGCAGGACTAAAAAATCATTACGCTGAAGAAGAACTAAAAGATAAGCTAATAATAGTTGTAACCAATCTAAAACCTGCAAAACTACGAGGCGTAGAAAGCAACGGCATGCTCTTAGCAGGCGATGATGGAGACAATGTAAGCGTTCTAACCGTAAACAAAAGCAAGCCAGGAGATTCAGTTTACTTTGACGATTATGACAATTCAACCGCCCAAATCACTTATGACGAATTTCTAAAAGTAAGCATGAAAGTCAAAAACGGAAAAGTAATTTATAATAACAAAACCTTAAAGACAGATAATGAAGAAATCACCGTTGAAAAGGTTAAAGATGGAGCAAACGTAAGGTAATTATAAGTTAACTATCTTAAGTAAGAATCATCTGCAATACTTCTCTACAAATCCAGACAATTTTTCATAAGATATAACTGTATCAGTCACTGTATCAGTCACTATTTCAGCCATCGTTCTTTCAGGAGAACAATCTCCTAAATAGACTAAAGGCACAGAAGGATATTTTGCATTAATCAGTTTAATAAAAGACTCATAATCTTTAATAGGTTTATTACAACCAAAAAGGATTAATGCGATATCATCACAAGACTTCAATACATTAACACCTTCAGTCTCATTATGAACCGCTATAGCTCTACAACCTTCATCCTCTATAACACCAGAGAACGCACTTCTCCAGCCTTCTTTATTATCAATTATTAAGACTTTTTTCATTTTATTTTCCTTAAAACACATAAAATACCTCTTTATATATAAATAAAATTGTTTTTTGACTGCCAAACGACAACTTTATATACTAAAATACTCAGGAAATTATTAATGAGCTCTCAACAAAAACCTCAGCAAAGTCATCAGCAGCAAATCTTCCAATTATTATTTGAAAATGATGAAGTAACCTGGAAATCTATCATCTTTGATCTCATAAAATCTGAAGAAATGGATCCATGGGACATCAATATATCCTTATTAGCAAAGAAATATCTAACAACACTAAAGAAAATAAAAGAGATGAATTTTAGGGTCTCAGGAAAAGTAGTGCTTGCTGCAGCCATCCTTCTAAAAATCAAATCAAACAGATTAGTAGGCAGAGACCTTGACGAGCTTGACAGATTGATTTCTGCAGGCGAAGAAGCTGAAGAAGGCTTCCTTGAAGATTATGATCCCAGCCAGGAAGACTACCTAAACCAAAGAAAGCGTGACATACCAGGCCTTATCCCAAGAACACCTCAGCCAAGGAAAAGGAAAGTATCTGTCTATGACCTCATGAACGCATTACAGAAAGCACTTGAAGTCAAAAAAAGAAGAGTAATCAATTCCATACCCATCGGCAGCCTAAAAGCTCCAGATAAAGGCGTGGACATCAGTCAGATTATTCATGAATTACACTTGAAAATAAGAACATTCTTCTCAGGTGGGAAAAAACAGTTAATGTTCTCAAATCTTATACCGTCAGACAAAAAAGAAGACAAAGTATTAACATTTATCCCATTGCTACACCTAACCAACCAAAGAAAAATAGGCCTCTTCCAGTCACAGCACTTTGAAGATATCCAAGTCAGCCTTCTAAGCACAAAAAAAGAGATAGATCAAGAATTAGGCTCAGAATAAAGTCAACAACCGCCTTATTTCATATTAACCCATAATACAAAAAACTATTTAAACTCCTAAAGCTTTTTCTCATATTAACATGACATTTACACAAAAAGAGAAGGAATTAGTAAAATATTTAGTAAAAAAAGAGCTGAAAACCTTCGAAAACGAAGAAAAAGAAATAAGGCCAAGCCTTCCTTTCCTCAAAGGAGAAGAAGAATATGACCTATTCCTTAAAGCGTTACTAAAGAAACTTGAATAACGGAGTGATCACATGAAAGCAGAAGAACAGCAAGCATTGCAACAGAGATACATGGAACTACAGATGATAAACAATCAGATAAAGCAATATCAAAAGCAGATTCAATTATTTGAAAATCAGTTAATAGAACTGGACACACTAAACCAAGGTATTATTAACATAGGCAGCACAAAGCCAGGAACAGAAATTCTTGCTTCATTAGGCCCAGGCATATTTGTTAAAGCAGAGTTAAAAGACAACAAAAATTTCCTAGTTAATGTAGGCTCTGGCACAAACGTAAAGAAAGATGCCTCCTCAACACAGGAATTGATCAATAACCAAGCAGAACAATTAAAAAAACTATTAGAACAAAGCATGGGAGAATTACAAAATCTCACATTGCAAGCAAGAACAATAGAACAAGACATCAGCACAACGCTAAAAGAATAAAAAACCAAAATGTTTAATTTCTTAAAAAAAAAATTAAAAGACACCATTTCAAAGTTTTCTGAAAAGGTTAAAGAAGAAGGCAAAGAGGAAGAAGTTTCTCCGGAAGACATAAAGAAAGAGGAGTTAGAAAGCCTAGAACAAAAAGAAATTAAAAAGACAGAAGAAAAAGAGAAAACAGAAACTTCAAAGAAAGAAACTCCCAAACCAACCACAACGGACATACTTAAAGAAATTGAAGAAGAAGAAAAGGAAAGCAAAAGAAAATCAGAAGCTAAAGAACAAAAGCCTGAAAAGCAAGCAGAACCACAAGAAACCAAAAAGCAAGACATATGTGAAACACTCCCTCTCTCCAGAGAAGAAGCCTGGGAATTAATTCTTAAACATAACAAAGATAAATCTGACTTAAACCATTATCTTGAATCAGAAGCTATCATGAAAGCTTTGGCAAAAAAGCTAGGGCGTGACGAAGAATATTGGAGCATGTTAGGATTACTTCATGACGTTGACTGGGGAACAACAAAAGAAGATACTCCAACTCATCTCACAAAAGCCCCTGAAATCCTTAAAAATGTTGGATTCTCAGACGAATTTGTTTCTGTTGTAGTATCACACGGCTATGGTTTTGACTGTGCTGGATTAAAAGACAAAGCCAGAAGCAAAGAAATAGAACACGCCTTATCATGTTCTGAAACAATAACAGGATTAATTCACACTTATGCCCTAATGAAAGGCTCAGTTGATGACATGAAAGCTAAGGGTCTAAAGAAAAAGTTCAAAGACAAAAGATTTGCTGCCGCAATAAACCGAGACATAATAAAAGAATCTGAAAAGCTTGGCCTAAGCCTTGAAGAATTCTTTGAGTTATCAATAAAAGCAGTGCAAGGTATCAAAAATCAGGTTGGCCTTGGAGAGAAAGAAGAGATTAAAGAAGCTGAAACAAAAGAAACTCCAGAACAGGAACAGCCTGAAAAAAAGAAATTCTTTGAAAAGATAAAAGAAAAAATAACCACCACAAAAATAGACGAAAAACAATTCGAAAAACTGTTCTGGGACATGGAAGTAGCTCTCCTTGAAAGTAATATTGCAGTAGAAGTAATAACCAAAATCAAAGAAGACATAAAAGAAAGGATAGTCAACAAGCCAATCATAAGAAACACAGTAGAAAAAGAAATAATAAGCACATTAAGAAACTCTCTTGAAGAAACTCTTACAGTTAAACAAATTAACATAATAGACGAAATAAAGAAAAAAAGCCCATATGTAATCTGCTTTGTCGGCATAAACGGCTCAGGCAAAACAACAACCATTTCAAAGATTGCCAGCTTACTCCTAAAAAACAACATAAAAAGCATTCTTGCTGCAGGAGACACATGGAGAAAAGCAGCAATCGAACAATTAGAAGTGCATGGAAAAAAGCTCAACCTCCCTGTAGTCAAGCAGGATTATGGTGCAGACCCTGCCGCAGTCGCCTACGATGCAATAGCCATGGCAAAAGCAAGAAACTATGAAGCAGTCCTAATAGACACAGCCGGAAGAATGCACTCCAACCAAAACCTCATGGATGAATTAAAAAAAGTGGTAAGAATAGCCAAGCCGGACATGACAATCTTTGTAGGTGAATCAATCACAGGAAACGACTGCACAAACCAGGCAAAGCAATTCAATGAAGCAGTAGGCATTGACGGAATCATATTATCTAAAGCAGACATAGACGAAAAAGGCGGAGCAGCAATATCAATATCTTACATCACAAAGAAACCAATTCTCTACTTAGGAACAGGTCAGACATTAGATTCTTTAGAAGAATTTAACAAAGAAAAACTCATTGAAAGCATGGGATTATAGTTTATTCAATCCTTCTTATTCTCTCAGCAATAATTTCCATCTCCCCCTCATAATCCTCAATTTTGCCTATAATCTCAACATAATCATTATCTTCTAACCCTAACGCATTGTCATCCTTTTCCCTAAAAATAACAACCTTTGCAGTAGAGGGCTGCGAAACATCAATAAAAGTAACCTTATCAAGCTCTGTAACACTCTCCACCTTTCCCAGAACCTTTACCATATTGCCAATAGCCTCATCATTAATCTCATCCAAACTTAACTCTTTAATCTTAATATTATCAGAAATCACATACAAAACAAATATTCCCAACAATGTAGTAATTAAGGCAATCTTTAATAAAAGAGATTCTTTCATTAAACTTCGTTAATAAGCATTAATTTAAATATATTACTAAGGTTAGCAAGCATATCTTAAGTATATCTTATAATAAGCAAACCTTTTTAAGATTATACACTTTTCCCTATAAAAATGGTTGAAGAAGATAAAGAAAAAGAAGATGATGAAGAATTAGACATAGATTTCAGTAAAATAAAAAAATTCTTCAAAAACCTCTTTAAAGAAGACAAAGAGGAAGAAAAGAAAGAGCTCAAAAAAGAGATAAAAGAAGTAGATAAAGAGCTAAAAGAAGATATCAAAGAAAAGAAAGAAGATTTAAAAGAGATAAAAGAAGAAGAACAAGAAATCAAGGAAATAAAACAAGATATTGAAGGAAAATCTTCTGGAAAAGAGCTTGAAAATGCAAAAAAAGATCTCAAAGAGCTAAAAGAAGACATTGAAGAAGAAAAAGATGAAGAAGATATATCCATTGACTTTAGCAAAATAAAAGGAGTATTCAAAAACATAGGAAAAAGCCTAAAAGAAGGAAACAAAGAAGAAAAAGCTAAAGAAGACGAAGAAGAAATATCCTTTGATATCTCCAAAGCAAAAACCTTCTACACAAAATATAAACATTACATAATACCTATATTTTTCATACTAATCGCAGGTTTTTTCTCAGTTTATTTGAGAGTAATGCCAGCTTATCTTCCTATCACAGATGATTGGGCTGCAAACTCAGTTCATAACAGTATCAGATCGCAAATACGCGGCGAAATAAGTCAGCAATATCCAAACCTGCCAGATGCTAATAAAAATGCGTTAGTTGAAGCAGAATTCAAAAAAATACTAAAAGCCCAAAAAGGTCCAAT
>PVBE011754815.1_pt1 | contig 11283 bp, 6 predicted proteins | sample 1631181 | NCBI WGS metagenome assembly PVBE01 (sample SAMN08397723, study PRJNA350692) | Marine metagenome, whole genome shotgun sequencing project. | isolation source: water | place: Pacific Ocean | collected 2012-04 | reverse complement strand
GTGTTTTGGACGAAACACGACGGGCGACGACGCGCGCGCGATCCACGGGCCTTCAGATGGTTATCACACGACGCCTCATCGCCGTCCTCACCGTCGACGCGCATCGCGAGCGAGGGTCTCGTTGTGATGTTACCGAATGCGTCGCGGAGCGTTTCGAGCGTTTTTTTGGCGATTTTTCGGACACGGGGAGTGATTCATTCGCATTCGCGGGCGGTCGCGACGTTCGAGCGCGCGTGGTGTGTGGTCCGATACGTGCATTTATTACAAGCAACGACATGGACATCGTTATTACGTATTAGTATGTATTGCGTCTCTGCCGCGGCCTCGGCGACGGATGACGCGAGAGCTTGCGAGAAGGGCGAACACGCGAACCGTCTTACATGACGGATTCGAATTCGACGAGCTGAACGGGACGATCGCCCACGACTTTCGCGTCGTGGCCGGGTTCGCACACGTAGCACATGCCCGGGGTGACGAGGGCGGCGTTTCCTTCACCGTCGATCATCTCGAACTTACCCTCGGTAACCATGCCGACGTGTCGCGCGGGGCACGCCTCGAGATCTTGCTTCTCGGGCGGTAAGAGCATTCGCGCGCCCGTCTTCCACGTCCAACCGGGCTGTAACCGCGCCTTCATCGTTTTCGCTTGATTATTTCCGAGGATGCAAACGCACGCGTTTCCTTTCGGCATCTTCATCGCCTTGGTCGGCGCCGCGAAGTTCTTCGTATCGATTTGCTTCTTTTCGTCGCCGCTCTCACCGCTCGCGTCCGCCGCGTACACCGTCCCGCCCCCCTCCCCTCGGGTCTCATCATTCATCTTCGTCACAAATTCCACGCCGACGAACGGTACTTTCCCCTTATTCTTCGCCGTGTGTCCCGGCTCGACGAGATAACAGTCCCCAGCCTTGACCTTTTTCTTCGTTCCGTCCGCCATGGTCACGTTCAACTGTCCCTTCTCGCAGTACCCGACGCGTCGAACATCACACGACGCTCCCTCCGAGCCATCACCGACGTGTTGCGCCCAAGACCATCCCGGCTGCACCGTCACGCGCGTGGCCGTGGCCGTCTTGAGATCGTACTTTTCCATCTTCGCCAACGGCATGTCCACGCTCTCGGTCGGATTCCCGCGCGGGAGCGCGTAGACGAGTTCATTCGTCGTCGGTTTGGAGTTTTTACCTCCCATGATTCTTCGCGCGTTCGTTCGCGCGTTCGGTCGGTCGCGCGTCGGCGAGTGACGATCGATCGCCTTCGATCGGGAATTCGATGAATTGCAAAAGATATTTTTACGAGGCGGCGGCGGCGGCGGCGCGCGGGGGCGTTTTGGTTTTACGGCGTCTCGTGACAGGCGAAACAGGCCATGGAGGGGAAACAACACGCCTTGTGGTAGGTGTGCGCGCACGTGAACGTGATGAGGGGACCGGCGTTGTCTCGAAGGAGGGAACGGCGACAGGCTGGACACCGGCGGAGATCCATCCGGACGCCCCAGTCGCCGAAATCTTCGACGGAGGCGTCGGCGGGACGCGCGCGAGAGACGACGAGGGATGACGACGGCGCGTTGTCGTCGTCGTCGTCGTCGTCGTCGTCGTTTGAGATGCGCTGGATGAAGGGTAAACGATCGGTGTCGCCGGTGAGTTCAGCCCTGAGCGCGACTTGGAGCTCCGGGAAGCGTCCAAACGCGCGCATGGGAGGTCCAGAGAGGTGGAGATGGAGCGGTTCGAGGAGTCTGGCGGCGCTTCGACGGACGTCCAGATCGATGGAGTTCTCGGAGGTGAGGTAGGAGACGATGACGGTGAGAATTCGGCTCATCGCCGCGGACGCGGGCTCGTTCGCGTGCGTCGGTGACATGATGCGAGAGAGGGAGTCGTCCTCGGACGCGTCGAGGAGGCGCCGCGCCGCCTCGGCGGGTCCGCGCGCCGCCGAGTAGACGCGAGAGATGCACTTCAAGCGAGATTCGCAGCGGTCGACCGCCGATGCGTCCGTCTCAAACGTCCTCGTAAAATCGTGAAGCGCGCGTCGAAGACACCTCGTGATCATCGACGCCGTCTGGTGGGTTTTGGCTGAACGTAACGAGGCGACGCAATCCGACTCTACGGATGCGCCGACGTCGGCGACGCGTTCATCCATCAAAATCTTCTCGACGTCCTCGAATGTGAGAACATCCGTCGCGACGCGTTCCTTCACGGGAGATTGTTGGTCGCTCTCTCGCGCGTTCTTCACCGGACTGTGTGTGCATGAAGACGCGTTGACGTCGAGCCGCAACTCATCGCTCGCCGTTTCGAGCGCGTCTTCGATTCGTCGTAATAAACTTTCGATTTGAAGCTTGGTCTTCGCGACGATCGCCGCGTGTTCGCCTTCCTTGTGCTCATCGAACAGTTTATTCACTTCCATTTTCGTGTCCCGCCAACGACGAAGCGCGGGGATCAGTTTGGACGCGTCCATACTGATTCGCGACTCTTTCAGCGGCGCGACGCACTCGACGGCGACGGCGACCCGCGCCTTCGTCGCGGCTCTACACTTGAGACGCACGGTTTCTCCGAAGATTCGTCCCAGCGTCGCGTCTGACGTCTTCATCGCATCATATGAATCCCAATGTTCGAAAGCCTCGCCTTCCGATGGAAGCGTATCCTCCGCGGTTGAAATCGCGGCTCGCCATTCGTCGGCGTCGAATTCGTCGCACTCTTCCCACTCGGCGTCGTTCGTCGGGTAATCCACGGCGTAGTTTTTCTTCTTCACGACCGGTGAAGCTTTCGGTAGCGGTGGCATCGGCGTCAATGCGGGCACGTCGTCGCCCACAACGTCGTCCAAGATGAGCGCTCGTCTCTTCTTCACCTTGCCCGAGTGCGTCTTGCCGACATCCTCCGAAGCTTTGACGCTCTTCGACATTCCTCGAGGATTATAGAAGAAGATACCGCCGTCCGTCTCCGCCTTTGGGAATTCCGACGTAGACAACAACACTCCCTCTTCGACGACGGTGGTTTCTCGTGACGAACGATCTTTCCCGAGAGGAGGCTTGCCGCTCTCCGACGGATTCGGCTTTGTCGGAGACGCCACTTCTCCGCTCACCAACTCGCGAGGGTCGTCGTCCTCGTCTCGTTCTTCGACCATCAACGCCGTTCCGTTTTGCTCGCCCCACTCTATCAGAGAAGCGAGCGTCTGCATCGACCCTTTATCCGCGCCTTCGGATGATTCGAGCGTTTCTTTCGCCTTGTTGAATAACGTCTCGTCAAACGTGGACGTCTTTTGACATATTTGCAACGCTCGAATCATCGAGCTCACGTCGCGAGACTCGTGAACCACGTCGCGCGCCAGCGACGGTGCGTCCATGAAGGATTCTAAGCACCAAATCGACCCCCCGCCCTCCTCCGACGGGGTTAAGAAGAACGCGCGGTGATCGAAGACGCACACGTCGACGAACCCGGCGCCGATGTCGTCGTTCCCGGGCTCTCGCAACGGGTACCATCTCGCGATGGCTGGCGACGCCACGTCCACAACAGCCACGGATCTATCCGTGGTCGACAACACGCACGGTCCGAGACGCCGCATCAGACCGAACTCGAACCTTTTGGACAACTTTTTCATCGATTCAACCGATTCGTTCTCTCGATTCCATCCCGGCACGGGCGACGGTTCCGGCACCTCTGGTTTGATGGTGGCCATGATTTCAACCTGCGCCTCCTCCTCGTAGTTGTCGAACTTGGCGATCCAAAACTTGCGTCCGGGCCGCGCAACGACGGCGTATTCGATGATGCGTTTGACGGCGTTATCGTCCCAAACATCCTCCTCGTCCACCAGTTGATCCTCGTCGATGCTCAGCGCCGCGTAATCGTGGAAACAACTCCCGTACGCGCCCTCGCGTTGTTTACTCCCCACGTTCGTCACGACCCCACAATTCTCACCATCCACCGGCACGAGCTTCACGCTCGATTGCGCGCTCATCAACAGATTGCTATCGCTCTTCGAGCTATCGAGCTGATGCACGCCGCTGTCGGCGTCCGTGTACTCCGTCTTATTCACCACCGCCGGTTTCGGCCCCATTCGACCCTCATCGCACCACCGCACGAACTCTTCGCACGACACCAGCGTCACCCTCCCCTTATCACTTCCCGCGTACAGCGTCTTCGAGTTCACCGACCACACCATGGCCGTGATCGGTCGTCCGCCGTGCGACGTCGACAAAAACGCAACCGTCGCGCCCATCGCGCTTCGTCTCCGCGTCTCGTCTTGCGTCACCTCGTCCAGCTCGATCACTCGCACGTTCCCGTCCGCGAAACCGATCGCACACATGCGTCCACACGGCGAGGCTTTGATGACGCGCACGCTCTGCGGCGCGGCGCGCGCCCGGTCGCCCGTCCCCCGTCCCAGCAACTCCGGCGACACCACGGCGACGAATCGTAATCTTCGCTCCGGTGCGCTCCGCGACGACCCGCGCGCGTCCGTGGGACCGCGCGTGCGACTAAAAATGTACGCCGATCCGGTGTTGGCGCCGAGAACGACGAGAGCCGGGGTGGCGTCGACGCACGTGAAGCGAACGCGCGCGGATGCCACCGCGCGCAAATCCGCGCTCGAGGCGACGCATCGCCAGCGAGGAGCGTCGGGCGAGGACGTGGACGTCGGGGAGACGACCGTGTCTCGAACGGTGTCGCCGTCCGCCGCCTTCTCGGCGGCGTCGAGCTCCGTCATGGCGCCCGCGCGCGCGACTGGCGACCGGCGATTGCATTCGTGTTGGTATCGAATCGAACGTCACCGCAGTTTGCGACGGCTGGCGACGGCGAGCGGCGCGGGAGACGGCGCGAACGGCTGCGGAGGAATATTTGCGAGAACAAGCGAAAGCGACGGCGCGCGGCATGGCGCACGCGCGCGTGCGATACGAGCTGTTTTTCAAAGATGTGGCCCAGTTGAAGACATCTTTGCAATCTTTGCGCGCGCGCGGGCGCGCGGTGACGCGCGTGAATCTGCCGAACAAGGACAAGGGCGACGACATCATCTCCTGGGTGGACGCGGTTCGAGAGTGCGGAGAGACGATCGATTGCGTGCCGCATTTCAGTATGAAGAATAACTACGAGAGAGACTCGACGCGAGCGGCGGAGCGATTGAAGAGGTTCGCGAGCGCGCTGCGAGAGAGGAAAATCGATCGATGTCTGTTGGTGTCCGGGTCGGGAAGTCGCGTGAACGATTCGGTGGAGATGCTTCGAAGGCTCGGGATGGATAGGGCGTGGAAACGCGAACATTCGTCGTTTCGATTCGACGTCGCTTTCAATCCGTACTTTCCGGAGACGAAGGATCTCGAGCACGAGTACGATCGATTGGATCGAAAGGTGCGCACTGGGTTAGTGCGCGGAGTTTGGTTTCAGATCGGCACCGATCTCGACGCGCTTGAGAGTGGATTGACGCGCGTGAGGAAGATGGTCGGTCCGGACGTCGACATCTTTTGCTCAGTGTGGCTACCGTCGAAGCAGTTGCTCGCGAGAATGAAATTTCGACCTTGGGCGGGCGTTTTCTTGAGCGAGGAGTATCTCGGAAGCGTCAAACGCGCTGAAGATATCACGGTTTCGCAACTTGAAATTTTCGCGCGTCATGGCGCCACGGCTTTGATAGAGAGTCCGGTGACGAAGGATGCCGACTGGGCGCAGTGCGAGCGTTTACTCGCTCGAGCGTCGTCGACGAGTAAGAAGCGCGATCGCGACGCGAGCGATCCTCCGGAGTGTGTAGCCTAGTATTAGCGATTAAAAATCATGTCTAGAAATTTTTTTTCATCAATTCGCAGAATTTTCGTCGGTGTTCAAAGAGCGCCAGCTCGTGACGAGCAGTTTCTGCACGCATTTCAAAGCCGACTTGCGCACTTCTTCATCGTGATGCGTCATCAAGCGCATGCTATGTTCTTTCCCTCCTAAATCGTTTGCTAAGAATCGTCCCGCGGGGTAGTGCACGGCGAATTCGCCGATGTCGTGACACGCCACGGCGAGGGTCTTCGGGTCCATCTCTTCACTCCCGTCGATCAGTTTGATGAGAATTCGTAAGATTTGACAGTTATTGTCCGTGAGTTTCGTCGCGCACTCGCGCCAGAATCCTTCATCCTTGTGCGCGGCAGTCCACTCGAGACTGCCGCTCATGACTTCACTCTTGTAGCGTTCCCAGCTGCTCGCCTCCTTTCGTCTCGCGCGTAAATCTTCTTCGAGTTCCTCGAGCGTGGAAGATAATTCTTCGTCGTCGAATCCTCTCAGCGAGAGATTGTGTACCAACTTGCGAAGCGATTCATCGACGGCGGTGAAGTTGTCCAGCGCGGCGTCGCCGTGCGCGCCGTGGCGATTGGTGATGTTCTTCAACGCCAAAATGCACACTCGAATCACCTTCTCCTTGCTCGCCACTCCCGCGCAAGCCATCAACGCTTTCACGGTCGCCGCCCCTCTGGCGCACATTTCGATTCGCAAATCTGCGCTAAAACTCATCAACCAGAAACACAACGCGACTTCGTACATCGTCTGCACGCCGGAACGATCCGACGCTCGCAACACGGGCGTTAGCGCGGCCACGATGCCTTCGCTCGCCGCGAAAGCGCGCGCATCCTTATCGTCTAAAACTCCCGCGAGCGCGGAAGCGACCGCGGGAACCATGCTCTCGTCGCCCCCGCTCGCCGTCGCCCGCAACTCCTTCGCGCACCACGCCACGAGCGTTCGTAACGCGTGTTTCACGCTCTCCGCGCTCTTTCGCTCACCCTCCGCGCCGGTTCCATTCCGACCGCTCTTCAGACCGAGCTGCAACATTCTCATCAACACGCGCGACGCCGTCTCCTTTATGAAGCTCGAGTTGGCGTCCTCCGGCCTCGCCAGCGTCTTGGACAAGACGTAATACGCGTCCTCCGATCCCCCGACGCCCTCGATCGAGATCAATCCATCGTCCGTCGTCGAACGATTGCTCGAATCGTACCCCACGAACAGCTTCACCCCGAACGTCTCGTCCCTCCCATCGCTCGTCCCGTCCCCTCCGCTCCACGCGCGCGGGTTCGCCGCGACGTCCACCAACGCCAACACGTGTTCCGTCGCCTCCACCGCCCCCACGTTTCGCAGCGTGTCCAACAGCGTCTCACACACCGCATCCCCGTGATGTTCGAGCGTCGCTCGCATCGTTCTCGCCGCGTCCCTGTGCGCCGCCGTCGCGTTCGTCGTCTCCGATCGCGGGTTGAGACTTCGCGCCACGTCCGCGATCTTCGTCAACCGCGCGACGTCCTCCTCGCGCATCAGTCGTCCGCGCACGAACGCCTCCCACGCGGGCTCCCGCTCCAGCGCCTCGGCGCGCGTCGTCGCTCGCATCTTCCCCGTCGCCCTCTGACGAATCATTCATCATCATCGAATCATCGAATCATCGTCAAAAGATGACGCGTCTCTCGATCCACCTCAGCGTTCCCGCGCGCGCGTCGACGTCGTCGTCGTCACCGTCGTCGTCACCGTCGTTCGCGCGCGGTCGCGTCGACGCCATCATCGGTCGAGGGCGACGTCATCAACATTCGCGTCATTCGCCTCATCATCGCGCGCGCGCGTTCGGCGACGCGGGTCCCGGTGCCTTCTTCCGCTCCGATAAGACGGAGATCAATCGCCTCGAGTACGTCGTCGAGACGGAGCGTCGCCACGCGCGCGAACACGCCGAGGCGCGACGCGTCGCCGAGAATGCGCTCGGGGAGGTTGAGAGCTCTCGGGACATGTACAAGAGGCGTCTGGAGGCGTCGGAGAGGGAGGCGTTCGCGCTGGAGAAGGCGCTGGAGGAGAAGACGAGAGGGGTGGAGACGGCCATGGCGATCGCTCGACGACAGATCGCGTATCAAGAGGAGAGGTACGAGGCGCTCGTGAAGGAATACGAGGCGCTGAAGGCGCGTTCGGGCGAGACGTGACGCGAAGGAAAAGGAGAGAGGGAACGGCGCGTCGCGGCGTGCGGTTGTATTAAAATAAAATGTGCGCGCGTGAGGTGGGTGGGTAGGGTTTTGATGGTGTCATCTCTTCGTTCATCGCGGTGATGCCGCGTCGTCTTCGTCGGCCCATCGCGCGGGGACGAGAATGTCATCCTGGCGAAGCGTGCCGATGATGCGACCCTGTTCGTCGACAATGGCGATGAGGGCGGCGGAATCTCGCACGCATATCATCGCGACGTCGCCGACGGTGGTATCGTCGAGCGGGAGGCGTTCGGGAGCGGCGCTCATGACTTGGCCGATGGTGACGGAGCTCTCGACGTCGCCGTCGGCGCGACGAAACGTGCCCACGGGAATGCCGGTGTCGTCATCGATGACGACGGCTTTGAGATTATTCCCGAGTGACTCGAGCGCATCTTGGACGGAATCGCTTCGACGAACGATGTCGCCTCGACGCAAGCACTCGCCCACGTCTGGAAGCACGGAATCGACGGGTTCGCTCGGCTCGACGCCGTTTTTAAAGAGCAACGGATCGACGTTGCCGTCGGTGACGGCGTTCGCCCACCCGCCGCGAGGCGGCGGCGCGGGCGATGCGCCGATGCCCTGTTCGTCGAACTCGTCGAACGACCACGCGCCGTCGAGTAAATCGAGCGCCTGCGTGACGCTCCACACGTCTGGTTTTTCCCATCGACACAGCGAACCGTTGTGGTTGAGAATCAAATCGCCGTCAAAGGTTTCCAACGTGCCGTCCTCGTTCACGTCCTCCTCGTCGAACGATTCGCCCGCGCCGTCGTCGCCGCGCGCGTTGAGCTCGCACTCGAGAACTTCCTGAACGAAGAGCGCGACGAGCACTCCCGACGAGCGCTCTCTGAAAACCTTGGCCGCGGTGGCTTCGCTTCCATTTTGCACGCGGAAAATAGCGGCGCGAGCGCCCTCGACGTTACCCGCCGCGGCGCACGCTTCAGCTTCGAACATGTCGCACTCGGCGGTGATTTCCGGCGTCTTATTCTTGGCGCGCAATTTTTCACTCAGCCGTCTCAATCCGTCCACGTCGGCGTTCGAGGCGAGCAATCGCATGGCGGTGAAGTACACGCTCGGACTGATGTACATCTTCTTCATGTACCCAAAGTCTAAAGCCTCCAAAGCCGTGTCGATGTCCCCGTACGCGACGAACGCGTTCACAAAGGCACCGACGACGATGCCGTCCTGCTTGACGCGGCGCGCGATGAAGCGCGACCACAGTTCCTTGACGACGTCGACGCCGCCGGCGAATTCCCCACCCGCAATCTCTCTCGCCGCCGCCGTCTCCGCGATGAGGGTGGTCGTGTACGAGATTTCGTTCGGACGCATTTTGTGACTCTGCATCCTATCCATCTTTCTAAGCAGCGCTCGACACCAATCCGGTCGTCCCGCCTTGGCGCACGCCGAGATGGTGATGTTGTACGTCACCCTCGTCGGTTCCACGCCAGCCCTGGACATCTCCGGTAACACGTTCAGACACGACAACGCGTCTTGGCTTCGCGCGCACGCCTTGACGAGCGCGTTCCACAGGTATTCGTCCTCGTTAAACGTGTCGCCGCCCTTTACGCGACCCTCCCACGTGGAGATGCGCTTCATGAATTGGCGCGTTCTTCGCACGTCGCCGTTTGTCGCGCACGCGTCGAGCGCGGCAAAGAGCATGCGCGTCGTCGCCGTACGTTTCGGGTACCACTCGGTGCCCATGTCATCGCGTCTCTTGTACTTTGGCACGTCCTCCTTGGCCCACCTCCACGACCCTCGCAAGATGATGTTGCCTCGCCTGCCGACGCCGAATTTCCCATCCTTCGGCCCGCGACCCTTTTCCCACTGTTCGAGCAAACCGAGCGCCTCGGTGAGACGACCCTGTCTCGCGTATCCGAGCATGAGCGTGCTGTACGCCGGCGCGCCCGCGCCGCACTCATCGACGCCGTCGAGTTTCATCAACAGTTTATGCGCCGTGTCCAAATCGTTACACTTGACGCACGCCCCGACGACGGCGCCGATGGTGATCTTTCTCCCGTTCGGCGTCGTCGGAATCTTCGACACGTCCAAGAGCGCGAAGACATCACCCAACCGTCTCGCGTCACCCAATTCCTTGATCCTCTTCGTCAGCGCTTTCCCGTACAGCGGTCTCGGCGTCCCTCGTCGTCGTCGTCTCGTCGTCGTCGCGTCCTCGTCTCCGATGACGTCCTCCTTCCCTTCCGTCTCGACGCCACGCGACGCCTCCATCATCACCGCAGACGACGCCACCATCATCACCTCTCGCATCTCATCGTCCAACCTCGTCCCCGTGCTCCCCCACTCCTCTCCCGCGCGCGTCGCCGTCCCGCCCCCGCGTCCCGTCGCCCCCCCCGCGCCCCCGTCCTCCCACTCATCCATCGTCTCCCCGGTCGTCGTGAGATGTTCCCACCCATCGCTCTCGTACGCCTCGTACCGTCCGGACGCCTCTGACCCTCCCACGTGCGACGCCAACTCTCCTCGCGTCGTCGTCGCGTCTTCGCCGCCCTCGTCGCCTCCGCCACGTCCCCGCCTCGCTCGCGCCCGCGTCCACCCCCCCGCGCGTCCCGTCGACGTCGAACACGTCGATCGCGTCGATCCACGTCGCGAACAACGTCGCGTCGTCACCGACGTCGTCATCACCGCCCGCATATCGTCTTCAATCGATCAATCAAATCACGCGCCCACACGATGAATGAATGAATGAATGAATGAATGAATCGTCCCCGCGCGCGACCACCGTCCGAGCGTCCCGCGCGTCCGTCCCCCTCGCGCGGTCACCCGTCTCGCGCCCTCCGCTCTCGACCTCCTCCTCGCGCTCGTCGACCTCCTCGTCGACGACTGCGAGCGTCGACGTCGTCCGACCGCCGCGCGCTATCTATCCACGCGTCCGATCGATATTCATACTCCATAGAGAAGAGACTCAGATGTCCATGTCACGTCTATTTATATGTGCACACACCATAGTGTACGGGAATTAAGGCGATCTGCGTGTACAAAAGAAGGACCGCCGAGAGGTGGCGATGTCGCGCGATGTGTGAGACGTCAGACGTCGCGCGGTCGTTCGGTCGTTCGCGATGGGTGACGACTCTCAGACGCACCCGCGAGACGATGGATCGACGGACGATCCGTCGACGTGGTGGGGACGATTGATGCCGACGTCCGAGGATGCGATTCGCGCGAGACACGTCGATCGCGCGGCGCGCGCGCGCGACGACGGCGGACGCGCGCGAGGGGAGAGCGCGCTCGAGGCGAAGACGCGGGGGGGTGGGATCATGCTTCGAATGCGATCGAGCGTCGTGGGGAGGATCGTGATGAATAAGGAGGGAACGGCGCGCGCGAAGACGCAACCGGCGGATATCGCGTTGGACGCG
>PVBE012379244.1_pt1 | contig 11284 bp, 8 predicted proteins | sample 1631181 | NCBI WGS metagenome assembly PVBE01 (sample SAMN08397723, study PRJNA350692) | Marine metagenome, whole genome shotgun sequencing project. | isolation source: water | place: Pacific Ocean | collected 2012-04 | reverse complement strand
GATACTAATTGATGTAGATGGAGATGGAAGGCTCGAGATTGAGGTAGAAGTGTAAGGAAGTGATCCTGAATGAGAGTTTAGACAGTGCTGTCGCTGGACCCCTTGTCCGGGTCTTATTTTGCTCCGCCGGGTGGGACAGCTATACTGGCGCTGCCTGGCTGACGAGATAACTGTCCAAGGCCCCGGGCCTAATCCCCCCCTAGGGCATATACCCCGTTAATCGGCCTGTACGAGCCAATAATCGAGGCTAGTGGTTAACTTCGTGCGTCAACACGTTCTGGTGGAAAAATACACGCTAGCCGGATATAGGGCAGATAGACCCGCTTATACAGGATGTTGCTGGTGCAATTTCGGTGCAATTTTGATAACAGGTCTGCCCCTTTTGACTCACATTGGCACTTAATGAACAGGCCAACTATTCTGTATTTACCGGAGTTTGTGTGAATACCAGTGAGTGTGAGTGTAGTTTTGTTGGGACATAAAATCCCTCGGCCTTGCGGCCGTGCCGGTTCGAGTCCGGTCCCGGGCACCATTCAAGTCATTGATATTACCGATATAACTGAATACTCCCCTTTCCAGTAGAGGGTAATGCCCGTCGGAACTTTTCAAGTTAACCGGATTCGAACATTCAACCTCGATAGGCTATCCTGTAGTGTCGAATTAATTTTCGAAAACTGATGGGTGCTTAAAAGAGACTATATCTGACGACTGTCCATTTTTTCAAAAATCAAACCGCTTAATGCGGACTGGATGCCTCAGTTAATCAACAGTTACACAGAATCAATTTTCAACCGCAGCAAATGCACGTTCCAGACCGTCCGATACGGTCTCCACATCATCGAAGTTGAGGCACATGGGAGGGACCATACGCAGCACGGATCGGTGGGGTCCGGATTTGGATAGTACCAATTTGCCGGCCCGGCAGTTCTCGAAAACCCGCATAGTCAAATTGGGATCAGGTTCCTTGGTCCGCCTGTCTTTGACGATTTCGATGGCGAGCATCAGCCCGCGGCCACGGACATCGCCGATCGAGCCGTATCTTGACTGCAGGTCTTTCAGGCGTTCCAGCAAAGCCGCGCCAACGACCCTTGAATTTTCCTGCAGACCCTCCTCACCGATAACCTGAAGAACCGCGCGGCCTGCCGCGCAACTGGTGGGGTTTGCGCCGTATGTGTGGAACATGAACCTGTCGGCCATGGCTTCAGCAATGTTTTTCCGAGCGATCACCGCGCCCAAGGGAAAGCCGTTGCCGATTCCCTTGGCCATGATGATGATATCAGGGATAACGTCATCACACTGGAAGCCCCACATGTGATCGCCAGTTCGGCCAAAACCCGACTGAACTTCGTCAATGATCAACAATCCGCCGGCCGCACGGACGATTTCGGCAGCACCTTTCAAGTAGCCCCGGGGCATCTCGACAATGCCGCCATAGCCTTGCACGGGTTCAATTATTATGCCGGCAACGCGGCCGCCAGTCGCGCTCTGGATGGTGCTTTCGATGTCGTCCAGATAGGGAGCGACACCGACTCCGAAAACACCACGGTACTGGTTCGGTTCTGCCACAAAAGCGACATGCCCCGGCATGCCAACGGGATGACGGAAACTGGCAATTCCTGTGACCGATTGTGCACCCAATGTCGGTCCATGGTAACCGGTACGCAAGGCAAGCATGTCGGCGTGGCCAGTAAATCCCCGCGCCATGTTCAGCGACAGATCGACCGCTTCACCACCCGAATTGGTGAAATGCACGACCCATTCGATAGCCTCGCCCGGTCCTTTGGGCAGGGTTTGAGTCAACTCCTGGGCAAAATGGGCAGGCACCGGATGATAGAACATAGTCGTGCAATGAGTAAGTTCCCGCGCTTGTTCCATAGCCGCCTCGACCACGGTTGGGTGCGAATGCCCAACCGAAATGCAAACATTCATGCCCAGCAGGTCGGTGTATTTCCCTCCGGCCACATCCCAAAGATACTGCATCGATCCTTTGCGAAAGATCATCGGGTCCGCATAGGGCACGAATTTCCGCTGTGAGGCTGCGTAGTAACGATTCCGGCGCCTAGCGGTGCCCTCAAGTGTCCAATCGCAATCAAGAGCCATAGTAGATTGTCCTTTCGCGCAATGGTCTGGGGAAAGATATCGATTAGTGTTCAGTTTAATAGGTCGCGGTTATGTTTGATTCACCTATATTGTTACCGCGAACTTGATTGGCCGCTGCCTCCAGGTCGCTCAAATACTGTTCCCGAGCCGGCTCGTGAAACATCGACATCATCGCATGCATGCCTTTAGGATCTTTCGTCAAACCCGGCAACCAGCCGTGCTCGCCGAGCTTCTCGGCCACAGCGAAAATGTCGTAATCCCTGGAGCCAAAATTAATGATCGTCGCATCAGGTTTGGCCAGCATATGCAAACCTTCTATGGCCTCAATACCAAGCACATATCGATCCGTCATTTCAGCCATTTTCTCGGCATTTGATGTGTAACCGGAAACTCCAAGGTGATTTAGGACTGCCCATGATCCTGCAATAGCACCACCGGCACGGGTGCCGGCTATTGTCGCTGTTGAAAATAGGCCATTGGGCCAGCCATCGAACTTAAAGGTTACCCGCTCCAGATCTTCGGCATGTCGGAAAAACAAGGTCGAGATTGGCTTTGGGCAAAAGCCGAATTTGTGCAAGTCGGCGGATATGGATCGGACGCCAGGAAAATTGAAATCAAAATTTGGTATGGAGCGTCCTGCTTTCTGCAAGAAGGGTATTAAGTACCCGCCCACGCAAGCATCCACATGTAACCAGATATCCCATTTTTGTGCCAGGACGCTTATGTCGTCGATGGGATCGACGACACCGTGAGGAAAGCAGGGAGCGGAGCCGACTAACATGATAGTTTGCTTATCGATCATAGTTTCCATGCTGTCAGTATCGGCGCGCAGATCGACACCGATGTTGGCACGACGAACTTCGATATCCATCAAACCCCCGGCTTTGTTGAAAGCGGGATGGGCCGAATACGGCACGACAATGTTAAATGCATTGCCAGTACAACCTTGACTGCGAGCAAAGTCACGCGCGGCTTTGACGCCAATGAGGATGCTTTCGCTACCACCGGTACTGGTCATTCCACCGGAGCCGGCAGGCCCATTCAACAAATCAAGGCCGAAATCAATAATGTCGTCTTCCATTTTTTTTAAGCCGAAAAAAGCCCGTTTGCCCCCCAAGGCGTTCTCGCTGAAAAACTTCATGAACCCGTGTTTGCCCGCATGACTTGCTTCTTCGGTGGCCTTAAACACATACAGCGGAACGCGGCCCGCGCGCCAATCGATATCATCTTTAGTTAAATCATCCATGGTGGCTTCAATTTCTTCCCATGTGGCTCCACCACTTGGAAACGGCGCCCGGTTAGACTTTGACGGTTTTTCTGACATTTTGCCCTCGAAACTTTCAGGAGATTACGGTCTGTAAAAGTTGTCCCAGCCGATGATTTCAGTGACCCCAGCGGTGCTGCGTCAACTCTACTTTCCGTGACGCTGGATTCAACTGAAACAATATGATATATGACATATCGTTATTGGAAGCAACAGGAAAACTGATGGCCCCTCTACGTCAGATGGGCCATAAATCTTCAGTTAGGCCGTAAATCGAAACGACAGGAGGCGAAAATGAAGAGGATACATATCCAAGAGAAATCTAAAGGGTTGAAACGGTTGACTTATTCGAGTCTGGTGGCCGGTGTGGCTACTATTGTGGCGGTTGCCGCCATGACAACACCTGCTCTGGCGGCAAAATATAACATCAAGATCGCCGTCACCACGCCGCCAGGGTATTCTTATAATGTAGGGCTTGAGCAATTCAAAAAGGATGTTGAAGACGGCTCAAGCGGTGATATTTCGGTTACGATTTTCCCGTCGGCGCAATTAGGTAATGAAGTCGAGTCGGGCAAAAATGTGCAACTCGGCACACTGGAAATGACGGTCATTTCAGCCTCTAATTTAAGCCCGTTTTATGAAAAACTTCAGGTTCTCTCAGTTCCATATCTTTTCAAGTCCCTGTCCTGTGCGTTCAAGACAGTAGATGGTCCAGTTGGTGCGGAGCTCGAAGCGACACTCCTCAAGCGGTCTGGGATTCGTGTCTTGTCCTGGTACACATTTGGCATGCGCCAACTGTTTAATTCAAAAAGGGATGTACGATCGGTCGCCGACTTGAAAGGACTCAAGATTAGAGTTCCGGCGTCAAAGATGCTCGAGCAGACCTGGCGCACTTTGGGCGCCATCCCGACCCCGTTGCCTTTCCCTGAGGTTTTTAACGGACTGCAACAAGGCGTTATCGACGGCGATGCGCTGCCCGTGGCTTCTATCCACCTGTTCAAATTCTACGAACCCGCAAGGCATGTTTCTATGGCGAAAGTGGCTGTAGGTATGGCGCCGATGCTCATCAGCGATAAGTACCTGAATAAAATGCCGAAAGCCTATCAGGAACTGATCATCAAGGCCGGTCGAGAATCAGCAATGGCTAATCGCACGGCAGAAGCTGACACCACTCAAAAGGCGTTGACGTTCCTGAAGGCCAACGACGTCACCATCGTCGAGCCGGACCTAGATGAATTTCGCGCGGCGTTGGGCCCGGTCATGGATACAGCCAGACAGACCTTTGGTGCATCGCTGGTCGATGCCATCGCCGCGGGCCAGACTGGTTGTTAGTTATCGAATTTGATTTTTATCTCGACGCAAAGGCCGCCTCAGTCGAGGCGGCTTTTTTTTTGTGAGATTGCACTGAAGCTTTTTCGGCCTGACCTATCTCATCACTCTGGGCAGCCAGACGCTGATTTCTGGTATCGCCGTCAACACGACCACCAGCAAAATCAGAACAAAGACAAAATACAAAACAGCCCGTGATATCGCTTCCAGGCTGACATTGGCGATAGGCATGGCAACAAACAAATTGGCGCCCAGTGGCGGGGTCAGAAATCCTATTTCAGAAGTGATGACGATTAAAATTCCGAAGTGAATGGGATCTACTCCCAGGGCGACAACCACCGGAAGTAAGAGCGGCGTTAACAAAATGATTGTCGCCAGAGTCTCCATAAATGTGCCGATGATGATCAGGGCGGCGTTGATCACCATCAGGATGACGAACCAGTTGTCTGAAATCGATAATACTAGGACACTTAATTGCTGGGGAATTTGAAATTGAGTCAAGATACGTCCGAAAGTGCCGGCTAAGCCGACCATGATGGTCACCGTGCCACCCACGATGACGGCATTGAACAATGCCTGGTAAACCTTTTTCCAGGACAACTCCCTATACACGAGTCCGCCGACGATTAAGGCATAATTAACGGCAACCACGGAAGCTTCGGTGGGTGTGAAAACACCGGTGTATATACCGCCAAGTACAATCACCGGGGCCAACAGAGCCCAGCGCGCCGCTACCATGGTGCGCCAAATTTCCCACGCAGTAACTACGTGATCGTGACCCAGATACCCTTTGCGTCGACAGATCCACCAGCTGGCTACGATCAAAGCCCCGCCGACCAGTAAACCGGGGATGATGCCCGCCGTAAACATACCGGTTACGGAAACATTGGCGACCACGGCATAGATAATCATCGGGTTGCTAGGCGGGATCATGATGCCTAGCGTGCCGCCGGTGGAGGCGACGGCGCCGGCCAGTGGCGGGCTGTAACCGTTCCGTATCATAGCCGGGATCATGATGCTGCCAATAGCCGCGACGGTGGCAGGGCCTGAACCGGACATGGCAGCGAAAAACATGCAGGATAAAATGGTTACGCAGGCGAAACCACCGGCTATGTGGCCGATCAGCATGCCAGCAAAATCGGTCAATCGCTTGGAGATGCCCCCGAACTCCATCAAATACCCGGCCAGAACAAAGAACGGCACGGCCATGAGTGGAAATTTGTCTGAGGCGCTATAGGCGGTCTGAGGCATGAACACGCCGGGTATTTCATGAACGTAGATGATGATGATGGTTGCTGCACCCAGGGCGTGGGCAATGGGCACGCCAAGGATGAGCATTACAATGAAAGATCCGAAAAGCAGGAAACTGACGTCGACGTTGGCCAGCAGTTCAAGCACGGTCATTCCCCCGAAGTCCGGAGACGCGGCGCATGATCAACCTTAGCGCCTGCAGACCAAAGCTCAAGGGCATGATCAGATATGGCCAGAACATGGAAATACCGGTTGCACGCAACCGAAAATCAACCTCGACGGTACTTAGAACCAGCTCCACGCCATGCCAGGTCAAGGCCAGGCAAAATAGCAATAGAATGGCGTCGCCCAATAGTTCTGCCGCAGGGCGAAACCGTTCAGAGAATATTTTCAGGCCGGCGATGACGCGAAAATGCAAATGACGGCGCATGCCGACAACCGCACCAAGGAAAATGACCCAGATAAACATGACCCGGGCTATTTCTTCGGTCCAGGCGAAGCCCATTTCAAAAACGAACCGAAGTACGATTTGTGCCGTCAGTAGCATACCCAACACCGCCGTTAGCAAGACGGCTAAATATTCTTCAGCGCGGTCAAGATGCTTCAACATTTGGTTTTCTGAATTCGCTTACCGGGTGTCTCGACCTTCTCACGGTAATTCCTTTGATGTAGTATGCAATTGATAAGGGCTAAAAATTCTTACAGGCCAGACTGTAGAGATTTAGTATGCCATATTCAAAAGTATTCTTGAATTCAACTCCTAAGTGCAGCTTCACCTGACGGCAAAATGACCGAAATAGATGCGGAAGTAAGCCGGGAATCAGCATCAGAACCACACTCAGGGCACTATCACATCGGCGTTGATGTGGGCGGCACTTTTACCGACTTAGTGTTGGCGCAACCGGATGCTGAACTGGTCGTTGTCAAGGTGCCCTCCACACCAACCGATCCAGCACAAGGTGTTTTATGCGCACTTGCCAAGGCGGCTTCTGATCTTCATCTCGATACCCGTGAGTTGCTCACCGAAACTGCGTTGTTCGTGCACGGGACGACGGCGGCCACAAACACCATACTAGAACGCAAGGGCGCCAAAGTCGGATTGCTGGTAAGCGATGGATTTCGCGACAGTCTGGAAATTCGACGTGGCTACCGACCCGACCCCTGGGATCATCGAACGCCCTACTCCAAGGTGCTGGTGCCACGCTATTTGCGCTTGCCTGCGGCCGGACGTATCGACCGTCATGGCGACGAGTCCGAACCTTTGTCGGCCATCGATGTTGCCCAGGCCGCGGAAAGGTTTTCCCGGGAAGAAGTGGAATCGGTGGCCATATGTCTGTTCAACAGCTACTTATCCGATGCCCATGAAGAAGTAGCGGCGCGAACACTAAAGACAGCCTGGAGCGGAGAATGGATGTCTCGTTCGAGCCGCCTAGCGCCGATTATCGGTGAATATGAAAGAAGCTCTACGGTCGTCCTGAACGCTTATATTGCACCACGTACGGTGCGCTATCTAAAACGGCTGGACAAAGAACTAACCGGCCTAGGCCTGCAGACTCCTATCCTGCTCATTCAAAACAATGGAGGCGCCATTTCGATCCGCCAAATCGATGAGCAACCCGCCACTTTGCTGCTCTCGGGACCGGCTGCCGGTGTCGGGGCTTTGAATTATTACGCCAGTGCCGGCGGCTTCGACAATTTAATTTCCATGGAAATGGGCGGCACCAGTTGCGATGTCATTTTAATGAGCGAAGGACAGGCTTCTTGGACTGATCACTTGAATATCGACGGGTATCATCTGGCCTTGCCATCTATCGACGTGCATACTGTTGGTGCCGGCGGCGGAACAATCGCTGGCGTTGATCAAGCAGGCATGTTGTTCGTCGGGCCACAGGGCGCCGGCGCCCAGCCGGGACCGGCGTGCTACCGTCTCGGCGGCCAAGAGCCGACCATAACAGACACCCAACTTGTGCTTGGCAGGCTTAGCCCCGGACCTTACGCGGGTGGCGCAATTAACATAGATGAAAAATTGGCGTCGGATGTTATCGCAAGCCACTTGGCCACACCCCTTGGCATATCCACCGAAGATGCCGCCGTCGGGGTCATCCGCCTGATGGATCAGACGCTGCTCAATGCGGTGCAACGGATTAGCGTTGAACGAGGCCATGATCCTGCCCGGTTTACCCTGGTCGCGGGTGGTGGGGCTGGACCTCTGCACGGTGCTTCAGTCGGCCGTTTGCTAGGCAACCATCAAGTCTACATCCCACGCCTGTCGGGTGTGTTTTGTGCGTTAGGAATGTTAAATACCGATGTTCGACACGACTATTTCCGTGTTTACTTTTCGCCTCTTGTGAGGGCTGATTTATCCGGGATCCGCCGGCAGCTCGATCAAATGGAGGACGCCGCCAGAGCCATTTTGAGCGAAGAGGGCTTCACCGGAGCCGATATGCGGTTTCTGCCCGGATGTGATCTGCGTTATCACGGCCAGCAGTGGGACGTGCAAGTTTTGTCCGACAGCAAGGATTTCGAACCGGCCCAGATCAAGTTGGCTTTCGAAACCGAACATCAGCGCCTATTTGGCCATACCCAACCAGATGGGATAGTCGAAATCACCAAACTGAGAATGTCTGCAGTTGGCACGGTCAGCGATCCTCCGGAGCCGAATTTTATGCAACAAAAAGGGATCGCTGAACCGGAACAAATTCGACCCGTCTGGATCGACGAAAACAATGGTTGGATGGAAACGCCTATATACAATGGCTCGCAACTTGGAGTGGGCGCCCAGCTCGAAGGCCCTGCGATCATCAACGAGCAAACGACAACAGTTCTAATTGGGGTCGGCGATCAACTTTGTATTGATGTGGCCGGGAACTATTTGATCAGGCTTGCCACCATGGATCGATCACAATGAAAACCGGCAAGAAAATCAAACCGGTCCTCCAGGATCCGGTGACCCTGGCGCTAGTACAAAACCGCCTTGACCATATCGCCACCCAAATGGGCTGGGTTATGATCCGCACCTCGCGCAGCCCGATTTTTAACCAGTCCCACGATTTTTCCTGTTTCGTCACCGACGGCTTCGGCAACCTAATCTCGCAGGCCGATGGTATCCCCATTCATACCGGCGGCGGCGGCATCGCGATTCGGGCCTTGCTGGATAAATTTGGCACTGAAATTCATCCAGGCGATGTCTATATTCTTAATGACCCTTATGAAGCCGGTGGCAACCATCTGCCGGACTACGTAATCGCCCGGCCGGTGTTCTCCGATCAACAGCTCATAGCCTTCGCCTGTAATCGCGCTCATCAGTCCGATATCGGCGGCGGCGCCGCCGGCACCTACAATCCGCAGGCGACGGAGATTTTTCATGAAGGCATTCGCCTACCGCCGCTCTATCTGGTGGAAAAGGGAATATTGCGAGAAGACCTCTGGCACTTACTGATGCTCAATACCCGGTGTCCGGATCTGATGGACGGCGATCTGCGGGCGATGATGGGATCGACCGAAATCGGCGCCCAACAAATTGAAAAAATCGTGCTGCAAATGGGCCAGGAGCAGACCCTGAATTGCTTCAACGGCATTCTTGAGCATGCCGAAAAACTGATGCGTCTCGAGATTGCGGCCGCTCCCGATGGAATTTATTTGGCTGAAGAGAATTTCGACAATGATTGCTTCGAGCCCGTGGATGTGCGTATCAAGGTGACCTTGACCATCTCTGGTGATTGCATGATCGTCGATTTCAGTGGCACCGGCCCGCAGATTAAAGGTTTCAAGAATTCATCCCTAGCTAATACCTATTCGGCTGTTTATGCCGCTGTCGCTTCGTTCTTCGATCACGATATACCGCGCAATGAAGGAACTTTTCGACCCATCGAGATCATTGCACCGGAAGGATCCGTAGTCAATGCCAGGGCGCCGGCAGCTGTCACCATGTGCACGGTCTTTCCCGCCTATGAAATCATTCACGCCTGCTGGTGGGCTTTGGGGGCGGCCGTACCAGAGCGTAATTGCGCTGGTTGGGGTAAAAATTCATTCCCCAATACCTCGAGCGAGCGAGCCGATGGCAGTACCTGGGTGATGTATCACTGGGGCGGCCTGTCCGGTTCGGGGGCGGTCAATGGCCGCGATGGCTTCAACCAGATCGGACCCCTGATCACGTTGGGCGGCCTGACCATTCCTAACGCCGAAACCTATGAGCAACTGTATCCGGTGTCCGTTCAAAAACAGGAATTTCGATGTGACACCGCGGGCCCCGGGAAATACCGTGGTGGCGCCGGTGTTGACTACGAGGTCGTTGTCGAAGAGCCGGTGGAATATTCGTTTCGAGCCGAAGGGGTGACCCGGCCCACCGGACTGGGTGTTGAAGGCGGTGGCAACGGGGCGCAGGGCGTCATCTCCCTATGTGGAAACGATGGCGAACACCCGGGGGAAACGCCACCGGCCTACGGCTTGTGGCGTCGGCCTCCGGGCGTTCTCAGCATCGCCAGCCCTGCCGGCGGCGGCTATGGCGATCCCAGAATGCGCCGGCCCAGCCTGGTTTTGCGTGATGTCCGCGACGAAATCATCACGCCGCAGTCGGCCCGGGACATTTATGGTGTAGTGCTGACGAAAGACGGCCTGGCGGTCGATGAAGCGGCGACCCTAGCGCTGCGAAATTCCAGCGCTCTCTGAGCATTTTCCAGGCGGACGATAGTGTCGGCAATCACTGCGTAGGGCGAGGGGGCGGAGCGCTAAGGTTTTTTGCCCTGATGCGGCCCGACCGCAATCCGGTAGATCGTTGGTGCGAACAATCCTGTCGGCCGACGCCAGCATTGCCATAGGAAATATCCATATTGGACTGTTTCCGCTATCAATCCTTGCCGTGGCTTTTGTGGTTTACAGCGGGCTTTATCGGATTATGCATAACACCCGATTTGGGCGCATCGTGCGCGCCACCGTGGATGACCCGGAAGTGTCTTCCCTGATGGGCGTCGATACCAAGAAAATCTATAGCCTGGGCATGGCGTTATCCATGGCGATCATCGGCATCGCAGGAGCGCTTTATGGAATCAAATCCTCCTTCAGCCCTATGACAGGTGGTGACCAGCTGTTGTTTGCCTTTGAAACTGTGATCATTGGCGGCATGGGATCAATCTGGGGGACCATGCTTGGCGGTATGGCGTTGGGAATCTCACAGATTATCGGCTTCAAAATTCATGCTGGTTGGGGAGCATTCGCCGGTCATCTGATCTTTTTTGCATTTCTGTTTGTTAAACCTTCCGGGTTACTGGCCAAGGGGAATCAACATGCGTGAGGGCGAGACACTTTCCAATTCCGGTTGGAAAATCGAGACACCACTCATCG
>PVBE011698810.1_pt1 | contig 11284 bp, 7 predicted proteins | sample 1631181 | NCBI WGS metagenome assembly PVBE01 (sample SAMN08397723, study PRJNA350692) | Marine metagenome, whole genome shotgun sequencing project. | isolation source: water | place: Pacific Ocean | collected 2012-04 | reverse complement strand
GCTCCAACATGGAGCGGACGCCATCGTAGCGCGCCCTCCGAACACACGTCGGCCCGATCTTCTCACGGGGCGTGCCCCGATCGGTGTGCGGCTCGTGAGAAGATCGGGCTAGGCTGCCTCCGTGCGGTCGGACGGGTACAGGACACGGGCTGTCGCTGTCGCCGCGACGGGGGCGATCTTGTCGCTGACGACGGTCGCCCCGCGCGCGTACGCCGCGGACGCCGACCGCTTCACACAGGCCCACGCCGCGCTGCAGCGGATCCGGGACGACCAGGTGGCCAACCTGCGGCGGCTCATCGAGCTGTACGACGGGCGCCCGCTGGGCAGGGCCTGGCTTGCGCTGGCTCACCTGCACCTGCAGACCGCGGACGGCGTTCGCCAGCTGTCGGCGTCGACCGGCGAGGATCTGAGGGCCGACGACGTGCGGGAGGCCCAGCAGCTGGCGGTCCAGGCGCTGCGCAACGCCGACAAGCTCCCGCTGGGCGCCATCGAGGGTCAGCAGGTCACCGCCCTGCTCGCGAGGACGCTCGAGGATCTGGGGGAGGACGCGGACGCGGTGGCGGCGCTGCGGCAGCTGTTGCGCCGCGCCCCGGAGTCCACGGCTGGCCGGGAGGCGGCGCTTCGGCTCGGTCGTCGCGCGTTGCGGCTGGGCCAGCTCCCGGAGGCGGCGGCCCTGCTGGCCGTTGCGATGGGTCCGACGCCACCGCCATCGGCACCCGACGCCCTGGCGCTGGCCGCCCAGCTGCAGCTGGGGATCTGCATGTACCTGGCCGCCGATCACGACGGCGCCGTCCGCCTCCTGGAGGCCCTGATCGCATCGTCGACGACCGAGGGTCAGGCCACCTCGGGAGGCGCCGGGCGAATGGACCGGGCGACCGCGTTCTACGTGGAGGCGCTGGCGCGCATGGGCCCCTGGAAGGCCACCCAGAAGCGGGTGCGGACCCGATGGCCGGCGGCGAGGGCCTGGGCGATCCTCGCCGGCGCCGCCGAGGCGTATCGCCGCAACGGCGGCGACCGCTCCGCCTCGCAGGGGCTGCGCGTGCTGGGCTCTACAGCGGCGCCGCCCGGGCTGAGGCTCGGCGCGCGGTGGCGGAGCGTGGATCTCGCTCACCGGCGGGGCAGGCCGGGCTCGCTGGACGACCTCGATGCGGCGCTGCAGGCCACGGGCGGGGCCGCTGCGGAGGTGCGCGGGACGCGCTGGGCCAACACGCGGGTGGGCGACCTGGGCGAAGCCACCTCCCGACGCATCCTGCTCGCGCTGCACAGGCGGGTGATCGCCGGTGAGGCCCCCGCCGAACCGCTCGCCCATAGCGCCGGGCAGCACCATCTCGTGTTCGGAGACCAACCGGACGCGTGGCGGGTGGACCTGGTCCTTGGCGACGCGCTGTACCGACTGGGCCGCGACCCGGCGGCGGCGCAGGCGTTTGAGCGGGTCCTCGCCGCCGAGGCTGCCGGACCGCGGACCCAAGAGGCGGGCGCTGGCAGGGTGTTCGCGCTGACCCGGGCGTTGGCCGCCCCGGGGGCGGACGGAGCGACCGCGGCCGCAGCCGCCCTGGCGGCGGCCGACGCCTACCTCGACCGGTGGGCGGCGGGGCCGCACGCCGCCGCCGTGCGCCTGGACCGAGGGGCGGCCTTGGAGGCGCTGGGCCGTGGTGGCGAGGCCCGCGCGACCTATCGGCAGGTCGCGGCCGGGGGAGGGGACGCTGCTGCGGACGGCGCCCACGCGCTCCTCGTCAGCCTGCGTCGGGCCGGGCGTTGGGACGCCCTGCAGCAGGCCATCGCCTCTCTGACCGCCAGCGGCGTGTTGGACGAGGAGGGGGCGTCCGAGGCTGGCTGTGAGGCCGGATACGAGCTGGCGCTCGCCGCGGGAGGCCAACGGAAGGCGGCCGGCCAGCTGCTCAAGTTCGCGACCGGGCGCCCCGGCTGCGCCCAGGCGGGGGGAGCGCTCCTGGACGCCGCCCGACGGTTCCGTGCGGCGCGGTCGCTGGCGAGCGCCCGGTCGGCCGCGCGGGCGGCGGTGGCGTGGCAGGTGGAGGCGGGGGGCAAGTCCCGGGACGCATGGGCGGAGCTGGCGACGATCTGCCAGGAGATGGCTGATCTTTCGTGCGCCGGCGAGGCCGAGGCCCATGTCGCCGGGCGAAAGGGCTGCGATGACAGCCGGGGGCGGAGCGTCCTGCGAGCGGGGCTGCTCCTGCGGGCCGTGGGACGACACGACGAGGCCGCCGGGCTGGTCGCGGCCTGGGGCCGCCAGTGCGAGGGGGCCGAGGCGGCGTCCACGCTGACCGGCTGGGCCGAGGGGGGCGACCGGGAGGCGACCCCATACCTCGACGCCCTGCGTCGCCTGTCGGGCAAGGGGAAGAAGGCGAAACGGGAGGAGCCGTTGGGTGCGCGGCTGCTCCGACAGGCCGCCCGCCTGGCCGATGGGGAGGCCGACGACCTCGACCTGGGCTTCGTCATCGCCGAGTACCGGGACATCGCCGCTCCGTCCCTGGCCCAGGAGCGCGCCGTCTGGATCGCAATCGGCGCCGCGGCTGCCAAAGGGCGGCGGGGGGTGGCCCGCGCCGCGGTCGCAGCCGAGGGCGCCGGCGAGGACGCCGCCGTCGCCGACCTGCTGGGCGCCGTGGACTCTCTCCTGGCATGGGGCCGCTTCGCCGGCGGCGCCACCGCGGCGCGACAGCTGCGGGCGGCGGCGCTCGACCATGTCGGTCGGGGGCTGCTCGAGGCGGCGTCCGCGCTGGAGGTGGCGCTGTCCCGCAACCCGGCGCTCGGCCAGGACATCGTGGCCGTCGCCGCCAAGCTCCGGCGGGAGGCGGCGAAGGCCTGCGACCGGGCGATCGAGGGGCTGGACGGACCCCACCGGGCCCGGCTGACGCGGCGTCTCGTCGATGCGCCCCCGTCGGTGTCGAGGGCATGGCGGGCGGTGGTGCCGTGAGGCTGGCCTGGCTGGCTCTGCCGCTGCTGGGCTGCGCTGGCACGCCGGCGGCGACGCCCGACGCGGCCCCTGGTCTGGGCCGATCGACGGGGACCGCCGTCTCAGCTTCGGCCGCTGGGGACGAGCGGGCGCTGGCGATGGCCCGGGAGGGCCGGCTGGCCGAGGCACGCTCGCTGCTCACCCGCGCTGTCGGGCGGGGCGACCTGAGCCCATTGCGGACACAGTCGGCGATGGCCCGGCTGGATCTCATCGGTGGGCACCTCCTGCGGGCCGAGGCGCTCGCCCAGCTGGCAACTGGCATCGACCAGGTCTCAGCGGCGCCGGTCGCGGCCGAGGTGGCGTTGGCCCGGGGGGACCCGGGAGCAGCGCTGCAGACCCTGAACCAGCTCGAGCCGTCCGAGCGCGCCCAGCCGGACGTCGCGCTGCTGCGGGCCAAAGCGCTGGCCTACGGGGGCGAGCTCGAGGCCGCGGCCGAGGTGCTGGGCCGGCTGTCCCCTTCGGCCTCCAAGGGGCCGGAAGCGCAGCTGTTGTCTGGGCTCGTCAAGCTCGCCCTCGGCGATCTGCAGGGTGGTCGCCGGTCCCTGGCCGCCGCTCGGGACGCGGGGCATCGCGGCGCGGCCCGCGCGCTGGCCGCCTTGGAGGCAGCGCCATGACGGCGCCGACGGGTCCCCGCCTGCGGGTCGAACGTGACGGGGCGCAGAGCACCATTGTCGCGTTTGCCGGCAAGGCCATCGTCGTGGGCTGTGCGCCGGGCTGCGCAGTGCAGATTTACGGCCCGGACATCTCTCCGACCCAACTTCGGCTGGCCCCAGATCCAGAGGCGGGCGAGATCACGCTTCAGGCCGATCCGGACGGCGCGGTGGTCACGCTCAACGGCCGGCCCGTGCAGGAGGCGGTCGTACGCGATGGCGACGAGATCGTCATCGGTCGGTTCCGGCTGATCGTCGAGGGCGACGACGACGACGACGAATCCACGCTGCGGCCCGGCGCGCGGCCAGACGCGGCCGACGAGGTCACGCTGCGGCCTGGATCACGGGTGGATGGCGACCTCGAGGCGCCCGCGGCGGGCGGCGGCTGGGCGATCGGCGTGCCCAGCGGGCCATCGCTGCCCGCGGCGCTGGCGGTCGGCGGCTTGGCGACCGGTGCGCCGCACCCCGAGGAGACCCTGCGCAGCGGCATCTCCTGGGACGACCTGCCGCCCGAGTCGTTCCCGGATGAGATCGAGCGTCACTTCGAGGATCAGCGGACCGCGGAGGCCGACTTCCGGGCGGGGGCCTTCTGGCAGCGTCAGGACGCCTGGATCCTGCCCATGGCGCTGCTCGCCGCGGCCGTCGGGCAGGGCGCTGTGCTGGCCTGGGCCATGTCGCTGCCCGAGCCTCCTGCGCTCACCCGCACCGCCTCGCTGCAGACCGAGCGGGGTGAGACCTACCTGCGGCTCATCATGCTCGCCGCGCCGGATCCACCGCCGGTCCTGGCGAGCATCGCCCGTCGCAAGACCAAGCGTCGCCGCGCCTCGGCCTCCGCGCGGCCCCGGGGCGCCGGTCGATCGAGGCGGAAGGCGGGCGGGGAGGCGGGCGGGCGGGCTCGTCCGTCGGGAGGCGACCGGCCCGAGTCCAGCGCTGGCGACGTGGGGCGGCTCGCTCGGGCCCTGCTGGACCGCCAGGACGACACGGTCGAGCTGGCGTCATCAGGGGGCGGCCCCGTCGGCGCGGCGGGCGGGGCGCGCACCGCGCCGCCGCCGGACCTGTCGGCCCTGGGGTCGGGGGGCGCGGGCGCCGGGGCCGCGACGCCCGCGGGACGCGCCGCGGGTCGGGGGGCGAAGAAGGGCCGGCGATCCAGGCCCGCGGGCGTCGTCGGTGGCATGCGGACCGAGCGCTTCGAGGTGAAGGGGGCGCTGTCGAAGAAGGCGGTGGCGAAGACCATCCGGGGCGGCCGTGGCAAGCTCCGGGACTGTTATGCCTACCGGCGCACCATGGGACTTCGGCGGGGAGGGCGGATCCAGCTGGTGTTCACCATCGGCCGCGGAGGCCGGGTCGACAAGGTCCGCTCCGTCGACTTCATCAACGACGCCAAGCTCGACACCTGCGTGAAGCGCGTGTTCTCCAAGATGCGGTTCCCCAACCCAAAGGGCGGCACCGTCGACGTCCGCTACGCCCTGGTCTTCCAGCCATGACACGGGTGGCCATCGCCGTGGCCATTGCGCTGTCCTGGGGATCTGCGGCGACGGCCTCCGCCGCCGGGCAGGAGACCGTCGAGGTCCGCCTTCGACGCTTCGCCGACTCCCTGGCGCAGGGTGTCGCGCGCATCGGGGAGCATCCGCGATACCAGGTCGTGGCGGTGCTGCCGTTCGTCGAGCACGGGGAGCGGACGAAGGAGTACGGCCTCGGCCCGCTGCTCGGCTACACGCTGCGCGCCTCGCTGGCCCGGGACTACGGCCTGCCGGTGGTGCCGGCCACCGCCATCCGCAAGGCCATGGAGTCCCTCGCCGAACAGGGTCCGACCGTGGGACCCGAACAGGCGCGGTCTGTCGGTGCCGCGGTCAAGGCGCGGGCCGTCATCGCGGGCAACGTCTCCGACGCCGGGGACCACTTCGCCGTCTCCGCGAGCGTGTTCGATGTCACCGGGGAGGCGGCGCCGCTGGAGCACCGGCTGGTGCGCATCCCGGCGCGGGATCTCGTGGAGGCCGCCGAGGACGCCCAGGTGCTGCGCACGCGCTCGGGGGCGCTCTGGCGGTCCCTGGTCGCGCCGGGCTGGGGCCAGCTGTACACGCGGGCCCCGGTCAAGGGTGTGGCCTTCGCCGGCGTGCAGACCGCGCTCATCGCCGGGGCGGTGACCGCCCACGTGCTTGGCGGTCGAGCGGAGGACCGGTACCGCTTCGGGCTCCGGGAGACGGTCTCGGAGGGCGACGCGGCCGAGACCCGGTATGCGATCCGAAACGTGTTCGTGTCCGTCGCCGCAGCGGTGTGGGTCTACGGTGCGGTCGACGCCTGGCTCGGGGGCGCCGACCCGGACGCGACGCCCACGCTCGTCGCCGCCGAGCAGCGTCCGCCGCCTCCTGGCGCCGGCGGCTCGGCGCTCACCCTGAGCTGGGGTTTTTGACCGTGCGTGGCGCGCGGGGTGTCGCGACGGTTATTGCGTTGCTGCTGGCGGCGGTGCCGGTGCAGGCCCAACAGGGCATCGCCCCCTTGCGCGGCGGCTGGGGCCTCCCGCCCGTCGAGGCGCCCGCGGCGGCCAAGTGGGATGAGGCGTCGGCAGGCGCCGAGCAGCTGCACCAGGCCATCGCCCAGGTCGGCTCGGGCGATCTTGCCGGCGCGCTCCGCAAGCTCGAGGTCGTGCAGCGGCAGACCCAGCGCCTAGGCCACGAGCAGGAGGTCCGCTACTACTCGGGCGTCGCGCTGTCCATCGCGGGCCTGCGCCTGTCCGCAGCCCGGGCCTTCGCCGAGGCGCTGGCCGGCCCAGACGCCGGGCTCGCCAAGAGCGCTGCACGGCGCCTGCTCGAGGCCGAGGGGCGGTGGACCGGCCTCGCCGGCATCCTGTCCCTGCCCGACCCGTCCACCCGGGCGGCCGAGCTGCCGCCGCAGCTGCTGTGGAGGCAAGCTGTTGCGCGTGCGGATCGCGCGGCCCGCGCTGGGCGGCCACGACAGGCCCGTCGGCTGTTGGAGGCCATCCCGGACGCTTGGCCCGGCCAGGACGTCCGCAGCGTGCGCGCCGCCGCCCTGATCGCCCTTCAGGACCCGGCCAAGGCGCTCGCGACGTTGACGCCCTCGGGGTCCGCCGACGTCAGCCTCGCAGCCGCCCGGCTCGCGTACTCCATCGGCGAGGTGCAGACCGCCTTGCCGCTGTTTCGAGCCGCGAGCAAGGGGTCCCAGGCCGCGGAGGCCACGGTCGGCGAAGGCTGGACGCTGGCCCGGCTGGGCGACTGGCAGGCCGCGGCGGAGCGGAGCGGGCGGCTGGCGCGTTCCAAGCGACCGCCGCCCGGGTCGCGGGAGCTGGCGGCCCTGGTGCACCTTCACAGCTGCGCCTTTGACGAGGCCGCACCCCTCATCGACGCGGCGGCGGAGGCCGGCGAGCTGCGGGTCAATGAGCTCGACGCGGGGAAGGTCCGGGTGCGCCCCCGCCCCTGGGCCAAGGCGATCCTTCGTCAGACCAAGCAGGAGCGGGACGTGGTCGCCAGCGAGGCCCTCGGCCTGCCCGATCGCATCGCCGGTCCCCTGCGCCGGGGGCTCGACGCCCTCGACCGGGAGCTCAAGGCCCAGCTCGCGGCAGGCGCCCGGGCGGGCCGTCCCCACGCCTTGCGTGGTGCCCGCGCCTGGCTGCGGTTGAGCCTGCAGCTGCGCCACGAGCTCTTGGAGCGCCGCAAGCAGGACATCCTCGCCGCGCTCGGGCGCGGCGAAGCGGCTAGCGATCGAGATCGAGCTCCGGAGACAGCGCCTCGGGACGCGCCTTGCGTCGACCTGACCGCCGCTTCTTCCCCTTCGCCTTCGCCTTCTTCGGGCGACGCCCCCAAGTGAGCTCCAGCTTGGCGCCGCCAGCGCCGACCCCGCTGAGCCGCAGCGGTGCCGTGGCGGTCCGCAGCCGGTCGACCAGCTGCTTGGCGTCGCCGACCGGCGCGCCGTCGAGCTGAAGCAAGAGGTCCCGGGGGCTGAGCCCGACCTTGGCCGCGCGCCCGTCGCCAGTGACCTCGACGACCCGCACGCCAGCTGCCCCGTCGGGCCGATCTTGTACAGCGAGGCCCAGCGAGGCGTCGGACACGGCGGCGGGCCCAGCCGGCGCGGCGGACTCCGCGGGGGGCATCTGCGCACGTGGGGCCGGGGCGGCCGCGGGGCGCTCGGGGACGGGCGACTGCGCCCGGTTCACTGCGAACACGACCGCCGCAATCACGAAGACCGCCAGCGCAGCGATGGGCAGCGCCCGGCGAATCCCGCCGGGGCCCGGCGCCGGCGGCGGGTCGGGGTCCGGCGACGGGGTGACCGCCGGCGCAGCGACCGGCCTCACCGAGTCCATCGTCTCCTCGACCCCTGAGACCAGGTCGTCGCTGCCGATGGGTGGCGCCAGGTCCGGCCGGAGCATCCCGGGTGCGGTGTGCAGGCCCTCGCACTCGGCGATGCGGTGGCGGAACACGGCCATGTCCGCCGGCCGACGCTCCGGCTCTCGCGACAGGCCCTCGAGGATCAGCGACTCGAGCCGCGCGGGGATCCGCTCGAGGCCCGGCCGGACTCGCAGCGGGACCACGTCACCCGAGGCGTGGGCCACCATCAGCGCGACGGGGTTGGTCGGGTCGAACCGTTCGCTGTCCACGTCGTACGGGAACAGGCCCGAGAGCATCTCGTAGAGCATGACCGACAGGGCATAGATGTCGACGCGGTGGTCCATGGCGCCCCCCATGGCCTGCTCTGGCGCCATGTAGAACGCCGTGCCATGGACGCTGCCGTCGGTGGTCAGCCGGGTGGGCATGACCGGCGTCTCCTCGTGGGTCGGCGCCTCGGCGGGCAGCGCCAGCGCGATGCCGAAGTCGAGCACCTTGACCACGTCGCTGCGGTCCCCAAGCTGCGTCAGGAGCACGTTCTCAGGCTTGAGGTCGCGGTGCACGAGCCCCTGGCCGTGGGCGGCGTGCAGCCCGTCCGCGATCTGCCCGGACAGGCGCAGCGCGTGGCGCCACGTCAGGCGCTTGTCCGCCCGCAGCAGCTGGCGCATCGTGCGGCCTTCGAGGAACTCCATGGCCAGGAAGAGCGAGCCGTCGTCGGCGGCCTCGCCGAAGTTGAAGACGGTGACCACGTTGGGGTGCTGGACTGCAGCAAGGGCCTTCGCCTCCCTCTGGAAGCGGGCCAGGATGTCGGGGTCCTTGACGTGGTGGGCGTGGAGCAGCTTCACGGCGGCGTGACCGCCCATCGTGACGCGTTCGGCCTTGTAGACCTGCCCAAAGGCCCCATCGCCGATGGTGGACTGCAGGCGGTACTGGCCGATGAGGACGCGACCGATGTTCGGGTCGTCGGTCTGTGCCGCTGTCACTGGTCTACAATCCTGCCCCGGGGGCCGCCTCATGGGAAGCCAGCAGAGACTTGGGACAGCGGTCGCCAGCGCGGTGCTCGCGTTCGCCCTCGGCCATCCCGCCGCTGCGGCGCCGGACACCGACGCATCCATCCGCGTTGCGTTTCGCCAGGCCTACCGGGACCTCGGCCGGCCGGAGGCCACCCGCAAAGAGCTCAAGCGCTCTGAGAGGCTGTTCCGCAAGGTCATCGTCGCGCTGCCCGACCGCCCGGGCGGTCACCGCGGCCTCGGCCTGGTGCTTCGACGGCTCGGCGACTGTGAGGGGGCCCTGGTGGCCCTCAAGCGATACGAGGAGGTCCTGCGGGAGCGGTCGCCCGACGTGGCGCCGCTGCCCGCCGCCACTTCCGCCCGCAGGGTCTGTGAGAGCCGGCGGCGCTCCCTTGGCGCAGACCGGGGGGGAGTCGTCGTCGTACGGGCCTTCCCGCCCGGCGGGCAGGTGTCGCTCGATGGCAAACCCGCCGGTCGCGCGCCGGTCCGCCTTGCGGGCGTGAAGGCCGGGCCCCACCTGGTGCGCGGCACGCTGGCCGGGCACACCGCGGCCCAGGCCGAGGTCGTCGTGAAGTCGGGCGGGATCGTGACCGCTGCGCTACGCCACCAGCGGCTGGCGACACTGGAGCTGCTGTCCGCCCCGGCCGGCGCCTTGGTGACCGTGGCCGGGGAGCGCCGCGGCGCGACGCCGGCGCAGATCGACCAGCTGCCTCCCGGCCCACAGCGGCTGGAGGTCGCCGCCGCCGAGGGCGACCGGCCGTGGGTCGGCACGGTCGCCGCCCTGCCGGGGCAGGCGCTGACCCTGTCCATCCCGCTGGTGGCGGCCGGAGGGGAGGTCGAGATCGTCTCCGAGCCGCCAGGGGCCGCCGTGACCATCGACGATCGGCCGGTGGGCCACGCCCCCATCGGGCCCAACCTGCTGTCCCCCGGGCCCCACCGCATCGAGCTGATGCTCCCGGGCTTTGGGCTCGAGTCGCGGCGGATCACCCTGGCGGAGGGGCAGTCGCAGGTCGTCCGGGCCGAGCTCGCGCCGGTCCACCTGGACGTCCGGCTTCGAGGGCTGTCCGAGGATCTGTCGGTGTCGCTGGACGGCGAGCTGGTGTCCGCGGACGGGGAGTGGATCCGCCAGGTGCCGCCTGGCTGGCACGACCTGGCGGCCTCCCGCGGGGGCGTCGAGGTGTGGGCGCGCCGGCTGCGCGTGGGCACCGACGGCGGTAACGAGCTGCGGGTGGACGCTGCCGCATCCGGGGGAGTCAGCCCGACCCGCGGCGTGCGGCGCTGGGGCGGTCTTGCCGCGGCCGCGGCGGGTCTCCTCGCCGCCGCAGCGTTGATGCCGGAGCCCGGCGGCGGCATCGCCGACTACGCCGCGCCCGCGGGCCTTGCGACCGTGGGTGCCGCCGCCGCCATCGTGTCGATCGTCGCCTGGACGGAGTCCGGGGCCTCGCTTCGGGCCGCGCCGTCGCCGCGGCTCGATCGGTGATCTAGACCGCCTGCGGTCTAGGGAAGCGGGGCGGGGGCGAGGGGCGCCCCGGTCAGAGGATGACGCGGACCCCGCCCAGCTGTTCGATGCGGTGGGGGAACTCGCGGCTCGGCGTGCCGATGAACATGTAGTTGTTGGGCACGCCCAGGTGGCCGCCCAAGGCGCCGATGAGCGGCGGGCCGAACTCGCCCTCGACGGCGAGGAAGTCGATGCGCAGGTCCGGGTAGAGGTGATCGATGCCGGACAGGTGCTCGGCCAGCTGGGCGGGCACGTCCTGTCCGGGCGCGTACACGTGGATGACCTTGAGGTGGTTGGTCTGCTCGTTGGCCAGGACGTACAGCGCGGCGCGGTTGAGCTGGGCCGGGTTGTCGCCCTTGCTGAAGTAGATGACCAGCCGATCCTGGTAGCGCGCGATGAGGGGACGCACGATCCCTCGGACCCTTTCATTGATGGCCTCGACCCGCTCGAGGACCGAGGCGGCGATGAACAGCAGCAGCCTCAGGAGCTCGATGCGCAGGAACATCACACCGACCGCGGCGGCCGCGGCGGCGAAGTAGATGCCGAACACCTTCACGTACTCGAAGTCCATGAGGATGTTGCCGACCAGCCCGGCGATGGTCGCGACGAACGCAACGATCACCGTCGGCCAGCTCGCGATGGTGGAGCGTGGCAGCCGGCCCCGGCGCACCTTGAGCAGCATATTGCCCACCGCGAACAGCGACATCACGGCCAGGAACGAGATGGTGTACACGCCGGCCAGCGTCTCCACCTTGCCCGCCGTCGCCGCCAGGATGGAGCAGCACACGGCCAGGAAGCCGAGGATGATCCAGTGGTTG
>PVBE010695013.1_pt1 | contig 11284 bp, 14 predicted proteins | sample 1631181 | NCBI WGS metagenome assembly PVBE01 (sample SAMN08397723, study PRJNA350692) | Marine metagenome, whole genome shotgun sequencing project. | isolation source: water | place: Pacific Ocean | collected 2012-04 | reverse complement strand
CTCCCCCCTATGGTTCCGCACCCTTACTTTAGAGTCTCAAGGTGGCCCCCCACTTTTTAGCCCGTGGCCAGGCCGGTTCTTTTTAGACCGATCTCACCCAAGGGAAAAATCGCTCTTACATGGTTCCCAGCATGAGTCGCTTTTTACGCCATCCTGAGGCACCTGCGCATCATGAGATCGGAGAGTGTCAAGGGGGTATGGCTCACATCGTATCCGAACACCGCCATGTATGCGTAACGAATTCGCTCTCGATGTTTCGCTCCACAAGATGTTTCGCACAAACAACTTGTGGGCGAAACATCTCGTATCACACACCTATGACAGTCCTAGCATCCATTCATAACGTTGAGGGCGCACCCGGAGGTCTGGACAACCTTATTTCTCATCCTCGTCCTCCAAGTCGAGAGGAAGGGGCTTCTTGGTGTCGCTAACAGCGTGAGTATCTCCAAAAATCCCAAGAAGCCCCTTCTGAGCGACGAAGGAGGGCAAGAAGGGTGAAGAAGGAGAAAGGCGAACACACCCCGAGTGCAGCATTGGTATCGTCAAGTACACATCATCTTGTCACGTTGCCTAATCGGTGGGCAGAGAGTCATCATGGGAAGTGGGAGGAAAGTAACACAAGTGAATGATGAAGCGAAAAGTAACCACGGCAAACTTACGTATTGCGTATCAAAGTGTCACTAAAATGTCGATTATCTGGGCCGATTAATCAGTTGCACCGTGTTGGACCGGCGATCGACTACGATAAGCTGGTCCTTGGTTCGCATGAGTTCAGCGGCGTTTCGGAGCAGTAACAAGGGAAGTACCCGCTGCGGATACCTAGCGTAGTCATCGGAATACGATTTCCACATTTTGAGACCTGTAGCAGGTCGCGCGGAGTTTCGCTTGAACCACATGAATCTGCGGTTAATGTTTCTGATTATATTCGGATCCGTGAGGTCGACTTTCGAATCCTCCGCCACTCTCCTTCCGCATATCGCCGACGTCCTCCTCCCAGAATGTGTCGAGCAGGAGTACATCTTGAAAGAGAGGTAGTCGACACGATTGACCGTCGGCGTCGGCACTTCACACCTCACGCAGCGCATGGCGGGGACGTAGAATTCGCATTTGCACTCCATTTTGAGCGGCTCGATCCACGCAGCGCACGTCTTTTGTTTGGGAACTTGCACGGTCGTCATCGATTTTTCGACATGAATCGAAGGGATCGCACGAAAGGCGGCGATTCTCCATCCCAGGGTCGTCATCATGATTATGTTGGGATTGTTCTTGGTCATGCGGCCGAAAGTGGCTTTGTCGATGCATGGTGCGCGTCTTTGAGGAGTGTCAGGGAGCGCCAAGCGTGAGGCCGTGACTCCGAGATTCACGCTGAAACAAGAGGGGAAGCGAGGCTTCCCCTGTTGTAGAAGCCGTCATACCCTGCGCTGCTCGAAATTTGGGCGTAAAATGGTAGACGATAACGTTATTGAGTCCAACAGGCCACCCACGTAGTTGGCAGCGCTCTGGGACGTAGTGACGCGCTGGGTCTCCACGAGGTGCTCAGCCCAACGCCAAACGCTCTCGTATCGGAATGCGGGCTTGGGCGCGAACTCTCTTTTGTCCACCACCAGCTGGAGACGCGTACGCGAGGCCCAGGAGAGAAACGCTTCGATAGCGATGCTCGTCCACTCGGTGTGGAAAGGAGTTCCCCATCGAGTGTCCGAGTATCCATGCGTCGTTTTGGACGCCGTGGTTGAGCTGCGATGTGCGTACAAGCCCAGCCGTCTCTGAAGCGAGATGGCGTCGTAGACGAAGACGGTGTTCGCGTACGTAATCGAAAGCGTGGTGTACGTACCTCTGCCGCTCTCCCTCTGCCGCGTGCCATACACTGGGGTCACTACATCAAAATCAGACATCTTCCGAACGGGTCACCATAAGGCACGAGAATCCCTATCCGTTCACGATCAAGAGACGAAAATAATCTAGTTGCCGTTTGCCTCTTGCTGAGTTGACCCGAGACACGTTGACTTCTTCTTTTCATGATCCCATCAAACACTCGCTCCTCACACAGGCGCGTCTGTACGACGCCAAACCGCAACGAGAGTCCTTTTGCTCAAATCCCTCTCACAGTTTCATCGATATCCTGTTTCATCCGTTTACTCGAACTCACTCCTGCTCCTCGGGTTTCTCATCATCATCATCGACGTGTACATACCATCAGCCCGTCATCATTGTCATTGATTCGTCATGCATTGAATAATGCTCCCGGGCTCAGTCACTCAACCCAACGGTACGCGCCAGTTAACCTCATGCTGTCCCCTCACTCCTCCACCTCGTCTCTCCTCCACCTCCTCGTCATCTCATCCACCTCCATCTCATTCTCCACACTCCTACTTGAACTTCTTACGCGGCCTTGTTCAGACGTTCTTCGACCAACGCGCTCAGGTGCTCGACAACATGTCTCCAACAGCTCGCGGCGTCCTTCTGCACCTGAATGTTGATCTCCTTCTGTACCTGAATGAGGCTGTCGTCGCCCACGGTATGCACGTTGTTGCAGGCTTTGTCCGCCAGCCCCTTTGTCTTGCACTGGGCACCCCACGGGCATTCGAAGTGCGCCCTGGTCTCCTTGGCCGTGCGAGAATTGCTCGTCCACTGCTTGCGAGCGACCTCGGTGATCAGCTGAGCCTGATGCATGCGGAGCGCGTCCCTGCCGGTGGGGATCTTAGCATCGAGGTCGAGCGAGGGACGAGCCGGCGCCTGCTGAGCGACGCTGGGCTGGGCGACGAGCAGCGGAGCTGGCGACGCACCAGCGGTCTGCGCGACCACGGAGGGAGCAACTGCCTGCGGCGTCACCTGAGGTTGCGGAGGACGAGGAGGATAACTTATCGATTATACCAGAGATTATGAGTTGCGGAGTCTTATCGATTATGAGTTGCGGAGGATAACTTATCGATTGTGAGTTGCGGAGTCTTATCGATTATACCGGAGCAACTGCCTGCGGAGGACGAGCAGCGCTGTCCTTCAGCTTCGCAAGCTGCGTGTCCAGTTGCCACTTGTAGTTGTCCCATTCGCTCTTCTGAACGAGAGACGTCAACCTCATGCGCCACGTTGCGACGCCCCACGGTAGCTGATGCTCGGATCCTTATGCAGGGGGGTTGGTTTTACTTAGAGAAGTCCTATTTAGCCGAAGGTCTGATGTTTATCGTTTCAACTCCGTGCGCCTTTATGTGAAGGCCGTCGAGAGTCAGAATACACGTGTACGGAAATGGAATGAATCATGATGGCCGCCACACCCCTGCGATATCTCTCGCCAGTGTTGTGCGCGTTTCGCAACTCGGGAATGATCTGTGCCAGGAGCGTCTCGTAATTCCATCCGACCTTGTGCGTTCTCCCGTCCAGGTCGGCCAGGAGCTGGTCGCACTCGTTGTACGTTTTGCACGCCACGGCGTTGCTGCTTTCGAGGCAGCACAAGACGAAGTCTTCGAGCGTGAGCTTCGCGAAGCCGCCTTCCGTAGGGAGCTCGCGGCGTTTGAAGGCTTGGCGAAGGTCCTTGATCGGCTTGCGCACGTGTCTTTGCTAGTGTCCTTTCAGCGAAAAAGTCCTTATATCATGTTAAACTCTTGAACGATATGATGTCTTTTAATGAAGCTGACGACATTCCGGCAGTGCCTGACCTTGACACTAGCAAAGAATCTAGTCTGGCACGCTGACTGCGGAGGAGGCGCTCGCTGCGGACGAGCATCGATTCGTGCGCCAGCTTGACGTCGTCGCGCGTGACTCCGGTAGCGTCCTTCGGTAGGGCCAAGTCCGGGAGCTCCAGGGCCGAAACCTTGTTCGCGGTCTGGATCGCAATCTGAGCACGGAGCCCAGGACGCTGGGTGGCCTCCCTGAGAAGAGTGACGATCTCCTCCGCCTCGAGGTTCGCTACGAGGATGCTCAGGCAGCGCGCGCTGTTGCTCGAGAGCCTGAAGGAGAGAAAATGAGCATATCAATCTCTGGCGGTGTTCCTCATTACATTTCTTATTCGGATCTGTACGACAGGACATGCTGGGAGACTGAGATAAAAGTGCACAAAGACGGTATGTCAAGTTAAGCTCCCTCCGCCGGTCATTATACCAAGCCAACTCTTCCTGGTCGTAACCCTCGACGTTGCCGTTGTGCAGGCGAAGCGCGTTGATCAGCTCACGCGCCGATTCGATGTTGAAGCTCGACACGTATCCTGCCGTCACACCCTGCGTGGGAGCCGGGGGGCAATCGATCGATACGCAGATCTGCGCGAACGTCTCGGACTGACGATTCGGTCCACCGAGCAGCCGGTCCTCCCACTGCTTCAGCGTGTTGTCGTCGCGCGCGTCCTTGACAGTGAGGATGCGCGGGTACCAATACTCCTGATCGCGTCGGTACTCCTGAACGTGAGCCGTGTCGGTGGCTACGACGTTGCGCGAGACCACCACCGGGGCAATGTAGTACGCGACGATACCGGGCGTGTCGCCAGCGTTGATGACTCTTGACACGACTAGCCGCAGTCTCAAGGAAGCTGAGCTTCCTTGAGTGCTTAAGTCGTCATAACTCCTTCACGGGGAGGCGCATGACGTCGATGGCGGCCACTCCACCGGTCGGCGCCTTGTTCGGCGGCGTGATGATGTGGCTCGTAGCGATCAGCTGGAAGAAGTTGAGAGCGCATTCGCCCTGCGTGAGGCGGAGGATGACGTCGGCCTGCTCGCACTGGAGGCGGATAACGTCAGCGGTACCGAACTTGTTGGCGAACGCGAGGTTCCTGCACATGCACTCCCAGATGATGGCGCGGGACTGTTCGTAGCCGTCAATCACGAGTTCGATCAGATCATGCTCCTTCGGACCGATGGCACCGGTCAAGAAGTGGATGGCGGCACCGATGCCGGCGGCGCGCCACTGTAGGTAGCGATGCTCGAGTCACTGAGAGCGATCCGCCTTGTCTAGTTGTGTACGATTCACGTAGAACCCTCGAGTAATCCTACGCAGCTTCAAAAATCGATCTTATCGGTTCGCTCTCATGTACCGCACACGTTCCAGCGATGATATCGATCCAGGTGTCCTTCTCAATTTCGCCGTCGTTCCTGCAGCACTTGCGGACCATCATCTCAATATCCTTCTGCGCGGCCCTAATGTACTCGAGCTCGCCATTGATCTCGCGCACAGTGCCCATGCCCCTCTGATTCTCGTTAGGAGTAGTTGTCTCATGTCGATCCCGTCCATCTGTGATAGAGAGCATGGAAATGTTGCATCTACTCCAGCACCCTGACCTTCATCCGGCGAGAGCGACTCGGCGTCATCATCGCTGGATCTGGCTGAGACATGAGAGCACTATGTCTCTGCGGACGTTCTTCCGATCATATCACAGAGCCTAAGTTCGGGATTGACTTTCGTGATCTGGCATAGGTCTAGTGATGAAGAGAAATGCTCTAAGCAAAACATACGATCATATGAGAAACGATAATCTCTGGTCTCATGTCTCACCTTAGACGAGGAGTGGCGGTTCTTGGCGGGCCTTCGGACGGGCGGCCTTAGGCTTGGCCTTGGCCGCTTTCGGTTTGGCCTTGGCACCCTTCGGGCGCGCCTTAGCCGCCTTCGGTTTCGGCGGCGGAGCGTTCCCGCCAGCTGGCGGGTCAGCACCTCCTTGCTGCGCGCCTTGCGGTTCCGGCGGGCCCTGACGTTCGGCCATGGTGATGATACACGCGATAATGATGATTTATTTATTGGTCCCTGTGGTAGGTTTTGGTACATAGGGGAGGCGAATATGTGACCGATATGAGACGCTCCGGTGTCGTATGATGTGGGATCTTTTCATGAATCACATTTCTCTCATAATCCTTTGTCATGAAAGCGCGCACATCAGTCTCAGCCTCTCAGTGATATCCTGATCCTATGCGTATTGACCCGCTTTTAGCGCGTAACTCACTCTCTGTGATGTTTCAGATTCTCTCGAACTTTCATCGACCAAGTTTGCGTTCCTCTCTGCATGATACCAAAGTCTGCCTTCATTCAGATGCCCTCGAATCAAGATCTAGATCTTTTCGTTACCACCCTGCTCTCAATGCGAGGTGGATCGTTCACCAGAATTCTTCAGCTTTTGCACCCTCTCACCATACCGTTCAATCTCCACGAGTTGTCCGTCTCTCACATGCCACTCCCCGATTCATGCCTTCATATCCCGAGTTCTCTCGCTCCTAAAACTTCTCCGTCCCATGAACGGGCCAAACGTCGCACAACGAACCCACTCAGCTCATCTCTCCTCAGTTTGCGCGTTATGTTATCTCGGTCACGGTCACAAAAACAGTATTCTCTCGTTAATCGTCTTCTACAGTTAGCCGTACTTAGCTAGGAATTTCCCAATTTCTCTGTGAATGACGTTATATCTGTGCGGTATGTTAGCCGCTTTGACACCAAAACAAAGGTCATTCAACTCATCGTACCTCTTTCTGAGGATTCGTCTCATGACTTCGATGATGCGCTCGACCACGCCTTCCGCGTCATCATCAAGGCGTTCTATCGCCATCCGTTCACGAATCATGTTCACGGCTGCGCCTCGATTTTTAATAAAATATACATTGTCCACTACGTATTTCTTGACGCATTTCTCGATCCATTTACCCGAAGCCGGTGGCCATTTCGGGACGCTCCTCACGTGGGCGGCGAGCTTTGGCCAAACTTCCTTGACTTCTCCCGGGTCGTCGCTTTTGCCCCGTTCCCGAGCCGCCATTCTGAATTCGGTTACTATTCTAACGCTATCGGTCCCTGGTTCATTGGCTGTTAAAAGGAAAAAATTCTGTTTCACATTAGTTCACTTCTTTTGAGCAGTTTTCGTTCCTGATTTCATGACTGGTATCGTAAATTTCTTCACGCTCGATTGTCGAATGATATTCGCTGCCTCTTCGATTTCGTTGTTTCGTATATCTGCCGCGATTTTGGCGTACCTGCTGGTGCGGATGTCTTCACTCGCTTTCCTGAGAAACTCTTCAGATTCGGATATTGACATGCTGTGGAACGTCTGATCTTCTTGTTGCGACTTGTAGTTCCCGGTAAGTATCGCCTCGTCGATCTCAGCGAGGTTCTCCGCATCGGATACATACTTGTGGGTCCATCCTGTCGGAGATGTGTACGAACTTCCCGAACGCGGGTGCCAGAGAGTCACCCGGTGGTCATTCGTATCGTGTGCTCCGCGGATCTCATGGCGATGGCCCACATGAGGGGTGCATCGTTCTTGTTCTCGCGTAAGGTCTCGTTGGGCGCAAAACCGCACGCGTGCATTACTATGCAGCGACGATCGTCACGGAAATGCGAAGCAGCCGTCCATAGTGATAAGCATTGTATGCGTGCCTTGCAAGTCCGACCACCGTCCGCTTCCTTCGAGTCTTCGTCGCAGTTTACGACTCCGGACGTGCCTTGTAGTAGCTTAGCCGCGATTCCTCCGTTAGCGCAATGTACGTCCACCGCGGCGACGGAGAAAAAGATCTTCCCTGACTTCTTTCTCGCGCAGACGTAGACTATTACCGCTGGCAGAGGGGGCATCGATGCGGCGGAGAATTCGCGACGGGAGAGATGCTTTATCGTGGAGGCTAGTAGCGCTAGTCTTGTCTTCAAGTCTTCGACTTTGTTCTTGAAAGTCATGAGTCTCCTCACCGTGCGTTTCTTCGTCCACCCAGACACCACGCGACACAAAGCCCTCGCGCGAGGGTCCAAGTAGACGGGCAGTGCCGCGATGATTGATCCCAGAAATTTTGCCACGGAATTGGGATCCACGTCCTTCTTTTCGAGTTCTTGTAGGATCACGATCCTCAGGCGCTCTATCTTCATGGCCTTGTTATCCGGTATTTCGAGAATCTCATAAACTCCAAAGTGCCGTAGGATCGATGTACGCCTAATACTCGATATCATGCATCCCTCGAACTGTGGAGTTTTTGTAGTATGTCGTTGCAGAATAGTCGGTACGCCATACCGAGTACTGTTAACGCGTGTGCTACCTTGTCTTTCAGATCGGCAAAGGGCTGCACTGCTAAGTTGAAGAGCAGCGACGTCAACGCGAAATCCGTCTCCTTCATCTGGGCTTTCGTCGCTACCGCTGTAGGAGGTGCTGTGGCTCAAGTATCGACGGCACCTCCTACGCTACTATGACGTCGTCTACATAGATGGAGGCTGGGATGAGATGATTTCGTTCACTCGGCAAAGATGGGATTCCTACCAATCCGAACGAAATGATCATAGGCCAACGAGGTGTAATCCATGTAGGAAGGCTGCGCTGAGATGCAGCGCTGCACAGATGCTGTGCAATGACCCGAAGTCAGTCTACGATCCCATACCAGGTGAGTGAGTGGAAAGTCGACCTAGAGTATGTAGGCAATGCAGCGTATGTGACCGTAGTTCCTAGACCATGAATGGCAACCAGTAGCATGTTTCGATCGATCGCCAGCCGCCGGGATGACGTAGTCATCCTGTCGGCCGGGGAGTTCAGATTCGTCTTGCATCGTATGCGGGTTGAAAATTGCGACAACGATGCCGTCCTTCGAGGGGATCGTCATTCGGAGCGTCCTCTCCTGTTGCAGCCTCAACAGGAGAGGAACACAAGAAATAACCTTCCATGTCGCGAGCGATCAGCACAGACCCGTTCTCGACATCAGATTCGTCACGTCCAATCCATTTCCCAGGCAGTGATTCCTCAACCAACGATTCCCCCACTGTTTTGTCCGGCGTAGCGGCTGTTGTGGGCTGTTTAGCGTTCTTCTTCCATGCAGCGGCCTCCTTACGCGACATGGGGAAATCGTAGTAGCCGCGGTTGAGTATTCCGAGAGCTGCCGCTAGAATCCCTTTGTGCGCTGAGAAGTGTAGTTTTTCGGATTCTTCACTCGCTGCGTTGAGGGGTCTCGCGTCCGTGCAGTCATGGCAGTTCGTGTGAGAGGCGAGACTTCGTTTCTTCCGACCGCACGAACAGTGTCATGGCCTGCATTTTTCGAAGTAGAAACGCTTCTCGTCTTCGTCCCATCGTGGGGCGGCGACACTGTTGCAATGTTCCCGATGATATAAACTGTCGTCACACGAAATTAAGTGCTATCCATTCGTAAGTGTCGCGTACCCCTCTACGCCTCTCCCTGCATGACGCCGAACATGAGCACAGCAGGAGGCACAAATATATGCGGATCGGGCGATGAATCCGTCATATGTGTGGCCTGTATAGGTTCGCACTCTAAATCTTCGACCTTGATGCTACGAATGTGCTTGGCCGCCACGTGGCCGATGAATTTTTTCTTGAACGAATCGTAGCATTGTCGTGCGTTGGGCAGATCCGCTCGACAGTGATCGGGTGTGCGGTAGACGCCCTTGCTCTCCTTCTTGCGTGATATCGCCTCGCGCCTCTTCTCGCCACGCTTCTGAGCTTCGTCCCGAGAAATTTCATCGAAGCACCCGCTCTTGAGTACTTCGCCGTCATATGCCCACCCGACATCGGCTATTGCGCTCAGTGAGTCAGCGCCCGCGAACGGTTTTACGAGCGAGTTGGACTGCTTGCCTAGCTGTACCAGAAAGTCGATCTGTCTGTCGTTCCACACGTCTCTGACATGGTCTTTCATTCGACCCTTGCGGGCTTCGTGCTGCGGGAGGCTTTCGCGGTGTATCGAGAGCAGGAGGTGTGACATCTTTCGATTATGTTCCTCATTCTCGTCCGTCGTACGAAAACCCTTCTCGAGAGCGATATGGTTTATTCTAGCGATCTCGTCCGATTTGGCTCCAGCAACTTCCAACTTCTTAGTGTGCTTAGCGATTATTGCGGTCCAAAAACGAGTAAGGTCGTCACCGTCCCACGAGGGCGGTGACGAACTTGACGACGAAGGCGTAGGCGGCGACATCCTGTAAGGTTTGGATTACGTTGTGTACCGAAGGTTAGTCAATCCTTTTGGTCATGTACAGCGGGCTAGGCCCGGACTCGCGCTCTTCTTGTGCCGTGTTTTGATCTGTCATCGATAATTCGCACATTGACACGATCTGTAACGCTCCGATAGAAGAGGGTCGGCATCTAGAACGGTTGGTCGCACGGCCTCAATCAGTTGCTCCCCGAAGAGAGTTAGTGAGAGGAAAGGCTCCCAATTCGTTCCAGAGTCCAACACCTCCCCCCGACGCTGCGCAGCTGCACCGAGGAGAGGCGTAGCCCCCGGTCCGAACTGGCGAGCGCAATCCTGTGCCGAGTTCTGTGTAACGTGTACCCAGGATAGAGTCGCGACGACGACTGACGTATAGAGCGATCAAGCGTCCATCAGGGCTGTCTACGGTGCGATGCAGTCGAAGCGGGTACGATAAACGCGGGAACAAGGGGATCGATGACGCAATGTCGGTGTAGCTATGCGGCAGCGTTGTAATATGTCATTGTGGTCCGAAGACAATGTGGCAATGTGGCAATGTAGCAAAGTACCGCTGACTGGGGAGCCAGAGGTCACCGATGTGTCTAAAACCTCATCGGAAACCCCTTGACAGGTCGTCCCATCTATAGGGGATCTTTAAGAACCAAACCTAGCGCCTCCTCAATGTTGTCGTTGAACTCCAGCTTCCGACAGCAACTCCCCCAGCGGATTCAGGCCGTTCGTATCCCGGCTAACTCTCGGAGACCATCAACGCGAAAAGGGTTGACTCCCACACGCTCTCCTCCTCTGGGCAGTCGGGGAAAGAGGGGACGATTGAGAACGCGATCCCCTCTCCACACCCCGTGATGATGGTCGTCCGGTCCAATCTGTCGTCTAGCAGCAGTCTCCAGGTCCCGGACCGTCAGCGTCCATAGCCCGGGTTTCCTGATAGTGACTGCGCCGTTGTCATACACGGAGCTCGTGAGGGAGAGACCTACCTGAGTCAGCCAAAAGTAAACAAAAGGAAACCCAAAAAAGGCGCAGAAAGGCTGCTCAGCCACTGCTCAATAGCCGCGCCCGGTACACTCTCCGGGTGCCGTACGGGTCCCCGGCACAGTCACTAGCACTTACAGCAGCCGTCACGGTCTTGTGATGAAATCGCGCGATCCCAGCTCGTCCTCGACGCTTGACTCGGACCTTCTGCTCTAATACTCGGAAGGAAAGAAGGGAAAAAAGGACAGGCCGTGCGAGGAAGGCCGCAGGATCATCTTCCTATACACGACCGGTCAATAAAAAGGGAAAACTGCTGCAGAAAGTCACGAGTCTCCCGAACGTCCCTCGACTGCCCCGTCTCTCTTGCCGCGCGTCGTCCCTAGATAAAGATGCGACTGAGCTGTTCCGTAGACTCTCCCCATCGATAACAAAAGCCTATAAACGCCTTACTG
>PVBE011377583.1_pt1 | contig 11285 bp, 7 predicted proteins | sample 1631181 | NCBI WGS metagenome assembly PVBE01 (sample SAMN08397723, study PRJNA350692) | Marine metagenome, whole genome shotgun sequencing project. | isolation source: water | place: Pacific Ocean | collected 2012-04 | reverse complement strand
GGCACTGCGCGACGCCATCGACGGCAAAGAATCGAGATTTTCGCAGGAGGAGGCGAGCCAGAAGCAGGCCGCCTTTTTCCAGTCACTGCAGCGGCGGCAGGGGAGCGACAACCTGGCGAAAGCCGAAGCCTTCCTCGCCGAGAACGGTAAGAAAGAAGGTTGGACCACAACCGCCAGCGGCCTGCAGTACACCGTACTGACGGCCGGCGACGGCCGGCAGCCCACGGCCGAAGACACGGTCACGGTCCACTACACCGGCACGTTCATCGACGGCAAGGAATTTGACAGCTCGGTGACCCGCGGGGAGCCCGCCACATTTCCGCTCACTGGCGTCATCAAGGGCTGGACCGAAGGCGTGCAGCTGATGACGGTCGGCAGCAAATTCCGCTTTGCCATCCATCCCGACCTGGGCTACGGCCCCGCCGGTAATCGCGGCATCCCGCCCAATTGCCTGCTCCTCTTCGACATCGAGTTGATCAGCATCAAGTAAGGCATGAACCGGTAACTGCTGATCGTCGTTCTTGTCCTCGTCGCGCCCGGCTTTTCCGGTTGGGACCAGTCGATGTGTCCGGCGCCGGGGTTGGGAATCGCCTCGGCCGGCGCCGCTTCAGCGTACGCGACGGTACGCGTTGATGTCGTACCGGGTCACCACAATGCGGTCTGCCATCTTGTCGATCGCCGGCTTGTGGGCAACTGGATCGAGCGACGTGTAGACCGCCATGGCCCGTATGTAAAGCCCCAGCGCCTCCGTCAACCTCGCGGTGGCTGCCGCCTGGTCGGGCTGCAGGTGAAACGCTTCCTCTCCCAGCGCCTCTGCCAGCATGGCCAGGTCCATGGCGCCTTCAACCGGGTCGGCGGCGGAATAATGATCGACCTTTTGACGCAGCGCCTGCGTTGCGCCGGCATAATCGCGGCTGCGCCGGCTTGATTCGGCCAGTGCATCCAACGCCATTCGGCATTTCGGTGTGTCATCCGGGACCAGCGTACAGACGTTGCGGAACTGTGCGCTTGCAGCCTGCGAATCGCGGTCGGCCCACCGCAGGATCTCGCCGAGCTCCAGATGCGCCTGGGCGCGTGCCGCGGCCGTCGCCGTTGCATCCACAGTGATCGCGTTCAGCGCCGCCGCTCGTTGGGTCTTCGACTGTGCGACCGTCACGGTGACATCGTCAAACCACACATTGCCGGCGCCTTCGCCATGGAGATGAATCCACAACTCGCCGTTGTGCCGGGGGCTCAGTTCGACGGCCAGCAGCTTCCATTCGCCAATTTGCTGGACCGGCCCCACGGCGGCTGTCCGGTAATACGGCGGGCTGTTGGTATGCAGGGACATTCCGGCATTAATGGTATCGACATCGCGACGGGCATATGCCTCGACCCGATACATCGGTCCCAGCGGCACATCGGTGAGCATTCGCAACCACAGGGAGTTTCCCCCCCCCGAGTTCGAAATCCGGAGCGCGCCATGACCGGAATGGGTGCGCTCGGTCACATGCGAACCGGTCGCGGACCAAGTGTTCACCCAGCCATTACTACCCTGCTCGAATCCGCCGTTGGCAAGCAGATTTGTCGTCTGCCCGTGCAGGCGGAGCCCGCCGACGCTGATGCCAATCAGGAGCAGTGACAGGATCGTTTGTTTCGACATGTTCATTTTATAACCAAAATGTCAACGAGTGCCAGCGGCAGCGCGACCGCCAGGGTGTTTTGATCTGTGTCGTAGGTAAAATCGAGGGGACCGTGGGTCAGCGATGTCACCGTTTTGGGCGGCTGTGTCACGCCAATGCGCAGCTGCACATCCGGCAAGGTCTCGTCACCGGCGTAATTCGCCAGCACGACTGCGATGCCGGCCGCGCTCTCAAGCAGGTCCGCCTCCACCATGGGCACGGAGCAGGTCAGTGGGAGGTTGACCCCGATGCGCGACGGGAAATCCGCAATCAAGCGGCGGTGGGTATCACGGTACCCGGTGTTTATCCGTCCCCATGTGTGCTTGACGGTCCAGCCGTACGAGCAGCCCGCAAGGGTCGGCACGAAATAGGCCGTTCCCTTGCCGTACCGGTGCTCAATAACGGCCGGCGAGCCATCGTTGAAGGTGGCGAGAATATTGGTGTCGGGGGGAGTCGCCACCGTAAAGTTGACTTTCATACCGATGGCCGCGACCGTTTCGCCGGTGTCCTTGAAGGTGATGGTGTCACGCGGTTCGTGTCGCGGCAAGCCATGGCGCGGGCGGTAATCCTGCAGTTCATCCTGCTCAAAACGGCGGTCACGCATGCCGAGCACCGGCAGCAGCACGTCGCAGTCTTGTCCGTACTCGTCTTCCTGCGCGCACAGCGCATCCGTCCACAAAGAGCCGCCGCCCTTTACCCACTCGGCGATTCCGGCCTGCGCGCTGCGGCGAAGATTGCGGCAGCTGAGGTAGGCAATCCGATAGTCGTCAAGACGGCCGTTCTCAATTTCAAATTCATCGATGAAATCGATCGGGATCTGTTTGTGCAGCAACCCTAGATAGACGAAATGCCCGTTATACAATGTCGCATCCCGATGCACATCAAAATTGTCGCCGGGGACCGGTTGCTCCCGCCACATTTCATTGCTGCCGGACCAGATCACCGCGATTTCGGCCTTGCGCGGTTTGCCCTGGAACAGCACGTCTTCCGCCTTTGCCAGCTTTCTCAGGAACCTGGAGACGCCCACCACCTGGCTGTGGTTCTGGGACCAGTTGTCGTATGAGGCGTAGGCCGGTCCATAGGAGAAAAGATCGATGTCCTTGACGCCCTTGCCGACCACCGACGCGAGTTTGCGCTGAATGATGCGCTCGTTCCCGGGCATTACCATTGCCTGAACGCGCAGGTCCCGAAGCATGGCACAGGAGCGATTGAGGTCCGCGAGATAGGCGTTGAGCTGGATTCCGGAAAAGCTTCCTGGCCCCAGCCAGTCCTCGTTGCAGGTGGCCGTGATGCTGCGCTGGCGCACGAATTCCCAGACATCGGTGCCGCGCATGTCGGTCGCGGCATTGTACCAGGGTTGACCGAAGTTGATTCGGGTCTGGACCCACGGCAGACGCTTTTCAACTTCCGCCGTGACGATGCTGTACACTCGGGCACTCGCCCAGGTCCAGTACCGCAGCGACCAGTAATACTGCCGGCAGGCAGCGATGTCGTTGCGGTTGCCCGGCCGCATGAGCGGCAGCGGCGTATTGCTCGAGCCCCAGGGAATGGCGTGCACGCCAGCCCATGTTGTCTGCCCGAAATCCTGTGGCGAAAGCCCCTGTTGCTGGACAAACTCACGGTACCCCGCATCATGGGCCTCGCCGCCAAAGACGGGGCCGCTGATCTCGTCGCCCAAATCGACAAACTGAATCAGCGGTATCTGTTCCAGATCTTCGTTCTTCAAGCGAATGTACCACCGACCGACGGCGTCCCGGATATTGCGGCGGATATCATCCCACTCGAGAACGGTCATGGTGGGATTGTTCCGGAGCCAATTTGCGAACACTGGTGATTGGGCCGTGGCGCGGGCGAACTCGGGGGTTGCCAGCATCCGTTCCAGCTCGGCTTTGCCGATTCTCGGCAGCGCATAGTACGAGGATTCGCGATGGGAGTGGTGCGTGCGGACAATCCCGGCGCGCGCGGCGGCTTTGCGATCCGGGCCCGCCAGCCCGGTATAGCCCAAGGCGTTGAAGCCGATCCGCCTGACGTTGTCGATCTCGAGATCGAGGTACCGTGGATCGGAAAAGAAGTAGCGATAACCCGACAACTGAGCTTCCACCTGGAAATGCTTCAAGGCGATCGGCGGCAGGCCGAGCGATTTGACGTGGCGGTTTCGCTCCATGGCATCGTCAAAGAGCAGCCGAAAATCCTGGACAAAGGCGAATGGCCCGGCTTCCTGGCGTGCGAAGAATATGCCGACGACGTTTCCTTCGTTCGTTGCGGACAGCGTCTTCAGAATATTGGCTTCCGACGGTGCTGATGCGAAATCGATCTCGGCCGTGATGCGTTCGAAGCGGGCACCGGACAGCGTTTCAAAATGAACCCCGCCGGAAATCACCGGTGGATTTCCGGTTGCCGGGCTGCCGCCGAAGTCACCGCCGGCATTCAAGTCGATCCACGGCGAATGGTCGCCGGGCGGCACCCCACCACCGGCGAAATAGGTTTGAATGAAGTACTCCTTCGGCCTGGCAACTCGCGTCTTGATGGTGACGCGGTACTTTTCGATGGTGGGCTCAAGGAGCCGCACCCGGAGGTACTGTGAATATTCCTTGATGCGAAAGACCCGGAGATCATCAAAACGCACCCGGCCCGCACCGAACACATACAGCCGCAACTCGTGATCCCCGGCGTCACCAGCGGCGCTGCGAAAAATCGCGCCGAGCTCTCGCCACCTGCTTTCGGGCAGCGTTCGCGATGCCGCCCGCTGAGTATCAACCTGCATCGCCGCATTGCTGTCGCCTTCGGTAAGGACCTTTATGGAAATGAAATATCGGCCGCCGGCCGGCAGTTGAAAACGCTTGGACAAACAATGCCGTGTTGGGCCCGTCCACTGGTCGATCGTGACCGCCAGGGACCTCGTGCCGTCGAACGCGAGGTCGTCTTCAGCCATTGTAATTCCGCCCGCCCCGCCCGCGCCCGGCCAATCCGCCAGGCCGGATTCAAAACTTGGATTCGGAATCGGCTGCAGGGTCTGCTCGACCAAGGCACCAGACCCGGCAAAAACAGGATCCGCCGACAATCCGATCAGGCACAGCAGAAGTATTAAGCGTCTTTTCATGCGGCGCGATTTTGGGGCGCGGTAAGGATGGGGCATGCCAAAACGAGGCGGGCGCGCGTTCCGCCTTCGGTGCGCCGCGCGCGACGGCATCCCGCCGGGCGCGGGCGCCGGCAGCCATTCCGTCGAGGTCGCACCCTTTCCGAAGTGTGCGACTGGTCGTTTATCTTGCTGAGTCCGGCCTGCGCCCAAGGAATTCGTCCCCGTCTTCTTGTCCTTCGTCCGTTTGCCCTGGTGCACAGCCGGCGGTAAGCGCGTTGACCTTCTAAAGTAGATCAAGGCGATATGCCGGGACCGCTCCGCATCACCATTCCCGGTAGGGATGTGCTGCCAGATTCGAGTTACGGTAGCGGCAGTCCCCGGTTATTTCCTCGCCGACCCAGGGCGGCAACTCGAGCGACTGGTCTTCGCGTTCGAGCTCTACTTCGGCGACGATCAGCCCATCGTTGGCGCCGTGGTACTCATCGACTTCCCAGGTCATGCCGGCGAATTCGACAGAGCTCCGGCGTTTGTCGATGATCGGCTTGCGGCAGAGCGCTTCGAGCATGGCGCGGGCGTCGTCGACGGGAATCTCGTACTCGTACTCCGATCGGCTGACGCCAATCGTCGGCCCCTTGACGGTGAGGTACCCGGCGTTGCCTGCAACACGCACCCGAACCGTTGCAAGCTTTGCACTGTCCAGGTAGCCCTGGCAGTAACGTACCGGTGCGGCAGCCGCACGCCAGGCGTCATCGACGACCAGAAACTTGCGCTCGATTTCGGTACTCACGGGAACCGCGCCGGGTCTCGGGGGAATGCTTCGTAACCACTCATGTCGACGGTGTCGCCGGCGACTGCCCATGGTGTGCCGCACTCCGAGGGCAGTTGATTCTGGTCGTAGCACGCCTTGAGAACCTGCTGCAGGCCGGTTACCTGCCGGTACTGCTCCGAGTGTTCTTCTTCGAGATTGCCGATGGTGATCAGCTCCGCCGGCCACTCGCAGATGTTCGGCATCGATTCGTGCATGCCGTTGATGCACAGCGTCTGCATGCCGGCCGCCTCGGGGCCGCAGAGGATGGCACGATTGCCGGCAGCGGCGTCTGCGGCAGCGATTAATTTGCAGGCCGAGCCTTCGCTGGGGTCGCCGTAGGTTTCGATGACCTCGCCGTTGTGGCGGGCGACGATCGGGCTGTCCAGCTCATATTGGACCGTGGCATCCTCGAACTCGTAGTGGAAGACCGGTCCGAGATTTTCTTCGCCGTCGGCAGCGTGGGAGGTGTAGAACAGAATTTCGACGCCTTCTGTCGTCGCGATCCGCGCCGCCACGGTGTCAAAGCTGGTGATCTCATTGGCTCGATAAAGTTCAGCGCTGACCGTCGCCGGTGTGGCGCTGCGGTCGACCGCCGGGCCGATGACGTAAAGGCTGTTGTGCAGGTAGTGTGCCGTGGCATTGTTGGCCGGGCTGTCCAGCACCCAGTCGCCGCCTGGCCGGCGCAGTTGACCGCCCCAGCTGGCACGTTCGTAGTAGCCGTTGAAACGGCGCCACAGAGCAATTGTCTTCAGGCGTTTTGGCGCCCCGAAACGCCCGGACATTATATCAGCCTTGAGTTGCTGCACCGGCGTCGAGAACGATGCCTGGAAGCCGATGGCGACGAAACGGTTGGCGGCGTCGCGGGCGTCGATCATCTGCCGCACCTCCTGCCAGGTGGCGCCCAGTGGTTTTTCGCAGAGCACATGACTGCCGTTCTGCAGGGCGACGATGGTCTGCGGCATGTGAAAATGGATTGGCGACGCGATCACCGCCAGCTCGGCGCTGTGCCCGGCGTAAAAGGCCTCCAGGTCGTCGAAAATCGGTATGCCTTGCGCCAGCAGGGTGTCATGGGTGCTGCAGCGGTCGATGAACGGATCGACGACGCCGGCGAGCGTTATGTTCTCGTGCGCCCCGGACAGGTATTGCTCCATGTAAAATTCACCGTAACCGCCGGCACCGATCTGGACGAGTCGTGTTTTTTTCATTTTTCTACTGCAGTTCCTCTGCTGTTTGTTTTAGAATTTGACCCCGACCTCGGCGGCGACCTTCGCCAGGTCCTTGTGTTTGCCGTGAATCTGCAGGCCTTCGAGACAGATTTCTTTCGCCAGCTCCCTTTCGCCGCTGAGCAACATGATCCGGGTGAATTTAGCGTAGAAAAGCGAACTGGCGTTGGGATCAACGACTTTGTAATTGAAGAAAACAGCCTGCAGTCCGATGCGCGCCCGGGAAACCTCGGCTTTCGAGCCGTACTCGTACTGTTCATTGGCGATTTTGTCGATCTCGGACCAGAATCGTTTGGCGGCGCCCGGGCCTTCTGCGACTGCTGCCGGCATGCCGGCCGCGAGCACCTCCATCGCGTCAGTCATTTCGCCGTCCAGCATCAGCTCGTGCACCAGGTCCACATAATTGTAAAGCGGCTTGGGATTTTCGGCAATACGCTGGCGGTACATGGCAATCGCCGGGTTCGGCAGCTTGACGTGCAACTTTTCCGACGCCTGCAGGTCGATATCGCGCCTGACGCTTTGGCGCCCCGGCAACTGCAGCATCAGCTGGTAAGAGCCGGGCTCGAGCTCGTCGAACGTAAGGGGTGTGCGGCCGCGCTGTTCACTGTCGACAAAAACGATGGCGCCGGTCGGCTGCGAAGTGATCGACAGCTCCAGGGCCGGTCGTTTCTGCAGCACGATCTGCACGGGCTCGTCCGGCCAGGTCGCCCGGTCGTAGCTCGCTTCCCAGTCGACGTAACCGGACAGCACGGCACGGACATGAACCGTCTGGCCGGAGGCCGGAGGCGGCAGTTCCACGGGAGCCTGGCCGTGCAGCTCGTCATCGACCCAGATACCGGCTTGTGGGGGCTGCGACTCGAATTCGAGGATGCCGGGCCGGCTACATCCTGTCACCAGTCCTAGAACCAGCATCAGCGCTGGTATAGATCGTATCATATGGTGTCTTTGGTATGGGCGGCTGGTTGATCGCCGGGGCTGTTTCCAGGTCGACATTGGTCGAGATACGGAACTGGGCGATCATCATGCCGTTGTCCCAGGTCCACAGCCCGAAGCGCCGTCCCTGCAGCGGGTTGTCGTCGGTTACGTCGCCGGCCAGCTTGTTGTCGACCCAGAAGCGCAGCCGATTGCCGTGCTTGCGGATCTTGACGTGGAACCAGCGGCGGTGTGTAGCGCTGACTCTCGGCAGCTTGACCGCTCCGTTGAAGTTGAGTTCGTCGTCGCCGCGCAGGACAATCGATCCGGTGTTGTCACAGCCGCCGAGCATGAAGCTGTAGCCGCTGTTGACGTTCTGGCCGTCAGCTGCCAGGACCGCGTTGAAGTCGGCAATGTATTCGTAGTTGCTGCCGCGTTCCTTCTGCATCTTCGGGCCAACGAAAAAATCGAGCGTCACATTATCGCCGTGGTTGCTTTTGTGCCAGTTACAGGCGACGCCGTTGCGTTTATAGCCCGAATAGAACGACCACCGCGGATCGCATTGCCAGCGGTTGGTCACCAGCCAGTCGCCGGCGACGGCGGACCAGTCAACCGGTGCGGCACGAAACGAGTAACTGCCTACGCCGGCGGCGCCGATGACGATCGTGTCGGCCCAGGAATCGTCCCCGAAACGGGCCCGGGAGCCGACCCGGCACAGCTCCCGGAGCGATTCCGGTGTGTCCAGGTACTGCCACAGGTTGCCATCGATCCATGCGAGAATCTTGCCGCCGCGCCGCGCCAGGCGCAGAAGCTTCGGCGGTGTGTCTCCCTCGTACCGTGTCGATCGGGTGTCACCGTCGGCACGAAGCGTGATGAGGTATCCGTCCGCCGCCTTGGCCGGGGCGATTTTCAGCTCGATCACGTCGGCTTCCTCGCTGGTGGTTTCACCGGCGAGGAGCACCGCGATGGATTGCGTCTCCAGCAACGACGTCCACGGTCGCAAGTCCTGTTCGATACTGGCGTCGCTCCAGAAATCGGAGCGATGCCAGTAGATCTTGCCGCCATCGGCCGGGCTTTGGAACCAGTCCGTTGTCGGCCCGCTCCAGCTGTGCATCGTCTTTTCGTGCTCGAAGGCCCGGACGCGATTCTCGATCGCCGGCAGCGGCGTCGCTGCCGCCACGGAATACCGGATGACTTCACCGTCGACACCCGCGGTGCCGGGAGCCGTGGCCCGGCCGCACTTGCCGAACGCTACGATCCGCTCGTTGATGCTGCACCAGGCGTCGTGGTCGAGGACGTGCAAGGCCAGATCGAAGGGGCCGCTCGGCGGTGCCTCGACAGTTGCGGACTCTGCAGCGGCGCCGCCGACGGCGACCTGCAGATTGCCCGCGGCGTCCGCTTTCAAGGTCGCCGTGACCCCGTCGCCGAGGCCGTTGCGGCGGGCGTACAGGGTGACGCCGTCGCCAATCGACTCGACCCGGGCCGCCACCGTGACATTGGCCAGTACCAGGGCGTGCAGCGCCGGATCGCCACGCCCGGCATCCATATCCAGGCGCGTCACCGGCCGCACCGACGCATCGTCGAACCTGACAGAATCAGCGTGCTTGGTCGAAACTCCGACGGCACCGCCGAGCAACGGCGCCGGGTCGACGACTGACATGAGCGGAATGTCATCGTGCCAGACCTTGAGATATCCGTGGAACTGCGAGATTCGCAATACGGTCCACTGATTGGCGATGCCGGTGACTTCGACCTGCCCGAGCTCGGTGACCTGTTCGCCATTCCGCCGTGTGAGGATCAGCTTGTCGATACCTGTACCCGGTTCAAACACCAGCCGGTATTCGGCCGCCCCGGTATAGCACAGCAGCAGCCCGAACCGCACGACACCCTCTGTGTATACGGCACAAGAAAACTCGTAGTTGCGCCAGAACGGGTAACCCGCGGTGATGACGCCTTGTGGTGCTTTGCTGGTGAGCGAGAATGGATTGGCGCTGCGCGTCGGATTGTTCAGCGCAACCACGCTCCAGCGGCCCTCGCGGACAGTCCACTCACCGAGGTCGTTCTCGGTGTGCATGAAGTCTTCGTCGAAAAACACGGGACCGGTTTTCTGAAAAGTCGTCTCGCCGACCAGGGCCGGTGAATCCCGCTGCTGCGGGCGCCATGACCAGCTGCCCGAACGCCATTTCTGCAACGGCAACGTTGCGACGGTGAGCCGTTGGCCGTCAACGAAAATCGACAGCAGCCCGGCTTCCACACAGGCCGAGATTGTGGTGCCAGCGGTCAGGGAGATTGCGGACTCGACAAGTTTTTCGCGCTGATCCTTGCCGGCAATCAGCCAGACATTGCAGCGGCCGGCTTCGATCGCTGTATCAACCATCGCGGTGGTGCCGGCGAGGCGGAGCCTGAGCGCCTCGCCGGCGTCGGCATCGCGCCCGATGTCCGTGGACCAGATGAAACTGTTCGGCAGCTTCGGGCGCGCGTCGAGCGATTGCCAGGGCGTCGCGGCACTGCTTTGGGGGTCGCGGCCGCAGCCCGCAGCGAGCAGGATCAGCACAAGAGCGGCGAGTGTCGACTCAATAGCGAGGCGATACCGGTACGGCGTCGACCACGATGCCGCTGGTTTTGTGAACGATGGTGACATGAACCTGCTGGGCTTGGACGGGTTTCTCGAGAGTGACCGTGTGCGAGTCGTTGGCCGGAATCTTGACGTACATCCCGTGCTCGATGCGTTCGCCGCCGCGCGTGACGATATCGACCGAGCGCAGGCGGATGTACCTGCTGTAGCCACCCTTGTTGGTGACTCGTATCTGAGCGATCTGCCATGGCACATCGACAATGAATCGGGCGGTCTCCGATTCCATGAAATCGGATTCGCCGATGCGAATGCGTTCCGGCGCCTCAATCAGAACCGGCTTGACTTGCTCCACCACCGCTTCGCGGCGCCGCGGTCGCTGAATCAACCCGGCACGCCGCAGCGTCCCGCGCATCTGCCGCAGAGAGTCCGACAAGTCGCCCAGGTCCGCTTCGACATCATCGGCAATGCCCCAGTTGCATTGGTTCTGCGCCGCTGTGGCGAGACGCTCGTCGACGGCCTTGAAGTTGCCGGCGACTTCGCCAAAAGCAGCCGGTACAGCGTCGCGTGCCGTGTCGATCGCGCCGCTGGCGATAGTTGCCAGCGTGGCGGCAGAGGCGGCCAGGCGCTGGATTTCGAACAGCGTACCGATTTCGTCCTCGAGGTCCGGCCGGTCGTCCCAGTACCCGGCAGGCGCGCGATAGATGCAGCGGTCTACCGCATCGGAGAGATTGGCACCGTACTGCTCGAGCAGGCGTGCCTGGCGGCGGATCTCCTGGTCGTGATCAGCCCGTGCAGTCACCGTCAGAGAGACCATGGCAATAGCCAGCCCCAGCGTGCAGCGCTTCATAATTATTACTTCCACGTAAGCTTGGATCGTTGCCCGGGTCACCCTCCAGGCGGCAGAATCTGATACTCTTTTACAACTTCTTCGCAGCGTCGCGTCAGCGCCTCGGCCTTACCGACAAAGAAATGGTGGCTGAGCAGCAGCGGGATCGCCACAATCAGGCCGAAACAGGTGGTCAGCAGC
>PVBE010058768.1_pt1 | contig 11286 bp, 10 predicted proteins | sample 1631181 | NCBI WGS metagenome assembly PVBE01 (sample SAMN08397723, study PRJNA350692) | Marine metagenome, whole genome shotgun sequencing project. | isolation source: water | place: Pacific Ocean | collected 2012-04 | reverse complement strand
GGTCAACTCGGCATCGTAGAGGCCATGATAAACGTGGACATGATCGGCGACTGCTATCTCGGTGTGTTCCGGGATCCTGGCGCGCCCGATTGGCTGCAAGAAGGGGTGCTAAATACGGCGAGGCTTCTCGGCTATTCGCAACATTTCATCGAGAATCGGCCCGCCATCAAAGATGACCATATTCCCTTTCGCAAAGCAGGCGTACCGGCGTTGAACCTGATTGATTTTCGCTATGGCGGATCCGTACTGAACCACAACCGAAACTGGCATACCGCCAACGACAAGATTGACCGGGTCTGCATGGAAAGTCTACAGTTGGTGGGAGACGTTCTGTACCGCGCGTTGCCGGAGATTGACTCAAGAATTCGCACGAGGGCAAACTAGACCATGGCAACTCACCTTGAGGGCGGAAGCAGCGCCTGGCTTGGCGTAGCCACACCGGACGAAACGCGCCGCATCGTCGACGCGCTCTCGCGGGTCTATGAACTGATCACGGAGGTTACCGATCTCGATACGCTGCTCGAATCCATCATGGAGGAGAGCAAGGAAGTCGCTTCAGCCGAAGCCTGTTCGCTGCTGCTCTACGACGAGTCGAGAGGCGATCTCTATTTTCAGGTGGCCCTCGGCGAGTCCGGCGACCAAGGCAAGTTGAAGAACTTCATTCGGCTCAGTTTGGGAGAAGGGATCGCCGGTTCCGCCGCGCAGAATCGCGAGTCGATCAACGTGGCCGAAGTTTCCGGGGATCCGCGCTTCTACGAGACGGCCGATAAGGTTAGCCACTTCGAAAGCCGCAGCATCCTGGCCGTCCCCCTACTCGACAAGGACAACCTGGTTGGCGTTCTCGAAGTCCTCAACAAGCGCGGGGGCGGATCGTTTTCCGATTTCGATCAACAGATCCTCGAAATGTTCTCCTCGATCGTCGCCACGGTGTTAACCACGGCACACTTGATCGAACAGAACCTGCGATCCGAGCGCCTTGCGGCTATTGGCACGGCGGTCGCGGGCATGTCGCATTTCACGAAGAATATCATCACTGGGATGCAGGGCAGTGCAGAGCTTATCGATCAGGCTCTGGCCCAAGGCAACATTCATTTTATCGAAACCGGTTGGCCCATTCTCAAGCGCAGCGTCGAACGAATCGGCAACGTAGTGGAAGACATGCTGGCCTACTCGAAACCGCGGAAGCCCGCGTATGTTCCTTGCCTCATCGGCGACATTCTCGGGGACGTGCGCGACACGTTCAAGGGACGCCTCGATCAAGGGGACGTGCAGTGCTCTATCGACGCCAGCGACGCCTCTGGTACCGTCGATCTCGACCCGCAGGGCATGTACCGCTGCCTCCTGAACCTGGTCTCGAACGCGGTCGACGCCGCTCCCCAAACCGAGGGCGAAGTCCGCGCGGTCGCGCACATCGACAACGGCAAATTGGTGGTGGAGGTTTCCGACAACGGACCAGGGGTCCCCGAGGAGTCTGTTGATAGCGTTTTCGAGCCCTTTTTCTCGACGAAGGGCTCGAAAGGGACAGGATTGGGCCTCGCCGTAACCCATAAGATCATCACCGAACACCGTGGGACCATCACCGTTCACAAGTCGGACTTGGGCGGTGCTTGTTTCCGGGTCGTCGTCCCAAAAAACCGCGAACAGGGATAAAGCGACGTGGACGACCTGACGAATAGCCGATATCCCATCTACAGAAAGATGGGCCTATGGCTCGCCGGGCTGGCGCTACTTGGCCTCCCAGCCACGCTTCTCTTCTGGCGCATCTCGCAGGGCGAAACGATCGAGGCCAATGACCCCGCCTTACTCGCGGGATACGCTCTCGCCGCCATTGCTCCACCGACGTTCCTGGCCGGGGTGCGCGCGATCAAAAAAGAACTGCTGGAGGCTGGTTGGGAATTCTGGATTGTTTGCTTCGTGGCCGCACTCGGGCCCTGCCTGTTCCTGGGGTTTCGCATGGCGCGCGAATCGTCGCCGAGGCTCGCCCCCATTAGTTTCGGGTTCATCGCGGCGGCGTTTGGCGCGGGATTCGTCACCTGGGCGGCCAATAGCGTTATCCAACGCCGCGCGGAGCAAGAACGCAAGCGGGAAAAGAAGCGGAAGCGAAAACAGAAATAGGATGTCTCGATGACCGATACGTGGGACGTTGCCCAATACGTGGAAAGCCACCCCGAGGATTTCGAGGAACGGTGGCGACTTGCCAAGATCTATTACCAAGAATGGGAATACCGGCTCGCCCTTGAGCATCTGCTCCTCCTCAAGAACGAATGGCCGGACAACGCTCATGTCCATCGATACGTCGCGGCGACTTACTATCGCCTTGAGCGCTACGACAACGCAGTAACCGAACTCAAGGGCTCCATCGAACGATGGCCCCACGATGTGGCGCTCCACGAACAGCTTGCCAAGGCGTATAAAGGTTGGGGAAAGCCCCGCGAAGCCGCCGAGGCGTTGGAGAAGGTTGCCGAAATCAACCCGTCGCACCACTTCGCGGCTCGCATCTCGAATCGGCTGCTCGACAAGGCAAAACGCGAGGACAGCCTGTCCCACGGCAGGCCTTTGGCATCGGCGGCTCCGCAAGAAGCGACTCCCGCGGCTCCATACTCGCCCATGCGCGCTTGTCCCCAATGTGGCGCGAAGAACGGCCCGGAGTTCGAGCGCTGCTGGCAGTGTCACGCGTCCCTTTCCGATGCTGCGGCGCTTGACCGACAATCCGACCCGATCCTTCGTGCGCAAGGCGGTTCGGACTATCTTCCTGCCGCCGGTGGGGCCGCAGTCGTGGCCCTTCTTACGATGGGCCTATACCTGACGCTTCGCTATTTTCTCGATTCCCCTGCGCCGACCTCCCTCACCCTCGACGCGTTCGCGCTGAATTCGGCCCTCGCCGAACGCCTGCGCCCCACTCAGGCAGTTGCCGGACTTGTCCTCCTTCTCGCTTGGCCCATTGCCGTGCGAATCGGAGTCGCGCTCATCCCCGAAGAGAACGAAGTCCCCACAGCCCACATCGTTGTAGCAGGCCTGTTGCCCGCCTCCCTGACCTATGCGCTCACATGGCTCCCGACTCCCTTTCTCTGGGCAGCGCCGCTGGGGGGGCTCGTCACGGCTTTCGTCCTGTCTCTATGGGGCCTCGGGATTAGGGCTAGAACGGGCGTCGTTGTATGGGCCTCCCAATTTCTCTTTATCGCCATCGCCATGGCAACCGTGGCCGCGACCATGCAAGGCTCTTCTTTTCTCGCCCAGTGGCCAACCGTCTACGAGGCGAGCGTCGAGGCGCAGGTGCGCGATTACGCAACTATTTCAGGCCAGACCCCGGCTACGATGACTGTCGAGTGGCCCAGTAGCGGATCGGCATGGCTCGATGAAGCAGGCCCATTTGGAATCCGGATTGAATCGGGAGGGCTATCCAGCTGGATTCATGTCATCCTGACAAATGCGTGGGGCGAGAGTCTCTTGTTCCTGGATTTGCCCCCCGGCACGTCCATCGACGCGTTGCCGCGGATCCTTGTCGGAGAGCGCTACACCCTCCAGATTGCCGGCGATTCTGACGTCGCCTTTACGGTTGGGTTTGAAGGCCCCCTTGAGGCCAATACCTCGTTAGTCGAGCCGGACCCGCTCCAGTAGGGTGATTTCCTCGGTCGAAAGCCATCGGCGAGCCCCCTCGATCCGCTCTTCCCATCGCTCATCAGGAGTCGCTTTCATCAATCCTATCCACGCGTCCACGTTGCGCGGCCAGCGCCATACGGCTGCTTGATAAGCGGCCTCGGCTTCGCGAGTATCGCCTTCCAATTTGGCCAAGTATCCAAGCAGGTAATGGAGCCTTCCCGTGTCCAAACGCTTTTTCGCGCGTATCAGGAAAGGGCGCGCTTCCTCCGCCTTCCCTTCGGCAAGCAACGACATGGACCACTGGACATCGGCGATAGGCGATGGCCAAGGCCTAGCCAAGGCGCGCTCGTACTTCTCGCTAGAACTCTCGGACGAGACGTCGACGGTCGATGGCAGTGCTGCCAAATCAAGGCTTGGCCACGCAACAGCAAGCGTATTGAAAACAATCGCCCCGGTGGCGGCGATGGGAACGAACCAAGGGAGCAAGGGGAAATCAGATTCTATTCTTCGACCCGCGTTGGAAGGCTCTCTCGAACCAGCGAGAAGATTGCCCGCGAGGAGGATTCCGGCAAGGGCGTGCGGCGGCGAATGGTACACGCCATTGAACAACGAGAAGACGAGAAGAGCGCCAATCCCCCCCCACTCTGGGCCTCGCAGGCGCAGTAAGCGGGCCAGCATCCAAATGCCGAGGAGGATTCCCAGCGCGCCCATTTCTGCAAGTAACTCCAAGGGGTCGGAGTGGGCGTGCAGGATTGGGATTTCGTTCGAGTAACGCGCTTCGCCCCCCGGCGCGTTCAGAGATGTGCCAGCGCAATGGGGACTCCAGTATGGGTAATTTCCGAGTCCAACGCCCGCGATGGGATGTTCTACGGCCATACGCGCCGTCGCGTCCCAAATCCACAGCCTTGTCTGCGCCCCCACATCACCGTCGCGAAAGGTTCCCTCGATCCGACCCACGGTGGCATCGGGGGCGGCAGCACACACGACGATGGCAACGGCGCCCAACCCCGCTACGAGCAGGACGCACTTTCGCGGCGAAACCCTAGAACCGTATCCGAAGACCGCGTACACGGCAGCGGCCACGGTAGCCGCTAGCCACGCGCTCCGTGAACCTGATAGCAGCAAGACCACCAACAGGACGATGGCCACGAGCAGAGCCAGGCCGACCCGGACGCGGCTCCGGCTAGCAACGAAGAAGTGGATGGCCAGCGGCAACCCCATCGCCATGTAGCCACCCAAGAGATCCTGGTTTCCAAATGTTGAGTAAATCCTCTGATCATAGCCGGGAAATCGCGGAAACATGCGTGGGAGGAGGTCAACATACTGGCACAGCGCCATCACGGCGACCACGAGGGCGGAACCGAGTATCGACAGAAGGATTCCCTGGCGTCCGCGCGCGGAACGCTGCGCCTCGAACGCGAGCGCGCCGAAAAGGAGCAACGTCGAGAGTTTGACGAGGCCCGCCACGGTTTCGATGGGAACGGCTGCTGCGCCTAACGCCCCATGAACGACCGCGGACCAAAGAAGAAGTAGCCACAGCGGCGCATAGGGCCAGACGCCATCCCGCAGCCGCCCTCGGTGTGTGGCGAACACGGCGCCTGCCACAAGCAGGCCTATGCCGACGATCAACTCTTTCGGGTGGGTAAAGGAAGCGAATCGAAATGAATACACGGCGGTGCACAGGATTACCGTCGCGCCAATAATGGGAACCAGACAGCGTTCAGCATCCACCGAATGGCTGCCGTCCCCCGGCCTGCCAAGTCCGCTCATGGAGGAAGCTTAGGCCGCGCGCGAAGGCGAAATCAACACGGCGCATGCCGGCTGGCTCGGCCTTCCACGGGTCCTGGGAGAGCCTAGGACTGGGACAGGGGAAATCGAATCGGGAATACCGTCGACTAATATGTCGCTTCTCTGGTAACATCCTTACTGGCCGTGATCGCAGCCGGGGAGAAGTATGGATCGACATGCCCCCGGACCGCCCGTTGAGGACAACACTGTGGAATCTGCTGACGAATTAACCGCACTGCGTACGCGCATTCTCGCGGTGCCTTTCCTGAGGGCGCTGCCACCGGCGCTCAGGGACCGGTTCGCCATGATTATCCTCTGGATTTCCATCGTCCGCTCGATCAAGGAAGGCGACGAACTGTACGCGGAAGGCGGGCACGACGACACCGGCGGTTGCATGCTGCTCGATGGCAGAGCTGAGGTCATTCGGACGGGACTCGAAACCGAAATCGTTCCCGCCCCCAGCCTGTTCGGCGAAATCCAGCAATTCACGGAAGACCGGCGCCGCACCGCCACCGTCCGGCTACTCGAATCCGGCAGGGCGCTGACGTTCTCCTGGGAAGACCTCGCCGAAATAGCGCGCGACGTCTTTACGAAAGAAGAGCATAACGTTGTCTCTATTCTCCTCAAGCAGATGGCCTGGGGACGGTGCGCCGAGCTCTTCGATCAAGCTGCGGGGAGCACTCGGGGTACAAGGAACGGCTGACCAAGGGAGCTAGACAACGAGAATCGTGGAGTTCCGTTGAGAACTAGGTATGCATTGATAACGTTCGCGCTACTCTGCGTACTTCACGAAGTTGGGTTTGCCCAATCGTCACTGCCGCTTTCGCCTATCCAGGACTTTGTCGAAGCGCGCTCCCTCACGGCAAACTATGCCGCCATCGTCGACGATGGTTTCGACGCCTTCGTGCTTCGTATCAATTTGATCCGGTCCGCGCGGCGGACAATCGACATCCAGACTTTCATCTGGGCCGATGACGCCTGCGCGCGCTTCCTCGCGGAGTAACTCAGCAAGGCTGCGGCACGGGGAGTCAAAGTGCGGCTACTCGTCGATCACATGTGGTCTACAAAGAATCCCGAGGCGCTGGCGTGGACCCTCGCCGATAGCGGCAACATCGAATTGAGCATCTACCGCCCCGCGGGCGAGCGCCTCAATCCCTCCCCGCAACGCAAGATCGTTCACTTCTTGACTCCGAACAACTCGCACCAGCGCATGCACAATAAGTTGTTTCTTGTCGATGGAATCATCGGCATCACCGGTGGTCGCAACATTGGGGACAATTACTTCAATTATTCGCTCGGCTACAATTTCAAGGATCGCGATGTCCTGCTTATGGGGCCCGAGGTGGCCGCCATGTCGGATTCCTTCGCGCGCTATTGGGGCTTCAAGCATACCCATGCCCAAAGCGAGTTAAAGGATTCCTCACGGCGCACGAGTGAAGAGGATATCGGCGATGGGGCGCTTGCGTCAGGCATGGACACAGCGTTCTTCGGCAGGGCCCATCGGTTTGCGAACGACCCCGCGCATATTCGTGAGCGTTTTCTCGACCCAGCCATGGCGGTCAGCGATTTGGAGTTCGTCGCGGACAAGCCCGGACGCAAGACTTTTTCCTACTTCTTCAGTCGGCGCGGTGGCGGAAACATGGCGACAGCGATCCGAAAGGAGACGGCCCTTTCGACGGACTCCATCCTCATTCAAAGCCCCTATGTCATCCTGAACCGGAGGGCCCGCCGCTTTTTGCGCAAGGTCAAGAAGAAAGCTCCTGGCCTCCGTGTGCAGATCTCGACGAACAGTTTCGGCGCCGCCGACCACCTGGAGACCTATTCGGCCAATTTCAGGCTGCGCACCAAAGTCATTCGCGGGCTGGACTTCGATCTCTTCGAATACAAGCCCCATCCCGAAGACCTCGCCCTCTATCTGGCCAACTTTCGGGACTTGAAAGGCCGAGCGAAGGATGAAGGGAAAAGTCGCGACCCCTTCTTGAGCATCCATTCCAAATCCTATGTATTCGACAACCGCGCCGCGTTCATCGGTACGCACAACTTGGACCCACGCTCGTTCTACATCAACAGCGAGTGCGGGCTCTTCGTCCGCGACGAGCCTTTCGTCCAGGAGTTGGGCAGGCGCGTTCGCCGCGACATGGCCCCGGCCAATAGCTGGATCATCGCCCCGAAGCGACAGCCACTCGGCGAAATAAACGTGACCCTTGAGGGCTTTTCGAGCCTCTTGCCCATCGACCTCTGGCCCCTCCGTTCCACCAGCAGCTTCGAACTCATCGAAGGCAAAGAGGCCGTGCCCCGGCGCCACCCCGAATTCTACGGCAACTACCGGGAGCTCGGAAACTTCCCCGGCTCGGAAGGAATGGATCTCGACAAGACCATGACACGCATGTACAAACGGATCGGGAAATGGGCTACGCCGCTACTGTGACGTTCATGAGCGAGGCGCATTGCCCCGTGTGAGGCGCGTCCTTCAAGCGCAACGGCGAATCACTGGCAAGATCCTGACTTGACCTCCGCTCCAATTCGCGCTACCGTAAGGGCATGATACGGCTACCTCAATTGCTCCTGGTTGCGGTCGCGGTGTTGGGCATAAAGTTTCTGCCCTTCTTCCTGTTGCCCGTTGCTGTCGCCGTACTCTACGCGTGGATCAACTGGGGCCGCGCCGTTGCGGCGATCAATCGAAACCCGGCCTCCTCGCGCGTCTACGCAGCTCTTCGCGAGCCCGCGGAAAAAGCGGCGAACGCCATGGGCGAGAAGGCGCTTGACCTCATGGCCGTCAAGAAGGTCGGCGATAAGGAAGATTCGCCGCGAATCGAGAAGCCCCTTTACATTCCGCGCGATCCCAAAGAATAGAAACGCGGACGCCGGGATGGCGCGCCGGCTTCTACTTCACCACCAAGTTCACCATCTTGCCAGGGATCACTATTTCCTTTACGACCGTTTTCCCCGCCATGTGCTGCTGAACTTTCGCGGCCGCCATGGCCGCCTCGAGTAGCGCGGCTTTGTCCGCGTCCGCCGCGACGGCGATTCGCGCGCGTAACTTTCCGTTCACTTGCACGGGAATCTCGATAGTATTCTCGAGCAACAGCGACTCGTCGTAGTCGGGCCACGACTCGTAGGCGAGCGTAGCGCCGTGCCCCATTCGCCCCCACAACTCCTCCGCCATGTGCGGCGCGAAGGGGGAAAGAATCAGAACATAGGTTTCGAGAATAGAGCGGTCAACCGCCTTCGCTTTCATAGCCGCATTCACAAATTCCATCATGCGCGCAATGGCCGTATTGAACAGCAGGCCTTCAAGATCGTGCGTCACGGCATGGATAGTCTTGTGCAAAACCTTGAGCATCCCTTCATCGCCACCGGCCTCCACGATTCGCCCCGAAAGCGCCCCCTCCCTGTCAACAAAGAGGTTCCACGTGCGCTTCAAGAAACGGTTGACACCCTGAAGACCCTCATCCGTCCAAGGCTTATCCCGATCCAGCGGTCCCATGAACATTTCATAGAGCCGCACCGAGTCCGCGCCATACTTATCGACGACTTCGTCCGGATTTACAACGTTGTACCGAGATTTGCTCATCTTCTCGATTTGCGTCTTTAGTCCACGCCCGTCCTCTTTCGCGACCGGCACCTCGCCCGAGCGGTCCACCTGTTCGGGATAGTAGTACTTCCCCTGCTCGTCTTTGTACGAATGCGCCAGGATCATTCCCTGATTGAACAACTTCTGGAACGGCTCCGGCGTATTGACATGCCCCGCGTCGTACAGAACCTTGTGCCAGAAGCGCGCGTACAACAGATGCAACACCGCGTGCTCCGCCCCGCCGACATACAGATCAACCGGCATCCAATACTTCTCTGCCTCCTCCGAGAACGCGGCCTCGTCGTTATTCGGATCGACGAAACGCAAGAAGTACCAACACGATCCCGCCCACGTGGGCATGGTATTCGTTTCCCGCTTCGCCGGCGCGCCCGTCTCCGGGTCGGTCGTGTTAACCCAATCCACCGCGCGCGCCAGAGGCGGCGCCCCGTCATTCGCGGGCCTGTACTCATCCAACTTTGGCAACAGTACCGGCAAATCCTTTATCGGAACCGCCTTCGTCGTGCCATCCTCAAGCTGGATCAGAGGAAATGGCTCTCCCCAATAGCGCTGACGCGAGAACAGCCAATCCCGCAACCGATAATTCACCGTGCCCGTGCCCAGTTCCTTCGATTCCAACCACTCGATGATTTTCACTTTCGCTTCGTCGACGCCGAGCCCATCCAACAATCCCGAATTCACCAGAGTGCCATCGCCCGACTACGCCTCGTCGCGCACATCAACTCCTCCGCTCACCACTTCCGTGATCGGCAAGTCGAACTTTCGGGCAAACGCGTGATCCCGCGCGTCATGGGCGGGCACGGCCATGATCGCGCCGTACCCGTACTCCGCCAGCACATAATCCGCTATCCAGATGGGCACTTTTCTTTCGTTCACGGGATTGACTGCATACGCGCCCGTGAAGACACCTGTCTTCTCGCGATCTTCCTTCAAACGGTCTTGCGCGCTACGCTTCGACGAGGCTTCCACATACGCTTCGACCGCCGCGCGCTGCTCGTCCGAAGCAATCTTCTTAACGAGCGCGTGCTCTGGAGCAAACACGCAGTAGGTTGCGCCAAAGAGCGTATCGGGCCGCGTCGTGTAGACCAAAAACTCCTTTTGCGCATCCGCCACGGTAAATCGGACATCCGCGCCCTCGCTACGGCCGATCCATTCGCGTTGCATGGCCTTGATTCCCTCGGGCCAATCGAGCCCCTCCAGGCCATCAAGCAGCTTCTCGGCGTACTCCGTGATCTTGAGCATCCACTGGCTCATCATCCGCTTCTCGACCGGATCGCCCGTTTCGACAAACTTGCCGTCCTTGACCTCCTCGTTCGCCAAGACCGTCCCGATGGCCGGACACCAGTTCACCGCCACTTCCGATTGATACGCCAGGCCGCGCTCGTACAGCACCTGGAAGATCCATTGCGTCCACTTGTAATACTTGGGGTCCGTCGTGTTGATTTCTCGGTCCCAGTCGTACGACATGCCGAGGGTCTGAATCTGCTTCTTGAAGATCTCGCAATTCTTGTTCGTGATGACCGCCGGATGCTCGCCCGTCCGCACGGCATGACGTTCCGCCGGTAGCCCGAACGCGTCCCATCCCATCGGATGCAGCACGTTGAAGCCCTGCATCCGTTTATAGCGCGACGCCGCATCCGTTGCGGCCTGCTGCACAACATGTCCAACATGCAGCCCATCCCCACTCGGATAGGGGTACATATCGAGGACATAGTACTTCGGCTTAGCATGATCGACCTCCGCCTTGAAAGTCTTATTCGACAACCAGAAGTCTTGCCATTTCTTCTCAATGGCGCGATGGTCGTAACCGCCTTCGGACATGAAACTCTCCTGCTTCGTCAACCTTCGGAATAACTACCAAACCCCAGCTCAATGCACACCACACCATGAAAGGCACACCCGCGCAAACGGGGGAAACGGCTCGAGAAACGCAGAATATACCACAGCCAGCAGCCCTCCGTCAGGCCACGGAATTGGCGCCACCCGCGGAAAAGGCGTGTGGGAGGAGAGTCTGGCATGGGCTTCTTGCCCATGAATCACGGGCAGGATGCCCGTGCCACCAGGTTGAGCTGAATTCCTGTAGAGCATTCAGGAGCAAGACCCTATGGCGAGCCAAACCCACTCGTAGAGCTCTGACCATAGGGAGATTTCATCAGAATCCACCCTATATTTCCAGGGCTGACTCTTAGTTTCCTTCTGCGGCAAGCAGCTAGATGCATGCCAATTCTATCTGGAATACATCTGAGCTAGCCCGGATATCCGCTCTAAAGCGAGCGGCTGATCGCTGACACCAACACCTCGGCATT
>PVBE011857802.1_pt1 | contig 11287 bp, 9 predicted proteins | sample 1631181 | NCBI WGS metagenome assembly PVBE01 (sample SAMN08397723, study PRJNA350692) | Marine metagenome, whole genome shotgun sequencing project. | isolation source: water | place: Pacific Ocean | collected 2012-04 | reverse complement strand
GGTTCGGACGGCCTGACCGTGGTCACATATGGCGCCGCGGCGCCGAACGCGTTGGGTACGCTCGCTCCGACCTACGCCCCGGACGTGCTTGGTAACACCACGGTCGCCGTACGGGTGGAAGCGCAGGACGCCGATGGCACGGTTGTGAACGTGCTCCCGGCAGCCGCCGCCCCCACGATCGCGGACACCAATCTTACGGTAGGTGCAGGCTTCGTGGCTGGTGGTACGGCGATGGCCGACTTCGGTGTGGCAGGTGCGAACGGTGTCGCGGCCCAGGTCATTCCTGGGCGAGCCTGGGGTTTGCTCGTTGGTGGCGGAACTGCGGTGCAAGGTGACCACACCATCCGCGCGTCGTTCCTGCCTACCGGCACCCTCACGCCCCTCACCGCCGACAACGTGATACGTCAGGGTGCCATTCCCGCGGCTATCAACTTCGCCCTGGCATCGGCCCAAACGTCTCTGTCTCTCGGTGCTGACCAAATCGGCACCATCACCTCCACGGTGACCTCGTCTGACGGTGGCATTGTTGGTGACCGCACTCCCGTCACCGCCACTGCTCCCGCCGCTGCCGGCGTCACCTTCGTTGGTGGCAACAGCCCGTTTACTGCCAACACGCTCAACGGCGTGGCAACCATGACGATGCTCCCGACTGGTGCGGACGCGATTGTCACGTTCACACTGGTTTCAGGTCTCATCACTGAGACCTTCCAGATCAACTTCGGATCGGCGGCGGTGACAACAGCGTCTCCTAGCGCCGTCGTTGTGACCGCGACCGCTACGGAACTCCTCTTGGGCTCCGCGACCACGGTCTCTGCGGCCGTCACGCTCACCGACGGATCCGCCGGTGGCGGCGTCAATGGTATTTGGAGCGAGGGCACGGCAGTGGCCGCCGTCCCGTCCAACGTGACGGCGACGTCCCCGGCTGGCATCTCCGAGATTACCTTCACCGGTGACGAGGTTGGTGTGCGCGCCGTGACCTTCACGGTCGTCAACCTCCAGGGTGGCGTGGTCATTGAGACCGCCGTCAAGGGCACGGTCAACATCACCGTTTCTGCCCCAGAGGTGGTAGAAGAGGTGGTAGAAGTGGTCTCTGGAGTCGCCGGTCTCACCTCTGAGACTGGTTTCTCGGCCTACATCGTTAGCACGGGCACGACGGCTACTGAGCTGTCTGCCGGACTTTCCGCCGCCAGCATCATCTGGTTGTGGGATGGCTCGGCGTGGATCTTCTTCGCTGCGCCGAATGGCGTGGAGCTGCCCGGTAGCCAGAACTTCGATGTGGTTCTCGGGTCCATTCTGTTCATCGGCTAGCGTTTGATAATCGTGATGGGCGGCGTCTCCGTGACGCCGCCCATCAGCAGGAATGAAAGGATTCGCCATAGCTATGAAACGAGCGAATAAATTCAGACGCTACTTGGCTGTGCTCGGTGCCGCGGTTGCGGCCCTGGCCCTCGCCACGGCAGCGTTTGCACAGGCTCCTCCTTCCCCCCCGCACCAATTCTTTGGTGACGCGGGCTCGGGCTCGGGTGTGACGGTCGATGGTGAAGCTGCCGCCGATGGCGTAACGATCACCGCATTGAACGAATCTGGCGCCTCGGTGGGCGATCCTGTCCACGTCGAGGGCGGCCTCTGGCTGATCCAGATCGACTCCGCTGAGGCCAGCACGGTCTCCTTCCAGGTCGATGGTGTCGCGGACAGCGGCTCCTACGCCGTCGAGAGTGGCGCCCTCACCGCCGTGACCCTCGCGGTCACCTCCCCTGAAGAGGTGGTAGAAGAGGTGGTAGAAGAGGTGGTAGAAGAGGTGGTAGAAGAGGTGGTAGAAGAGGTGATAGAAGAGGTCGTGGTGCCGGACGCCCTGCCGAACACCGGCAGTGGTGGCCTCGCGGGTTCGGGTAGCAGCGTTCCAGTGCTGCCGCTCGCTCTCGTCGTCGTAGTGGTGATGGCTCTCGGTGGCGTCGCGGTCACGCGTCGTTCACTAAGCTAGTCATTCCCCCCCTGCCGTCTCCGGCTTGCTGGAGATGAAACGGGACACAAAGGGCGGAGCCTCATGGCTCCGCCCTTTCTTGTGTAGCAGTTTGTTTCCGGTGTTAACTTCGCCAGGGGGGACCGATTCCGTCCCCAGGGGCGTCGAGATCGAACACCATCCGCCGTACGATGGACGCAACGATGCATGACGTGCGCAGCCGCCCATCGCCCCGCCGAGTCGCGCTCCCCGCGAGTGTCCTCATACTGCTGCTGCTTAGCCTCCTGGTTGTTCTGGTTCCCACATCTTTGCGAGCCGTCAGCACCGGGGATAGCTTGGTCGTCCGCTCCGTCCGGGTCTCGGACAGCAAGATCCGGGCCGAGGGTGGCCAAACCACCGTCACCGTCACCGTCAGCGGCGCCTCCAGCGACGACAGCGACGTGACGCTCGTCGCCACCTTGGGTAGCTTTGGCGCCCCCAGCGGACCCAGTCGCATCGTGCTCACCCTGCGCGGCAGCCTGAACGGCGGCAACCGCACCGCCTCCACTGAGCTCTACGGTGACGGCAGATCGGGCACCGCCGTCGTCACCGCCAGGGTGAGCGAGAGCACACGCTCGGTCGCCATCATCTTGGCCGGGGATCCGGCGACCATCGAGTTCGAGACGCCGGATCTGAACGACATCTTGCCCGCTGATGTTCCGGCTCTGATTACCATTCAAGTCCGCGACGCCGGTGGCGTCACCGTTCCCCGCGCTGAGGTTAAGATCACAGCCAGCAGGGGCGTCGTCTCCAGCGGGAACAATATTGACGCGATCTTGATGACCGATCGCAACGGCCGCGTCAGTGCCGCATTGAACGCCACACCTGGCATCGTCCGCCTCACCGCCACCACCGGCTCCGCGACAGAGGAGCTCTCCCTCACCTTGCATGGCCCCCCCGTCTCGCTCCAAGCCATCGCCATCCGCGACGTCCTGCTCGCGGGAGAGGCGCCGTCTGGCACCTTCGTCGCCATCCTCCTTGACGATGGAGGCCGCCCCGTCCCCCGCATCCCTATTACCTTCGCTTCGGACCGCGAGGAGGTGCGCGTCGTCCATAGCGCGGAGGGCGAGTCCAACGTCACCGATGCCAGCGGACGCGCCACGGGCCATCTCACCATACCGGAAGACGCAGCACCGGGCCCGGTGATCATTTCCATCGCCACAGACGCACTGGGCGCAGCGGACCCCCTACGGGATGAGGAGTCGGTGCAAATTCTGGGCCCCCCGGCTCTCATCACCCTGAGCTTGGAACCCCTCAGCCAGGGGGCGTATCGAATCACCGCGAACGTCCAAGATCTTGCGGGGTTCGACATCCCTGAGGGATTTACCGTGCACTGGTCGGCGGCGGGCACGGAAGCAGATCTCGCATCGGTCGTCTTCGACCCCGACGCTACGCCCCTCAGTGATGGCTTCGCCACCACGATCGTGAGTCTGGACCAGCCCACCACCGAGGCCGTGCGCATCATCGGCCAGATCGCCCCGGTGGGCGTCGTTGACGAAGAGCTTGTTGACGCGCTGGCCGATGCCCCGGCCAATGGCGTGGCGCTACCCGTGGAGCCGACCTTTCGTGGCATCCCTTTGCCGGCCGGATTCAACGTCGTGCGCTGGTTGGGGGATCCCACCGCCGTCAGTGACGTCGTCGCGCCGATCGCTACGTGGGTGTCCGCCGTCTGGCAGTTCAGAGAACTCGATGGCTGGCTCGGCTATTTTCCGGCGATCGGGATTGGGCAGAACTTCATCCTCGACCCAGCGGCGCCCATCTTCCTCTACCTCAGCGTGAATGCCGCCCTGCCGGGGATTGAGGCGATCCTCCCCAGCTCACCCTAGCTGCCGGGGGCGGCGGGGCCCAGTCCCGGCTGTGGCCACGCGACCGGACCATCCGTCGCCAGGAAGACCCAGAGGCCGTCCAGCGCCCCAATCTCCAGCAGGGTATTGAAGAAGGCCGGTCCACCCGCGTTAAACACCTCGTAAAGTTCATCCGTGGCGTTCCAGCGGAAGACGGCGGGGGCGAGCCCGAACAGAGGGATCGCAGCGGTCGTGAAGTTCGTCGTGGCACCCACCCAACTCACCAGGTTCCAACCGGGTTCTAGCGGTCGCGGCAGCCCGGGAAGCGCCCCGCCAAAGATCGCCCAATCCACGGATGCCTCGCCGCGCACGTGGACCCAGAGCGCGTCGCGCGGCTGCACGGTCGATAGGGTGGAGAACGATGGCGCGAGTGGGAACGCGGAGTCGAAGCGGCCCGCAGCCGAGTTCCAGCGGTGCACGGCATCCACCGTGACGTCGACGCCCCCGAACAGAATCGACACAGGGGTAGCGGGCGCGCCCGTGAAGGTCACTAAATTCCAGCCCGGCGTCAGGGTCGTCACACGAGGCGTGACTGCGGCGATCGCGACGACGCGATTTCCTGGCACCAACACGTGCAGCTCCCCAAGCTCTCGATCGACCCAGGACGGTAGTAAGATCCATCCCGACTCCCCGAGTTCGTACGCCAGCAAGCCGCTGAGCGGGGTGGCTCCCAGCTCCGCGCCGGGCGCTTCCACGATCAACTCGAGGCTGGAGGGGAGTTGAAGGGGGGTGACCCCTGTCGCGGCGAAGGTCACCGCCAGGACGAACGGGGATTTTGCGATTGGGGTCCCGGCGGGGAGCGGCGCTGACGCGGGAAATGAGTCCGGCGCCGAGCAGAGAGAGCACGACGGCGAAGCTGAGGACGGCGATGGTCGCGATCGTCCCCCCGGACCTTCGGCGGGCCTCCTTTCCAGCCCATCGATCGTTACTTGCGGGGTGGGTTTCAACGGTCGGGAATACCCTGAGATCGCGTTCCGAATCCCCTGACTCCTTGCGCAAAGAGTGGTGGGGGCGTTTGGGGCCGCAAGGTCTGAGGCAGTCCTGGTCTCAGCGCTCAAAGGCCCCGTACAATCGACGATGTTCGGCGGGGCAGCGGAGCCGTTGCGTGCGACCCTCCCTCATACGTGTTTTCCTGGCGATCGTGGCGATCTTCGCCGCGCTCCTGACGCCCGTCCCCCTGGCCTCACAAGAGGATTCCGAGGAGATCGCCATCTTGGTGGTGAACTCCACGGCCGATGTCGCCATCGGTGAGTGCGGTGCGACCTGCACGCTTCGTGATGCCCTGCTCCACACGAACGCGGAGGCGCTTCCGCATCGCGTCACGTTCGATCTGCCCCCGGGGGCAGGAGGACTCGCGATTATCGCGGTCAGCTCGCCGCTTCCCCTCTTGGAAGTGCCGGGCACGATCCTTGATGGCACCACGCAGCCGGGGTACGCCGGACGACCGCTCGTCTACTTGGACGGCACGACCGCGTCCAAGGCCAGTGGGATCGTCGCCACGGCACCGGACATCGAGGTGCGTGGTCTGGCGGTAGGGAACTTCGATCGCTACGGCATCGCCGCCATTGGGGAGGAGGCCGATCGGGCGCGTTTCATCGGCAACTGGTCGGGGCTGGCGCCGGACGGGTGGAGCGCGGCTCCGAATCGTCTCAGCGGGATCGCCGTCTTGGCCGGCGCGGGCGATGCCCGGATTGGGGATGCCTGTGAGGGTTGTGGCAACCGGGTGGCGGGCAACAGCAACCCCCAACGCACAGGACACGGCGTCTTGATCGGAGGAGTAGGCGCTGTAGGAACGCGGGTCAGCAACAATTGGATTGGGATCGATATTGGCGGCAACGCGTTGCCCAACGACGATGGTGTTCTGATTGTGGATGGGGCGCATGCGACGGTTGGCGGTCGGAGCGTCGCGCTGGGAAACGTGATCAGCGGAAATCGCGTTGCGGGGATCGAGGTGCGTGATTCCAACTTCCTGACGATGCGGATCGAGAGCAACCGCATCGGTCTCGACCCGACAGGCACGCGGGCTGTTCCCAACGATGTGGGCCTGTTCATCAATGCCGCGTCCGGAAATATCACCGTGGGCGCCGCGGTGGCGTCGGCGGCGAACGTGATCTCCGGCAATCGAGTGGGGGTGGCGATCGAGACGCTGGCTCACGACATCGTCGTGCAAGGCAACGTGATTGGGTTGGATGCCGCGGGGCGGAGAGCGATCCCCAACACCGAAGATGGGATCTCGATCGTCGCGGGCGCCCGCGACATCACGATCGGCGGGACGGCTCCCGGCGAAGGCAACCACATTGTGGGGAGCATGACCGGCATCGTCATTGCGGATCAGGGGACCGCGAACGTGGTGGTGGCGGGAAACACCTTGGGATTGGCGCTGGATGGCCGAACGGCGGTCCCCAACGCGATCGGCATCTCAGTTCTGGAGGCGACCGCCGTCGAGATCGGCGGTCGCGATGATGGAGCGGGGAACTGGATCGTGGCGACGACGGGCGCCGCTGTGGTGCTGGATGGGGTGAGCCGGGCGGATGTCCGCGGCAATCGCATTGGTCTCGCGCCGGACGACATGCCGCTGGGGAACGGGATCGGCGTCGTGTTGCGGGGCGCTTCGGTGGACAACCAAGTGCAGCAGAACGTCTTCGCCGGCAACGTGGAGGCGGGGATCCAGGTGGTGGGAGCGGCCGCCGCGCGCAACCGCCTCACCCGCAACGTCTTTCTCACCGCGCCCGGCATTCCAATCGATTTGGGCGGCGAGGGTCTCACGCCCAACGATCCAGAGGATCTGGATGCGGGGCCCAACGCGTTGCTGAATACGCCGGTGATCACGGAGTTGATCCGAGACGGCCGGGCGGCGACGGTCCATGGCACCGGCCCAGTTGGACAACGCGTGGAGGTCTATCGCATTCGCTCATTGCAGTACCCGGATGTGGAAGCGCACAGTAGTGGCTCGGGAGGCGGGGTCGAGCTGCTGGGGACGGGGTGGGTGAATCAGGATGGATTTTGGGAGGCGCGATTCGTCATTCCGGTTGGGGAGCCGATCACGGCGATCAGCGTCAGCGGATCCGGCAATACCTCGGAGTTTGCTCAGAATTTCGTGCCCCTGCCGCCTGAGTTCCTGAGCGCCGGGTTCACGGCGACGGCGTGGTTCGGTCCGGAGACCCCCGTGGCTGAGGCCTTAGCGGTCGTCGGCGATCGGCTCCAAGTCGTCTTCCGCTTCGAGGCGGAGTCGCAGACGTGGTCCGCGTTCCGTCCCGGGCTGCCGTTCCTTTCGACGTTCGACACGCTCCGCGCAGGCGATGCGATCTGGGTGCTGCTCAATGCGGGATCAGGCCTGTTCTGGCCACAGGCAGGGCTCGCGGCTGGGATCGACGCCCGAGTGATCGAACTGGCCGTACCGCTGAACTTCAGCACCTGGACGGGCCCGGCGACCCCGATCGCTGACGCATTGGCGACCGCGCTGGACGAGGTGGAGACGGTCTTTCGCTGGGACCGTGGGGAGCGCCGGTTCGAACTTATCTTTCCGGTGCTCTCGATCGTCTCCACGCCCCCGCTGTTGCAACCCCACGATATTCTTTGGCTGCGGTTGACTCGCCCCGCGAGTTGGCCCCAACCCCCGAACTAGGCAGCGATCTCGTCCGTCGGGCAGGCATCGCCGTCGATTGTCTCGTACGCCTGGCTTGGGTAGCCTGATCGGGTGCCGATGCGGTCTCGTGCCGGCGGCTCGTGGTGGGCGTCGCCTAGAGGCCTAAGGCGCCAGGTTGTGGCCCTGGTATTCGTGGGTTCGAATCCCACCGTCCACCCCATCTCTGGCTCACCCCGGCCGTGAGCCCAGGATCGATGTGCGGAGCGAGAGGTGACTATGCGGTGGAGTCGATTCCTGAGCATCGGTGTGCTCGCGATCGTGGCGCTGAGCGTGGCGGCGGCTTGCGACAACTCGGACGACTCCGAACGCCTGGCCGCCCAGCGCCTCTTCCGCAACGTCCTCCTCCAAGCCGACGCGACGGCCGTGGCCGATGTCCGGGTGGAAGGGCTGGTCGATGAGCTTCCTCCAGACTTCCCCCTGCCCGATGGTCTGACACTTCTGGGATCCGCGTTCACCGATACCGATAGCCAACGCCGGCTGATCGTGGGTTGGGAAAGCGCGACACACGCCGACGACCTGTTCGAGTTCTACAGCCAGGCCCTCAACGACGAGCCTTGGCTCAGCGATGGCGATCCACCGCGATTCGCGGGGGTCGACTTCATCGGCTTCACGGACATCGACAACCCCGGGTTCGTCGGGGAGTTGCGCATCGCCCAAGAAGGCAATCAGGCGGTGGTCGTGCTGATTGCGGTGGAGACGATGGGTGTGGATGCGCTGTCAAGCTCCTGAGGCATCGTGCCACGGAGACCTGGCGGCACGGCGATTTAGGCGATCCGTTCAATCAGCAGCGCGGCGATTCCCAGGTAGAAGAAGAATCCCATGATGTCCGTCACGGAGGTGACGAGGATGCTGCTGGCGAGGGCGGGATCGAGGCGGACGACACGCAACGCCGTGGGGACCAATACACCGACGCCCGCCGCCACCATGAGATTCGCCGCCATCGCCAGGCCGATCGCCAGCCCGATGTAGGGGCTGCCCTTCCAGGCCCAGGCGACCAGTCCCACAAGCAGTCCCAGGGCGACGCCGTGGATCAATCCGATCGTAACCTCCCGCGTCACCGCCGGTCGCCAGTCGCGCTCCACGTATTCGCCCAGGGCCATGGCGCGCACGACAAGGGTCAGGGTTTGCCCTCCCGCGTTGGCGGAGATCGCGACGACGACCGGGAGAAAGATGGCCAACGCCGCGACCCGATCGAGGGTGTCTTCGAAGACGGCGACGACGCCCGCTGCCGCGAAGACCGTGCTGAGATTCACCAATAGCCAGGGGAACCGTCGCCGCACCGATCCGGCGACGGAACCTCGTAGCGACTCCGTCTCCTCCATCCCCACGAGGCGGAACATGTCCTCCGTCGCCTCCTGCTCGGCCACGTCCAAGAGGTCGTCAGCGGTCGTGACACCGACCAGCCGCCCGTCTCCGTCGACGACTGGCAGCGCGCGCAGGTTGTAGTGCTGCAGCGTGCGCAGCACTTCTTCCTGGTCGGTGGAGGTGGTGGTGGTCTGGAGATCGACGCTCATGAGGTCGCGCATCAAAGTCTCGGGCCGGGCGATGACGAGATCGCGCAGACCCACGACTCCGACGAGGTGCTGGTCATCGTCGACGACGTAGAGGTAGTAGGGGTCCGCGGTGCGGGGTTGCACCGCGCGGAGGTAGTCCAGGACGTTGTCCGTGGTCATCTCCGGCCGCAGCGTGACCAGATAGGGCGACATGATGCCACCAGCGGACTCGTCCTCATGCTGGAGCAGCGGCTCCACGACATCGGTCGCTTCCATGGCATCAAGGACCGCCGCCGCGTCTCCGGCGGGCAAGCTGTGCAGCACGTCCACCGCGGTGTCGGCGTCGGCGATATCCAGGGCGTCGGCGAGGTCTTCAACGGCGAGATGCGGGCGCACCTCTTCCAGCTCGGCTGGCTCGAGGTGTTCGAGCATCGCCGCGACCAACTCGGGTGGCAGCGCGGAGAGGAGGAGGCGGCGCTCGTCGGCGTCGACCTCGGCCAGGACGTCGGCCTGGTCAGCGGGGTGCAGCGTGCGGACGTACTCGGCGGCCGTCGCCGCGTCGCCGGCGTCGAGCCGGGTCACGACCTCCCAGAAGGTGCTGCGGATGGCGTCACGCATGGGGGCACTCTACTGCGGCAAGCGCGGCCGCCGCGTCCGGCGAGAATCGCCTTCGATCTTCGGGCAGGTGGCGCGTCGCTGGTAGACTGGAAGCGCGCGCCCGTAGCTCAGCGGATTAGAGCATCAGACTTCGAATCTGAACTGAGCCATCCACGCGCATCCGCTGCCGTCTGCTACCAGATAGAGAATCGGACCGACTGTCCCCTGGCGTCTACCGGCGGTTGTCCAAATCTACCGGTGTGGCTGTCACCGTTGCTGTCAAATTCTGCCGGTCCGATGTTCCTAAAATCCTCGGGTACTCACCTCGACCTCCATCCCCTCGATGCTCTCAGCCACATCCGCCTCGATCAGGCTGACGCCGTCGAACTCCCGCTGTGTCCCCGCTGGCACGGTGAGACCGAACTCGAAGGCCGAGTCGACGATGAATCTGTCCGCATCGAGCCACTCGATGTCGGCGCTCAGGACCACGGCGAGGTCCCCGTCGTTCCGTGCGGTGAACCGCCAGGCGAAGCGCCAGAAGATATCATTCCGCTCAGTGACCCGGTAGGCGACAGCCTCGAGCGAAATCTCGGGGGGCGACTGCTCGGCTGAATCCTCGAGCGAAATCTCGGGGGCGACTGCTCGGCTGAATCCTCGGTGCCGAACTCAAAGAAGTCTTCACCGTCCTCGTCCGCAGTTCCGTAGAACGCACAATCGTCCGCAGAGCGCCAGCGCCCATCCTGGTAGACCCAGAGAACCGGCTCCTCGTCCTCCGTGGCTTCGCCAAAGAGGTCCGTAACCTCCCCGTCGAGCGTGAGTTGCGTGCTGACTAGGGCCCGATCGTCGCTGAGGAACTCGACCTCGGTGACCTCAAGTCGAGCCTTCGCGTCCCCAATGAGTACCTCCAGAAAGCCTCTCCCGAGGATCAGCGTGGCGAGATCGTCATCACTTCGACACTCACGTGCGATGTACTGCTCGTACTCAATGAGCCCTGGCTGGCTCCCCAAGCCGCCGGAGTCCCCGAAGCCTCCAGTGCTCCCGAAAACGATGTCCCCTGCGCGCTCCACATCACGGCGAACAGCCGTCTCACTTCCCCGTCCACCGCTCCCACCGCAGGCCGCAACTAGCACAGCTAGGGTGAGAAGCCCGAGTCCCAAGACTTTCAGGATCATATGCACCTGCGTTCCTTGTGCGCGCCGCATCAAATAGATCAGCAGACTCCCAGCACCGAGCCAGCCTGCGGTGACTACGCCGACAAGCCCCCAGCCTGGCTGGATCTCGATGCGTGTGCTTCCCGAGCTAGCTGATCCAGGGAAGGCCGCGCAGGCGCCCGCTGTAGACAGAGCCGCTGCGGGATTTCGCGGACTTCGCGTAGCCCTGGAACTATGAAACAGGGCGTGCCGGCAGCCTCTTCGCGCGGGGCGTCGTCGAATAGTCGTCAAATCCGCCCGCGGGGCCGGGGGTCGGCCCCCGACGTTCTTCTGAAAGACCGCGGGGCGACGGGTCCGACGTGTCGCGGTCGGAGATCAGGAGCCGGCCCCTTGTCGCCTCTGCCTTAGGGCCACCGGGGCCAGGGAATCTTCCAGGGACCCAAGCTGATGAGTGTGCCCGTGATGGTGACCTGCGAATCCGTAGCGGTGCAGTTGTTCGTTGTGGTGATCTCTCCAACCGCGCTCAGATCATCGGCGCAGGCGATCAGGTAGTACGC
>PVBE011429837.1_pt1 | contig 11288 bp, 10 predicted proteins | sample 1631181 | NCBI WGS metagenome assembly PVBE01 (sample SAMN08397723, study PRJNA350692) | Marine metagenome, whole genome shotgun sequencing project. | isolation source: water | place: Pacific Ocean | collected 2012-04 | reverse complement strand
GGATCGCCGGTGCCGATGCAGCCGTTCTGCGTGCCCTTGTCGCGCAGGAGTCTCGTGAGCCGGCGCGTGTCGATGCCGGCGATTCCCACGATGCAGTTGTCGACGAGGTAGTCGTCGAGGGTGCTTTCGGCGCGCCAGTTGGATTCGCGGGGGCTAGGCGCCCGAACGATGAAGCCCGCGACCTGGGGCTTGCCGCTGCGGCTCTCGGGATCTTCCGGGTTTACGCCAGTGTTGCCGATATGCGGCGAGGTCATGGTGACCATCTGCCCGGAGTAGGAAGGGTCGGTGAGGGCCTCTTGGTAGCCCGTCATGCCGGTGGTGAAGACGACCTCGCCGGTGGCTACGCCGGGCGCGCCCCAGGCTTCTCCTTCGAAGATTGTTCCGTCAGCGAGGGCGAGGTGGGCTTTTTGGCGCTGCTTGGATGATGAGCCGGTCGTCTTCTCAGTCACGTTGAGGCCCCTCTTACCTCATCGAAGACCACTTCGCCGCGGGCAAGTGTCATTAGTACGCGGCCGCGGATTTCTTGGGTGAGGAAGGGGGTGTTCTTGCTCTTGGATTGCAGGCCGCGTTCGGCGGGCGTCCAGACGCTTTCCGGGTCAACCAGGGTCAGTTCGGCGACGACGCCGGGCTGTAGAGCTGGGGGCTCGATGCCCATGATCTTTGCCGGGTTTGTGGAGAGGGCGCTGATGAGGCGCTCGAGGGGGACCTCGCCACTTCTGACGAGGTCCAGCAGGAGGCCTAGGCAGAGCTCGAGGCCGATGAGGCCGGGGGAGGCCGCGTCGAATTCGCAGTCTTTTTCTAGGGAAGAGTGAGGGGCGTGGTCGGTGGCGACGGCGTCGATGGTGCCGTCGGCGAGGGCCTTTCGGAGGGCCTCGATGTCGCCTTGTTCGCGGAGGGGCGGGTTGACCTTGCAGCCGGTGTCGTAGCCGATGACGCTGGCGTCTGTGAGCAGCAGATGGTGCGGGGTGACCTCGCAAGTGACCTTCAGGTCACGGCTTTTGGCTTCTCGGATGAGCCGGACGGCGCCCTCTGTCGAGATATGGGCCGCGTGGTAGCGGGCGCGGGTGTACTCGGCGAGGAGGATGTCGCGGGCGATGATGACGTCTTCTGCGACGCGGGGCCAGCCGCGCAGGCCCAGTGACGTGGAGATTTGGCCTTCGTTCATGACGGCGCCGGCGGTGAGGTCGTGGTCCTCGGCGTGCTGGATGACGGGCATGCCGAAGTTGTTGGCGTACTCGAGGGCCCGCCGCATGACCTGGGCGGACATGACGCAGACGCCGTCGTCGCTGACCGCCACGGCTCCTGCATCCCGCAAATCGGCCATCTCGGTGAGCTCTTTGCCCTTTTGGCCGCGGGTGATGGCGCCGATGGGATGCAGGGTAGGGCCGCCGGCTTCGAGGGCTTTGCGGAGCATGAGCTCGGTGACGGCGCGGGTGTCGTTCACCGGTCTGGTGTTGGGCATCACGCAGACGTGGGCGAAGCCGCCGGCCGCTCCGGCGCGTAGTCCCGAGGCCACGTCCTCTTTGTATTCGTAGCCGGGCTCGCGGAGGTGGGCATGCATGTCCACGAATGCGGGCAGTACCCATTTGCCGGTGGCGTCGATGGTGCGGGCCCATTCGGCGCCGGCCGCGGCGTCGCCGGCTCCCTTGCCGATGGCTTCGATGCGGCCGTTCTCGATCACAACATCCGCGACTTCGTCTCGTCCGCGGGCGGGATCGAGGACTCGGGCGTTCTGGAGGATGACGAGTGCAGCGGGTTCGCTCACGGAGCGCCAATTAGCACGGGTGGGGCGGCGTTGCAGCGCCCGCGCGCCCACGACGGATGGGCGCTGCCTTTCGGCCGCTGCGCTGCGCCCCTTTTGAGGCCGCGGCTCCCGCTTTGCTAGGTCGCCGCTGCGTCTTGGGCGCTCTTGGTGGGCACCGGACGTATTGTTGAGCTGTTGACTTGGGCTTGCTTGGGCCTAGGCGCGCCCACTCCGCCGCAGGCGCTGCAACGCCTATCGGCGGCTAGTTGGGCGAACCGCTCGCTTTTGCCCTTGGGGACGGTGGCTGGCGGAGGTGTACCGATGCGGGCGGGCACTTTCGGTTCGGTGGCTTGGGGTGGCGTAGCGAGGCGTAGCGTGGCGCGCGTGTTCGCTGCGGGTGCTTTGTCCCGGAATCGGGACATTTGGGGGGGGACAGAGGCGTCGTTGGGGGTGAAATGTCCCCGATTCCGGACATTGAAGGCGCGTCGGAATCGGCGGTCGCTTCGAGGGCGTGCTGTCCGATGTTCAGTCGGAGAGAGGCAGGAGTGCACGGTCGCGTCCGTCGAGGGGCGATAGGGAGCCGTTCTGAGCTTAGATAAAATGGCTGCTCGCAGAGACCGTGGCGCTCGACATGATTCTCTGCCGGAACGTCTGCATCTACTTGGAGAAGCCGGCGATTGACCGAATCCTCGAGCGCTTCGTGAGGTGCCTGCTCCCGGATGGCTTCCTTCTGGTCGGCACGTCGGACCTGACGGCGCCACAGATCTCCGGATTGGAGCAGAGGCGACACCTCGACACCTTCTACAATCAGCGGCCTACTTTTTGTAGTTGTCGCCTGGGCCTGCCTAGCGTTTGGCCGCCACCGCTGAGAGCCCCTGGCTAGCGACCGTCAGGACCGCTCGGCGAATCGCCGCCCAGTCGCGCGAAGATATCTTCTGGGCTCTCGTGGCCGAGGGGTAGGTCCGCTGATTTGAGGCCCCTCGAGAGGGCCTGGCAGACCGTGTCGGCGCCGGCGATGCCGCGGGAGGCGAGCAGTCTCGGCAAGACGCGGGCGAGGGTGAACTGCATGGGGCCTCGGGCGACGCCCGTGACCGTCAATCCGAGCTCCTGCAGGGCGAGACGCACCGTGCCTCGCGCCTCGAGCCTGGACAAAGCCGTGGCCGTCTCCAGTTCGCGGGCGACCCACTCAAAGACCGGAGAATTGGGCATCAGCCCTCCTCCGCGAACTCTGAGTACCGCTCGATCCAGCGGCGGTACGCCTGTGGCGGGAAGAACGTCAACCAGAAGAGAAGAGCTGCGGGCAGCCCGATGAAGGAGCCGACGGTGAGCCACATGGCCGCGCTCGCTGTGCCGTAGCCCATGGCGCCGCCCACCTGAAACGCGGTGAGCATCAGGGCGCCGAGGCCGGAAGCGACGCCCCAGAGCAAGAACCGGTTCGCGACGACAGGGTCAGAAATCCCGTGTCGAACGCGCTTCCTCATCAAGCGGTAGTACTGGAATGCTTCGACTGCTCCCCACAGATAAATGAAGTTGCGAAGCGCGAACTTGAGCCAATAGTGGCTCATATACGCTCTGCCGGGATCCATCATCACCCAGGTGAAGACCTGCGAGCCCAGCAGCACGGCAGTCAGGGTCCACACCAAGCCCTTGGCCCAGCCACTGCGGCGTCGGTACACCCGAGCCACGAACACGGCTGCCAGGATGAACCCCAGGTTCAGCAGGAAGGCGGCACCCTGAACCACGTGAGTTTGCACGGCGCCGCTTCCTACGTCCCTCCCGAGCACGAGGGTGACCACCGCGTTTCCGGTCAACATCAGCAGGAAACTCGAGCCCAGCAAGAGTTCTGGTGATTCACCGGTGCGCCCAGCGAGAATGAGCAGGTGCACAGCCACTGCCAGCGATGCTAGCGAGAAGAGACCTACGGAGAGCACTGCAAACGCATCCAGCATGGGCGCGCCGGGACTCTAACGTGAGCCGGCTCACAAAGGGCAATGGACCGGCGGGTGCCCCCTCCGTCCGCTGCGCGGCTCGCTGGCCCTCTTTGGCGCGTCTTTCCCAGATCTTAGCCCATTTGCCGGCCCGTATTGGTTCGGGCCCGGCGCCGGGGTATGTGCGGGGCACCATGGGTAGATGCAGGGTTCGGGCGCCGTGGGTCGTTGTCGCGTCGCTGGGCGCCACAGCCGTGGCCTGCGGCGGCGCCGACTCGGGCGGCCTTTTCGGCAGCGGCAGCGGTGATTCTGCCGGAGGGGGCAAGGGGCCCACCGGCGGTGCGGCTGGTGAGGGCGGTGCACCCAGCACAGGCGGCGTAGCCGGAAACGCGGGCGCAGGCGGCGATGACTGCGTCGGCGCGGACTGCCCCGAAGCGCCCTGCGGCGGCCACTCTGAGTGTCTGTCGGACGAGTACTGCGATGGCGAGACCTGCGTTCCCGATGTCTGCGTGCCCCGGGTAGCCGAGTGCGTGGGTAACGTGCTCGTGACGTGCAACGAGGTGGGTGACAGCCGGCTCGAAGAACCCTGCCTCGAAGAGCATACTTGCGAGCAGCGCGCGGACGGGGCCACCTGCGTGCCCTGGGTTTGCTTGCCTGGTGAGCGCCACTGTGAACAGAGCACGATCATCGAGTGTTCCCCGGACGGTCTCTTTTTCGTGTCAGACCAAGATTGCGCCGAGCAGGAAATGCTCTGCGAAGCGGGCCAATGCGAGCCGCTGCCGCCCGACGACGATTGTCCGCCCACGCAGCCGACGAATACTACGGGATGCCAGAGCTTTGGCCGTTCCTGCGCGTACGGCCCCGTCACCTGCACCTGCTGGGCGGTGTGGACCTGCGGTCAGTAGTGCTTTGGAGTGATCCACTCGAGGCGCGCGAGCCAGCTCCACTGAGCGGTCGTCGCCGGATTGCCATCGAGCGGGAAGTAGAACCACTGAGTTCTTAGCTTGAAGTGCTCACCGAAGATCTTCACGAAACGTCCAAAACCCCCGCCGACCGGCAGCTGCCAGATCTGCGAGGGGGGTGAGTCCCAGTTCGCTTCTATGGTGGGGTCAGTGACGACGAACCATCCGAGCCATTCGGACGTGAAGTTGTAGGCCGCCTTCGGCTCGAGCTTCATCTGGTTGACGGGCTTACGACTGGCGTCGCCGGCGTACGAGAAGAGGTTCGATATCGTTATCTCCAGAAGCCACTTGCCCGGTTTCAAGGTAGCGGTGACCTTGGGCCCTACCGCGTACTTGCCCTTGCCGAGCACGACGGAGTTTGTCGCGGTGGGGAAGAGGAACTCAACGCCCGCACCCCAGTCGAAGAAGGGCGTGTGCGTTGGCGAGAGTTGCGCCTTGAAGGTCAGATCGCCGAGTCCAAAGGCCGATGGATTGGCTTGCAGAGCGGGCATGGCGCTTATGGGGAGTTCCGGTTCGACGACGATCGACCAGTGGTGCGCAAAATTGATAGGAAGCTGGATATCGAGCACAAGGCTGTTTTGGACTTGGTTGTCCTTCCCCGTCGCCCAGCCGAGCGTGTTGTCTGCCTTGGCGCTCGTGATGTCCGAGATGGTGCTCTGCGCTGCTTTGTAGAAGCGCATCCGCTTCTCGAGGTTCTCTCGCCGCGTCGTCTCGCCGTCCGGCGCGGCGTTGCCGACGGTGCTCCACACGGACGTCGCCAGTCCGAGCATCGCTAGGCGCGCCCACCCCCGTTTCGACATCAGAACAAAGGCTAACGCTGCCGGCCCCCCTTGGAAAGGCTGGGGCTGCCGGCGTTGCCTAGGGACGCAAGATCAACAAATGACCGGTGAACGCTCCAGCGAGCCGCGTGAAATGCATGGCATCGGGGCCTACGTGGATGGCGCGGTCCAGACCGTTGAGCAGGCCGTTCCTGTCGGCGTCTTCCCAAAGCGCGCCGACGTGTTGGTACCTCTTGCCACCGCCGTAGCGGACCGCGACGAGATCTCCGGGTCGTACGTCTTTCCCCCAACGTATTTGCTTTGACGTGCTGCCGCCCTCGAGATCGAGTTCGGCCACGATCTTGAACTCGGTCGTCAGCATGTCCACATTGTAGTTGCGGTCCAGCACCAGGCCCTTCCAGCGCGCGCGCGCCGTCGCGAGGACGTCTGCGCAATCAACGCCTAGGTAGTACCGCGATTGGTGGATGACCGAGCCGAACACACCCGGCACGTTGAAGAATGACGTCAGGTGGCCGAGAAAATCGTCGCTACGGCGAATCGATACCCGAAACACTTTTGGGCTAAGGCCTCGGTGGTCGGCGTCTTCGATGCCCGCCGAACGTTTCACTTTGTCGTCCCGAGTCACCGCTGCCTGAAACCAAAATGTCCCAAGGCGCTCGTGATAGAAGCGCTTCGCAAAGTCCGGCATGTTGGTCGCGACCTGCTTCCAGAGTTTCTCCTTGAAGGGGGATAGGATTGCCTGATCGCGAGCGCCGGTGAGTTCCATGCGGCAATAGCGGATCTTCCCGAAACCGACCCATTTGTACGCGTCGCGCTCCCCGGGGCGGTTCGCGTTCTTATAGTTCTGCCCCAGATCCGCGAAGATCAGGTACCACTTTACTCGAGCGTCGGGCGCGGCCTTCACTTTCAGCGAGACGCGTTGGTCCGATCGGGGATAGGCCGCGCCGCCGGAGACCCATTTGCCATCGTCCAGTCGTGACGAGATCTTCAGAGTCGCCCGCGTCGCCTTGCTCGGCGTTACGGCGTCGCCGCATTGAACCTCGCCGGCCCACGCCGGCGCGGCGGCTGTCAGAAGATGAAGGACGAGTACTGCAGCCAACATTCGAAGCAAGAGCATCTACTGATTGTCCCCGGGACAGTCGCTGGGGACAAGGCATTCGTAGGGAGCGAGGTTGTGGCTTATGGAAGGCCGCCCCAGGTCCGAGCCAGGTCCGAGCTAGCGCTGAGGGGTAGCGGCGCCGCGCGCGGCTACTGCAGTGGGCGCCACTCACAACTGGCGCCCCGCTTGCACAGCGCTTCGCTGTATCGGTGGGCGCAGGCCACCGTGACGCCGTAGCAACCGCTAACGCCCTCGTCCCATGCGCACCCGGCCCGGCCGGCACATTGCGATAGGGTCGCCGTGACGCAGGCCTCGGCTGATCCGGTGCAGCCCTTGCTCGGTGTGTTGTCGAAATGCGCGGCGACTTCGATCCACGCGCAACCTGCTTGGTCAGCACACGACGTCTCCTTGCGGAAATATCCGCAGGGCCCCGCGAGGCCGTCGCAGCTATCGGTCGAGTTATTCCAATAGCAGCCCGCCTGAGCCTTGCAGTTTGAGCGGTCCGTGCCGTCAGAACCGTCGCAGGCGGTCGGAGCACCCGTGCACGCGTAGCGACGCTCGACGTCCGTCGTCGTTGTCGTCGGGTCAGACGCGTCCGGCATATCCGCTGGCAGCGGCGCGGAACAACCCGCAAACCACGTTCCCAGGGCAGCCGCCACCGGCACTCGGACCCTCCACCAAGCCAAGCCGATAAGTTTCACGTCGTCATTGTTACCACGAAACCGCAGCGTTGATGAAGCGCCTTGCTCTGGACTTGCCTTGGTGCCGATGTGTCCGCTCTGGTGCTGCCTTCGTCGGGACGTTGCCGCACCAAAACTGCCTCGTTTCGGGACAGAACGCGTCGCGATTTGAGCCCTTCTGTCCCGTCTAGAGAATCGTCATGGCACCCGCTTTGAACAGCTTTGGGGTTGGCTCGACGCGTCGTTCTTCTAGCGTAGGGGGCGTGTAGACTTCGATGAAAACCGATTCGTTTAGTTTCTCGAGACTGACTTCTCTGACAGCGGTGGGGATGCTGGTTGGAGTTGTCGCGGCGTGTGGATTCTTTCCCACCGAGCGCGGTCATCGACGCGGACCCGGGTTTGACGACGTGCCCGAGCCCGTTCCCGTCGGCGATGCGCCGGACACAGCGAGCGAAGGTGAGCCGCCATCCTCAGGCGAGGAGGGCTCCGTGGGCGAGGAAGAAGCGCAGCCACCGGTGCTTGGTCTCTTCGCCGGCCCTGTGCGGGAGCCGCTATTTGGCGCTCTCGTCGATCTCGCTGACGAAGCGGGACTTGACGGAGGACATCTTGCGCTGCTGCAGTCGCTGCGCGAACTCATTGGAGGTCACTCTACCGATGTCGCGGCGGCTCACCGAGAGCTCGAGCTCGTCATCGCAGACGCATTGCGTCGCGGAGTGCTCAACGAAGCGGCTGTCGAAGCAGCCCTGGGCGGCTTGGTCGACGCGTCGGTCAACGATATTGCGTCTCAGCTCGAGACATTGGAGGCTTTTCACAGTCTGCTTACGCGGCGCGAGCGGCGGCGAGTCGCCGAAGCGCTAGTCGCGTACCTGACGGAGCTGGGCGTGCTGGGGCGCGGGCACCACGACGGCCCGCCGCCCGCGGGCGGCGATCCACCTGAGCCCAACGAGGACGAGGGCGAGGACGACGGCGAGGACGACGACGGCGGCGATGACGTCGGCGACGCTGGCGAAGCGGACGACGGCGCCGACGGCGACAGCGGAGACGATCCATCGGGCGGCGCTACGGATGGCGACGAGGACCACGAAGTCAGTCCCGGCCCCGACGGAAAGACGCCGGACGAGCCCGAAGCGGACGAGCCCGAAGCGGACGACCCCGAAGCGGACGAGCCCGAAGCGGACGACCCCGAAGCGGACGAGCCTCCGCCCTGGATTGGCTTCCCGTTGCCGGACTTCCCCTGGCCTAGCTTCCCGCTGCCTGAGATCCCGGGGTTCGACGAATTCCCGTGGGGCGACGGAAGAATGGCGGGCGGAGACGACGACGTCTTCCTGATGGCCGACGGTCCCGACTCCGGAGACTCCGCGGGGGATCCGGAGCGGCATCGGCCACGAGTGCACAGCCCGATGGTCCTCCTGCGCCGGGCCGGCGTGCATCCGAGACACGACCAAGTGCTCGCACTGCGACGGCTTGCGAGAATCCTGCAACACCACGCCGAGGAGGACGCCCGGCAATTCCGCGCCGAGGAGCGGGAACATGTGGTGACTATGCTACGAGCCTTCGCGTCGGGCCGCTTCGATCCGCACGTCTCTGCGGTCAACGGCCACATCGAGGGCCGCATCAGGCGAGACGTGGGCCGGCATCTGCACTGGATCCGCATGCTGCTCGACGTACTGACGCTGCAGCAGCGCGCCGTGCTCGCCCGCTTCATCGAGGAGCACGCCGGCACACTCGCAGGCGACTCGCGACCGCAGCCGCATCCGCAAGGACCGGATCCCGTGGTCGGCGCCCCGATCCCAGCGCCGATCCCCATCCCCACTCCCGTGCCCGACGAGCCGCTGTCTCACCCGCGCGACCTCGACGACGGATCGTAAATCACGCGACCGCTTGACGTCGCTCGGCGATGCGCTCTGACGCGAGCCAGGCGATGGCGCAAATGGTGTGTTGCGGGTTAACGCCCATGTTGGTCGGGAATACGGACGAGTCCACGACGTAGAGCCCTTGGACATCGTGCGTCTCGAGGGTCGGAGCGACGACGCTTGAACGCGGGCCGAGCCCCATCACTGCGGTTCCGAAGAGATGCGCAACGATGGTGTGGAAGAGACGCGGGTCGTCTGGCAGGTCGTGGATGCGGGCCATCTCGTCCATATTCTTCACGGTCTCGGGGAGACCGTGAACGCCCGGGCTGACCTCTCGAGCGCCCGCCGCGAATTGCATCTCGACCAGTCGGTAGACGCCGCGCTTCAGAACCGCCACGTCCTCGCGCGTGTTGCAGAAGCGGATGTCCGCCGTGCCACCGAAACCGCGCCGGACAGAGCCGTGGGCGCGAGCGCGAATTTGCACGCCCCACATCGTCGCGTTGTTGAACGCGCCGAGACGTTCCATCAGGCGGTGCCCAAATCCGGGGAAGCGCGCGGCCGAGAGTTCCGGCGGCATCGACACCGTCTCGAGCTTCATGCGTTCGTCCCAGAACTGGGTCGTCTCGTAGCCTTGCGTCGCGCCGAAGCTCATATTGACGGGCTCGTCAAAGAAGGCGGGAACCGCCGTGCCGGGGTGGCCCTGCAGACGCTGGCCGACGAGACCGGAGGCGCGACCGACGCCGTTCTTTTGTAAGAAGAGTGGCGTTTGAATCGCGCTTCCCGCGACAAGGACGGCTCGCCTCGCTCGGACGGTGAGTTTCGCGCCACGTTCGCCGGTTAGGGGATGGCGGAACCTACCGCGTACGCCTGTGGCGCGGTCGCCTTTGGTGAGGAGCTTTTCCGCGCGACAACCCGCGTAGAGCCGCGCGCCGGCGTTCAGCGAGCGCGGGACGTAGGAGACGTTCATGCTCTGGCGGCTCTCCGTGGGGCAGCCCTGTGAGCAATGCGCCGAACCGTGACAATCTCGGACGTTGCGACGCACCCAATTGCCGCGGGCGCCCGTTGCCGCGCACCCCTTTTCCATGAGGAGATTGTTCTTTCCACGGATGGCCTCGGGTGGCTGGCCCACGTGAAGCTCGCTATCCAGTTGATCCCAGATACGAGTCAATTCGTTGTAGGGCAGCCAGGGACGTACGCCGTATTCTTCGCACCAAAGATCGTGGATCGACTCGGGCATACGGTGAATGATGGCGCCGTTGACCGCTGTCGTGCCGCCCACGCAGCACCCCTGGAGAATCGGCGAGAAGGCACGGCCGCGCGCGACCTGAAACCCCATGTCGCGCCAGACTTGTTTGAGCACCGAGTACATGTCGCTCCGCAGCTTCTCGGTGGGGATGTAGGGCCCTTCCTCGATGACGGTGACCTCGAGTCCCGCCTCCGTGAGCACTCGTGCAGCCGTCGCGCCCGCGGCGCCGGAGCCGATGATGACGACATCGACGAGGTCGTCAATGGCCTTGCTCTCTTTGACGTCGTCGTACTGGATGAGACGACCTCCGAACGTCGGATTCGCGGCCGCAGTCTTGTTCGCAGGCTCGTTCATGCCGCGACCCCCGCGTCGACGTCTTGCGGCTTGTCCGGGTTGTTCGGCTTGGGCCCGTCTGGCCCGTCTGGCCCGTCTGGCTCGTTCGGGGTCACCCGCATGGGCGCACCGTCGCCGACCCAGTCAGCAGGGGCGCTGTCTCGGGGCACGACCCGAAAGGCGTCTTGAGTCTCCGGCAACCCGCAGTATCCGAGACCGACGACCATCTTGAGCATCAGGGGCAGCTCGCGCACGACGTAGCTCTCGCTCTGGGAGAGGCGATCGAGCAGCGCGACCCGCTCCGCTTGGCTGAGTCCAACGACGGTCGTTGCCCGCCGCAGCACGAACCAAGGCGACAGCGCGATGAGCCAAATGGTTGCGCGCAGGCCAAGGCGGAATTGCTTGGGGGCGATTCGCGTCAGGTCGTCCACGAAGCGGTCGAGCGGCAGATCCTTTGCGCCCCACGGAAGCTGCCGCGACGCGTTGGCGGGCATGATGGCGTCAAACACACTGAGCAACCACCGGCGTTCGAAGGTGAGCAGTTTCACGGATCTGCCGGTTTGCCAGGGCAGGGGGCGGGGCGCAATGGCGGCATGCCCAGAGGACATGGCGGCATGCCCAGAGGACATGGCGGCATGCCCAGAGGACATGGCGGCATGCCCAG
>PVBE010364882.1_pt1 | contig 11288 bp, 10 predicted proteins | sample 1631181 | NCBI WGS metagenome assembly PVBE01 (sample SAMN08397723, study PRJNA350692) | Marine metagenome, whole genome shotgun sequencing project. | isolation source: water | place: Pacific Ocean | collected 2012-04 | reverse complement strand
TTGGAGAGCATCCCTTACCGCCTGGACGGGGGATTTGTGTTCTGCCGACCACAGGACGGGGAGGCGATACGGAGCATCCGTACAGGTTTCGAGAACGCGGTCAGGCGGGCGGGTATCGAGGACTACCGCTTCCACGATTCACGGCATGAATTCGCTTCGGCCTTGGCAATGAAGGGCGTGGACCTAAATACCATCCGAGAGTTACTTGGTCACAAGACCATGCAGATGGTCATGCGGTATTCGCATCTGACGGACCGACACAAGGCCCAGGCGGTGGCGCTTCTTGACAGCGCAGAAGACACCCAGGAAGACAGTAGCACCCATCGGGCCGAAGCGGGTTAGCGTAAGTCGTTTAAAATCAAGCGTGCCGGAGTGGCGGAATGGGAGACGCAGGGGACTCAAAATCCCCCGGGACATGCGCCCGTGCGGGTTCGAATCCCGCCTCCGGCACCACGAAACCCGGCCCGTGAGAAATTTTTGGCCTGTTCTTTGCTTCCTTTCCTCCTTAACCGAGCCGAGCTTGAGGTTCGGGTTTCCGAGCCGGGCCAGTTGTTGTTTGACGAGGGTCTCGGCCTTCTCTTTCGTCAACGTCTCACCGGCCGGTTTCCCCGGGATCTGCCCGCAGGGGTTGAACCCGAGTCCAACTCCGGGGCCTCGGTGCATCCAACCCGGGCCATAGCCGGAGCCGCGGTGCATCAATCCGGGTCCGTAGCCGCCGCCTCTATGCATCCAGCCGGGTCCGGAGCCCATCCCTCGTCCCCGCCCGTGGTCGGGGTCCGCGACGGCGTACCCGATCAGGCCGATGCCGAGAACGACGGCCAAACCGATCACAAGCGTCTTTTTCATGGCTTGATCCTCCTTGTCTGTGACGCGGTGTAACACCTCCGCGCCAAAATAAAGGGTCACCGGGCCGGGCCCATGCCCGCTCTGCCCTTCGGGAACCCTTTCCTCATCGGAGACCTGTGCCGGCCCCCGCCTCTCATCCGTTGCTCCATCCATTTCCGCATCCCACGGGGCGGTCCCAAATGGCGGCGCATCATCCGGCCGTCTCTCCGCATCCCCGGATGTTCCCGCTGTGCTGCCGGACTCATCATCCAACCCGGCATCGCGGGAATCGCCTCCGCCCGCCCATCTTCCCTTGCCGCGAGACCGGACCCGCCCAGGGAAAGTACGGCAAGCAGGACGACCACGCCCGCAGAGCGCGCCAGCAGCGGAAGCCATCCTTTACGGGCTTCTCCGGAGGCGCCGGCCGGACCGTCGATCAAACGCTCCACCCGCTCGGTGACCGAGATCTCCCCGGCGAATCCGGGGGCCGCGACGTAGATGTCCCGTCCCTGTCCGCGCGCGGTCTTGATCAAAGCGGAGGCCAGGGCCAGCGGACCGTCCTCCCCTTCGGCGGCCCGGTCATCGGCTTCTTCCTCCGCGGCGGCGAGAAACTCTCTCCGAAGATGCCCGGCCACGGGCAGAAACCACAGGACCCGGGACAGCGTGTCGGCCGCCCAACTCCGGAAAGGGTCCTTCCGGGAGACATGTTCGCCCTCGTGCCGAAAAACCGAGCGGATTTCCTCCCCGGAGAATTCCCGGACCATCCCCTCGCTCACATAAACCGCCGGGCGAAGAAAACCGGCCGTGAAGGCGAAAGGTTGAGGGTCTTCGACCATGTGAATGGACGCGCGGGCGACCAGGCCCCGGGCCTTTTCCCCCAGGACGGCTCCGGGGACGCCGGATACCCGTATCGGCAGCCGCTTCACAAAGCGCCGGGTCCGGGCATAGCTCATGCCTCCGAGAACGCCCCCGTAGACGAGCGAAGCGAGGAGGAAGACGCCGACCGTCGGACCCAGGCTTCCGGCCGAGGATCCGGCGAATGCGACGCCCTGCCGCGCCAATCGCCGGCAGGTTTGTCCCCATTCGGCTATGGCCGCAATCGGCGCGGGAGGCTGCCAGACGGCTCCGGCGCTCAGGACCGCCCAGACCGCAATGGCCCCCGCCAATCCGGCGAGCGATCCCATCCAAAGGACGCTCCGGCGGGCCGTGGTGATTCGCATGACCTTTACTCCCGCCCCCCGGTCGGCCGGCCCAGCTCCCGGCGCTTGGCCTCGATGAGGGCCGCCAGGCGGTCCAGGTTCTCCGCGTCCTCTTCGGTGACGGTCTCCATCAGGTGGGAGAGCACCAGCCCCCGGTCCGATCCATCCATCAAACCCTGGAGCACGGCGCCGCAGACCCGGTTCCAGAATTCCGCACGGTTCGACGAGGATCGGTAGACATAGGCGCGGTCTTCTTTCCGGCGGATGAGATGACCTTTCTCAACGAGCCGGTTCATGACCGTCTTGACCGTGGCGTAGGCGGAGGCGCGATCGGACCCCAGGCCGTCCATCACGTCCCGGACGCTGACTTCCCTTGCGGGCGGACGCTCTTCGGCGCTCCAGACGAATTCCATGATGTCCGCCTCCAAATCCCCCAAGACCCGCTTGAGGCCCTCGGCGCCGGGGCGAAATGTCTTGGGGCTCTTTTGTCCGGTGTTTGGTTTCATAACACCCCTCAATATGTGTTACGTCTTGTAACAGTTGTATGGCCTGGATCACGTTCATGATAAAAACGGGTCTCCAGAGCGAACAAATTTCCCGCGAGGTCAGGTGAGCGCGGCTTCGGGAAGGTGCGCCGGGAACCGGCGGTCAGCGTCCGACGATCTTGAAACGCACGGGGATCTTCGCCCAGGCGCCGAGCGGCGGCGGGTCGCCGTCGAAGGCGAATCGCCAGGAGGAGGCGGACCGGGACGCGGCCCGATCCAAAAGCGCGGAGCCGGAGGATCGGGTCACTTCGACCTTCCCCACCCGGCCGTCCGAAAGGATCTTCAGCCGAAGGAGGACGGTTCCCTCGACGCCGCGCTCTCGGGCTTCGGCGGGATAGACGGGCGCCGTCCGGCTCAAAGCGCGGAGCCGAAAGGGCGTTCTCCCGCGCACGCCCGCGCCGGAAGGGCTTCGCCGGACGGACGATTCGAGGCTCGCCGCGCCGGACGGTTGGACACGGAGAGGGGCCCTGATTTTCGACACATTGAGGGGAGCGGACGCCCCCGGCCGCCGGACAGGGCCGGTCTTTTCGGCCCGGCGCCGGGGCTCCGGAGGAGACGCGTACGTCCACCGGGCCGGCCTTTCAGGCAACGAGGTCGCCTCCAAAGGATCGGGTGGCAGCGATGCGGGCGGGATTGGCGGCGGGGCGCGCCGTGGCCTTTTCATCGCGCGCGGGACCGGCTTGCGCCGCGCCGGGGCGGAGTCGCGTAGGCGGGTTGTCTGCGCCGCCGGACGAGCTGTCTTGACCACACGGGGCGGTGGGGGGAGGGGGGGGGGAGGGGGTGCACGTCTTTTCCGAACCGCGGGGCCGGGCGGTTCGGCCTCCGGGGCGGCATGGACTTTGCGGACGGCGGGGATCGACTCCAGGGTTACGCGGACCCGGGACGCGCGTAGCGCCCCAGGCGCGTGGATCTCCATCCGCCCGGCGGCCCAGGGGATCGCCAGGGCGTGGATCCCGGCGGAGACGGCGAGCATCTTCCACATCGTTCGGCTTCGCATGATCGAGCCGGAATTCCTCCCCTTTGAACCCTGTTCCGGATCCGCGCGTCCCCGTCCCTACTTCCGGCGGCCGAACTCCATCCGGATTCCGCCCAGGACGGTCGCGCCGGGCGCGCTGAATCCGAACACCTCTTCGTAGTCGTTGTCCAGCAGGTTCTGCGCGCTGACCTCGAGCTTCATCGCGCGGATGGTCTGTGTCGTCCATGGGAGCCGGTAAGACAGACTGAGGTCCAGGCGCCCGTACCCATCCAGCGTTGCCCGCGTGGACGGGGAGGTGGAAAAGTTTACGTCCTTCGATTCGCCCACCAACAGGACGGACACGCTTCCCTCGATCCGCTTGCCCCGGTAACCGGCCTGGATGGAGCCCCGATGCTTGGGCCGGCGGATGACCTCCTCCCCTTCGGTGAACACCGCGCTCCCGGCCCCGCCGGCGTCCAGGACTTCGGAATCGGTGTAGGTGTACCCCCCCTGGAAGGTCAACCCGAATCCGGGAGAGACCGTAAGGGAGGCCTCGAGTCCCCGCGCCTCCACCTCCTGGACGTTCAGGAAGTCGGACCCGGGGCCGCCGATGAAGGCGATGAGGTCATCGAAGCGGGTGTAGAAGTACGTCAAACCCGCCCGGACTTTTTTCTGATAGAGGTCCTGGTCGACCCCGACCTCGAAGCCTTCGGATTTTTCCGGCTTGAGGTTGAGGTTCCCGACAGTGCCGCTCCCTCCGAAGATCTGGATGAAACTCGGGGCCTTGGTGCCCTGGGAGTAGCCGGCCCGCAGCTTGGTCCCCCACGCCCGGATGAGGTACGCGGCGGACACCTTGGGGCTCGTCGCGTCGCCGAAATCCTCGTTGTCCGTGAACCGGACGCCCGGCGTGATGAACAGGCGGTCAAAGACCGCAATTTGGACCTGGGAGAACACGGCGAAGTTCGTCCGGTTCAGGTTGGTTTCCGTCAATGTGGACGTCCCGAATGAGGTGGTCGTGGAGCGCTGGTCGAAGATTTCATGCTCGACGGCGAAGCCCAGGGTGGGCCGGACCTCCGCCCGGCCGAGGGACCACGGACCGAAATGCGAAAGGTAGTCCGCGGAGACCCGCTGCTCCAGGGTGCTGGACTTGAAGGACCCAAACAGGTCCACGCCCGCGTCCGCGGGATCGTCGAACAGCCGGTCTTCCCGGTCGTAGCCGATCTGGAGGACGTGCCTCCACCACGGCAGGACCCGGACCTCGATCCTCGGGCTCAGGACGAGCCGCTCGGTCTCGCTGAGCTGGTTGGGATCGGGCGTGTCGAAGCGATCGCCCGCGCCGCCGGTCGGAAAATTAAACCGGGAGTCCGAATAACGCGTCGACACCTGGGCCTTGAACCGGTCCCCGGCCGAATAATCGGCCAACATTGAGAGGGTGGTGTTCCGATATTCGTTGTTGACCTTCAGGATGCCGTCGGTGTCCGTCCGTCCGACGGCCGCGGAAAAGCCGAAGCCGCCGGCCCCGAACCGGATGGCCCCCCCCTCCTCGAACGTCGAGAAGCTCCCGCCGCGGAAATAGGCGTCCGCTGTGGGGCCGCCCCGGCCCTTTTGGGTGAAAACCTGGATGACCGAGGCCATGGCGTCCGCGCCGTAGAGGGCGCTCTGCGGTCCCCGGAGGATCTCGATCCGCTCGATGTTGTCGGCGGTCAGGCCGCTGAAGTTGAAGAACCCCCCCGCGTTGTTGACCTTTACACCGTCAATCAAGACCAGGTTGTGATCCGATTCGCCCCCGCGCGAAAAGATCGAGGTGGTCGCGCCCCGGCTTCCCCCTCCGACGACGGCGAGCCCCGGCACGAGCCGAAGGGCGTCGCGCACGTCCGTCCCGGTCGCCCGCAGGTCTTCCCGGGTGAGGACCGTGATCGAAACGCCGGTCGTGTCCAGCGGCTCCGGGGTCCGGGTCGCGGTGACCACCAACTCGGGCAGGACGACTTCCTCCTGCGCGATCGCGGAAGGAAGGCCCCAGGGGGCCGCCGCCCAGAGAGTCGCGCAAAACGCCGCGATTCGGAAAACGAGGTTTCGACGGAGACGGCGGGTGCGGTGGTGAAGCGTTTTCATCGGGATGTCGGCCCGGCGATTCATATTCCAGTTCCTTTCCCCTCGGAAAAGAGTCCCAGAAAGAGGCCGGGGAGGTCTCCTGGCTCACGGATCGTCCTACTTCCCGCGCCTTCCCGCCCGTTCGGGCAGTGGCGTTGGACCCCATCGGGGCCCCTGCGGGGTTCGTCCCCGTTCACAGTTGCGGGGCAGCCGCGGGTTCGCCGTCCTTCCGGCTCACCGCGTTCCCTCGTTCCGACCGCGGAAATCCTTCGTTTGCTTTCTCAAGACGGTTCCATTTTCCCCGGCCCGGGCGCGATCCGCGCGGGACGCCGGGGAGACGTGCATCCATCAGGTCATTCGGCCGGCCCTCCTTTCACCCTTTTCGCCCCGGACGCCGGCGTCGGGTTCCCGGCGGGCAGGAGGTCCGAGAAGTAGCGGACGTCGCGCAGGACAACCTCGCCGGGCGCGACGCCGACCGGACAATCGAAGATGGGTCCGTCGTAGACAAAGGAGTGGAATTCGCCGTTCTCGCCGCACGGGTCCACGTCGGGAGGCAGGTCGCGGAGCAGGTCGGCGTCAATCGGCCGGCCGGCGAACGTCTCGCCGAGCTTTCGGCTGTCCACGCAGGACAGGCGCGCCCGGAAGCCCAGGTCGATGAACGTCCGGACCATCTCCGCCGTGTCCCGGAGCCAAATCGGGAAGATGGCCCCCATGCCGACTTTCATCAGGTTGTTTTCGCGGTATTCGCGCAGGTCCCGCAGGAAGATGTCCCCGAAGGCTACCGTCCGGATGCCGGCGTCTTTGTAATCCAGCATCGTCCGCTCCATCACCGCTTCGTATTTCTCGTTGGTGGTGTGCGCCGGGAGATAGACCTTGTGGAGGGGCTCCCCGACGGCCTCGGCCTGTAGCTCCAGAAGCTCGGCCCGGACTCCGTGATGACTGATGCGGCTGTACTCCTCGGCCACTGTGGTCAGCAGCGAGACGATCTCGTAACGGCCGCTCCGGCGAAGCTCATGCAGGGCCATCGCGCTGTCCTTGCCCCCGCTCCACGAGAGCACGATCTTTTCTTTATCCGCCAAGGTTCAATCCCTCGCCCGGGAATCCGGCAGCCTGTCGGGGAAGACGATCCGGTGTTTTCCGTGCGTGACGACTGTAACGGCGACCCGGTAGACCGGGTTGAGGACCCCGGGATCGAGGATCTCGGCCGGCTCGCCCTGGGCGACGACCTTCCCGTCATCCAGCAGCAGGAGCCGGTCGGCGAACCGGCCCGCCAGGTTCAAGTCGTGAAGGACGGCCACCACGCAGGTGTCGGCGTCCCGGCGGGCGCATTCAAGAAGCCGCAGCGCGTGATGAAGGTCCTGATCGGCCGTGGGCTCGTCCAGCAGGAGGATCCGGGTCCGCTGCGCCAGCGTCCGGGCGAAGAACACGCGCCGCCGCTCTCCGCCCGAGATCCGCGTGACGGGCCGGTCCGCCAGGGCCGCGGCGTCGCACGCCTCCAGGGCCTGCCGCGCGATCTCCACGTCCCGGGGGGATTCCGCGTCCAGCCAGCCGAGGTGGGGATGTCTGCCCATCAGGACCACATCGAGGGCGGTGAAAGGGAAGCCGACTTGGGTCTCCTGGGGAAGGTAGCCCACCCACCGGGCGCGCTCCCTTTCCCCGGCGGACAGAAGGTCCCGCCCGTCCACGGCGACCGTCCCGGCGGCCGGCTTCAGGAGACCCGCGAGACACTTCAGCAAAGAGGTCTTGCCCGCCCCGTTGGGTCCGATGATCACCAGGCATTGGCCCGGCGCCGCCGCCAAGTCCACGTCCCGGAGGACGGTTCGCTCCCCCAACCGCGCGGAGATTCCGCTCGCGACGAGCCCGGAGGCGGCGGTCATGCGCGCACCCCCTTTTGCCTCAGAAGCAGAAGAAGGAACGCCGGCCCGCCGAGAAGGGCCATGATCACGCCCACCCGGACGTCGAAAGGTCTGACGAGGGTTCGCGAGATCCAGTCCGCCAGGATCAGGAGGACGGCCCCGCCCACGAAGCTCGCGGGGAGCAGGCGGCGGTGATCGGGTCCGACCACCCCGCGAACCATGTGCGGGACCATCAGGCCGACGAAACCGATGATCCCGCTGAACGCCACGGCCGCGCCCGCCACCAGTCCGTTCATTCCCAAAAGCGCGATGCGGAACCGGCGGACGGGGAGGCCCAGGCTCCGGGCTTCGTCCTCGCCCAGGAGCAGGAGGTTCATGGCGCGGCCGGCGAAGAGGGTGGGGGCCGTGCCCGCGAGGACGAAGGTCGCCAGGACGCCGACCTCGGTCCAGCTCCGGACTTCCAGGTTGCCCGCCAGCCAGAACAGGATCGCCCGGATTCCCTCGATCTCCCGGGTGTGCAGCAGGATGAGCGTAATCATCGCCCCCGCCAGGGAATTGACCGCCAGGCCCGCCAACAGGAGGACGAGCAGGTGCTCCTCCCGCCTTGCGCGCCCGACGGCGAGGACGAAAACGGAGGCGCTCCACCCTCCGAGGGCGGCGACGATCGGCGTCGTCCAAACCCCCGCGAACGTCAGGCCCAGGAAAATGGAGATAACGGCGAACAGCCCCCCTCCGGCGGAGACGCCCAGCAGGGCCGGGTCCGCCAGGGGGTTCCGGAACGCGGCCTGCATCCAGACCCCGCACACGGCCAGTCCCCCGCCGATCAGCGCGGCCTTCAGCACCCTGGGGAGCCGCAGCTTGAGAAGTATGACCGCCTCTTCCGGACTCGGGTGGGCGTTCACCGGGACGCCGGCGGCCCAGAGCAGGGTGTTGAGGGTCTTGCTGAACGGGATCGGGACAGGACCGCTCGCGACGCCCAGGACGATCGCGCCGGCAAGCGCGGCCAGACCGATCCAAATGATAGATGCTTTCATGGCCGGGTCCCCGCCTCCCGGAGCTTGGCGGCCAATAGGCCGACGGCCCTCACCGAGCTGGGCGCGACGGAGGTGAGGAGCTTGAAGGGCATCACGACCTCCACCGGACCGGATTTCCCGCCCTTCGCGCGAAAGATCTCGACCAGGAACGGATCGAGCGGGGAGTAGGAGGTTCGCAGGATAACGTCCGGGCGGAGCGTGAGCCACTCCTCCCAGGACAGCAGACCGTATCCGGAAAGCCGGCCGGCGGCGGCGTTGATCCCCCCGGCGCGGACGATCAGGTCATGGGTGGTCGTGCCGCTTCCGTGGCTGTATCCGTTCGGACCCGCGAAGAGGACGCGCGGCTTTTTCGCCCCCTTCGGGCGAAGGCGGTCCGCTTCCCGCAGGACGCAGTCCATTCGGCCGACCACCTCGAGCCCCCGTCCGGTCTCGCCGAGGGCGGCGGCGACTTTCATCACGTTCCGCCGGACCCCCGCGATGGATTCGAAGCCCGAGACGGTGAACACCCGACAGCCCAACGCCTGTAGAGATTCGAGCTTCTCCGTGTGGTTGATGGAGGACGCCAGGATGAAGTCGGGGCGGAGGCGGAGGATCTCCTCAACGCTTCCGACCATGTGTTGGGAGACCGCGCGCGCCCGTTCGACGATGTTGGAATAATCGGGGAGAACGGAGATGTAAGTCAGGGCCCGGATGCGCCGGGGGTCCACGAGGTCGAGGAGGATCTCATCCGTTCCCAGCGTGAGGCTGACGATCCGGGCCGGCTTCGAATCGGACGCGGGACAGACGGGCGGAAGCGAGCGGATCGAGCGCTGAAGCTGGAAGACGAGGAGAAACAGAAAAAGCGCGATCGGCGGCAGGATGAACAACCGCCGGGAGCGGCCGCCAAGAGAGCCGGCCCTGCCGAATGGGGTCTTGGTGGGTGAAACCATGGTCATGTCCCGCCCCTTCCCCTCGGAAGGATCCATTGCAGGCCATGCCGGTGGAGGTCTCCTGGCTCACGGGTCGTCCTACTTCCCGCGCCTTCCCACCCGGGTCGGGCAGTGGCGAATGCGGGTTTCGTCCCCGTTCACAGTTGCGGGGCAGCCGCGGATTCTCCGGTTGGACCGAATCACCGCGTTCCCTCTTTCCGGCAGGAATCTCCAAAGACCCTAACCGGATTGGACGGATCCTGTCAACCACGATCTCGGCGAGACCCCGGCGGCGAATCCAGTAGGCGGGGTCCGGGACCTGCCCCGTCCGGTTGGGGGAGGGGAATCGAACCCGCCGGAGGGGCGGATTCCGGATGAGCGCCCGCATGCGGTACAATGTGGATTCGGCGATTTGCCTTTTATGATTCCAATCTTGCGTGCAACCGCCCGCCCACCGGAAAGGAGCCGGATTGTGTCTGATTTTCAGCCGAAGGATTTCATCTCGCTGGAGGGCGCCATCGACATCCACATGCACCCCCATCCCTGCCTGTTCGACCGGCTCACCGACGACTGGGGCGTGGCCGAAGGCGCGATGAGCGAGTCCATGAGGGGCATTGTCATCAAGTGCCATCACGAAAGCACGGTCTCTCGCGCCCAGACCGTCACCCGGACCCTGGGGGGGATCGAGGTGTACGGCGGCATCGTTCTCAACTTTTACGTCGGTGGCCTCAACGCCGGCGCGGCCGAGGCGGCCTGCAAGACGGGCGGAAAGATCGTCTGGATGCCCACCATCGACGCCGAGAACCACGCGGTCGCCCACGGCTCCCGCGGCCGGTACGACGTCCAAAAGGGCGGGCTGACCGGGAAGAAGACCTCCGGCGCGAAGCCGGCGGGCGGCAAGGGGGGAAAGGCCGTTTCCAGGACCGTTGTATCAACGGGGCTGGGGGTGGTGAAGGGCGGCTACGGGGGGATCTCCCCCGTGAACGAAAGGGGAAAGCTGAAGCCCGAGGCCCTGGATGTTCTTTCGGTTGTCGCCCAGTACGACGTGGCGCTTGCCTCCTGCCACCTTCACCCGAAGGAGATTCGGACCCTGTTCAAAGGGGCAAAGGAGATGGGCGTGAAGAAGATGCTCTTCACCCACCCGTTCTTCAAGGTGCCCGGCGCGGACGTGGCCTTCACGAAAGAGATGGTCAGGCTGGGGGCGATGGCGGAATGGGGATACTGCACGGTGTCGCCGATGTGGGGGTACGCGAGCATCGACCGGATGGCGGCGGCCATCCGCGAGGTCGGCGCGCGGAACAGCATTCTCATGAGCGACCTCGGCCAGCGGCACAACCCCCTGCCGAACGAGGGTCTGCGCGTCTTCTGCCAGTGCCTGTACGAAAAGGGGATCCCGGAGAAGGACATCCGGACGATGATCGTCACCAACCCACGGAGAATCCTCGGACTGAAGTAGGCGCCGTCAATACGGAGAGGCCTTCCTACGAGTGCCGGATTGTCCTCTCGGCGGCCGGGCAATCTGGGCTGCGCCGGATACCCGAAAAGAGTCTTCCCCACCGGCCTCTACAAGGGAGCGGGCGGTTCCCTCTGAGGGCCGGTGTCTTCGCGCCTTCGGCGGAAGAGGCCTCGGACCTTCGGCCACAGGTAGATCAGGGTGACTGCCGTATAGATCAGGTAGAACGGCCTGCCCGGGACGGTGTATCGGCCTTCGGCATGGAAAGGTGCGTGCACCAGGGAGATATACACGACGGGGATCGCCAAGATCCAATGGTCCCGCCACCCCTTCCGTAAAACAACGAACCCCAAGATCCCTAAGACCAGGGTCGCCGATGTTCCGAGGGTCAGGAGGGGGTATAAGAGAGAGAGAAGATCTAA
>PVBE012803559.1_pt1 | contig 11290 bp, 11 predicted proteins | sample 1631181 | NCBI WGS metagenome assembly PVBE01 (sample SAMN08397723, study PRJNA350692) | Marine metagenome, whole genome shotgun sequencing project. | isolation source: water | place: Pacific Ocean | collected 2012-04 | reverse complement strand
CCCATTCGGAGAGCGCCCCAAGTTTTTCCTGTCGCCAGTGCCTGAAACTCTACTACAAAGTGGTACATAACAAGGGGGCTAGACACTTGGATGATACTTGCCGCCCTAGGAATTTTCCTAAAATATTTTCGTGATTACCGAGCAATACGTCTGTTTTTTAATTTCCTAAAATAGGAATACTGGTTTGTAGTTTTTTCTAGTTAGCTCGGGGAGAGGAAAGATAATCCAAAGGGTATCTGGGTCAAACCAACAGAAAAAAAATTAAATAGCGAATGTTGAGTTTGACATTAGCGCTCAGCGCTGCATATGTTTCAGCAGGTTGCTAAATGGCAAATCTTGAGACGTTACCAGTTACAAAGAGTGGTCTAGTTCTTTTATAGAGCAGCATTACCTAGTTATGTTGTTGATTAATCTTTCTACTGCCAATATGGGAATAGTCACATATTTTTTGCACTAACTTAGGTGTTCTTTTTACAGTGTCTATTTTTTATAGAAAATTTTTTAGACTTAAAAAAAAGTTTTATGGCTATTATTTATAATGGTCGGTGGTAGTGTTTGGCTGTGGGTGATTAGCGATGTTGAACCAATAGTTGCCCTGCTGGGGTTGTTAATTCTTTGGGTGACGGTATTGCCGGGACTGCTCTATCTACAAGGAATTGATCACTCACCGATACCATTTTTTTCGCTGGTTAGTATTTTTTATGCCGTGTTTTTCGGATTGCCGATTTTTCTAACTTCATACCTTCCTACGCGGAATGGCAAAATGATTCTTTATAACAATATCGTAATTGAGAATATTGATCCCAATATTCTGCTGATGGTGTTATGTGGAATTTTGGTGATGGTAATCACGTATTTTTGTATGAAAAGTTGGCCGCTCTATAATCTAAATAAATTCAGATTAGACTCTTCTGATAGGGCCAATACCCTTAATATCATGTTTTGGCTGTTGGTTCTAATTCATTTCCTTTATGAATTTGTACCCGTAATAAACGCAATACCGTCAATTGGCCAATTTTCCAAGCCAGTCATTTATTTGGCTTTTGGCGGTTTGTTTTTACAATGGCGCGCAGGCCGGTTACCGCAATTCCAATTGTATTTATTCATTTTTGCAGCCATACCGTTGGAACTATTTCTCCGTCTCTTCTCATTTTTAATTACGCCCCTACTTTTGTTGATTCTGTTTATTGCATTGGTATTCTGGCGAGAGCGTCTCAAGAAAGCCAATTTGGCTCTGTTTGGTATCAGCCTACTCATCATTTCGTCATATGATATAACCTCCGCATTGCGAAGCCAAATCGTTGAGAATTTTGAAATACCAGGCATTGAGCGTTCTAAAATACCAGGAGTTTTGTTTAACGCGATTAAGGAAGTCACCATAAAAGGCGGAAAAAAAGTCATTATGGAGGATAGCCGAGAATTTATTTTTTATTACGGTAGGGGTAAGCCCATTGTACATCGTACCAGCCAAATTTGGGTGCTTCATACGGTATACAGCAGGACGCCGGTAGAAATACCTTATTGGGGTGGAGAGAGCTACCTGCCTCTATTAACATCGCTTATCCCACGCATTATTTACTCCGACAAACCGCTTGAACAAACAGGCTATAAATTCGGCAACCGTTACGGTTTTCTTAATATTGGCAATGTTGAGAGAACATCGGTGAATTTGCCATGGATAACTGAATTTTATGCAAATTTTGGAATCTGGGGATTGATGATTGGTATGTCGTTGGTGGGTATATTTATGGCTTTCCTGGATCGAGTATTCAATGCTCAGAATATGAACGATCTAGAATTTGTCTTTGGGACGACCTTGATTTTTCCTCTTATCTATCAAGAATCGAATCTCTCGGTGATGACCGGATCAATGTTGCCACTTTTTATTATATTATATCTTTATTTCAGGCTCGGCATACCACTGCTAGATAAGTTGCAAACTCATTAACCAAAGGAATAAAGAATAATGTCCGCTTAGGGCGCAGTCTCAACCGGTCGCTATAACACATGCGTTAAATCTCTAACCAGTTGGCAAAATTCCTATCCAAATGCGATGGCTGTTTTTTAAAACTGGTGCGGCGAGCACTAAGCGAGAAAGCGACCTAATTAGGGCTGAACTACTTTTTTCAAGTTTTCGATAACAGCGTTAATGGCGCTTGGTGTTGAGGTGGTACGCCGATAGGCAACACCTGCGGGAAAGTGCCAAAGCGTTCCCCGAACATCAAGTAATGCAAGTCCCACCGATTGGGCAAATTCAACCATTGAAGATGTAGCGCTGGTTAAAAAATCTCCTTCTTTGACTATAGAAAAGGCTGCCTCGAAAGAATTTGTTTCCATGGCAATCCGCGGAGGACTGATGCCATTGGCTGAAAAATATGAACCAAGTCTGCTGATGGCGACATGATCTTGCGCCAGCATAATCCATTCAAATGCCATCAAGTCTTTGGCTTCAATATTTGTTCGATCAGTTAGAGGGTGATCAGCCCGGGCGAAGACAGCGTGTTCGAAATCGATTAAATGTTCCTTCACGATCTCCGGGTGGTCGGGAAAATCCAAGGCAGAACATATGATGTCGAGATCACCTTGAAGCAAGCTCGGGACGAGCGTATCCAAAACGCCGATCGTGAGGTCAATCTTAAGCCCGGGATTTGATTGCACGATTGCCGCTGATACTTTCGGCATATAGAGCGTGGCAAAAACCGGACTGGTGCCGATGCGGATTGTTCCCTTGGTGCCGCCTTTCATTGCTTCGATCTCGGCAGCAGCGTATTTAAATTCAAGTTCGACGAGCTTACCGCGTCGGACCAAAATTTCACCATAAGATGTGGCGTCAACGCCGCGAGAGTGACGTTCGAGCAATTTTACCCCTAGCATTTCTTCGAGTTTTCGAATGTTTTTTGTCAGCGCTGGCTGACTTATATGAAGTGCATTACTAGCCGCCGTGATGTTGCCATGCTCGACGGTTGCTAAAAATTGCCTGATCAGGCGATGGTCGATAGGATAGGACACTTACAAAACTTCCTCTGATATTCCTAAAAAGCATATATTTTTGAATTTTTTTCAATGAAATTAACTGTTTTTAGCCATTCTTGTCCACAAAATATAACTTCAGGTTATGGTAATGGTGCGATCAAACATTGGACGTTTTTTTTAATCTGATCCACTATAGGTAATGATTATGAATAAAAAACTCAGAGGAGGACCAGAGTATGAGTCATGAGGTTGATCCAGGTTCGGGACTGCAATTATATGAACTTAGCCATGTTTGGGGGTTTGGCGTGCCCTCGCTGCCAGGTATTGATGATGTGGCGATGTTTCGTAACGTCAAACATGGGCAGAACGGTGTTATGACGCATCATTTCAAAACAGTGATGCACACAGGCACCCACATGAACGCTCCCATCCATTTGGTCCAAGGCGGTGTGGGGGCAGCAGGTATCCCATTAGATAGCCTGTTTGGAAATGGTGTGATTTTGTCACTGCCCAAAGAGCGGTGGGAATTGGTAACACCGGAGGACCTGGAATCAGCTTCACCTGAAATCCAAACTGGCGATTTCGTCGTCATTGTTACCGGATGGCATCGTAAATATTCAGATAGTCTTGAATATTTCGGCGATTCGCCCGGATTATCAAAAGAAGCTGCCGAGTGGCTGGTGAAGAAAGAAATTAAAATGGTTGGCATCGATACGCCACAGGTAGACCATCCCCTGGCCACTTCATTAGGGCCGCATCGCAATGGACCTCAGATGAACCGGTTGATTGCAAAATACGAGAAAGAAATAGGCCGCGACCCCAAAGATGACCACCCGGATTGGAATGTTGCTCACAAGATTTTATTGGAAGCAAATATTCCAACCATCGAACAAGTGGGTGGTGACGTTGATGAATTGCTCAACAAGCGGGCTACTCTCTATGCCACGCCTTGGAATTGGGAACACGGTGACGCCTGTCCGGTGCGATTTGTTGCGATGATAGATCCGAGCGGTACTTGCCGCATTGATGCCGGTGAGGGGGAATAGATAAAATGACTGATACGACAAGAAAAATAATTACTAGGGACGGTGTCAAACTATACAATCTTACCCATCCTTGGGGACATCACATGCCCGAATGGCCATCGACGCCAGCGGTAAATGTGAGGGTTAAGAAGTTTCACGCTAAGGACGGCTTCTACCAAAATGAAGTCGATGCGATCATGCACCGCGGCACCCATATGGATGCGCCGATACATGTAACCGAAAATACACCGGACATTATGGGCTATCCCTTATGGCGCTTTTTTGGTACCGGCGTTGCTGTATCAATCCCCAAAGGCAAATGGGAGATAATAACAGCTGAGGATTTGGAAAACGCCACCCCGGAAATCCAGGAAGGTGACATTGTTATGATTAATACCGGCATGCACCATAAATATGCCGATACGGATGAATATTTTGCCTACTCTCCCGGTATCTATAAAGAAGGTGCCCAGTGGCTTGTGGATAAGCAAGTTAAAATGGTCGGCTACGATGTGCAGGCGAATGATCATCCAATGGCGACTAAGCTGGTTGACCACGGTACTGGCCCCTCACACGCTTATCTGGCTGAAGAATATAAGGAATTCACCGGCCGTGATGTCAAGGAGGATTTCCCAGAATGGGAGGCTGGCCATAAAACGCTAATGGTTAAAGGCGGTATTCCCGGTATCGAGAATGTCGGTGGCGATCTCGATGCTGTAACCGGCAAGCGCTGTACGTTCATGTGCTTTCCGTGGCGTTGGAAAGATGGTGATGGCTGCGTGGTTCGGATACTGGCAGCGATCGATCCAGATCAAAATTTTAGATTCGAAACAGGTCAATAGAAGGGGGAGAAAACCATGTCTGATAAAGAAATAGGTGCTGTCACCGAGTGGATGAAAGATCCCTCAAAAATGTTCGATGTTACCGGTCAAACTGCCATCGTTACAGGTGCTTCGGGCGCTTTCGGCCGAGGTGTCGCTATTACCTTGGGTGCTCAGGGCGCCAATGTATTGCTGGCGTCTGGCAATGAAGAGGAACTTAAAAAAGTGGCCAAAGATGTCGAAGATGTCGGTGGCAAAGCAGCCTACATTGTTCGCCGCCCCGATAGCATCGAAGATGCAGAAGCCATGCGTGACGCTGCGTTAGAAAACTTCGGTTCAATCAAAATTCTGGTTATTGGCTCCGGCTATAATAAGGCAGGTTTTATCCATGAGTTGGAATACGAGGACTGGCAGGACGTTATGGATGCAAATGTTCGCGGTGCCTGGTTTATGGCTAAGGCCGTAGGATCTTACTGGATCGAAAATGAGATCAAAGGCAAGATGCTTTTAATGTCTTCGGTTCGCGGCCGTCATGGCAATATCTCCGGCTATACCGGTTACTGTGCCTCCAAAGGCGCTACTGACGCAATGACCCGTGTGCTTGCCACTGAGTGGGCCAAATACGGCATGACGGTAAATGCAATTGCCCCGACCGTATTCAGATCAAATCTAACAGCTTGGATGTATGGTGACGATGAACTCGGTCAAGCGACCAAAGCGCGTTCATTATCACGGATTCCGTTAGGCCGATTGGGCGAGGTCGATGATTTGATCGGAATGGCACTTTATTTGCTTTCCCCGGCATCTGATTTTTGTACCGGCCAGGTCATGTATGTTGATGGTGGATTTACTGCCGGATAAATAATCTAGCAGTGGCGAGATTATTATTTAGGGTAACCACCAAGCGATCTTTGGTAAATTTTCCATTTTCGCCTTAGACCGAGTAGATACGCTAACTCTTGCCGGTAATATATCCGCTGGGTTTTAGCAATTGTACTCTGACCAAGTTCACCAATTATCCTGATCAAAGTTGAACTCACCTGTCGACCTGGTTGCCAGAAATTTTGCCCTCTTGGCTTCCGGAATGGTTGTTTGTTTGACCATAAGGTCAATCTCACCGATATTGTGTAGCAATATAAATCGATCCATAAATGGTGGCTGTTGTGAATTTTTACGCTTCCGTACTTAGGCCATTACTGTTCCTTCTGGATGCCGAAAGTGCTCATCATTTAGCCATCCAGGCTCTTAAATGGGGAGTATATCCCCGTAGCGTAAACCCGCCCGATCCAGTGCTAAAATTTGATCTATGGGACTTGGAATTTCCAACACCAATTGGGATGGCAGCTGGGTTTGACAAAAACGCCGAAGTTTTTGAAGCTTTGCTAAATCTCGGTTTTGGGTTTGTCGAAACCGGATCCGTTACACCGCTGGCTCAATCAGGCAACGATAAGCCACGAATGTTTCGATTGCCCGAAGACCACGGTGTAATCAATAGGCTTGGATTTAACAATAATGGCTTGGTGTCCTACACGCAAAAATTCAAAAACTGGAATAATAGAGGCGGCTCCGGAATCGTCGGCGCAAATCTAGGTAAAAATAAAACCTCTAACGATAAAATCACTGATTTTGTGACAGGTGTTTATGCTGTTGCGGAATACGCGAGTTATCTTGTTGTTAATGTGTCGTCGCCCAATACGCCGGGCTTAAGAGACCTTCAAGCACGAGAAGATTTACTAGAGTTAATAGGCGCAGTAATTCGGGCTAGAAGTGAATGTGAAAAAAAACCGCCGTTACTGGTTAAAATGGCACCTGATCTTTCTGATGAAGATATGTCGGATTTAGCGGAAGTAGCTTTGGCAACAAAAATTGATGGTATAATTGTTACCAATACGACCATCAATCGGCCAGCCTCTTTATTAAGCAAAAATAAAGTCGAAACAGGTGGCTTGAGTGGGGAGCCATTGCTTGAAATGTCCACGCAAATACTGCGCGATATGTATCAAAAAACCAATGGGGATATTCCGCTTATTGGAGTAGGAGGAGTTTAAAACGGCGAGCAAGCTTATGCTAAAATTAAAGCTGGTGCTTCGCTGATCCAGCTTTATTCTGCCATGATTTACCACGGGCCTGGTTTAGCTGTGGCAATCGCAACAGAATTAGCTGGTTTGTTGATACAGGATGGTTACAAAAGTATTTCAGACGCCGTAGGGGCTGATCACCGGTGACTTTTGTTTATCCCTTTGAGAAGTGGGAAACACAACGGTACCATTAGAATTACAAAGAAGAATCTCGTAAACTGATGCGTTACCAAAAACGCGATATCAATTCCAAGAGCAAACCCCACCAAGGCCATTTCTGCAAAACCACCAGGCGCGAAAGCTAATACTAAGCCATATAATGATTGGTCCGTGAAATAATGTGTCGCGAGTGCAGCCAATGTTGCGAAGCCAATCATAAAAACTGACGTTACCGAACCATGAAAGAGCGTTTTTACGACTGTTTTTGGTTTTACGTTATTGAACATCGATCCAATATTTGACCCAATAATACATTGCGCAATTGCGACCAATGAATCTGGAACTTCTGCGGAGTTAAGGCCGGTTATAGAAAAAATTGCGACAGCAATCATCGGACCCATCAAGTAAGGGGTGGGGATTTTCAAGGAGCGGGCAATTAAATAGCCAATTATTGAAGTGGCAAACAATAGCAGCCCATCTGACAAATTGAGCGCTTGGAAAGAACCGCCCGTTCCGACACTTCCTGTTGGCTCGTACCCCGCAAAAATTACAAAAGAAAACGGAATTATTAGGACAGTTACGATAATACGAGAGCTCTGGATTAGAGAGATTACTTTTTCATCTCCTCCCATTGCACCGCCTAGAATCGTCATTGGCAGTAAACCGCCCGGAGCGGCAGAAAAATAGGCTGTAATAATGTCTTGCCGTGAAACCTTCACAAGGTAGAAGATGATGGGTGGCATGACGACTACGACATAAACCGTAACTGCGACCATACTTGGAAACCAATCAATAAAATTATCGATAAATTCTGGTGAGACGGAGGTGCCAAATAATGTGCCAAGAACCAAATGGCTGGTCGAACGCATCCAATCTGGCATCCAAAGTTTTTGCCCCATCATAGCTGCACAGGTTGTCGTAAATAGCGCCCCTATGATCCAGGGCAGCGGTAATTTCAGATAAACAAAAATTAAAGACCCAACGAGGCCAATCGCTAAAGTTATCGCCAGTATTTGCCAATTGTCTTTGATCTCAAGGTATTTTGATGTCAATTCAAGAGACATTAACAAGCACCTTTAAGTTGATGCTGGATGTAATTGAAAAAAAGCAGTGAGGCATTAGGGCAAAAACTGTTCTTTTAAAATTCGTTCTTCCAAATTGTGCTCAGGATCAAACAGAATTGTTGGAAAAATATCTTGTTCTTGTCGAATTTCGACATGCGTTACGTTTCGAATTTCGGTAAAGTCTGCCACAGCACTGACAGGCCGAAGTTCAGGGTCAAGTATTTCAAAATCAATTACAGTATTTTCCGGCAATAATGCCCCCCGCCAGCGACGTGGCCGAAAAGCGCTAATAGGAGTTAGGGCAAGAAGACCGGTTCCCAGAGGAATAATTGGGCCGTAGGCAGAGAGATTATAGGCAGTACTTCCGGCGGAGGTCGAAATTAGTACACCATCGCAAATTAATTCCTCCATACGTTCTATGCCGTCGATCAAGATTCTAATTTTGGCTGCCAGTCGTAATTCTCTGAGTAATGAAACTTCATTGATCGCCAGAGCACGATGTTCTATTCCTTCAATTGTTCTGGCCTGCATACTAAGGACGTGAAGATCAATTGGTTCTGAACTTAGTAGTCGTTCCCGTAAACCAGTTTCTCGATACTCGTTCAAAAGAAATCCAACGGAACCGAGATTCATTCCATAAATGGGAGTTTTTTGCTCCATGTATAGATGTACGGTTGATAACATGAATCCATCACCGCCAAGCGCGACGATAATATCCGCTTCTTCTGGCGAAACAGATTCATAATTTGCTTTTAGTTTCTGGACGGCCTCCTGTGCAGGAGGATGATCGTCTGCGAGCAATGCTATCGATTTAAATTTCATAATTCACATCAATAAAACTAGATTTTGCAATTTGAGGGAGTATAGCGAAGCAGTGAAGTTGCGCCAGCTTTACCTGAAAGTAGTGTTCAACCGCCGGTTAGGCTCATGTGGCGGGAAACTGCTGGAGTAGCACCAACGTGATCAATTATAAAATCATGGCCTTTTGGCTTATCTCCAATAGCTTCATCGATTGCAGTCTTAAGAAGGTCATCACCTTCGCTCATCCGCAATGGAGTGCGTAGATCTTTCCAATTATCCTGGCCCAAACACATATAAAGTTTCCCGGTGCAGGTCAGCCTAACTCGATTGCAGCTCTCACAAAAATTATGAGAGAGCGGTGTAATGAAACCAATTCTTTTTCCAGTTTCTTTGACGGTAAAATAGTCAGCTGGCCCACCGGTTTTGTAGGCAGTATTTTCCAAAGTCCATTTAGCGCGGATTTTTTCTGAGAAAGTAGATAACGGCAGATATTGGTCGGTTCGATCTTCGTCAATCTCTCCCAGTGGCATCGTTTCAATATAAGTTAAATCAAATCCCTCCTCGCCGCACCAGGCGATCAAATCATCAACTTCATTCTCGTTGAAGTCTTTCAGGGCGACAGCGTTAATTTTTATTTCCAACCCAGCTTCTTTTGCTGCGGCCAACCCTTCCATCACGTCTTTAAGTTTTCCCCACTGCGTAATTGTTTTAAATTTATCTGCGTCCAAAGTGTCGAGCGATACATTTATCCGCTTGATTCCACTCTTAGCAAGCGCTTCGGCATGTTTAGCCAATTGACTGCCGTTTGTGGTTAGGGTGAGTTCCTTAAGAGCGCCAGTTTTTACATGACTACCCAAACTTTTGATGAGGCTCATTATATTGCGGCGTACCAGTGGCTCTCCACCGGTGAGACGAATTTTGTCGACGCCTCTTTGAATAAAAGTACAGCAAAGACGGTCCAATTCCTCAAGCGTCAATAGATCGACCCTGGGGAGGAATGTCATGTTCTCCCCCATGCAATATACACAGCGAAAATCACAACGATCCGTTACGGAAACGCGCAAGTAAGAAACTGTCCGACCAAACGGATCCACTAATTTAGACATATCAAATTACTTCTTTTTATTTGCCAGCCGTATTGTATTGTTATGCATAACGAATATCATATAAAAAATAGTGTGTGAAGTGACGTTTGTCATGTCTTTATGAAAAAAAACGGAAATTGTTTAGGCGGCTGGCTTTTGGCCAATTTTATCTGACGGAAGCTTGCGGCTTAGATATTGCCGTAACTATTTAGAGAGATTAACTGTTTCGTTTTTGGCCATACCATAAAGCAGAACCCTGCGATCAGGATCATCGCAATGTTCTGCTTCTTCAACTAGTCGCATGAGAAATTCACATTGCCTGGCTGACGTTTTAATGCATTCTGGTGCAGACATGCTACACCTCCTATTATTTACCTGAATCAATAGGATATGAGACAGTGGTTACGACACAGTTAACAAATAATTGGTGGAGAAATGGGAGAATCTAGAGAATTTTTGATTAGGCCCGATCCTGAGGATGAGCGTCTAACGGAAAATGTTCAGGGTGTGGATCAAGACGGCAAAGCGGTAACGACATCGGTAACTGTTGAAAGACCGTTGACGCTTTTTCTCAATAGTCAGGAAGTAGTCACCATAATGACCATTTGTGATTATCCGGAATATCTCGCCGTCGGCTATCTTGTTAATCAAAATATGCTGGCGCCGGGTGATGAAGTTACGGCGATCGAATATGAAGAGGATATCGAGACGATCGTTGTCAGGACCACTCAAAAAACAAATTTCGAAGATAAACTTAGAAAAAAAACACTCACTTCGGGGTGTGCCCAAGGCACAATCTTTGGTGATCTGATGGAGAAATTTGATGAGGTTAAGCTTTCTCCGGAGGTGAAACTCAAAACATCAGATCTATATACCTTGATTAAAAAAATTAATACCGCACCGAGCTTGTACCTTGAAGTCGGTGCGATCCACGGCTGCGTTTTGTGCGAGCGGGATACGCCAATTCTCTATATGGAAGACGTTGGCCGTCACAATGCGGTCGACAAAATTGCCGGCTATATGTTCCTGAATAACATGAGCGGTAAAGATAAAATGTTCTACACGACAGGCAGATTGACCAGTGAGATGGTTATCAAAACTGTTCAAATGGGGGTTCCCATATTGATTTCACGGTCTGGCTTTACTGCTTGGGGAGTGGATCTCGCGAAACGGGCTGACCTTACTTTAATTGGACGTGCTCGCGGTGAGCGATTTGTAGTGCTGTCGGGTGAACATCGCATCGAATATGATTGAGCCGATGAATAGTCCAAGTTCCGACAATAT
>PVBE012313029.1_pt1 | contig 11290 bp, 7 predicted proteins | sample 1631181 | NCBI WGS metagenome assembly PVBE01 (sample SAMN08397723, study PRJNA350692) | Marine metagenome, whole genome shotgun sequencing project. | isolation source: water | place: Pacific Ocean | collected 2012-04 | reverse complement strand
GTGTGGGACACGAAGTCAGGCCAATTGCTCGGTGAGTTCTATCTGGATCTTCATCCTCGCGACAACAAGTACTCCCATGCGGCGCAGTGGGGACTTGTGCAGCACACGGTCTGGCCGGACGGCAGCGAGCGAACACCCGTAGCCGCGCTGGTCTGCAATTTTACGAAACCCACGGCGGACAAGCCGTCACTCTTGACGCATGACGAGGCCGAAACGTTCTTCCACGAGTTTGGGCATTGTCTTCACACGATTCTGAGTGAAGCGGAGACCAATCGGTTTGCGGGTACGGGCGTAGAGCGAGATTTCGTCGAGGCGCCATCGCAGATGTTTGAAGAATGGATGTGGACGCCGGAGACGCTGGAATTGTTTGCACGGCATTACGAGACGGGCGAGCCGATGCCCACCGAGATGGTCACCGGACTCATTGCAGCGAAGAATCTCGCCAGTGGCATGAAGACAGAGGGCCAGATCTTCTACGGCATGACGGATCAGGCGTTTCACACGGATGCGGATGGTGAAGTGGACACGACCCAGGTTGGTCTCGACATGTATGACGACACCACCATGTACAGTTCCGTCCCCGGAACCTGGTTTCAGGCGGGATTCGGCCACTTGACCGGCTATCAGGCTGGGTACTACGGGTACCTCTGGTCGTTGGTGTTTGCACAGGACATGTTTCAGCGGTTCAAGGAACTGGGAATGCTTGATCCGGAGGCCGGTGCGTATTACCGCGACACCATTCTCTCGCAGGGCGGATCACAGAATGGACTCGACCTCGTCCGCGGATACCTCGGCCGCGAGCCAAAGATGGATGCCTTCCTGAAGTCGCTTGGGCTGGAGGAAGAGGAGCCGGTGGCACAGGAAAAAGTCGCCCTCCCGGGTGCGCCCGTAACGGGAACGCCGCTGACAACATCATCGGGATTGCAGTGCTACGACATCGTGCGAGGCGAGGGCGATCTTCCCCCAAGTCCTTCCTCGGAGGTACGAGTGCATTACACCGGGTGGCTGGAAGACGGCACGAAGTTCGACTCCAGCGTTGACCGTGGCGAGCCCGCCACATTCCCGCTCAACCGCGTCATCCCTGGCTGGACCGAGGGTGTCGGCTCGATGCGCGTGGGCGGCAAGAGAAAACTCGTCATCCCAGGAAACCTGGCCTACGGCCCGCGTGGTAAGCCAGGCAGAATTCCGCCGAACGCTACCCTTATCTTTGATGTCGAACTGCTCGGCATCCTTCCCGACAAATTTGCCAAGTACAAGGAGCTTCCCCCCGTGGAACAACTACCAGGCGACCGTGTGACCGGCGATGCGGAGACAAGCAACTCGGGTCTTTCGTGGTATGACATTGAATCAGGTGACGGCCAACAGCCTGCAGGCGCATCGAGTACCGTCGAGGTGCATTACACGGGATGGCTCGTGGACGGCACCAAGTTTGATTCGAGCGTCGACCGGGGCGAGACAATCTCATTTCCTCTCAATGGTGTCATTGCCGGCTGGACTGAAGGTGTCGGATCGATGAAGGTTGGCGGCAAGCGAAAACTCATCATCCCAGCCGATCTTGGGTACGGAGATCGCGGCGCACCGCCGGTCATTCCACCTGGTGCCACACTCGTCTTCGATGTAGAGCTGATTGCCGTAACGGACTGATCACGCCGTGGCAGATGGGCAACAAGGCGGCGGGAGAAGCCGGCTCGTTGCTGGGTGTGTATTGCTGGCGGTGGCGTCACTACCTGATGCCATGGTTGTGCCGGTGCTGCACGGGTTGAGCGTTGATCGTTTCGGCGTGGGAGAGGGGGCGGCGCATGCGTTCATGGCCGTCAATCTTCTTGGCGCGGTGGGGGTTGTTCTTCTGCTGGCGATCCTGAAGCGTCGTTCGCCGCCATCGCAACTCTTGCCCATCGCAGCGGTCGTGTCCATGATCCTGCTCGCGCTCATGTCGGTTGCGCCGAGCTGGCCGGTCATGCTTGCGCTTCGATGTATCGAGGGCGGTGCCGATCTGATCTTGCTGGCGATTCCGTTGCGGATGATCTCGCTTGCGGGCGGTGAATCACAGTACGGCGCCCGGATGGGCGTGGCGTTCACGGTCCTGATGGTCGCACTGGCGTGCGGTGCAATGCTGGGTGCGATTGTGGGCAGCGCATCGGCTGGCAGTGTGCTGCTTGCAGGGTCTGTGACCAGCGGTGTGCTTTTTGTTCTCGCCTGCTGGCTTCGCCGATTCGTGCGAGCGACGCCTCGTTCCCCGGATGACGAACCAAAGCGTTGTCCTTTGATTCCGAGCGAGTGGTTTGGAGCATTGATGCTGGCGATGGATCGGGGCCTTGCCGCGTTGGTTTCCGTTACGCTTCCCATTCTCCTTGCGTCCGGATTCGATATTGGCCCGGTCACGCTCGGGATGGCGCTCGGTGGGATGTTCATGGCACTTGCGGTATTTGCGATTCCGGTTGGCAGGCTTGCGGATGCCATGGGCGGTGGGCGAGTTCGTGTCGCTGCGACTGCCGTCTGCAGCACAGGAATCGCCGGACTAGGTCTACTTGCTTGGTTTCCTGCCATTGTTGTGCTTCCACCGTGCCTCTTGGTGTACGGAGCGGGCGCAGCTGGACTCATGCCTTCTGCATTTACCTCAAGCGTGCGGCAGAATGCTTCCACTCTTGTGTTCTCGTCGTTGCAGGCGGCGGGCCAGTTGGGATATGCCGTAGGAATCGGTCTTGGTGCGGCGGTAGTTGCGGCTGCTGCATTACCGCCGCAGGAGATCTTGCCGAGGATCTTTCCAATTGCAGCGATCGCATTCTTGGTCGCTAACCTCGCAACGGTCGCTGGATTGCAGGCCATGTCCCGGCGGGTGCAGGGGGCGTAGGAGTTCCATATGCGAAGGCTGTACATCGCGACATTCATTGGTTTCGCCTGCATCGCGGGAGCGGCGATCATCGTCTGGTATCTCAGTTGGCAGGCTCCGTCGTGGTACCTACCTCCCGACGCGTCCGAGGAAGCGGTTTTACGCATGGCCGATCGTGCGGAGTTTCGGCTCGTCGAAGAGTTTCAGAAGATCCGACCGCCGGAGGAGACATGGCGATTGCGAATCGGCGATGACGCGATGAATGCGTGGCTTGCCGCCCGGCTTGCGGCCTGGCTGACTCATGAGCACGAGTTGGCATTGCCGGAGGAAGTGTCCACGCCGCAGGTGCATGTGACAGAGGATGGAGTGTGGTTGGGGGCGATGATTGACATGGGGGAAGCGTCGCCGCGGCCGCTGGCGGTTCGGGTTCGACTGGCGGTGCGGGGGGAGGGTCTCTTGGTGGAACCTGATGCGATGCGGGTCGGTCGGATGCCGGTTCCTCTGTTTTCGTTTCGAGGGATGCTGGATCGAGCGTCCGATGAGTTGCCCGTTGCTGATGCGATCGTTGAACTCATGGACGATCGGACCGTGCAGATCCTCGCCATTGATCTCGAACCCGGCGCCATGATTCTCACCTGCCGAACGCGTCCCTGACCGTCCTCCCCGAAACTCCGCCGCGGCCCTTTTGCGCCCTCCGGCTCATCACCCCCCCCGGGGACACACCCGGGGTGTGACCCCAAGGGCGGCCCAAGGGCGAGCGGTGGAGCGGCTACAATCCGGGGCTCATGCCGACGATCACAATTGATGACAAGGTGTGCCAGTTTGAAGAGGGGCAATCGATCATCGAGGTGGCGCACGCCAACGAGATCGAGATTCCGCACTATTGCTATCACCCCGGGCTGAGCATCGTGGCCAATTGTCGCATCTGTCTGGCCGAGGTCTGGGCTCCCAACCCCCGCAATGACAATACGTTGGAGCCAATACCCAAGTTGCTGCCAACCTGCCAAACGCCGGCCGGTGACGGCCAAGTCGTCTACACCACCTCGCCGAAGGCGGTGGCGAATCAGAAGGCGGTTATGGAATACCTGCTGGTCAATCACCCGCTTGATTGCCCGGTCTGTGACCAAGCGGGCGAGTGCTCCCTTCAGGACTACGCCTTTGACTATGGGCGAGGCGAACGCCGCTGCAAGGAAGAGAAGATCACCCAGCCCAAGAAGGACATCGGCGAACACATACTGCTGTATGGCGACCGATGCATCATGTGCACTCGCTGTGTTCGGTTTACCGACGAGATCACCGAAACCTCCGAACTCATGATCGACGGTCGCGGCGCTCAGGAGCAGATTGATGTCTTTCCCGGCCGCGGGTTGTGCAACGAACTCACTGGGAACATCGTCGACATCTGCCCAGTCGGCGCCATGCTCGACAAGGAGTTTCTCTTCAAACAGCGAGCCTGGAACCTGCAGCGATCACCGTCCATCGATCCGATCACCGCAAGTGGTGACAACCTGTTTGTCGAACACAACCGGGGGGTCGTCTACCGCATCAAGCCACGAGAGAACATGGACATCAACCGTTGGTGGATCACCGACGAAGTTCGATACGGCTGTGACTTCGTGCATGCGGAGAATCGCCTGACGATGCCGGTTGTCAAGGGCGAACCCAGAGCGGAAGACGAAGCCGCCCCGGCGATGTGGGAGGATGCGAGAACGGCATTCCTCTCCTCGCTGACCAATGCGGGCCGGGTTGGGTTTTGCCTTTCGCCGATGCTCAGCTGTGAGGACGCATGGCTTCTGGCAAGGCTTGTTCGTCGGGTTGATGAAGAAGCAATCATCGGCATCGCCGATGCACCGGTCTGCGGCGAGGACAAGGAGTTCGCCGATGGCTTCATGGCCCGGGCCGAGAAAGCACCCAATGCCAGAGGCGTTCGCCGTGCGGTTCCGGACGCCATGGACGAAGCGTCCTTTGCAGCCGCAGCAAAGGATGCGGATGTCATCGTCATGACAGGTAACTGGCCGCAGGCGCAGGCGATCCCCTCTTGGCTTGGCGAACAAACCCTGCTCTTGATCGACACCCTGCACGGTGAACTGGCGGATCGTGCCGACATTCTCCTTCCCGGCGCTACATTCGCCGAGAAGAATGGCACATTCGAGAACTGCACCAACACGCTCCAGGTCTTCCGCCGCGCCATTGAACCCATTGACTTCTGCCTTCCCGAGGGACAGGTTGCGTTGGACCTGCTCAACCTGCACGCAGGGAGCGACCGTTGCAAGTTTGATGCCGAGACGACTCGGCGGTCGATGGCGGGCGAAGGCATTCCGGAGATGCTCTCGATTCCGTCGCCGCCCCGGGGAAAGCATGTGGAATCCGACATGCCGCTCGTCGAAATCTGATCAAACGGTCTCAAACCGCGCCGTGAAGTGCCGAAGCGAATCGGGCTGGTTCACGATGCGCACGCCGGGAATCTCTGTCTTCATCGCGTCGATGTGATGCAGGACTTCGACGACATAGTCGACGTGGCTCTGCGTGTAGACCCGTCGCGGAAACGCCAGCCGAACAAGTTCCTTCTCGGCGAGGATTTCACTGCCGTCGGGCTGAAGGCCGAACATGACGGAACCGATTTCGCTGGTTCGAATACCGCCCTCCACATACAACGCCAACGCAAGCGCCCAGCCGGGATACTGCGATTGCGGAAGATGTGAGAGCCACGCCTTGGCATCGATGTAGATGGCATGCCCACCGGGTGGACGGAGAATTGGGATTCCCTGTTCGACAAGTCGGTCTCCCACATACTCAATCGTGCGAATGCGATATCGCAGGTACGCCGGATCGAGCGCCTCCCGCAAACCTACGGCAATGGCTTCCAGGTCGTATCCCGCAAGGCCGCCGTAGGTCGGGAATCCCTCGGTCAGAATCAGTGTGCTTCGGCACCTTTCCGCCAACTCATCGTCGTGCAACGCGAGGAACCCGCCCATGTTGGCCATGCCATCCTTCTTTGCGCTGACCGTCGTGCCATCTGCAAGCGAGAACATCTCCCTTGCAATCTCGGTCGGCGTGCGATCTTCATATCCATCTTCCCGCAGTTTGATGAACCAGGCGTTCTCTGCAAACCGGCAGGCATCCAGAAAGAACGGTACGCCGCGATCGCGGCACAACTCGCTCGCCGCCCGGATGTTCGCCATGCTCACCGGCTGCCCGCCGTTGGAGTTATTGGTTACCGTCATCATGACCAGTGGGACCCGGTCGGCAAATTGGTCCAGAATCGAACGCAATTCATCGATGTCCATGTTTCCCTTGAATGGGAGCACCGATTGCGTGTTGTCCGATTCCGGGCACGAGATGTCCGTTGCAATTCCACGAACCGCCTCAATGTTCGCCCGTGTCGTGTCGAAGTGCGTGTTGTTCGGCACGACGGCGCCAGGCGAGACCATGGCGCCGAAGAGAATGCGCTCCGCGGCGCGACCCTGGTGTGTCGGAATGATGTGGGTGAACCCGGTGATGTCCCGCACGGCCGATTCGAATCGATAGAACGAATCTGCCCCCGCGTAACTCTCGTCGCCTCGCATCATGCCCGCCCACTGTTCGCTGGACATTGCACCGGTTCCGGAATCGGTCAACAGGTCGATGAGCACATCGCGTGCGTGCAGCAGAAACAGGTTGTTGCCCGCAGCGGCGATGGCGGATAGACGATCTTCGCGGCTAGGCGCATGAATAGGCTGCACCTGCTTGATCTTGAACGGCTCGATGATCGTCTTGAATGTCATGTCCGCACAACGTGTTCAAGAATGGCCATGCGAACGGCGACACCACACGCAACTTGTTCGAGAACAAGACTTCGTTTCCCATCCGCGACCGCGTCGTCTATTTCCAGCCCGCGATTCATGGGTCCGGGATGAAGGACAACGCCATCGAATCTAGACATTCGGTCGCGAGTCAGCGCAAACCGGTCTCGATAGTCATCGCCGATCGTCGCATCGCGCTCGAACTGCACCCGAAGCAGCATGACTGCATCACACCCCGGGAGTGCTGCATCGAGATCAGTGAATGTTTCAAGAGCGGTATCCTTCGGCAGCAGATCGGCGGGGCCGACCAGCGCGACTTCCGCTCCGAGTTTCGAGAGGCCCACCATGTTGGAGCGGGCGACACGGCTGTGCGCGATGTCGCCCACGATGGCGATCTTCCTGCCCTCAAGCGAGTCACCGCCGAAGAAACGCATCAGTGCAAGTGCGTCGAGCATCGCCTGCGTCGGGTGCCCGCTGACGCCATCGCCCGCGTTGATGACGGGCGTATCAAGTTCCTTGGCGATCATCGCCGGTCCACCGTCCTGCGAGCAGCGAATGACGAGACATCGAACCCCCATCGCGGCCACATTCTTGGCGGTGTCCAGAATGGTCTCACCTTTGGATGTACTTGATGTGCTGCCGAGAAGGTCCAGAACATCGCCTCCCAACCGCCTGGTCGCCATGGTGAAACTACACCGTGTCCGGGTGGAGTTCTCGAAGAACAGGTTGGCGATGACCGCGCCGGCCAGCGGGCCGTTGGGGTCGACGACCGGCTCCTGATCCCGATACGCCGATGCGCGGGAAAGGAGTGACAGCAGATCGTCTCGATCCAAGTCGTGAATATCGATGAAATTGCGCCCGTTCCACGCCATTGCGGGGCGAGAGTGTAGCAGGTGTCGGTGAACTGCCGTCCCGACGCCATCAACTCCAGTTTGCAATCGCGATCAGGAGGTCCGAGACATTGACGGTGCCGTCGTCGTTGACATCCTGTGGACAATCGCTGCAGGGTCCCCACGCAGAGATGATCAACAGGAGATCAACAACATCGACGACGCCGTCGCCGTTGACATCGCCGGGCACAGGTTCGGTCCCGCCCAAGTCGATCATCCCGCTGTCCATGATCACAGGCGCGCTTCGCCCGTGCATGACCCACTGGTCATAGGCGATCTGGCCCTTGTCATCCGTGACATTCGCGTCCCGCAGAAACTCCATGTATTCACGCGTGCTCGTCTGGTGATACACAGTCACGACTGCCTGGATCGCGCCAGGGGGAATGTCAAACGCTGAATCATCCCAGTGTTGCCCGTCGTCATAGGTGTAGGCGACCGGCTGCGCATTGATTGCTTCAAACGCGGCGTTGATGAACCCAACCGGTGGAATGCGATTGTCCGCGAGAATCTCGTCGAAGATGGTGACGTGCATTGATTCTCCGGCGGGTAACCCTGTAGCACCGGCGAGCGATTCGGAAATGCCCACCGAGACTTCATACACCTTCGTGTCTTCGGTGAGCGTCGCAGCGGTCCAATCGTAGGCGCCGCGCTCAGCGACAAGGTCACCTGATGAATCGAGGAACCTGACATTGAGCCAGATGCGTCGGCCCTCGGGATAGCCGGTCGGCAACTTGTGCCCGGACCAGTTCGTGACGCGAGCCACAAGTTGGCCGTCAACCTCTGAAAGATCAAGATCGGACGCCGCTTGCAGGAATGCGTCCGCCCGCTGTTCCGCGAGCGCGACCGTGTCATCGCTGAGACCGGTTTCGTTTGACGGGTACATGTTGTGCACCGCACCAAGCACCCAACTGTTGACACCGGCAAACTCGTGACCGGCGACATCCTCATGTGTACCGACTTCCGGCAGTTCCCAGAACACGCACATGCCGCCGTCGCGTTTCGGCATGTGGCAGTCCTGACAGGACTGCATGAGGCCGGTGGGATGATTGCCGCCGAATCGCTGGTCGTCGAATTGCACACCACCGTCGGCATACTGGCTTGCAAGCCACTCGCTGTATGTCCGCTGTTCCGGAATCATCTCGTACATGTTCTGCGTTGGGTGTGCGGCGTCCATTGCGTTGACCGCCCATGTACCGTCCGGCTGCAGGGAGAACACTGGATTCGACAGATCGTGGCAGGTGCCGCAGAACGCCGACTCCTTGTGATACGGCGACTCGAGGATGGGCACATTGTGCATGTTGTACATATCCGCTCGCGGGCCGCGGCGGGTATCTTCTGGGTCGATGATGTAGCGACCGTTGCCGGGTTGTGTTGGCAGGGTGCCGTCATCAATCAACTGTTGCAGAATGCCGTCGTCCTCGATCGGGTTTTCGGGAGACCAGACGGGATCGACCATTCGGTGACAGAAGTTGCAGTTGACGCCGTCGAAATCGTCGTCGATCAGCGCAGATCCGTCCGATGGCATGGAGCGATTCTGAATCCATCCACCCGGCATGTGGCACCGCATGCAGAGCTCGCCCGCGTCGTTGACATCCTGATTGGCAATCGTCATCGCCGCGTGAAAGACTGGGTCGCGAGCCGACTGGGCCATCATGCTTGTGAGCCAGTTGTTGTACGGCGGGACAACCTCTGTCGCATTGGCGTCATCGTCGAAGGCGTGGCAGTTGGCGCAGTTGTAACGGCTGACGATGATGTAGTCGTAGTCGCTCGGTGAGGGTTGCGATCCAGGCTGAAAGAAATCTTCCTCGGTCGTGGGAACCTGCGTCTGGCGGTTTCCACCACCGCGCATGGCAGGACCTGCGGCAAGAGCAGTCGCCGACAGAGCGGCGAGAAGAATGGTCGTACGCCATGTCATGAGTCTGATGGGCTTTGCGGAGCCCGGTGAACTGTTCGCATCTTCCTGCAATGCGGATGCACGATCAACGATACTCGCCGGGGGGGGCACAACCAACCCAAAACAGGCGGAATCCATCTCTCAGCCCGCGCAGGCCCTACACTGCTGCCCAGTGTTACGGGTGATAATCATGCTGTCTGCGGCGATGTGCGGCTGCGCAACAAGCCGCGGCCCCGAGGTATTGGTCATCCCGGCCGGTTCATACGCGGCCGCATTCGACGCCGCGGTTGCCGCAGCCGCAGATGTGGGCATGAAGCCGTCTCTGCTCGATCGCCGAAGTGGTGTGATTGAGACCGATTCAGCGGTGGCGGGGAGCATCATGGAGCCATGGAAGCCGCGAGCGGCGTCGGCACGCGATGCGCTGGAAAACACATTGTCGCTGCAGCGACGGTCGGCGCGGTTCGAGTTCCGGCATGTGGAACCCGAACTCCCACCCGAGCGGGAAATAGGAGCCTTGCGGGGCCCTGATGTTCTCGCTGAGGCGCTGAGAGGCGGTGATCTGACGAACTTCGAGGGTGCATTGGAACTTCGTGTGTGGGTCTATGTTGACCGGTTCTACCGCCGCGGCGTTCGGCAGGGATCATGGACCATGGTCAGCCAGACGGTGTCCCGCGAGATGCCTTCAGACGCGATTTGGGAGCAGTCCGCGAGACAGTTTTGGCGACCGGTTGCCAGAGATGTTGCGGGCGAGCGAAGTCTCCTGGCCGAGGTCGAAACTACGCTCGGGCGATGACGGCGGGTCGGCAGTCCCGTTTGTGCGGTCTGTAGGGGCGGTATTCGCCCATGCGTGACTAGGGGCTTGTCTCACAGTCCCGCAGTGCTACGCTGAGGTGTGGAGAAGGATCCCTTGAGACCCCTGCTATACCTGCCACCGGTTTTTCTCGCGCTGATCGCGGCAACCGACGCCATTGCTGGCGGCGTTGCTGCGAATACCGGTCTTGATGACCTTGCCGCGCGAATTGGTGAGGAGAACCTGCCGACCGGAGCGGGTGTGGAGGTCGGTCAGGTAGAGACTGTCAATGATGACGGCGATTACGGTCCGGATACGACGCATGCAAATTTTCCTGACAAGACCTTCAACATGATGAGTGGCGCGACCGGCGTGTTGAATCATGCATCGACCGTTGGGTTCAGGATCTACGGCACGAGTCAGGTCGGGATCGCTCCCGGCATTGACACGATCTATTGCTACAACGCCGAGGAATGGTTGCTCTACAGTTATCTGCGGGTTGCATCATCGTCATCTACTTTTCCGTACGAGCCGCCTGGCGAAGTTGCGATTTTCAACAACAGTTGGGTGGCGACCTTTGGCGACGACAACTACGACAAGATTGCACTGCGACGCGCGGATTGGGCGGTGGGTGCTGATGATGTCATGATGATCAGCGGGATGCCCAACAGCGGCGATCCATACCCGCTGATGGTATACATGTTCAACGGTGTCAGTGTGGGTATCGACGGCGGCGGCCATGTCTCCGATCCGGTTCCTGCGCCGTTTGATGGTGCCGGCCGGCAGATTCCACTGATCGTTGGACCACAGAACTCGACGAGCAATGCGACGGGGATTGTGTCTGCCGCAACCGCCCTGCTCATCGAGACGGCACGGACACACCCCAACACGAGCGGGAATTTCTTTTCGACACTCTCCGAAACAATCAAGGTGACACTCTTGGCGGGCGGTCTTCACGAAGTTGGGTGGACCAACAATCCAGCAACCGGCGGGGCGAACCGTGGTCGGACCAGCCAGCCGATCGACGACATCTACGGCGTGGGAACCGTCAATGTTGATCGGTCTTGGCAGGTCATGACCGGCGGACAGCATGGGGGCGACAGT
>PVBE011487619.1_pt1 | contig 11290 bp, 8 predicted proteins | sample 1631181 | NCBI WGS metagenome assembly PVBE01 (sample SAMN08397723, study PRJNA350692) | Marine metagenome, whole genome shotgun sequencing project. | isolation source: water | place: Pacific Ocean | collected 2012-04 | reverse complement strand
GGCCGTGGCGACGTCTGCGACAACTGCGCGCAGACCCCCAACCACGACCAGATGGACCGCGATGGCGACGGGCGCGGAGACGCCTGCGACGACCAGAACCCCGATGTACGCGTCCTGCTCGAGTGGGCGGCCGACAGCGAAATCGACTTCGACCTGCACGTCCTCCACCCGCGCGGAGACTACGAAGGCCCGCTCGATTGCTGGCGACAGACGCCCCGTCACGACTGGTGCGACCCCGGGCACGACGGCGACGCGGTGGGCGGGGGCGACGGGAACGAGGCGGTCGAGATGTCGGGAGCGCCGGCGGGCTGGTACACGGCCACAGCGGAGCTCTTCCGCGGCCCGGGCGAGGCGACATTCACCTTCTTCTGCGGCGTCGAGGAGCCCCGTCGCTTCGGCCCGCGGCGCATCCAGAACGCGGGTCAGCAGCGCAGCTTCTGGGAGTCCTTCCGCTTCGACCCGACCACCTGCGCAGTCGAGGCGCTCGACCGCGTGATCCCGGAAGACCGCTGCGAGGGCGTGGAATGCCAGGACGGGCAGGTCTGCGACCCCGCGACAGTTGAGTGCCGCGGCGACGGTGGCCTGTGCGCGCCGTGTCAGCGCGACGCCGATTGCGGCGACGGCGGGCTCTGCTTCGTGGTCGGCGAAGCGGGCGGACATTGCGCGCCGGCGTGCGGCGAGCGCGGGCGGTGCCCCGACAACAGCGACTGCCAACGCGTCGACGGCAACCGCTTCGTCTGCATCGCAGACGACGGATGCGGCGTCGAGGATCCGAACGACGGCGAAGTCAGCGAGTGGCCGCGCAACGGCGGTCCGGTCTGCCAGAACGACGGCGACTGCACGGACGCCGAGTCCTGCATCCGCATCTTCGGCGGCGACCAGGGTCGAATCTGTGCCATCGACTGCAACGGCAATGGCGACTGCCCGGGCGGCTTCTTCTGCTGTGATCCCGACGGAGTGCTGCCGCTGTGCATGCCCGGCGGCCACGCCTTCGCGCGGTTCTGCGGCGACGACGACTGATATGTGACCAGCGACCGTCCCTCGGCTGTCAGCAATCAGCGGTCAGCGTTCAGCCACGCAGCTGAAGGCTGACCGCTGAAGGCTGACCGCCCGCTTCGAGTTCTGATCACGGGGGCGCTTGCCCCAACTCCGGGCTCACGTGTCCAACCGGATGAAACACAGAATCCGGGAGGTCCCCAGTGAAGCCCTACGCCCACCTCTGCCAGCAGTTGACGAGGGTCCAGGATTTCGAAGCGCAGGAGGCGCTGCTCCAGGCCTGGTTCCGCACGTGCGCCCGCTCCGACGCGGTGTGGGCGCTGCGTCTGCTCGACCAACCGCCGATATGGCGGCTCGGCAGCTACACCCCGCTCGTCGAGTTCGCCGACATCGTCCCCATCCCCGACATGCGTTTGCCGCTCGCGACCTGGGTCGAGGGACGCCTGGCCCGCCTCTCGGTCCGCGGGCGCTTCCGATCGGGCGACCTCTACGGCCTGCGCAGGCTCTTCCTCCACCCGCCCCACGTCGGGCGCGGGTCGCTGGTCCGCTCCTTCCTCTGCGGCACCGGGATGACCCCGGAGTGCATGGACCGGTCGCTCGCCCCGCGGGGCCGTTGGCGCGTATTGCCCATGGCAGCGTGAATCCCACTCGCTGCGGGGGTCCGCCGCGGCCCAGCACTCGCGGCGCGCGCGCCGAGTACCGATACCGCAATGGATGGCGGGTCGTATTGGCCAGATCGATCTGTGTGAGCAGGTCGGGCAAGGATCGACCGGGACCGTGTGGCGTGGCGTGCACGCGACATCCGGAGTCTCGGTCGCGGTGAAGGTCCTCTTCGGGGACGACCTCGCCGTGCGCGATCACCACGACCTCTTCCGCGCGGAAGCCCGGGCGGTCGCGGCGCTCAGCCACCCGTCGATCGCTGGCGTCTACGACTACGGGACAGTGGCCATCGACGATCGTGAGCGCCCCTATCTCGTGATGGAGTACATCGAGGGCGGCAGCCTCTCCGGCCGCTCCGGCACGCTCGCGTGGCCATCGATTCGCAGCATTCTGCTGCGGTTGCTCGACGCCTGCGCCCACGCCCACGCCCGCGGAGTGGTCCACCTCGACCTGAAGCCCGGCAACGTCCTCGTCTCGCGCGACCTCGACGTGGTGAAGCTCAGCGACTTCGGCATCGCGATGATGGTCGAGCGCGCCTCGAAGGAAGCACGCGAACGGTTCCAAGGCACCCCGCTGTACATGGCGCCCGAGCAGGTCGAGCGCCGCTGGCGGGACTACGGCCCCTGGACGGACCTCTACGCCCTCGGCTGCCTCGCGTGGTCTCTCTCGTGCGGGATCCCCCCCTTCGGACCGATCCGCGGCGTGCGCAAGCTGCTGAAGGCGCAGCGCTTCGCCGCCCTCCCGGAGTACGACCCTGTCGTCACGGTGCCGCGGCCGTTCGAGGTGTGGATCAGGCGCTTGCTCGAGAAGTCGCCGCGCGACCGGTACGCGCGCGCCGCCGATGCCGCGCGGGCGCTGCTCGAGCTCGAGCTGGACCTCGACCCGGCAGAGAGCATCGAGGGCGACGTCGCGACCGTCTCGTACGGATGCGGTGGACCGGCGCTCTCGTCGATGTTGGCCGACGCGGTGCTGGCGGACGACGACGGTGGAGCGAGCGGCCCCGGTCGCTGGAGACGCGAGGCCGCGGAGGTCACCACGCCCCTCGCCGGCCTGGGCCTGGGGCTGCACGGCCTGCGGCACATCCCGATGGTCGCGCGCGCCGACGAACGCGACGCGTTGTGGTCCGGGCTGCGTTCAGTCTGCGAGGGAGGGCGTCCGGAGCTCGTCCTCCTCTCGGGACCGTCCGGGGTCGGCAAGAGTCGACTCGCGCGCTGGGTCTGCGAGCGCTCGCACGAGGTGGGGGCGGCCACCTGGTTCGTCGCTCGCCACGAGCCCGAGACCGCACCGGACGCAGGTCTGCGCGCGCTCGTTGAGCGCCACGCCTGCACCGAGGGGCTCACCCGGCGCGAAGTCTTCGACCGGCTGGCGCATCGCTACCCCGAGATGCCGGAGGACGACGCGGAGGCGATCGCGGAGCTGATCCGACCCGGCTTCGGCTCGGAGCTTCGCTTCGCCCGGACCCAGGACCGCTACACCGCCGTGCTCGGCCTGCTGCGCCACGTGGCGCGCGAGCGGGCGGTGGTCGTGTGGCTCGACGACGTGCAGTGGAGCCTCGACGCGTTGATGTTCGCCCGCCATGTGCTGGAGGCCGCGCACGAGGCCCCGCTACGGCTGCTCATGGTGGCCACGGTGCGCGACGATCTGCTCACCTCGAGGCGCGCAGCCGCCCGCCGCATCGAAGCGCTCCAGTCTCGCGAGGACGTGCGCTCGCTGACGATCACGCCGCTCGATTGCGACGACACCCTCGACTTCGTTCAGCGTCTGCTGGGCCTCGAGCCCCAGCTGGCGCGCGACGTGGCGGAGCGGGCGGAGGGCAACCCGCTCTTCGCCATCCACCTGCTCGACGACTGGATCGCCCGCGACCAGCTGCGACCGGGTGCTGACGGGTTGGAGCTGCGCGATCCGCGGCGCACGCGGCTCCCCACCGCGATGACCGACGTCTGGCAGGCCGCGATCGAGCGGGTCCTGGCAGACGACCCGGAGCGGCTGGGCCACGCCCTCGAGGTGGCCGCTTGTCTCGGGCGCGAGGTGGGCGCGGACGAGCTGAGCGCGGCCTTGGGTGACGCGGCGCTCGCCAAGCGCTTGTCGGAGGCGCTGCTCGACCAGGGGCTCGCGCACGCGGTGGGGCAGGGCCGCTGGAGCTTCGCCCACGACCTGCTGCGAGACGCGGTCGTGACGCGCGCGAACGTCTCCGGACACGCCGACGCGTTGCACCGCGCCTGCGCCGTCGGCCTCGCCCACCTGCACGACCCGCCGGGCGGGCGCATCGGCCTGCATCTCGTGGCAGGCGGCGTCACCGAGGCGAGCGTCGAGGCGCTGTTCGCGGCCGCTCGGATGCACGCCGACGAGGGGCGCGCCGTCGCCGCCGAGCGCCTCGTCTCCCTCGTCACGAGGTTGTCCGCGGACGACGATCCGCGGCGCGCGTCGGCCGCGCTCCTGGCCTGCCGCCTCGCGCGCCAACGGGTGGACCTCGACGCACTGGTGCGCTGGTCCGCGGTCGCTGCGGAGTCGGCGGCGGCCTCGAAGCAGGCGGCCCTGCGCGCCCACGCGGCCTGCGAAGCGGCGCTCCTGGCCCGCTTCCGCGGCGACCTCGCGGGCATGCAGATCGAGCTGGCCACTGCGCGCGGTCACCTCGGCGGCGCTGATCCGGCGCTCGCCGCCCGCGTCGAGCTGGTGACCGGGTGCCTGGACGCGGACGCGGGGCGCGGCCCGAGCGCGATCCGTCACCTGAACGCGGCGTGGCGACTGCTCGAGCACGACAGCGACCACCGGTTGCGCGGTGAGGTCCGGCTGCAGCTGGGGATCCTGCACGGGCGCGCGCGTCGCAGCCCCGCCGCCCGCGCACTGCTCGGCCAGGCCCTCGCCGACTTCTCCGACGGGGCTGACCGCCACGGCGTCGGCCGTACTCTCCAGGCCCTCGGCGACCTCGCGCGACTCGACGGGCGCGCCGCGGACGCCGGCCGCTGCTACGAGAAGGCGTGGCACACCTTCGACCGCTGCGGGGCGCCCGCGCGCGCGGTGGCCGCAGCCCTCAACCTGGGCCTCGTCGAGCTCGCGTTGGGCCGCCACTCCGAGGCGCGGCCGAGGCTGGAGGCGGCGGCTCGCCACTTCGAGCGGAGCGACATCCCGCGCTGGTCGATCTTCCCGCACACCGTGCTGCTCGCGGTCCACGCAGGCCTCGACGACTGGGTCGGCTGGGACGCGCGCTTCCAACGTGTCCGGCGGCTGCTGCGCGACCAGCACGTGGCCGACCCCGACGTGGCGCGCGCGCTGGAGAACGCGGCGGAGCTCGCCCAACGGGCAAACGAGCCCTATCGCGCCCAACGAGCCACCACGTTGGCGCTGGAGCAGTGGCGGCGGCTGGCGCCGAGCGAGGTGACCAGCGTCGCCGGATGACCGCGCGGCGCGCTACTCCGAGCGCGGGCGCGATCCTACGTCAGTGCATTCCCGTGGAGTCGGTGGTGACCAGCCGCGGCATCGCACAGCCCGCCTGGACCCGGCGGACGAGCTCGACCACGTTGTGCACGTCGAGCTTCGTGTAGATGCGGCTGATGTGGTTCCGCACCGTGGCCGGGCTGATGTACAGCCGCTGCGCGATCTCCTTGGGTCGCAGCGCTGCGGCGAGCAGCCGGCCGGACAGCCAGCACCCCGCGAATACGACGACGGCTCGGAGCATCGTCAGCTCCCGCGCAGGTCGTCCTGCCACGGCGAGCGCTGGTCCGCGTCGCTCAGCCACTTGAAGAGGGCCTGCGTCTCGCCGTACTCGAGCTCTGCCATGCCGGCCACCTGCGGGTGCAGGCTGTCGACCGGGCGCCCGTACCACTCGAAGCCCTCGATGCCCTGGCTGTGCGCGCCGTATCCGCGCATGTGCAGGTGGTCGCGGACGAACCACAGCCGCTGCGAGGCCATGCCTGCTGCGACGCCGAACGCGTCGGGCGTCTCGATGGCGTCCGGCCAGGCGACCTCCTGCTGCCCGAGCGACCAGCACAACCAGCAGAGCGCGGCCCAATCACCGCGCAGCCAGCGCATCGCCGTCGGCACGTCCTCCGGATCACCGAGGGTCTCGTCGACGTCGACCACAAACGGCTCGTCCGGGTCGTTCGGGTCGGGGACCTCGTACCGCCAGCTCGTGAGCTCGACCGGTCCGTCGGGGAGCAGGGCGCTCACGTCCGGCGGAAGTGCGCCGTCTGCCGCCCCGCGGGCGTGGATCCAATCGCGCAGCTGCGTGATTCGCGTCGCGTAGCGTTTGACGACCTCGCGGATCGCCTTCAACGGCTGGGCAGGGGATTCTGGGAGCTCGTCGTAGCAGGTCTCGGGCGTGATGCGCGCCGGCCAGAAGTCGAAGGTCGGAAACAGTCCGTCGATGTACGACTGCAGAAAGTCGGCCTGCCCGGGCTCCGCCTCGCGCAGCCGCTCGATGGCGGCGAGCGCCTCCCCCGGCCGCCCCAGGCTCATCAGGATCAGCGCCTTCGTGAACTGGTAGTCGACGCGCGCCGGAGCGACGAGCAGTGAAGCGTCGACAAGGTCGAGGGCAGCGTGGCTTAGGTACGTCCGGTCGAGCCACACCGCGAGGCTGCGCAGGACGGCCGCAGCGTCGGCGCCGCGCAGGAGCGCGTTGACGAGCGACGCCGGCGGATCGTCCTCCGACGCCTCCTCGGCCAGCGCCTGGGCGGCTTCGCCCGCGCGCACGACTCGTGTCCCGAGGGCGTCCCTGAGCGGTCCTGCGTCTCCGGCCGCGGCCGCGGCACGAGCCCACGCGACCAACGCCTCACCGCGGCGCCCGTCGTCGAGCAGCTCCGCCGCCGTCCGTCGCCACCCGTCCGCGGAACGGTGTTCGTCTACCAGCGCGGCGCTGTTGTCGTCGCGAAGAGGCTCTCCGTAGTCGACCTCCGCCACGATGTCGTCGGCCTCGTCGACGAAGGTCCACTTGCCGACACCCAGGCCGTGCTCGTAGCGCCCGCTCCCCCGGACGATGCGGGGATCGGCGTAGGTTCCGGACGGGACGAGCTCGGTCGCCGGGCCGTGGAGCGCATCTTCGAGGTACTCGACTTCGGCGATGATGTCGCCGTCGGGTGACCACAGCCGGGTGACGCCGTGGCGCTCGCCGTCGGCGTACTCGACCTCCTCCTCGAGGTCGCCCGCCGCGTCCCACCAGCGCCAGGTCCCCGTGCGCGCGATGCCCTCGCCGTGCTCCGTCCGGTCCTCGACCGCGCCGTCGGCCCAGCGCGCCTCGTTCTCCTGGTACTCGGCGCCGTCCGGCACCGAGGCCGGGCGCTCGGGGTAGGGCTCTCCCGCCGCCGTGCACCGCGTGCCGTCGCGCAAATAGGCGCGCGCGGTCTCGATGGTGCCCATCGTGTAGTCCATCTCGGCGCGCCAGACGTCATCGCCGAGGCCCGTCGGGAAGTTCTCGGTCGTCGGCTCCGTCGAGCGGTGGAAGACGTTGGTCCCGTCGAGCTGACCGCAGTCGAAGCGCCCTGTGCGCGAGGGCTCGCGGTTCTGGTGGTACCGCGTGAACGCGCCGTGCGGCGCGCCATGCGTGTACTCGGTCTCGCAGCACAGCGTGCCGTCGGGTCGCCAATACCGGACCAGCCCGTGCTCGTGGCCGCCTGCGTCCCGGGGGGCGACGATCCACTCGTTGTCGGAGTCGGACCACTCTGCGTCCTCCGGCACACCGGCTGGGCGATCATCGGAGAGGGTGGTGGGTTCGTCTGCCGCGAGCGGGTCGAGCACCGTCGGGGGCAGTTGGGCCTCCGGCTCGGGCTCGGGCTCCGGCTGGACGGGCGTTGGCGCTGGCGCCGGCTCGGGCTCGATGACGGCGGCAGGCGGCTCGGGCGAGGCGATCGGCGCCTGCACGTAGAGCGACGCCTCGCGTACGTCCAGCAGCGCGCACACCTCGGGCGTCCCCCACACCGTCGCGAGCACCTCGTCCACGGAGGCCGGGCGTTGGCTCGGGTCGTCGCGCGTCAGACGGTCGAAGAGGTCGTCGAGCACCGTCGGGACGCCCTCGACCACGTCACTCGGCATCGGCGAGCGGCGTCCGGGCAGGTTCCCGCAGAGCATCTCGTAGAGGACGATGCCCAGCGCGTAGAGGTCGAGCGCGGCCGTGCCGTCGTCGCCACCACGGAAGCGCTCTGGGGCCATGTAGCCGACCGAGCCGTAGCCCACGTACGCCTGGCGAACCGTGCGCCCGTCCGGCTCCGCGACCCGGGTCAGCCCGAAGTCGCTCAGCCGCACATTGCCTTGGCCGTCGAGCAGCACATTCTCCGGTTTCAGGTCGCGGTGCAGCACGCCGGCGTCGTGCCCTGCCTTGAGGCCCAGGGCGATCTGCACGAAGTAGCGCAGCGCGTTGGCCGGCGGCATGCGCCAGCTGTCGAGCAGGGCCCGCAGGTTGCCACCCGGGGCGAGCTCGCTCACCACGTACGGCGCCTTGCCGCTCATGTCCTGGTCGAGGATCTGCACCACGAAGGGGCTCACCAACCGGGCGTGTTCGCGCACGGCGAGCTCGAGGCGGCGCAGGATGACCTCGTGCTGGTCCGGCGGGAAGAGGTCGAAGAGCCCGTCGAAGAGCTTGACCGCGATGGGCCGGTCGACCGCCAGGTGGCGTCCTCGCCAGACGCTGCCGAGCCCGCCCCGGCCGACCGCATCGAGCACGAGGTAGCGTTCACCGAGGCGGAACTCCGACGACGACGCCGGGGCCTCCGTCTTCACCTCGCCCAGGCGCTTGCCGAAGTGGTGGCGCGCGTCGGCCTCGACGGCGCTCAGACGCGCGTCTTCGCCGTACGCCAGCTCTTCGCCGGCGCGCGTCGTCTTCAGCAGGTCGCTGCGCCGGTCCAGGCTGAGGAAGCCGTACCGCTCGAGGAACTGCACATAATCGGGGTAGCGCAACGCGAGGCGGCGCTCGACGAGGCGGCGGACGTCGCTGTTGTAGGGCTTGCGACCGTCGCGCACTTCGCCCACGACGGTCTGGAGCAGCAGCCGCGCGTCCTGGACCACGCGCGCTGCAGGGCTTGTCGCTGCAGGCATTCGGCGAGCGTACGCCACCCCACCGGGCGGGTAAACGGACCCCTGCCGACCGCTGCCGACCGCGCGCGTCACTCGTCCGCGGCGTTGCACCAGCCGGGGTCGGCGTCCACAGGCTGCTCGTCCGCCGAGTCGGGCGTCGCTCTGTCGGTCTGCGCGCCGCGCTCCACCGGCAGCCCGTCGTCCGGTGCGTCGTCGGCTGCGGGCACACAACCCGCGAGCATCAGGAGCGGGAGGAGGGCAGCGTTCATGCCGTCTTGACCTCGCCGCGCTCGCCGCTGTCTCAGGAAACGGCGGGTGGGGAGGCGCGGCCACGAACGTGTGGCGTCACACCGCCACAATGGCCGCCCCGACGAGGTGCGTTCGGCAGACGCGTGTGGTGTCGTGGCGTGGCATGGCGGGTGCAAACCGGTTCGGGCGGCCCCGCGTTCGGGGTCGAGCGCTCCAGGAGGCGGTCCGTGATGTTGTCGACGCTTCGGTTCTGCCGTCTCTGCGGGTGTCTCGGTCTGAACCTCGCTGCGTGTGACGACGACCCCCGTTCCGACGCGACGGGCTCGGACGCGGCGTTCTCCAACGACGCGACGCCCGATGCCCAGGACGCGCCAGACGCGAGGGCGGCAGCGCCGGCGACGGCGACCATCGGGTCTGAAGGCGGGGCGCTCTCGCTCGACGGGGTGACGCTGCGCGTGCCCGCCGGTGCGCTCGAGTCGCCGACCGAGGTCCGCCTCGTCCCCGCCGACGCTGTGCCGGGCCCGTTCCAGGAGGTCGGCTTCCTCCCGGTCGGGACCGCCTTCCGAGTCGAGCCGACGCTCGCTGGCGTGGCCCTCGAGGCAGACGCCGGCGGCGGTACGGTGCGGCTGGTGAGGGCTTCGACGTCGCGCTGCGGGCGGGGTCCATCGAGGACCCGAGCCTGGTCATCCGGACGCTGGCGAACGACCGGAGGCTCGCGGTCGCCTCGCCTCGCTACCTCGCTTCGATGGGCACCCCGGACCACCCGGGGGACCTCGCGGAGCACAACTGCCTCGTGGGCTACGACGCGGGACGCGCCCCGGAGCGGCGCTGGCCTCTGCGCGACGGTGGCTGGGTCCCCGTCTCCGGCACGCTCGCCACCAACCGGATGATGCTGCGTCTCGAAGCCGCCGTTCGCCACGTCGGCATCGCCCTGGTGGTCGATCGCATCGCCGCCGCTCATCTGGCCAGCGGCGAGCTCGTAACCGTGCTGCCCGAGGTGCTCGGCCGGCACGAGCGACTCTGCCTCGTTTATCCTGACCGCACCTTCCTCGATCCCAAGGTGCGGGCGTTCGTCGACTTCATCGCGTCCCGCATCGCCGCGCTGCGCGAACTGCGCGATCAGGGGGGATAGCCCGGCTCACTGCGTGGCCGGCTCGTCCAGGTCGCCGCGGCGCACGCAATAGCACTCGGTGCGTTCGCAGATGTTCGGATCCGACAGATTGGGGTCACCGAGCAGCGGCCGGCACAGCTGGCTGGCGCAGTCGTCGTCCGTCGCGCATGTCTCGGAGCAGAACGGAGACGAGCCCCTGTAGACGAGACATACCCGCGTCTCACAGCCGGCGAAGTTCTTCACGGCACACGACGCCTTGGACTCGCGCTGCACCTCGTTGAGTCCGGCGTCCCGGTTCGGGTCGCGCGGCGCCGGGTTGCACGCGCGGCGGAACTCCTCCGTCTTGGGAAGCGTGCAGGACGTTCCGACTCCATCGTGCGGCATCAGGCACGTCCCCACGCCGCTGTCGCCGAGCGCGCACAGCTCCCCGGAGCGGCACGACTTGTCGTCGACACAGCTTCGCGGCTCGGACTCGGTGTCGGTGTCGACGATGCAGCGGAGCAAGGCGCCCACGACCAGCCCGGCAACACACGGCTTCCACCAGGACATCGCGCTCATGTGGACGGCCCCCCGACTGTGAATGTATCGCATACGCCCCCTGAGCCTCGGGCAGGTCGGCGCGGGAATGGGCCCCCTGAGCGGCCGCGTTCTCCCGGTGTGCGCTTCGTCTCCCTGCTCCTGATGGTCGTTTGCTCGGTCCACGCCGCGCCGCACGACGCCGTCGCCTACGAACAGCAGCTCGAGGCATTCGCTGCGGAGCGTGTCCGGCTCTCGGCGGCCTACCGCGCACCGGGCGCCGACAAACGCGCCATCCGAGCCGTGGCCCGCCGGGCCCTCCTGCGCTTCATCGACGACGTCGTCTTCGAGGCGTGGGCCGGGACGCCGTGGGGGTTGGGACGCCGGAGCACCGCGACGCGGCCGCACGAGCCGGGCATGGTGGTGGGCTGCAGCTACTTCGTCACCAGCGTCCTGCAGAACGCGGGGCTGAGGCTGTCGAGTCGCTACCACTTCGCCCAGGCGCCGGCGCTCCACATCCAGCGCTCGCTCGCCCCGCGCGCGGCGGACATGCTGCGCGTCACCAGCGTGCCGGCGGAGGTTCTGCGCCGCCGTATCGCGGCCCGCGGCGACGGCCTGTTCATCATCGGGCTCAACAACCACGTGGGCTTCGTGCGGGTCCGCGGCGGCGAGGTGCGCGTCGTCCACGCGAGCTACACCGACGAGCAGGTGGTCATCGACGAGCCGCTGCTCACGGCCAAGGTCATCCACGCCTCG
>PVBE011346291.1_pt1 | contig 11290 bp, 10 predicted proteins | sample 1631181 | NCBI WGS metagenome assembly PVBE01 (sample SAMN08397723, study PRJNA350692) | Marine metagenome, whole genome shotgun sequencing project. | isolation source: water | place: Pacific Ocean | collected 2012-04 | reverse complement strand
CGTTGTCCGACACCGTCGCGCCCGTGGCCGTGAGCTCGAACGCAGCGCCCCACAACAACCCGGCCAGCGGCGTGACGAATGCGAGCCGGTCGCCCGCATCGCCGGAGTCGCAGTCCGCGCAATCGCCGCCGTTGGTGGCGATCCCGAGCCCCCAATGGCTACCCATCCGACCGGCAGCGAAGAGCCCGATCGGTGTCAGGATCTCGCCGTAGGCCCGCTTGACCCGGAACCCGCTGTCGATCGGCTCCTGGGTGACGCTCACCGACGGCGGCCCCTCCGGCGTCGAGCCGAGCCGCAGGTTGTCGATCACGTCGACGCGCATCTTCACCGCCATCGCGATGTTCGGCGGTCGCAACGCGACGTCCGTCCGCACCCGCAGATCGTGTCCGCTGGACGTCTGCGCGGCCGGATCCGCCAGCGACACCGGGTAGAAGGGCTCACCCGAGGGCGTGAGGCCCCGATCCAGATCGAGGTTGTGTCGGAACGCGCTCCGCCACCGCAGATAGCCCCCGAAGTCCACCTCGGCCTCCGGCACGCGGCCAAGGTCCTCACCCCGATCCGAGAAACCGGTGGCGGAGGTTGTCGACGGTATGCAGAGCGCTGACAGGGCGACGAGCGCCAGGGGGGTCAGGCGCGGGGTGGAGCGGCCTTTGCGCGGCGGGGTGCCGGAGAGCGGCGCGGGCGCGGTCATTGGTCGCCTCGCAGGAACGCGGCGAGGTCGGAGGTCGAACGCGCGGCGGCTTCGACCATGGGGAGGTGGCCGCAGCGGGGGTACGTGACGAGGCTGGCGTCGGGCAGGTCGTGCAGGAGCCGTTCGGCGAACTGCAGCGGCGTGACGTGGTCGTCGCGGCCCCAGAGTAGGAGCGTGGGAATGTCGAGGGTCGGGTAGAGCGCTTCGAGCTCCTCGTAGTGTTGGCCGCGAATGGCGGCGAGCGCCGCGGCGGTCGTGCCGGGGCGGTCCATTGCCGCGACCACGGCGTCGACGAGGGCCTGGTCGATGTTCGCCGGGTCGTGGAACGCCATCGCGAGCTTGTCCTCGGGGCGCTGTCGGTAGAACGCGCCAAAGAGGAACTCCCCCACGCCCGGCGCGCGCGCCCACACGAAGGAAGGCGGCAGCTGGTCGGCATAGACCCAGGCGTCATACAGCGCGATGCGGTCGACCCTTTCGGGTTCGTCGAGGGCGAGCTGGAGGGCGACGCCGGCGCCCCAGGAGTGCGCGACGACTGCGAAGTGGTCCACGCCGAGCTGCGCGATCAATCCGCGGACCAGGTCCGCCTGGGCCGACGGCGAGTAGTCCCCTTCGGGCCGGCCGGTCCACCCGAACCCCTTGAGGTCCAACGCGACGACCCGGTGGGTGTCGGTCAGCGCCGGGACGACCGCGGCCCAGGTGTCGAGTGACGACGCGAACCCGTGCAGGAGGACGACGACCGGCCCCTCGCCCTCGTCGATGTAGCGCACCCGCACCCCATCGACCTCGGCCCAGCGCCCGTCCTCCGGCTCCCCGGGCATCGGCCCGGTGTGATGCGCGAGGCACGCACCGAACGCGGTCGCGAGCAGACACAGCGCGATCACGGGCCAGGGCTGTCTCACGGCGACAACCTCCGAACCTCGGCTGCGGTGTCGAACTCCTCGTCGAACTCGTTGTCGCGCGACGTGATCGTGGCGACCGTGCCGAAGCACTCGGCGACGAACGCGAACGAGCGGACGCGGGTGAGGATCACGCCGACGGTTCGGGTGAGATCGATGGCGACGCGAAGGACCGGGAAGTCGCCGAAGGGGGTGCTGACGACGCCGTGGCCGTCGACCACGTAGGTGTACACCTCGTGGTAGAGCACCGGCGAGCCGAACGTGGCCTCGGACACGCCGGAGACCCACGTCTCGACCATCCAGCGGTCACCTTCGGTCAGGGGAAAACGGAGGATCTCGACCGGTGGATCGTACGTGAGTTCCGTACGAATCAGGCCGGGCTCGGGAGACACGACGCCGAGGAGCAACAGGCGGTCACCGCGCTCTTCGAAGACGCCGAGGAGCTCCTCGCGCTCGCTGAGCCGGGCGAAGTAGGTAGCGGTCGGGAAGGCGTCGGCAAACCACTCCTCAGTAGGGTCGCGAAGCTCGACCAACGCGAGGCGATCTTCGCCGATCGCGGGGCCAAGGTCCCAGTGGCGGACGCCATCGACCAGCGTACCGCGGGTATCGACCGGGGCGTCGAAGGCGACGGAGTAGGTCGCGTGGGCGCCGACGACGATCGGGTGCTCGTCACGGACGACGATCCCGTCGTGGTCGGGAACGCAGAACGCGGGCGCGTCCGGAGCGTCGAGTGAGGACGTGTCGTCGGGCGAGATGTCCGGATCCCCGGTGTTCGCGTCTGCTACCCCGGCGTCGCCGTCTTCGGACACCGCGTCGCGGGCGTCATCCACGACGTCGTGCTCTACGGCGTCGGCGACGAGATCACCGCCCGCGTCACGCCGAGTACCGTCCCCGGTCGCGTCGTCGGCGCCGGCATCGGCGACGGCATCAATCGGCGCGTCTACGGCTGCGACCGGCGCATCGTCTCGGGCCGTCGACGTATCGCTCGCACCCGTGCCCGCGTCGGTCTCGGCGCCGCTTTCCGCTTCGCACGTGCCACGCTCGAAGCACGGCGGGTCGGCAGCGCAGCTGGCGACGCAGAGGCACAACGCAGCAATCTGGAGGGGGCGTTCGACTTGCACGGGCATCAGCGGGGTTTCGACGATCGGGTGCAGGAGTTAGCCCGCTCGGGCCGCCGGAGTCAAGCACGATTGTGCAGGTGCACAAAACGACCCGCGACCCACCGTCGAGCTGCCGTTCACGTTATTGATGGCCTCTTGCAAGCGGCTGCGTGATCCGAGAGTATTGCGGCAGCGCACAAGAGGCCGAATGAAGACGATCAAGAAGTACGCGAACCGGCGGCTCTACGACACGTCGCTGAGTCGCTACATCACGCTGGACGAGCTTGCCGAGCAGGTGCGAACGGGCGCCAGGGTGAAGGTCGTCGATGCGAAATCGGGCGAGGACCTGACCCAGGGTACGCTGGCCCAGATCATCCTCGAGAGTCGCGGCGGCTCGAGACTGTTGCCTGTGTCGGTGTTGGTTCGAATGATCCGGCTGGGTGACGACGCACTGTCCGAGTTCATGGGCCGCTACGTGGCCTGGGCGCTCGACGTATACCTGGCGTCGCGACGCGGGCTGCAGCGGGCTGCGCGTTACAATCCGTTTGCGATGATGCCCTACGAGGCCACCGGCGCGTTCTCCCGCTTCTTCGACGGGCAGCGCGGGCGCTGGGGACGCCCATGGACGAGCGGGGAGCCCGGGTGGCCATCGGACGCCGCGGCGTGGTCACGATCACCCGAAGGGAACGCGGGCGGCTGGGCTCCGCCTCCGGACGCGGACGACTGGCCGGATGACGACGGCAGCTGGGCGGACGACGCGGCGTCGGAAGACGGGCAGGCGCCCGAGGCTTCCGGCGACGTCGCCGAGCTCCGCCGTGAGGTCGAGGAGCTCAAGGACCTGCTGCGCGCCTCGCTGAGGGACGACGGCGACTGATGGGGCGCGCGCTGCGATAGGTTGAGGATCCCCCCCTGCGTCGCTTTGCTCCGCTGTCCCCCGCGAGCGGGGGACGGCGACGGTGGGCATTCGATCCACCGTCGATGATCAGCTCCTCCCCGTTCGCGGGGAGGAGGCCGCCAACGGCGGCCGGAGGGGGGAGCCGCAGTCTACGAACCGCGTGCGGAGAGTCAATCAGATCCCGTCCTGATTGTGCGCCGCACAAAAAGTCACTTGACGGCGCACCCCATGTTCCTAGATACCTTGTTACCGCGACACAGAGCCGCATTGTCGCATTGCAACACACGAGGCTGAGATGACCACCAAGAAGAACGAGAAGACCCCCGAAGCCACCGCTCCCGAGACCAACGAGCGCTCGCCTGCCTTCGCCATCCCCGGCGCCCGCCTCTGGGCCGACGCCCTCGACCGCTCCGTCGCCCGCGCCGAGCAGGCACTGGAGTGGGCAGAGGCCTTCGACACCCGGGCGCGCGAGCAGGTCGACGCCTACATCACCGAGTCGACCCGCCTGCAGCAGGAGACCTCGCAGTACGCCAACCGGCTCGCCGACGACTTCCGCAGCGCCTCCCTCGACGCGCTGCGACGCAGCGCCGACGTGCTCCGTGGGTGACCCCGCAGCACCGCGCATCGCGCCGACGCCAAAGTCCGTAGTGTACACGGAAGGCGCGGCGCGGTTGATGCGGTACGTCGGCGACGACGAGGGGCACCGGACCCCGGTGCTCCTCGTGCCGTCGATGATCAACCGCTGGTACATCCTCGACCTGCGGCCTGGATTCAGCATCACCGCTGCCCTCGTCGACGCCGGCTTCGACGTCTGGTGCCTCGACTGGGGCGTATCGGGGGACGAAGACCGATACCTGACCTGGGACCGCATCCTCGCCCGCCTCTCGCGCGCTGTTCGAAGGGTCGCGCGGGCAACCGGGCACGACCGCGTCGGCGTCCTCGGCTACTGCATGGGCGCGACCCTCTCGGCGATACACGCCGCCCTCGAGCCGGACTCCGTCGCCTGGCTCGTGAACCTCGCCGGCCCGATCGACTTCTCGACCGCCGGCATGCTCCGGCGCCTCGTCGATCCCCGTTGGTTCGACGTCGACGCCATCGCCGACGCCGGTAACGTGAGCCCCCGGCAGATGCAGGAGGGCTTCGCCGCCCTGCGGCCGACCCTCAAGCTGTCCAAGTGGGTCACCCTCGCCGACCGACTCACCGACGACGCGTTCCTCCGCAGTTTCACCGCCCTGGAGCATTGGGCGAACGACAACATCCCCTTCCCGGCCGCCGCGTACCGCACCTACATCCGGGAGCTCTACCAGGAGAACCGCCTGGTCGAAGGGGGGCACCGCGTCGGCGGGCGATCCGTCGACCTCGCGCAGATCGACTGCCCGATCCTCACGATCACCGCCAGCCGGGACACGATCTGCCCGCCCGAGGCCGCCCTCGCCCTGCCCAGCCTGGCCAGCTCTACCGACACGACGCACGTCTCCGCCCCCGGCGGCCACGTCGGCGCCGTGGTCGGATCCCGGGCGGCCACCAAGCTCTACCCGGCGCTCACCGCCTGGCTGCGCAACGAGCGTGCCGCCGCCTGAGCCGCCTCTCCACTCGGCCCACGTACCCCCGGCCCCCCTCGGGCCGGCTCCGTCCGGCCGTCCCCAAACCCCCTCTCCCCCGAAGGTCTCACGATGCAACTCGATAGCCTCCACGTCGTCGTCACCGGCGCCGCGTCCGGAATGGGGCGCCACTTCGCACTCCGCCTCGCCGAGTCCGGCGCCCGGGTCGCCGCCCTCGATGTCGACGAGTCCGGTCTCGCCGCTCTCGCCGACGCCGCCGCGTCGCTGGACTCCGGATCCTTCGGCACCTGGGTCTGCGACGTCGCCGACGAGACGTCGGTCGCCAACGCGTTCGCCGGCGCGGCCGAAGCCTTCGGCCCGGTCAACGGCCTGATCAACAACGCCGGCCTCTTCCGCGACGCCCTCCTGGTCAAGCGCGACCGCAAGACCGGCGCATTGCGCACCATGTCCCTCGCCGACTGGCAGAAGGTCATCGATGTCGACCTGACCGGCCCCTTCCTCTGCACCCGCGAGCTCGCCTCCCGCGCGATCGAAGCCGAGGTCGGACCGGCCGTGGTCGTCAACATCTCGTCCGTGTCCCGACACGGCAATCCCGGGCAGTCGAACTACAGCGCCGCCAAAGCCGGCCTCATCGCCGACACCGCGCTGTGGGCCAAGGAGCTCGCCCGCTACAAGATCCGTGTCGGAGCCGTCGCGCCCGGATTCATCGCCACGCCGATCCTCGACGGCATGCGACCGGACGCCCTCGAGAAGGTGGTCTCCCAGGTCCCCCTCCGCCGGGTCGGTCAACCCGAGGAGATCTGGCAGGCCGTCCGCTTCGTCATCGAGTGCGACTACTTCACCGGGCGCTGCGTCGACGTCGACGGGGGGCTCACCCTGTAGCCTCTGGACGTCTCCTCCAGTTCCTGCTCTACCCCCCGACACGCCGTGACCCGGGTGTCCGGGGGTGGCGAGGAACCGGCCGAGAGGAGACGTGATGGCAGTTTCGGAGATCTTCAACGCGGACCGATGGACCGAGGTCGAGGGCTTCGACTTCCAAGACATCACCTACCACCGCGCCGTCGATGTCGGGGCCGTCCGCATCGCGTTCGACCGCCCGGAGGTCCGAAACGCCTTCCGCCCCAGCACCGTCGACGAACTCTATCGCGCGCTCGACCACGCGCGCATGTGGAGCGATGTCGGCTGCGTCATCCTCACCGGAAACGGCCCCTCCCCCAAAGACGGCGGCTGGGCGTTCTGCTCCGGTGGCGATCAGCGCGTCCGCGGCCGAGACGGCTACAAGTACGAAGGCCCCGAGGGCACAGCCGACCCCGCCCGGCTCGGACGACTGCACATCCTCGAGGTCCAGCGCCTCATCCGCTTCATGCCCAAGGTCGTCATCGCCGCAGTGCCCGGATGGGCCGTCGGCGGCGGCCACAGCCTGCACGTCGTCTGCGACCTGACGCTCGCCAGCGCCGAGCACGCCGTCTTCAAGCAGACTGACGCCGACGTCGCCAGCTTCGACTCCGGCTACGGCTCCGCATACCTCGCCCGCATGGTCGGCCAGAAACGCGCCCGCGAGATCTTCTTCCTCGGACGCAACTACTCCGCCCGCGAAGCACTCGAGATGGGCATGGTCAACGCCTCCGTCCCCCACGCCGAGCTCGAAGAAACCGCCCTCCAATGGGCACGCGAGATCATGGGCAAGAGCCCCACCGCCATCCGCATGCTCAAGTTCGGCTTCAACCTCGTCGACGACGGCCTCGTCGGACAACAACTCTTCGCCGGCGAAGCCACACGCCTCGCCTACGGCACCGAAGAAGCCACCGAAGGCCGCGACGCCTTCCTCGAAAAGCGCCCCCAAGAATACACGAAGTTCCCCTGGCACTTCTGAAGGTGACCCTCGGGCAGCTTGGGGCGTTGCCCCAAACCCCAGCAGGAAACTGAGCTTCCTGCACCTTCCATCTTTGGAAATCCGCAGGATTTCCAAAGAGGTAGAGGGTCAAGGGAACTCAGTTCCCTTGCGGGGTGTGGGGCAGAGCCCCACGCGTCCCCGGCGTCGCCTACAGCTGCCCTTGGATCGCCGCCAGCGCTTCGGCGTTGGTGCGGGTGGGGAGGCCGACGCCGTCGCCGATGAGGCGTTCGATGTCGGCGATGCGGGATTCGGGGTTGGGGTGTGTCGAGAGGAACTCGGGGGGGCGGGGGCCGCCGGTGAGTCTGGAGAAGAAGTCGATGAAGCCTTGGGGGGCGTAGTTGGCGGCGACCATGTATTGGAATCCGACCTGGTCGGCGTCGGTTTCGGCGGCGCGGCTGTGGCGGAGCAGCGTGCCGGTGGCGGCGACCTGCGCGGCGAGCTCGGCGACGAGGCCGGGATCTTCGCCGAGTGCGATCGACGCGAGTTGTTCCAGTCCGTACATCGCGACGAGCCGCTCGGCGACGTGTCTCTGGGTGACGTGGGCTACCTCGTGACAGAGCACGGACATCAGCTCCGCCTCGGTCTCTGCCTGGAGCATGAGGCCGGTGTAGACGTAGATGTACCCGCCGGGCATGGCGAAGGCGTTCACGGTCTCGTCGTCGTCCACGACGGTGAAGGTGAAATCCATGCGCCGATCGCGGTCGCCGGCGACGGCGATGACCGCCTGACCGAGCTCGGACACGTAGTCTTGCACGGCGGCGCTCTGGTGCGTGGTGATCTCGCCTTCGAGCTCGGCGGCGAGTTGCGCGCCGAGCGCGATCTCGTCGTCGATGGGCAGAAGGACGGATACGGCCGCGCCCTGGACGGTGTCCACGGCGGACTGCACGCCGCTGCACCCGAGTGCGGTCGCGGCGACGAGGGCGATGGCAAGGATCGTGTTTCGACGCATGGGTTTATCTCGGGACGCAGGCGCTTCGACCGCCGACCATCGGGACACAGGACAGCCGCCCGGGGCATTGCAGGTCTGACTCGCATGTGGACAGGCAGAAGTTCTCCTCGCCTTCGTCCGTGAAGCATCCGCCACCATCTCCGCAATCTGCGTCGAAGCGGCACGTCGCCGAGCAGATCCCGACGGCACCGATGCTGTTCGGGGGCAGCGCGACGCATCGGAGCCCGGCGCACTCGGAGAAGGGGGTGCAGCGGCCGGCGGAGCAATACGCGCCGGCGACACAATCCGCGGTCTCTTCGCACGCTTCGGCGGCATCTCCGGCGATGTCGGAACAGAGGGCCTCGTAGGAGGCGGCCTCGCGGGCGCCGGTGCAGAGCCCTTCGAAGCAGGTCGCGTGATCAGCGGCGCAATCCGTGGGGATGCGGCATTCCTCGTGGGCCTCGACCATGCCCACGGTGACGTCTTTGCAGACCGGCGGGTTGAGGGCGACCTCGTCGGCGAGCTGGTCGAAGGTGCCGCACGGGGCGTCGCGCAGGGCTTCGAGGCAGATCGCAGCGCCCTCGCCGTCGAAGATCTGCAGCCCGGCCTCGACACTGGTGCGGGTTCGGGTCTGGCACGATGCGGCGAAGGCCGACGCGCAGTTCTCCTCGTTCACCCCGAACGTTTCGTTGGCGCGCTCGACGTCTTCGGGGGTGAAGCACGCGTACATCCAGTCGCACAGCACCTGGGTGGACTCCACGCACCACCGCATCACGGTGACTTCGGCCGGGGCGGCGTCGACGGTCGCGTCGGCATCACCCACGGTGTCGGCGACGGAGCCGGTGTCTGCGGCATCGGCGCCGGCATCGAGACCGGAGGGAGGATCGTCGTCGCCGCAGGCGATGACGAGGCATGCTGCGAAGAGGAACGTGGTGGCGTGACGAACCATGGGCGCTCGCGAGTCGTGGGGAGTCGACCGGGGCAGACCCTAGCAGACTTCTACGCGATGGGAATCGCGCAGGCGGTCGCTTCTGGAGCGGCGATCGAGCATCGACGAGGCCGTCGATTTGCCGCGCCGTGACGGTGCCGAAACGTCGCCGCGCGCACGAACGGGTGTTGGCATCGCAGTCGCGATCGGCTAGAGGCGCCCTTGGCGCCGGAATCCAGCGTCATTCTTCTCATAGCGAAGTCGACGATGTCGGAGCGCAAGATGTCCCTGGCGGGAGCGGTCGAGGTCTTCAAACTCATGAACATCGGCGGGCTGATCGCCACCGTCGTCGTGGTCGCCGTGGCGGGCTACATCTGGGGCTCTGGCTGCGGGCCGGTCACCGCGTCGCGTAACTACGGCAACGAGACCTGGTACGGGGCCGTGGAGCTTCCGGCGCCGACCGAAGCGCCTGCTGTGGCACCGCACGACGAGCAGGCCGAAGCGGCGAATGCACGGGCAGATGAGCTCGACGCCCAGACCCCGCCCAACCCGCACCGCGGAGCGATCGGGAATCCGCACGCCGGCGCCGCCGTCGGCGACGCCCCTACCGCGCCGCCGATCCCCGAAGGGGCGGTGGTCCCGGAGGCTCACCCACCGGCGCCCGGCGCTGCGGCCGCTGGGGGCGAGTTGGTCGCGCCGACGCCGACCGATCCCGCGGCCGCTCCGGCGGGACACTGACGCGACAGGCGAGGAGTCGGGACCCCGGGGCCAGACAGTAGCGCCGCGATAGCAGACCGTCCGACGGCCGGGTTCGCGGTTGCGCGGCGATGGCGCGGCCGGAGGTCGGCGCGAAGTCCGGGCCAGGGGCGGGTACGCGTCGAATGCGCGCGAGTGGCGCGAGGGTCGACACGGCACCGAGCGGGCGCGTAGAGTCGGCCAACTTCCAGACCCTTGGCCGCCGGACGCGAATGCAGCTCTACACCAAGATCCTCATCGGTATGGTCGTCGGCTCCCTCCTCGGAGCCTTCTTCGGGCCGAACTCGCCGGTCCTTCCGCAGAACGGCGCGGTCCTCACCCGCAGCACGGTCGTCTACGCGGACCCGAGCGAGTCGGCTGAGGTCGTTCCCTACTCGCTCGGCGTCGACGACATGACGGTGCTCGAGGAGCGTGAGGTCGAGGGCACCGGGTGGCTGCTCCTCGAATGGACGCTCCGCGCGCCGGACATCCTGCGGCTGCAGTCGGCCGGGGTGCCGACCGAGAATCTCGAGACCGGCATGTCCATGCGCGGCTGGGTGACGGACGCTCCGACGACGGTGCGCCGGCATTCGCGGGTCGGCGAGCTTCTGGTGAACTACACCGAGTGGATCGGCCAGGTGTTCCTGGCGCTGATCAAGATGGTCGTCGTCCCGCTGGTCTTCCTGTCGCTGCTCGTGGGAGTGGCCTCGCTGGGGGATTTCCGGAAGCTCGGGAGGATCGGCGGGCGCACGGTCGGCTTCTTCTTCGGCACGACGGTTCTGGCGCTCGTAGTCGGGGTGGGTCTGGCGAACGTGCTGAAGCCGGGGGCGGTGCTGTCGGAAGCGGATCGTGCGCTGATGCTCTCCAGCTACGAGTCGGAAGCCGGCTCGACGGTGAGCAACGCGGCCGAGGCGCCGACGCTCACCGACCAGATCGTCGGGATCATCCCGACCAACCCGTTCCGCTCGCTGGTGGACGGGGACATGCTCCAAGTGATCTTCATCGCGATGATCTTCGGGATCGCGCTGACGTTGATCGACCCGGAGCGGGCGAAACCGGTGGTGGACATCGCGGACCAGGCGAACGACGCCGTCGTGATGGTGGTGCTGATCGCCATGAAGCTGGCGCCATACGGGGTCGCGGCGCTGCTCTTCAAGGTGGTGGGTACGACCGGGCTGTCGGTGCTGCTCGCGCTCGGCTTCTATTCGCTGGTCGTGCTGGCGGGTCTGCTGCTGCACATCATCATCACGTACTCGACGGTGATTCGGTTCGGCGCGCGGCTGCCGGTGTTCCCATTCCTGAAGGCGATCCGGCCGGCGCTCCTGCTGGCATTCTCGACCTCGAGCTCGTCGGCGACGCTGCCGGTGACGAAGCAGTGCACGGAGGACGGCCTCAACGTCAGCCCCGCCGTCTCGAGTTTCGTCCTGCCGCTCGGCGCGACGATCAACATGGACGGAACGGCGCTCTACCAGGGCGTGGCGGCGATCTTCATCGCGCAGATCTACCACATGGGTCTGAGCGTCGGTGACCAGGTGACCATCGTCGTCACGGCGACGTTGGCCTCGGTAGGCGCGGCGGGCGTCCCGGGCGCCGGCATGGTCACGCTGGCGATGGTCCTCGCGTCGATCGGGGTGCCGACCGAAGGTGTCGCGCTGATCCTG
>PVBE011898655.1_pt1 | contig 11291 bp, 10 predicted proteins | sample 1631181 | NCBI WGS metagenome assembly PVBE01 (sample SAMN08397723, study PRJNA350692) | Marine metagenome, whole genome shotgun sequencing project. | isolation source: water | place: Pacific Ocean | collected 2012-04 | reverse complement strand
CTGGGAATAACAAATCCTTTAGTAATTTGATCCTTATTTTTTGTTCCTTGGAGATAAATATCGAATTGTTTATTACTAGTCCTGCTGCGTGTAATTCGGTTTCTAGATTTTGATAATTTGTATGGGCATTGATAATTGGATGAACTCTTGACCAGATAGTTTTGGCAGCCTTGGTGGAAACTTGTTGACTCACAACAACCGATGCAAGATATTCAACCAGGGGCAATGATGATAAATTAATTTCAACTGGCTCAGACTCTTGGAGGTATTTTTTCAATAAATCAAAATTTTTTTCTTTAGAGACTCTTAATAAAGTTTTGTGGGCATTATCACTTTCCATAATTTTGGAGTTCTTGAATTTGAGATTCAGTCAAATTCATGCATGAGCCCTCCCTAAGAGTTGAAGGCAAAAAAATTGGCCCAATCCTCACCCTTTTTAGCCTGCTAACCTCTAAATCCTGAGATTCAAAAAGTTTCCTGACCTCTCGATTTTTTCCGGTAAGCATGCAAACCGAAAACCACTGATTTGAACTTTGCTTTTCTCCTGGAACAATGTCTGAAAATTGATAAACCTCGTTCTCAATTTTAACCCCTGACAACATATTTTTTTTCTTTTGCTCATTGAAGTAGCCTCGTGCTCTTACAAGATACTCTCTGTCAATTTCAAATGAAGGATGCATGAGTTGATGGGCTAGAGTTCCATCATTAGTAAAAAGCATCAAACCAGAAGTATTAATATCTAGCCTTCCAACTGCAATCCAATCAGGTTCATTTTCAACCTTTGGCAGAAAATCAAACACAAGTTTAATCTTCTTATCATCTTTTTTTGAAGATAGTACTCCACGCGGCTTATTAAGCATGATAACTTTTAAGTCTGTTGTTTTTAAAAGGACTCTTTCGCCTTCAAAAGTTACCTCGTCAGTTTCAGAGACTTTAGCTCCCAAGATAGCCACCTTGCCGTTCACATAAACTTTGTTATCTTTAATTAGTTTTTCACATGAGCGCCTTGAACCCAAGCCAGCTTGGGCCAAGAATTTCTGCAATCGCAGCATAGAGTTAGCCAGCTTCTAGCTGATCCAGAGCATCTTCCGCTGGTAAAGCCTCAGGCAATGGAGGTAAATCGTTTATAGATTTAAGGTTTAGATCATTTAAAAAAGTTTTAGTTGTTTCATATAAAGCTGGTCTGCCTGGAACATCACGATAGCCAGATACTTTTATCCACTCCCTATCAAGCAATGATCTAATTATTTGAGTGCTAACAGTAACGCCTCTGATATCCTCAATATCACCTCTGGTGACTGGTTGTTTATAGGCAATGATAGATACGGTTTCCATCAGAGCTTTAGAAAGTCTGCTTGATGTATCATTCCATAAAGGATACAGACAATCACCATACTTCTCTCTTACCTGCATTCTAAAACCTGACGCAACCTCTTTAATTTCAATAGAGCTATCTGCGTATCTTTCCTCTAACGAATTTAAAGCTTCTTTTATTCTAGGCAAGTCTACTTCTATATTCTGAGATCCCATTAGCGTTTTAATCTCAGACAAATGCATAGGTCTTCCGGCACCGAAGAGAATAGATTCAACCAGGTTAGGTAAGTTTTCAAAATTATTCATCTAGTGAACTCCACGATGGGTTGATTTAAGATAAAGTTGATTAGAGTCTTTGTTTTGAATAAGTTCAACATGTCCGTCTTTAGCTAAATCTAAAGAGGCCAGCATCGCAACGACAACTCCCTGCTTGCCTTCTTTTTTCTGATATGTATGGAAGAACTGGATTACATTTCTCTTTTTGAGAATTGATAAGATTAACGCAATTCTGTCCTGAGTGGACAATTCCTCAAAATGGATTTCGTGATGTTTAGAGAATTTAGGACGTATTGAAACCTCATGAAATATTGCTGCAAGTTCTTGGGCAGATATATCTAAAGCTACTTCTCGCTCTTTAAATTTTGGTAAAGAGGTTGATGCAATAAAGAAGTCTCTATCTAATCTTGGTAAATTAGAAATAGATTCAGATGCGCTTTTATACCTTTGATATTCTTGTAACCTTCTAATAAGTTCAGATCGAGGGTCTTGCTCCTCCTCCTCTTCTTCAGACTGAGGAATTAACATTCTAGATTTAATCTGAGCAAGGGTAGCAGCCATTACCAAATAATCAGCTGCAAGCTCTATTTTCAATACGTCCATTAATTCAATGTATTGAATGTACTGATCAGTAATTTCAGAAATATCTAAATCTAAGATATCAATATCTTTCTTTTGAATTAGATAAAGCAATACATCCATTGGGCCAGAAAAATCCTCTAAGTAGATTTCTAAAGCTTCTGGAGGGATAAATAAATCGTCAGGAAGTTGCGTTAAAGCCTCACCTTTAAATTGTGGAAATTCTAGTTGCGCTTGAGACTTCATAAATTCAATTTATACAAGATGCTGTAATTATAAGCCCTTTTTAACACAACATCTTGTGATTTTACATAAAAATGTTGATTTAAAAGGTTTTGCAATGAATAAAAAAAATTTAAACCTTTAATAAGCAAGGGATATCTTTTTCATTTTGTTGAACTAAGATAAACAATTGAAGCTATGGATTACAGAACTGACAACACAAGAATTATAGAGAGACTAGAGATAGTTCCTCCCAATGATTTATTGGAAAAACTACCTATCACAAAAGAAGTATCTAGCTTGGTTTATGGTACAAGAAATGAAATAAGCTCAATACTTCATGGAAGAGACGATCGAATGCTAATTGTCTGCGGGCCTTGTTCGATTCATGATCCAGAATCTGCAAAAGAGTATGCGAACAAACTTAAGGAACAATACGATGCTTTAAGCAAAGATTTGCTGATAGTTATGAGAGTCTATTTTGAGAAGCCAAGAACAACAGTAGGCTGGAAAGGCCTAATTAATGATCCAGATATTAATGAAACGTATGACATAAATAAAGGTATTCATCTAGCGAGATCATTGCTTTTAGAATTTGGAAATATTGGCTTGCCTTGTGGAACAGAGTTCTTAGATCTTATAAGTCCTCAATATGTTGCGGATTTAATTTCTTGGGGGGCCATAGGAGCGAGGACAGCAGAAAGTCAAACCCACAGAGAACTTGCTTCAGGGATGTCATGCCCAATAGGAATAAAAAATGGTACTAACGGTGCTTTGAAGCCAGCCATTGATGGTATTCAAGCGGCGAATCACTCTCATGTCTTTTTATCTACCACCAAAGAAGGCAATGTATCAGTTTTTAAAACTTCAGGAAATTCAGACTCACATATAATTTTACGTGGCGGAAAAGAACCAAATTTTGATAGAGACGCTATTAATAAAACAATCTCTGCATTAACCGAAGCGGCTGTTAATGAGTCTGTTATGGTTGATGCGAGTCATGGAAATAGCCAAAAGCAATTTAAGAAACAAATTGATGTAGTTAACAATTTGGCATCACAAATTTCAGCAGGTAATCATAGTCTAAGAGGGCTAATGCTAGAAAGTCATTTAGTTGAGGGCAACCAAAGCATCACAGACAGTCTTACATATGGTCAAAGTATTACCGATGCATGTATGAATTGGGATGACACTCTTAACTGCCTTCAAGTAATCAGCGAAGCTGTTCAAAAGAGGCGAGGATAATTGAAAAAAGACTTATTTACTTTCTCCACCCAAGAAGCAGAAACCCTTGGAATTGAATGTGCTATTGTTTTAGCTGCTACAAAAGATCTCACAACTTCTTCATCTACACCCAATGAGATAGCAAGATCACTTAAACAAAAAATTCCATTTCTGGAAGAGCAAGAAATTCTTACTCATTTAAAAAGATTGATTGATTTAAAGTTGGTGCTTTCAGAGATTGACTCCCAGATAGAAAAACCTTCAGCTAAGAAAAATTTATATAAATTAAAGCTACCCGGAATCAATTCAAGCTCTGGAAAAAGAAAGCTTGATTACTCTTGGGTGCCCTCAATACAGGCGTTTGAGGTATTAGGAATGGGGAATATAAACAAAGAGTTTATTGAAAGCAAAGTTAATGAATTCAAGATGTATTGGCTAGAAAAAAATCAAGTTAGAGATAACTGGAATGTATTGTTTGTAGACTTTATTCGCCGGGAATGGGTCAAAGAAAATTCTGAGAATAAAGGTTTGCCTGTCTGCATCGATAAAAATTGGTCGCCCTCTTCTGATGCTTTTGATATTTTAGAATTAGCAAATGTTTCAAAAAATGATGCATTAAAACACTTGAAGGAGTTTATACTTTATTGGAAAGAAAATGGAACAGCCCTAAGATCATGGAACTCAAAATTTGTAGATTTTGTAAAACGAAAAGAGTTAATTGGTTCTTACGAAGAAAAAGATGACAAAAAAACTAACAGACATAATGAACCAGGAGAGTTTTCTCAAAAGTTCAAAGACAGAACAAAAGATGATTCCTGGGCAGAAAATCTCGAATTCTGATCGAAAAAGCTTTATTGAGGCAATAGATAATCTTTTTTTAAAGCTTGAACTTTCTTATCATTATCAATTTTATAAGGTCTTTGGCACTGATCACAGGCTCACTGAAGCAAAAAAGCTTTGGGCAGAAAGCTTAAAAAAATACCCAGCAGAATGCATAAATGCTGCAGTTGAAACTGTGATTCAATCCAATGATTATCTTCCAACTCTTACAGAAGTCCTCAAAGCATGCTCGGGATCAATGGGCGCTACTAATATTCCAACCCCACAAGAAGCTTTCATTGAAGCGCAAAAATCTTCATCCCCCAGGCAAAGATTTCCTTGGACACACCCAATTATTTATTGGGCAGGAAGAGAGGTTGGTTGGGACTTGATGAATTCACCAAGCAATTCAAATATATTTCAGACATTTTCAAAAATTTATATACGTCTTGCAAAAGAGATGAAAGCTGGTAAAAAATTTGACCTTATATACCAAGATGATTCTGATGCTCTAGAGCCTCTAGATTTAAGGCTTCTTGAGAGTTTGCGCAAAAAACACAATCTATAGCTTTGTAAAGTATACTTTACATAAATCATGCACTATAATCTCTTGCTGAGGGAGAATATATCGACATATAATATGTCAATACTTCTCAAACATAAAAAACTGATTTAAATTAACTAACTAAATGTCCAAAAACGTCAGAATATCTCTATACATTCTTATTCCGATAATTGGCTGGATGATTTCTGGTCAATTTATTGAAGATGAGGTAATTCAAGCAAAGTCATCTTCAGAATTAACATCGGTGATTACTCAAATAAGTGTGTCTAATTTTTTCTCGCCTAAAGTTGTCCTTAATTCGTCTGCTATCTCTGAGAAAAGAGTTAGGGTAATTGCAAAAACTTCTGGGGAAGTAATGCCTAATAAGGTATCACAGGGTCAATGGGTTGAGAAAGATCAAGTCTTGTGTAGCTTAGGTGTTGTTGAGCTTAATAGAACAGAAGTAAAAGCTCCATTTAGAGGATACGTAGAAAAAATAGTAAAGCCTGGAAATTACATTAATAGAGGAGAAATCTGCGCTGTCATTATTGAATTAGATCCTGTAACTTTTATAGCTGAGGTTCCTGAAGCAGAAATAAAAAGCATTGTAAAAGGTCAGAATGTATCAATCAATCTTGTGACAGGAGAGACTATTAACAGTCGTTTGAGTTTCGTCTCTAAAAGCGCCACCCCGTCAACTAGAAGTTTTAGGGTTGAAGCGGAAGTTGAAAATCCAAATGGATTAATTAGAGATGGAATTACTGCAACAATGCAAATTAATACAAATAAAATTCTTGCAACTAAAATTTCTCCATCAATAATGCTTTTATCTGATTCAGGCTCTCTTGGGGTCAGAGTTGTGAATGATAATGCTGTTGTTGAATTTATACCTATTAAGATATTAGAAGATACGCAAGATGGTATTTGGGTTAAAGGAATTAAAAATTCCTCAAATTTAATAGTACGAGGACAAGGTTATGTTGAGAATGGTCAACAAGTAAAATCTATTCCCGCAACTAAATCATGACAAGGATAGTAGATTTTGCTTTATCAAAAGCAAGAACTACTCTTGCTTTAGCCGTAGTTATAATAATAGCTGGTGCATATGCAAGAACCACTATTACGGTTGCTTCAGAACCAAATATTTCACTCCCTCTTGTCAGTGTTTCGGTCTTTCTGGATGGAGCATCTCCTGAAGATGCATCAAGATTGATTGCTAGGCCGCTAGAAACAAGATTAAGGAGTGTTCCTGGAATTAAAGAACTTTCCTCATCTGCACGTTTAAGTTATGCAAGAATAGTAGGTGAATTTGAAGTTGGGTACGATATAGACACTGCTCTTCGAGATATAAAGCAAGCAGTCGAAGAAGTGAAATTCCAACTACCCAGGGAAGCAGAAGATCCCCAAATTAGAGAATATTCTTTTGCAATGTTTCCTGTGATGAATATAAGTCTTGTTGGCTCAGCGTCAATGAGAACAAAAGTATTTTTTGCAAGAGAGTTACAAGATAAGTTGGAGGCTATCAGTGAAGTTCTAGCTGCAGATTTAGAGGGCGCGCCTGAAGAAGTCCTTGAGGGAGTCATCGATAAATCAAAAATGGAGGCTTACGGAATAACTTTAAGCCAACTATACCAAGCAATTGCAAACAATAACTTGATAATTCCGGGAGGAGCTCAAGATACAGGTTCTGGAAAATTTAATATTGAAGTTCCAAGTATTTTTGAAACAGCAGAGGATGTATACAACATTCCTATTAAAGTTACGCCAAATGCAGTTGTTACGCTTAGCGATATAGGAGAAATTAAAAGAACCTTTAAGGACTTTTCCTCGTTCGCAAAAATAAATGGAGAAGATGCTGTCACTCTTGAGATTAGAATGAGAGTTGGGGCAAATGCTATTGAGGCTAAAAAAGAAATTCTTAAAGTTAAAAAAGACTTTGAAAAAATTATTCCAACAAACCTTTCAATTATCAGAACTAATGATGATACAGTTTGGGCTGAGGTGATGATATCTGAATTAGAGGGAAATATTATTACCGCAATCTTTCTTGTAATGATTCTGGTGATTGCAAGCATGGGAGTCAGGGTTGGTATGCTTGTTGGTCTTTCCATCCCTTTTTGTTTTCTTTTAACCTTTATTATCCTTAAAACCCTTGGCATTGAATTTAATTTTCTAGTAATGATGGGTCTTTTGCTTGGCTTGGGGATGCTGATTGATGGAGCAATAGTTGTCACAGAGTATGCAGATAGAAAAATATCAGAAGGGCTAGATCGTAAAGAAGCCTATCGGCTTGCATCTAAAAGGATGTTTTATCCAATTATCTCTTCAACAGCCACAACAATTGCTGCTTTTACTCCTTTAATTTTTTGGCCAGGTTTTACCGGTCAATTTATGCGATATCTTCCAATCACAGTATTTATTGTTCTTAGCGCCTCAGTGGTTTATGCAATGATTATTACTCCTGTTGTTGGATCTATATTTGGACAAAGAAGATCAACCTTGGTATCAGGAGAAAACGAGCAAACAGGTGAAATTCTTTTTGATAAATTATCTGCATTTTATTCTAAAGCAGTGAATAAATTTGTTAAGAACCCCGGCGAAACCATGATAGCTGTTCTTATGATCTTATGGTTTTTTGGCTATGCCATGTATGGCAATTTTAGCAAAGGAACCCTTTACTTTGCTCAAGTTGATCCAGTTGCTGCTGAAATAAATGTTAGAGCAAGAGGAAATTTCTCTTCCATAGAATCAAGAGAAATCATGGAATTAGTTGAAGAGAAACTCCTCACTGTAGAGCACGTGGAAAACCTTTATATGACAACAGGATCCCAGTGGTTTAATGCTGGTGGAGATACCATGGCAAGGGGTTTTATGGAGGTTGTTGATACTCAGCTTAGAGACATTTCTGGAAATGAGGTATTCATTAAAGCTCAGGAAGTAACCTCTAATATTCCAGGCGTCATTGTTGAAATCACTCCTGAAGAAGGAGGACCCTCTTTTGGCTCTCCGATTGAATTGGGTATTTTTGGAGACAATGAAGCATCTGTTGCCAAAACTACTAAAATAATTGAAGAATATATGCTCAATGAGGTTGTTGGATTAACAAATATTAGATCAACCCTACCCTACCCCTTAATTGAGTGGAAGGTTGAAGTTGACAAACAAAAAGCTGCTCAACTGGGCGTAAGTATTGCTGATATTGGTGCGTTAGTTCAAATGCTTACTAATGGATTTAAAGTTGGACAATATAGACCTGATGACTCAAAAGATGAAATTGAAATAAGGGCTAGATTCGATACTAAAAATAGATCATTAAGTGGTATTGAAGATCTTAAAGTTAACTCGATTAATGGCCTCATTCCAATAAGTACTTTTGTAAAATTGGTTCCTACAGAAAATCGTCAATCGGTTGTCAGAAGAAATGGTAAATTTTTTCATGAATTAGGAGTAGCCATAGATATGACTGTATTAAATAGTTCTGGGCAGACAATTTTAGTTTCAGATAAAGTGAAAGAAATGGATGATTGGTTGTCTGAACAAGAATTTGATGCGGGTATTAAAACTCAATTTAGAGGAATGCAAGAAGAAACTGAGGAAGTTACTGAATTCCTTTCAATTGCAGCAATTACAGCTTTAGCTTTGATGCTCATTCTGCTCGTCACTCAATTTAATAGCTTCTATCAATCAGCTCTTGTTTTAAGCGCTGTATTTATGTCAATAGTCGGAGTTTTAGTAGGACTATTAATTACTGGAAAAGCATTCAGCACAACTATGACAGGCATTGCCATAGTTGCCTTATCTGGAATAGTTGTAAATAACAACATTGTGCTTATTGATACATTCAATAGGCTGACAGGAGAATTTCCTAATCTCAAGAGAGAAGATGTAATCATAAAAACATGCAAGCAAAGATTGCGACCAATTCTATTAACAACTGCAACAACTATTTTTGGCCTTCTGCCTCTAGCAGTTGGTTTAAGTGTTGATGTTTTGGGAAGAGAAATTATTGTGGGCAGTCGAGTTGTTGGTTGGTGGCAAAATCTTGCCTCATCAATTGTATTTGGCTTAGCTTTCAGCACAGTTCTAACTTTAATTTTCACTCCAGCTGCACTGATACTTCCTTCAAGAATTAGGTCGTGGTTAGAAAATAGGTTTGAATTCTTTAAAACTTCAAGTTAAGTGATGAATAAAAAATCATAAGTTACAATAAGCGATGACTAAAAAAGATACAGTAAATTTTGAAGCCTCCCTAAATAAGCTTGAGCAAATTGTTGCTAAGCTAGAAGATGGAGATATTAGCTTAGAAGATAGCGTTAAATCATTTGAGGAAGGGATTGGGCTAGTAAAAGAATGTCAGAAGCAACTCTCTGCAGCTGAGCTAAAAGTAAAAAAACTTTTAGATAATGGCGATACGGTAGATCTGGATAACTAAGACTCAGTTTATGTCTTTAAGCTTTCTATCTGAATGCAAAGAGAAGGTGTTAAATCGTATTGATGCCCTCCTCCCAGATAGCAATAAAATAGTTTCCTCAATGAGATATTCAGCTATGGCAGATAGTAAATGCATTCGAGCTGGATTAATTTTTGCTTCAGGAAATTTAAATAAAGAAATTTCTAATCCCGCGTTAATTGATATGGCTACCAGCATTGAACTCATGCACACCTACTCATTAATCCATGATGACTTACCCTCAATGGACAATGATAATATAAGAAGAGGACAAGCTTCCAACCATATAAAATTTAATGAAGCTACAGCCATTTTAACTGGTGATGCACTTCAAGCTTTAGCATATGAGACCATTGTTTCATCGTCTGATATAAACCATGAACAAAAAATTGCATCTATAAAAGCTTTATCAAATGCATGCGGGCACGAAGGCATGATTTTAGGTCAGCAATATGATCTGGATGCTGAAAATAATGAATACAATGATATTAAAAAAATTCATGAGCTGAAGACAGGAAAGCTAATTCAAGTTGCTATGACTATGCCCCATCTAGGTGATGAAGAACAAAAAAATAAATTAATGGTTTTAGAGGGAGTTGGTAAAGACCTTGGTCTTGCTTTTCAAATAATGGATGATGTTTTAGAGATCTCTTCGGATTCAAGCACTTTAGGGAAAAGCAATCAATCAGACTTAGCAAATAAAAAGTTAACTTATGTAAGTGCATATGGCAAAAAAGAAGCAATAGAGCAAGCTCATGCCTTATCTAGAACATGCATTTCTAAGCTACAAGACTGCTTTGATGAAACCGAAGTAATGAACTTGGTTGGTTTAGCAAGATTTATGGTTGAAAGAAAAAATTAAGATGAAAATATTTACTGAAATCCCAACTGATCCACCGCAAACACTAGTTTTAGATAAGGTAAATCTGCCACAAGATATCAAAAATTTGACTCCTGTAGAGCTCAAAACATTGGCTGATGATGTGAGAGCACATATGCTTTATAGTGTTGGTCAAAGTGGGGGTCATCTTGGCGGGGGTTTGGGAGTAGTTGAATTAACAGTTGTATTGCAGTATCTCTATAATGCGCCCAATGACAAAATAATATGGGATGTGGGGCATCAAGCTTACCCTCACAAAATTCTAACTGGCAGAAAAGAAAATCTTACATCAATCCGCCATAAAGACGGATTGGCTCCATTTCCAAGCCGAGAAGAGAGCCCATACGATGCTTTTGGAGTTGGTCACTCAAGCACATCTATAAGTGCTGCACTTGGAATGGCTATTGGAAACAATGGAACAAATAAAAAGGTGGTAGCGATTATCGGGGATGGTGCTATGACTGCAGGAATGGCGTTTGAAGGTCTAGCGCATACAGGTCACATCAAACCAAATATGTTAATAATTCTTAATGATAATGATATGTCCATCTCTGAGAATGTTGGCGGATTAAATAATTATTTCTCAAGAATTTGGGCATCAAAAGTTTACAAAGGAATCAGAAAAAGTGGGAAAAGTTTTTTAGAAAATCTCCCTCAAGCCCATCACATTGCAAGAAAAGTAGAAACTCAAATGAAAGCCATGGTAGCTCCTGGAAGTATTTTTGAAGAATTGGGTTTAAATTATATTGGTCCCATTGATGGCCATAATATTGATGAATTAATTACAGTCATTGGCAATTTAAGAGATTTTGAAGGTCCGCAGTTTTTACATGTAATTACAAAAAAAGGAGCTGGATTAGACCCCGCAGAGGCTGACAGAATTGGTTTTCATGCCATTGGAAAAATAAAACCATTAGACGCAACTAACAAAAAGAATGGACCAAAATATCAAGATGTTTTTGGACAGTGGGTTGTTGATATGG
>PVBE010717241.1_pt1 | contig 11291 bp, 13 predicted proteins | sample 1631181 | NCBI WGS metagenome assembly PVBE01 (sample SAMN08397723, study PRJNA350692) | Marine metagenome, whole genome shotgun sequencing project. | isolation source: water | place: Pacific Ocean | collected 2012-04 | reverse complement strand
TGTCCGGACCATCAGTTCGGATGACACCTATCGGGTAGCACTCGAGGTGCGCTTCTCATCCGATGAGATACACGGCGACATCTTGTTGCTCGAAATACCCTTCCAAGACGCGATAATCGACGCCTACCCTCCAGCCCGGAAATTCCTCGAGGAATAAGACCGCTAACGTTTTCCACCTTCTCAGAGCAGCATCCCGTAGGATTACCCGGAGCAGAGAGTGAGTAGACGTGGAACAACAACCGCCTCGGGTACCCGGAGAGAGCCAACAGACCCCTCCTTTTGATCCCAATGCATCACCTGCGCGCACCGTACCGCGGCGACGGCAAGGTGGGCCTCCACCGCGCCCCCTGGCTCCGAGTCCCCAGCCAAACCCGTGGTTAGTTGGGATCGCAGTAGCCACAGTGCTCGGTGCCATCAGCGTGATCGCCTTCGGTCTCTTTTCATCGAACACCGATTCGAGCACAGCCGACGCCACGGCCACGACTCTGGCAGCCGGAGACATGACTCTGGATTCCAGCACAGGCGACACCACGGATGGGACTACTGCCCCAACGACAGACGAGACGGCCGACCCAACGACCGACGGCACGAATGCGACACTGCCCGGGGGTGGTGACCTCACCCCAATCGGCTCTGTCGGCGAACCGATTCCGATCAGCGAACTGACGATGTCTTCGAACGACATCGGTCCGCTCGATTTCGGCGATGCCGGCAACGACGTGCTCGGAAGACTCGTAGCAACGTTTGGCCAGCCAACGGACGACACCGGTTTCATCGTGGGTGACGGCAGCCTTGGGGAGTGTCCGGGAGATTCGATCCGCGTGGTGCGCTGGGGACCCTTAAATATCGTGACCCGAGGAGAAGCCTCCAACCACGTGTTCGCCTCTTATCGAATGGACCTGAGATATGGGGGAATCACCTCGCCGACTACCGACATGGCTACCTTGTCCGGACTCAGAGTCGGTCAGACCGTCGGCGAGCTCGAAGACGTCTACCAGGAATTCACGATCGAATATATCGTCGACCAGGATGTCGGTCAGACGTTCGAATTGAGGTCGTCGCCAACCGGCGCCCTACTCCTATGGGGACCCGTCGACTCGAACGCCCCAGGTTCGCTCGTGACCGGGATCTACTCGCCCGACCCGTGCACCGCGACGAGTTAGAACACGCAGCAAAGATCCGCGATTCGACGACCGATACCCCATCTTGGTTGATCGGTCGTCGAGAGTCGGCTGTCGGCGCCAGCCCATAGGGCTTCATGGAACTTACCCTCTCGACCATGCATCCGATCCTCGCTCACCAGGGTGGCTGGGACGAGTTGATGTGGTTCTCAGTCCCCGTGTTGCTAGTTCTCACGTGGATTCGCTGGGCTGAGAAGCGCGCGAAAATTCGCCGGTCGGAGGACAAGGCAACCTCAACTAAGATGCCCGACGAATCAGAAACCTGAGGAGCGCCGTTGCATCGCCCAACCTGGTCAGCAATCTTCTTGGGAGGGGCGCTCGGTGCGATCCTCGCCCTCGCCGTGGTTGCCCTCAGTGCCGGACGAATCATCGGCTCTGGTATCGACACCGTGCTAGTAGAAGGAGAGCCGGCTCGTGTCACTTTCCTGGTAAATCAAGGTTCGCTGTACGTTCTCGTCATTGTGGCGTCAATGATCGGTGGCGCCGTGGTCGCCGCCGTCGGATTCGCCGCCGGAAAACTCGCTGGACCAGAAACCAGCAGGTTCGCCATGGGGCCGCTCGTCTTAATTGGCACCGTGTCCGGTGCGGTAATTGGCTTCGCGACGGCGCGTACGGCGATTGGAGTCGGAGGAACCATCAGCGATGGTGTGATCTCGCTATCTGTCTTTCGGGCGGCAGTGGTGGCTCTCGTCACGGGTGCAGTGATCGGAACGGTCGTCGGAGGCACGGTCGAACGAGTCGGTCGACCGGAAGTGATCGGCTTGAGCGGCGCCGCCTGGCCAGCGAGTCCGACAGCCTTCGCTCGTGATGCAATGGCTGCGATGGGGCCCCCGACCCTCGGCATCGCCGTCGCGCTCGTCGTTGTCTTCGCGCTGAGCCGAGTGCTGCTCGAAGCAGACAAGACATCTGCCCTCATCGTGTTTGGTGCTGTGGCGGCGGTAGTCCTGTTCGGTGCCGCTGCAATCGCAGCAAGAACGGGCGGTAGAAGGAGCTAGGTGGCACGTGTTGGAAAGAGGCTCAATCCTCTCTTCGGTATTACCTAACTCCTAACACCCATCCCGGTAAAGGCGCTTCCCGACCGTTCTTCCGCAGCCGCCCACCTGAAGAAGATCACGGCGATAGCAGTCCACAAGACGATCCCGCCCCCGATCTTCATGAGCAGCCCCGCCACGAGTTGGTCGGCAAGGACGTCAAAACCCCAGAGACGCGGAAGGTCCTCATAGGCCTTGTACACCACATCGTTGGCAAAGGTCAGGAAGGACGCTGGAATGGTCGGAACCAGTGACTGCAAGAACAGGTAACCCATCGCCATCTCGGGGCGGAGCTTTGGAAGATCTGGAATCGGTCCGATAACCGGCCACCACATGACGGCTGCCGACAGCAGCAGAGCCAGATGAAGTCCGAAGTGCACCGCTTCGCTGCTCAGCATTGCCTCAAGAACGGCCGGTACGTGGATAAGCGCGAGCACTACGTTGAAGAACGCGATGGCAACGATGGGACGCGTCATGAACCGGAGCACCGGCATCATGGGTCTAACCACCAACCTCATGAGCCATCCCGGGACGCCCAAGAGCAGAAACGGCGGGATCAACAAAGCTAGGGCGAGGTGCTCCACCATGTGAAACGTGAACAGGCTCTGTTCGCCGATGTCGTGAACAGGCCACGTCTCGACCAACAGGAAGACAGCGAGCCCCGCTGTGAACCACATGATCTGGCGTCGAGTCACGATCGAATCCGGGTCTGAGGCATGACGCGGTCCAAGTACACGGATTCCAGACAGATATCCGATAGCGAGGGCAGCGACGAGGCCAAGTGCGTCCCAGTGGACGTGGAATGGGAAGGCCTCCAGTCCCACCGATACTTGAGGAGCGAACATCACCTCAGCTGCCAATAAGTACGCCAAAGGTGAACAAAACCGCTCCAAACAAAAACGGTGCCGAGACCACTCCGATGAGGAACAGATTTCGAAAAAGCTTCTGTTCGTACCTCAGGTGCATGAAGTATCCGACCACGATGGAAAACTTTGCCGCCGCCATCACGATGAGCAGCGGAGCTACGACCGAGTCGAGGGCGCTCACATAGGTGACCGAGATCTCAGCCCCGGTGATCACGGCCAGAATCAGCGCAATGAGCCAATAGTCCTTGGGCGTCGGATAGGTCTGAGTCGAATCACTCATGGATTTCACGCCTGTAGCAGATAGACGACGGTGAAGATCACGATCCAAACGATATCGACGAAGTGCCAATAGAGACCAATGATTTCCACGTTCATGCCTTCTCCGTCGTTCAGCCGCCCCGAATACGACAAAAAGGCTGTGGTGGCAAGCAAGAGAACACCGATGGCAACGTGGGCCCCGTGGATGCCGGTGAGCACGAAGAAGGCAGATCCAAACGGACTCGTGCTTACCGTGAGTCCCTGATCGACGAACTCGGTGAACTCGAAGACCTGTCCAGACAGAAAGACCATCCCGAGCAGGGAAGTGGCCAGAAGCCAAATCCGCATCTGTCGCCAGTCCCGCCGCAGCGCCGAGTGGTGAGCCAGAACCATGGTGAGCGAGCTCATGAGGAGAATGAACGATGAGACCGACGTAAATGGGATATCGAAGATGTCGGAAGCCGATGGCCCATCACCGACCCGGGTTCGGTAGACCAAGAAAGTCGCTATCAGCGAGCCGAAAAACAGGCATTCGGAGCCGAGGAACGCCCACATCGCGACCTTGCGCATAATGTGCACATCCGGAACGGCATCGTCATGATGGGTGACGGTCTCGGTGGTCACGGCAGTAATCCTAACTAGTCAGCGGCTCCATCGACCAGCCAAACAGACCCCACATTGTGGTAAGGGCGCCGGCTCCGACCGCTACCAGACCCCAGGGCAGATAGATGAGACCCATCAGGGTCACAAACATGCCCGCAGCTGCGAGCAGCGGATAAAGGGAGGGTGACGGAAGATGAATATCGGCATCGAGTTCTACATCAAAGTCGGGAGGCGGGACGATCGGATAGGCCGTACCGTCGGCAGCCATCTTGTACTTGCGATACCAGAAATCGTCCTCATGTGCCACCACAGGTATCCGGTCAAAATTGTGCTCCGGGGCCGGTGACGAAACTGTCCACTCGAGAGTTCGACCATCCCACGGGTCCGGCCCGGCCACCCTGCCGTGGCGACTGGTGCGGAACATGTTCCAGAAGAGCACCAGCATGGAGACGGCGATGAGGAACGCGCCAGCCGTGGCAAGGAAGTTCCAGAACTCGAAGCCTAGGCCGTCCGGGTAGCGGTAGGTGCGACGGGGCATGCCGTTGAGCCCAAGGATGTGCATCGGGGCAAAGGCCAGGTTGAAGCCAGCCAAGAGCAGCCAGAAGTGGATCTTTCCGAGGCGCTCGTCGAGCAGCTTCCCGGTGATCTTTGGCCACCAGTAGTACATGCCGGACAAGAGCCCGAGGACTGAACCGCCAAATAGCACATAGTGGAAATGGGCGACCACGTAGTACGTGTCGTGCTGCTGCCAAGCGGCGGGAGCAATAGAGTGAGTCACCCCCGACAGGCCTCCAATTACGAACATGGCGATGAAGCCGAGCGAGAACAACATCGGAGTGGCCAGCCGGACCGATCCACCCCAAATGGTGCCCAGCCAGTTGAAGATCTTCACACCGGTCGGCACCGCGATGAACATCGTCGTAAGTGCGAATGCCGCTTCGGCGACAGGTCCCAAACCCGCCGTGAACATGTGGTGGGCCCACACACCAAAGCCCATAAAGCCGATGGCTATCCCGGAGAAGATCACGAACTAGCGGCCAAAAAGTGGTTTTCGGGAAAAAGTTGGCAGCACCTCCGATACAACACCCATGGCGGGAAGGATGAGGATGTACACCTCGGGATGTCCGAATAGCCAGAACAGGTGCTGCCACAAGATCGGCTCTCCGCCGTTGGCGGCATCGAAGAACACGGTCCCGATATTGCGGTCGAGAAATACCTGAATCAGACCGACCGTGATGATCGGTAGCGAGAAGAGCAGTAGGAAGTTGACGACAAGTGCCATCCAGGCAAACACCGGCATCCGCATGAGTGTCATTCCGGAAGCCCGCATCGCGAAGATCGTGGTAATGAAGTTCACCGAGGCCAGCAACGAGGCAAGACCGATGATCTGTAACCCGAGCACCCAATAGTCCATCCGAACGACCTCGTTCACCTGAGTCGACAATGGGGCGTACCCGAACCATCCGCCGTCGGGAGCTCCTCCCAAGAAGAACGAAGCTGTGATGAATAGCCCACCGAACAAGAAGACCCAATATGAGAATGAATTCAGCCGGGGGAACGCCACATCGCGAGCACCGATAAGAAGGGGGACAAAGTAGTTGGTGAATGCCGCAGCGGCAGGCATGACGACCAGGAACACCATGGTTGTAGCGTGCATGGTGAACATCTGGTTGTAGGCATCGGCCGATAGGAACTCTCCGTTGGGAGTGGCCAGCTGGATCCTGATCAACAGCGCCTCAATACCGCCCACTACGAAGAACACAATGGCAGAGCCACCGTAGAGAATGCCGATCTTCTTGTGATCGGTGGTGGTCAGCCAACCCCAGACACCACTGAGCCTCTTCGGTCGTCTGGCCCGCGTCGCCAGTTGTGCTCTGACCCTCTCAGCCTGCTCAATGGAACTCTTCGACGAGGGCCATGTGCTCTCAGTATCTCTGCTCATTCCAGTATCTCCAGGAAGGCGATCAGATCGTCGATCTCCTGGTCCGTGAGGCCCAGGTTCGGCATGCCGAGTACCCGTCCCGCGGCCAGATCATTGAGCTCAGGGCGCATCGGCTTCAGATCAGAAGGGTTGTGCAACCAATCCCGCAGATGTTGATCGGTGTTGGCAAAGGTGGCACCACCGAAGGTCGTTCGTGAGGCGAAATGAGTGAGGTCCGGAGCAAACTCGCCCGTAGCCGAACTACCGGCGATCGTGTGACACGCGGCGCACGAGGCCTGGAACGTCTCCCACCCAGCAGCAGCAGGTCCTCCGGTCGGGAGCGTGGCCGGCTCAGCCTGCGCCTCGGCCCACGTCTCGAAGTCGGATTCGGTGTCGGCGAATACACGATGACGCATGTCAGCATGCGCGAGACCACAGAATTCGGTGCATTGGCCGAGGAAGATACCGGGTTCATCGGCCTCGAGCGTCAGGTTCGTGGTCCGTCCGGGGACCAAGTCTCGTTTTCCGTTGAGTTGAGGCGCCCAGAAAGAATGGATTACGTCGGCTGAGGTCATAGTGAGGTACACGGTCCGCCCAGCCGGAATGTGCATTTCGTTGGCGGTCGAGAAGCCATAGTCTGGGTAGTAGAACTCCCACCACCACTGGTGACCGGTCACTTCGATCTGGAGTGCATTCTCATCCGGATCGGGTGCGGAGCGAAGATCGAACAGCGTGACGACGGTAGGAATGGCAATGGCAGCAAGAAGCACCACAGGGATGATGGTCCAAACGATCTCGAGCCGGACATTTCCATGGGTCTGCTTGACCTGGTGATCACTGCCCGGTCGTCTTCTGAAACGAAATACCGCGAACAGCAGGGCTGCCTCGACAACCACGAAGACGACCGTGGCAATCCAAAACACCGGCCACCACAGGTTGTCGATGCTGCGCGCGTCGGGACCAGCCGGGTCAAGAGAATTCTGAGGAAGGTCGGAGTCGACCACCGATTCGATACCAAGGCGATCCGGCCCTGCACAGGCCGCCAGAACCAACATCGCCGCAAACACGAGCACCACCAGCAACGCGCGCTTGCGGTGCGACGAACCTTCTATCACGCCGCCGCCCCTGTGTCGCCACTATTGGCCACCACGAGAATTGGTCTCCTGTCTTCCCCAGACGGGGGAGCCTACTAAGGGCGAGAACGGAAGTCGCCGGACTTGATGTCACGATACCTGTAGGAGTCCCCAGTCCTCGGTCATCAGTCACACCACCCGGTTGATCCATTCGCACTCACCCAAGTACGCGGACAGATTTCGTTCGAACAGAATCGCCAATCGGTCTCCGTAAGCCGGCGACGTACCTGCGAGGTGGGGAGTGATGATCACCCCTGACATGTCCCACAGCGGCGAGTCATCGGGAAGGGGTTCCTTCCAAAACACATCGAGTCCTGCACCGCGCAGCGTGCCTGACGCCAATGCCTCGACCAGAGCATCCTGATCCACGACAGAACCGCGCCCGACGTTGACGAAGAAACCGCCGGCGAGGGCCTCAAGTTCGAAAGCACCAACGAGGCCGACGGTCTCCGGAGAGTCGGGGAGAGTGACGACCACGGCACCTGACCGCCGGAACACCTCAAGAGTCCCTCCGGGACCGAACACTTCGTCGGCGGCACCGGAATAGCCATCTGGAAACCGTTTTGTCCCGACCACTTCCATCCCAAAGGCCTTGGCGCGACGCGCCACACCCTCCCCAATCACACCCAGACCAAGTACACCGAGAGTCATGCCGGCCAGGTCGATCACTGGAGGCCACCGCCATACCCGGCTCCCTTGGTTTCGAGCCGACGTCCCGATGCCCCTCGTCAGGCCAAGGAGTAATCCGAAGGCATGCTCTGAGACCTGCACCTCGTGAATTCCGACAGCCGACGTGAGCACAACATCTGCGTCGTGCAACGCGTCGAGCGGAAATTGGTCGGTGCCGGCAGTAGCCGCCTGGATCCAGCGCAGGCCGGGCACAACCCACTCGTCCCTCCACTGAAACGCAACGAGTACCTCGTTCCCTTGGAGGGCGGCTACAACCTGTTCCATCGGTGGAGCCACCACCTCGGCCACGCCTTCGACTACGTCAAGGGCTTCTGCGAAGTCGTATCCGAAAGCGGGACCGAGCACAATGCGGAGTCCGTCAGGCACACAAGCACCGTAGCGCGGACTGCCGGGCTGTCGGCCTGATCAGGGGACCACCGTTGTAGATGACCGAAACAGGTCGAGAATGTCGCCAATGCCTTCCCAGAGTACCCCGTTGGCCCACCACAGGATGATCCCGAGACCCAGCAACACACTGGCAGTGCGAATCCGCCGCAGCCGGTAAATCTGATCGTCTCCAGGTCCCGGGTAAGTGGACGGTGCCGTCGAATAGACCCGCACCGCCGGGTCATGTGATCCGACCTGGGGCTCGGGAAACACCGCCGGAAGGTCCCGGCGCCGCCTACCACCCGGTTCTGTGACAAGCCTTGCGGGCGAACTCGGAGCCGAACGAACCGGCAGCGACTCGGCCGGTCGTCCCAGCTCGGCCACGCTTGGAGGCGGATCCAGTGGTGGTTCGCCGATTTCGGCTCGAATCGTGTCCTGTCGGCCCGACTTGTCCGAAACAGACCTCAGTTTCCGCATCAACGGAGTAGAGCGATGCTCATCTGAATCGCTAATCTCGCCGGAAACTCCAGGTTCCGTGTCCCTAATCTGAACGATAGCGTCCACCCAAGCCCGGATCTCATCGTCGTCGAGACCAAACACATCAGCAAGCACCAAGATCTGCTCCGAGTTGGGAACAGCCTCGCCGCGCTCCCATTTGGCTAGATTCACGGCCGAGAGATCGGAACGCTCGGTGAGGCGCATTCGGGTGAGGCCGAGTGCCCGGCGCCGTTCGCGCAGCAAGCGGGCCAGTTCGGTTCCACTGGCAGCCATGGTCCGCAGAGTACTTGGACCTAACGCGATCTGTGGTGGGATCGTAAGCAGAGACAGTCATATCGGATGCGAATGTGCCCTAGGTAGGCTCACTACCGGAGGCGTCCGAGCACCTGGTGGGCTCCCCGGTCTTCAAAACCGGTGCAGGGTTACTTTGTGGTCCTGAAGGTTCGATTCCTTGCGCCTCCGCGCAGTGGCGCTTTACGCCGCAGTCGTCAGTCGTCAGTCGTCAGTCCAGATGGCAGATCGAAGAGCAACTGATCTCATCCGCCATTCGGTATCCGGCATCAAACACCAACGACCAAGACTCAGGCCCATGGCGAAGTCACCTCGACCCAGCCCCTTCCGTCGCTTGTGGCGACACGCCACCGCTCATCAGAGTCAAATCGCGCGCGCTATGACGTGGTCGATCCTCAACCAGGCACTCGACATCGCACCTTCGATCCTGATAGGAGCCGCGGTGAATGTCATCGTCCGTCAGGAGGGCTCAGCGCTCGCTTCAGCGCATCTCGGTGGACCGCACCACCCTCGTCATCGTCCACCGGCTGAGCACAATTCGCCATGCAGATCAGATCTACGTAATCAACCAGGGCAGAATCTTCGAGTCGGGAACCCACGACGAGTTCACGCTGATCTCTGGCGGAATCTACAAGGCCCTCTGGGATATGCAGACCGGCGAAACAGTCGGAAAATAGGTGCCTGCCGTCCATTACTCCACCCCTATTCCCTAATCTCCCAGGAATGCCCACTCGCTCCGCAGGACGCGACCTGCAACGCCTTACCGCGACCATCACCAACATCGATGTCGGCCGACAGAAGGCGATGCTCGTCGCCGTCATCGGCGACAACTCGACTCCAGCCGAGATCGATGACTCCCTCGCCGAGATAGAGCGACTCATCGATACGGCCGGATCCGATGTCGTAGATGTCGCCGTACAGCGCAGACCGCACCCCGATCCCGCTACTTACCTGGGCAAGGGCAAGGCAGGCGAGTTGGCGAGGCTCGGCAGCTCCCTCGACATCGACCTACTCGTCGTAGACGGGGAACTGAGCCCGGTCCAACAGCGCAATCTTCAGCAGATCTTCGAGGTCGACGTCGTGGACCGAATCGCCCTCATATTCGACATCTTTGCCCTACACGCCACCAGCCGGGCAGGCATGGCGCAGGTGGAATTGGCGATGCTCCGCTACCGGCTTCCACGGCTGCGAGGCAAGGGAATCGAGATGAGCCGGCTCGGCGGAGGTATCGGAACCCGGGGACCCGGTGAGACCAAGCTCGAAACCGACCGGCGCAGAATTCTGCGGAGGATCTCCCAGTTGGAGCGTAAACTGAAGAACCTTGACACGACCCGTGAGACGCAGCGCAAAGCGCGGCGACGCTCCGAGATTCCCTCGGCAGCACTTGTCGGATACACCAACGCCGGAAAGTCGAGTCTTCTCAATGTCCTCACCGGTTCGGACGTACTTGTGCAGGATCAACTCTTCTCAACACTTGACGCAACGGTGCGCCGCGTCGAAATGCCCTCAGGCCGCGAAGTACTGCTCTCCGACACCGTCGGCTTTGTTCGCGACCTCCCCCACCAGCTCGTCGAGTCGTTCCGCACCACGCTCGAAGAGACCGTGAATACCGGCCTCCTATTGCATGTCGTCGATGCCTCCGCAGACCAACCGGATCGCCAGATCGCGGCGGTTCGACAGACCCTTGAGGCGATAGAGGCGCACGAGATTCCCGAACTCCTGCTCCTCAACAAGGTAGATGCCATACCGCCCGCGGCTCTGACCCGACTGACCAATCTATATCCCGATGCCGCCGTCGTCTCTGCCGTTGCCGGGACCGGACTCCAACAGCTCCTGGGACGGATCGAGAAGATGGTGACACCGGAGGCGCACGATCTGGAGCTGCTCAACCCCTTTGATCGAGGGGACCTCGTTGCCCGACTCCACGACGTCGCCGAGATCCTCTCGGAAGTCCACGAAGAGGGCGGAACCCACATCAAGGCCCGAGTCCCAACGCGCTATGTGGCGGGATTGATGGACTTTGGGGTCTAGAGAGTCCCCAGTGGGTCCCCAGCGCCAGACAATCCAAACGAGCTTCGTCTCAATTGTCGATCCACTCATCCGGTGAAGGGGCGATATCTGGTGTGGTGGCGCTGGGGGATGGTGGGCGATGTCGTTCGCCGGAGATCAGCGCATCCTGGTGCAGAACTCGCATGAGTCGTCTGGTTGCTGGGCCGTCTATCCCGTCTCGAGATCGGTGCAGCGCAGCGCCGCTCGCACAATGACGGCCACACTGGACAACCAAGGATCGACACTGAAAGCCTCACTATCGGCAACGACATCGTCGAACTTGGCCTGCATGTCGAAGCAGACAAGTGCACCATCGGCGTTGGCCGCCTGGTACTCAGCAAACTCGGGGGTCTGCTCCAGTTCCTGCAGGTTGCCGGTGGTGTCGGCGACAGCAACCAGTCTTT
>PVBE011335330.1_pt1 | contig 11292 bp, 6 predicted proteins | sample 1631181 | NCBI WGS metagenome assembly PVBE01 (sample SAMN08397723, study PRJNA350692) | Marine metagenome, whole genome shotgun sequencing project. | isolation source: water | place: Pacific Ocean | collected 2012-04 | reverse complement strand
GGTTCGCCGCGCCCGACACCCGCGCGGTGATCGCCCGGGACGTGACCCTGGAGGGCACCCTGGATTTCGAGCTGCCCGGCTTCCACGTCTGGGGCAGCCTGGTACTGGAGAACACAGAGGAGCCCTGGGCCGAGCGCCACCCGCGCCGCCCCTACGCCAACCTCTTCTCGATCCCCGCCACCCCGGGTGCCGGCCCCGCGCCCTGGCTGACAAATATCCTGGTCGCCGCCATGGTCATAATCGGCGCCGCATTTTGTTTCCAGGGAGATTGGGCTTGGCCTTCGGCTTGTTTTGCATTTTTCAGCAGCTAGAGTAGCTGTATGGTGTATGGCGTAAGGGGAAAGGGCATTTCGGGCTCGGCGTTATCGTATAATTTATGAGAGCCAGGTTCCAGATTCGGGTGACGATTTTTACCTTGGAACAGGAGTGGAACTCCATGAAACTGCCCGCGCAGGTACAATCAACATTCCCCCGCCGGCGGGCGGCGTTCACGCTCATTGAACTTTTAGTGGTCATCGCCATCATTGCCATCCTCGCGTCGATGCTGCTGCCGGCGCTGACCCGGGCCAAGCGCACCGCCAAAGTGGTGATCTGTATCAACAACCTGAAACAGGTTACCCTCGGCCTGACCATGTACGCCGATGTTTTCGACGGGCACGGGCCGTTCAATGCCAACCACGGCACCTGGCAGACGCCCGGCCAGGCGTGGAGGTACTCGATGCCCGATGTTTTCGGGTATGCCAGTTGCGAGGACTACCTGGATATGTACCTGGAAACAGTCGGCGGCGGCGGCAAAATTTTCACCTGCCCGTTGGCGCGACGGTACACGCCCAGCGATTTCAACAAGCGGTATGGCCCACCCGGGACAAACTCCCAATCGGGCGCCATCATGAAATATGTCGATATCTTCGCCTACGTCGACAGTGTCGGGGGGACGGGCGATGTGAATAAGAACGATTACTTCATAAGTTATTATATGTTTTCCGACTGGGAAGCGGTGTCGCCGCCGGGTCCCGGAGGGGCGCTGGAACCGGACTGGAGCAACAGCGGCAACTCCCAGACCAGCCGCGCCCCGAAACCGGGAGAGGCGTCTCAGGACGTGCTGGTAACCGATAAATGCCATACGCAGGACGATTACTGGGACTCACACGGCGATACTAATTACGACCCGGTTAATGCGACTGCGTACTCGTCGTATAACGAGAACAACGTTGGCTACGGTGACGGGCATGTCGAGACCCACAGGCACAGTTTCAACCAAACTGGCAGTATCGGTCAACCGTATTGGACCGAACATTACATCCAGAAAGGCAGCCGCTACTACCTCTATTGAGCCGATCATCGGGAAAAACCGGGACAGGTTATTTGGAGATATTGTAATCTGTCGTTTTCTTGTCCGTTGCGGATGCCGCATTTTTCCCAGCCTCTTTTCTTCTGCTGTAGCCGGAAACCCCTTGAAAAACTGGTGATGTGAAGCCCATGGCGAACAAGACATGGTCGGATGAATGGAAACGTACAAACCCGGATTTGGCGGTTTATCTGCCCGGGCAGGAAAGCGGGTTTGACAGTGTTAATCAGCATTTTCTTGTGACCAGGACACCCGGCAGCGCATGGCTCGCTATCTGGACGCAGGGCGCTGACGAGGGTGAGATCAATCAATCGGTCGTGTCGTCGCGGTCAACTGACAGGGGCAGGACATGGAGCGAGCCGCTTGTTGTTGATGGCCCGGCGAAGGCCATTGACCAGCACGTTCGCGCCAAGGATCAAAAGGGGGAATGGAAAGCCGTCGACGCCTCCCTCGAGGAGGACGAGCGCCATGCGGGGCTCGCGCAGTGGGGATTTCCTGTCGTCGTGCCGGCACTGCAGCGAATATACTGTTTTTACACCAAGAACGAAGGCGTCGCTGAGTTTCGTTATGACGTGTGCGGCATCCTTCGCGGCAAATGGAGCGACGATGACGGCATAACCTGGAGCGCCGAGACCGTCGACCTGCCCATCAGGCGTACCATACTGGATCATCCCGACGAGAAATTTCCGATTTGGTGGATCGCCTGGCAGATTCCCTATGTCACATCCGGCGGCGAGGTCATTGCCCCATTCAGTCGTGGAGGCGCCAGGGCCTCCCCGTTTCCAGGTGCCTTGGACAGCTGCTTTTTGCGCTTCGACAACATTCTTGCCGAGCCTGACCCGCACGCGCTGACGACCACGACGCTGCCGGACGGCGAGCGGGGCCTGCGCGTTCCCAACTTCTTCGAGGGCAACACCGAATCGTTTGCGCTGGAACCTTCAATAGTGGAGCTGGCCGATGGCCGTTTCTACTGTGTGATGACCACGACGGCGGGGTATCTGTCTTTTAGCATCAGTGCCGACCGCGGGCATACATGGAGCGTGCCGGCGCCGCTCTACCGGGACAATGAAAGTGAACTCATGCTGAACCCGCAAGTCCCGGCGCCGCTCTATCAACTCAAGGACGGCAGGTTCATCTTGTTGTATTACAATAACCGGGGCGACATCCACGGGGGGCATTTCCCCTGCGCAGGTGCATGCTTCAGGAGCAACCGCTACCCGGCCTACATAAGCGTCGGTCGTGAAGATTCCACCAATCCCCTTGCGCCAATTCGTTTCTCACGCCCGAAGTTTTTCGCCACCAGCGACGGCCATGGTATTGGGGTCGGCGGCCGAACCGAAGTCGCCACCTACCCCAGCCTCCTTGAAGATGGCAATGACCGCATCCTGTTTTACCCCGACCGAAAACATTTTCTGTTGGGCAGACATGTTACCGACGAATGGTTAAGTGACTGTGAGCAGGGTAAGTAACGGCAAAGCCAACGGTTGGGGAATTGCTTTCCGGTCACGGAAGGAAGCTGGCGGATCGCGTCTCGGTGCCGGTCAGCGCTGCAGTCGAACGTTGACCTGCCGATCAACGCCGGTAATCCCCTCCTGGCTGGTGCCGTCGGGCCAGGTGATGGTATAAGACACTTCCCCGTCGTGGGCGCCGAGCCCGAAGTGGAGGGTCGGGTCGTTCTGATTCCCGTGGCCGCTGGTGCCGGCCCCGACCTGGCGTGTCAACACCTTGTCGCCCAGCCGAACCCGCACCTGCGCACCGATGGCGGCGCGGTTCACCGTCTTGCCGTCGCCTCCAAGGCGCATCTTGAGCCAATGGTAGTCATTGCCCTCGTTGACAAATATCCTGGCCGCCGTCATGAGGTCGAGGTGGCCGTCGTTGTTGATGTCGGCCCACGCCGCCTGGTACGTTGGCCCCAAACCATCGATGCCGGCCGGCGGCGATACGTTCTTGAACTGCCAGTTGCCGTCGTTGCGATAGAGGACCGGATAGTTCCTCCTGCCGTATGAGGCGGTGCGATAGGTGGTGGTGAAATACACATCGAGATCACCGTCATTGTCATAATCGGCGAGCGTCGGTGAAGCGAACGACTCCTGGTAACCGACGCCGCATTCACCCAGGTCCTCGAACTTGAACCCTTTCCCCGGCCCGAGGTTCCTGAGAAACCTTGAGTGCGGCTGACCGCGGTGCGCGAAGTTGCCGGCGTAGATGTCGAAGTAGCCGTCGTTGTCGATATCGCCCCAGCACGAACCGATGCCGTGCCCGCGCCCGCCGGTCGCGCCGTATTCAGCGGCGACATCGGTCAGTTTGCCGTTGCCGTCATTCTGCCACAGCTGATTTGGTTTCAGCCGATAGTTCGTGACGTAGACATCCATATCATTGTCCTGGTCGAAATCACAGGCCGTGACCCCCCGGCCATAGAGGCCCCCGTGTTCAAAGGTCTTCAGGAACTGCCTGCCCGCATCGTTCATCAGCACCATGTCCCGGGCCGGGCCGCCCTCGATGCCCGCGGCATAAACGTCCAGGTCGCCGTCCCCGTCGAGATCGGCCCAGCACATCGCGCGGCTGCCGTCCATGTCGCCGTCGTAAAGCGTTATCCGTTCGAAGGCGTCTTGGTCCGGGTCATATCTCGATACCGATCCGGGCTGGGCGTACAAATCGAGGAACCCGTCGTTGTCCCAGTCGCCCCACGAGCCCACGCCGATGTTGCTCGACACGTGGGTGAACTCCTTCCCTCCCTCGTTGCGCCAAAGATGGCCGGCCACGGTCATGTCAACCCATCCGTCGCCGTTGTAGTCGCCCCAGGCGCAACCCATGTTCTCCGGCCTCTCGCCCCCCTTGAGCAGCTCGTCGGTCTTGTCCTGCAATACGCCGGCCTGTGTGGGCCCCGGACAGGCGCTGAGAGAAAGGCCGCAGAGCACCGCGAAAACCCGGACGCGGCGCCGAACCGCAAGGCGAATGTTGTTGGTCCGCTGGTGGGTCATGCCGCCACCGAAAAGCGCCGGAAGAGATCCCGGTAGATCTCGTCACGTTCACAGCTTTGTGCGACCCGCATGAGCGGCCTGGATTCATCGCGGGCGTAGGTCACCTCGGCGGTGAGGATTGGTGTTGAGGTGAGCTCCGTCGGCACCCATTTCGGCTGGATCAGCCAGGCGATGGTTGAGATATCCCAGATCACTTTCGACCAGCCGAAGGGGTCCGGCGTATAGCCTTCAACGATATCGCACAGGTAGTCGGCCAGGTCGCCGCGGCCGCGCAGGCAGGCGTTGAGCTCCGGTATCGTGGTCCGCAACTGCTCGGCGACCAGCCGCGCCGGGATCTGGACGAGGGGCACGCCGGAGTCGAACAAGAGTCGCGAGGCATGCAGGTCCTGGGCCAGGTTGAACTCGTTCGCGGTGGGCCAGTACAGCGGCTGCCCGCCGATCCAGACAACAACGATCCGTTCAACCAGGGACGGCTCGAGCAACAACGCCGATGCCACATTCGTCGGGGCACCGATACTGGCGACATACAGCGGCTCGTCGCTGGCGGCCGCGCAGGCGACGAGGTCGCGTGCCGCCGGGCTGTCGACCGCCTCGTCCGCCGCCGGCAGGTAGTTCCGTGATCCCCTCAGAACGCGGTCGAACCCACTGCCCAGGCGCTCGATCACCCGGAGGATTTCCTCGTAGCTGCGCTCCATGCCGTCGCCAGGGCCGGTTGAGCGCGCATTGAAAAATGGCGCTGCGTAGATTCCCTCGACCGTCAGCACCTCGGGCGCCAGGAGCGCGTAGGCGATCGCGAACTGGTCGTCGACCTCGTTGTACGTGTCGGTGTCCAGCACCAGCCGGACCGGGCCGCGCGGCGGGGCCAGGCGCTCACTGCGGAACTGATCGCTTAAGTTGGGGAATGTCATCGGTCGTTGGCTCCATCGTGACAACTGTACATGAAGGGCCTATTCACAGTTGTCAACTGACAGGCGTTTTGTTTCCAGGGCTATTGGGTTTGGCCTTCGGCTGACAATGTACGCCGACTTTTTCAATGGGCACGGCCCGTTCAATGCCACCCATCGCACCGCGACGGCCCCTGGCAACCACATCCCGGCTTTCAGCGGGCGAAGTTTCTGCCGGAGCACGGGGGTATCGGTCAAATCGTGCCGCGGAGCTAAATCCCGCACATAATCGATTATTGTGAAAAATTAATTTGGCCAGTGAGTAATTGCCGGTATTGACGAGGTATTTGCAGTCGGTAATATCGGGTGGTAAGATTACGACGGGAGCAGTTCGGTTGGCTGGAGCACCAGGCGGTGGTCCCGGGAGTCGCGGGTTCGAGTCCCGTCTCTCCCCCTTTGCTTGGGCAGTGGAAAAAACTGGCTCTCGTCAAATGACTTGGCGAGGGCCATTGTTTTTTGCTGGACCAGTGGCCTCGGGGGCAGCTGACCTGGTGGATGGGTAGGAACCGGATCGAATGTGATGTGAGCGAATTTGTGCCGCCTGGCAGGAACACCATGGCCGGGACGGCGCCGGTGCCGACAGATGCGAAGTGAGCCTTGAGCTACCGTTACCGGCTTCAGGCCGAAAAGGGAATGCCTCTCCTTATGACAACCGGCAACACGTTCAAGATCTCCTTCTCACTGGCGAACCCCTGGAAGTTTCCCCTGTACGGTTTGCCGCTGCGCTGCAGCGTGCCCCTGCCTGAGGGAGCTGTGCAGGACCCGGCCGGGGAACTGGTGCTGATCGATGACCGGGACGGAACCGACTGTGCCGCGCAATGGCGTGTGCTGTCGACCTGGAACGACGGGTCGGCACGATTTGCGTTGATGGACTACGCCGAGGCGGAGATGCCGCCGCGAACCACCCGGACCTACTCGCTGGTCGAGCGCCGGGAGGCGCCGGATACGTGCGAGCGCACAATGATTGCCGTCACCGACGATGCCGACAGCTTGACGGTCGACACCGGCCGGCTCGCCTGGAGGTTCAGCAGGCAACGATTCTCCTTCGGCGAATCCATTCGCTTCGGTGGCCGTGACTGGATCGCGGGCCGGGCGGCTGACCTGTGCATCACCGACGAGCAGGACCGGACGTTCCGCGCCTCGCAGGGCGACTGCCGCCTCACGCTCGAGGAGAACGGGCCCTACCGCGTGATCGTCCGCCTCGAAGGCGTGCACGGCTGCGACAACGAGCGGTTCATGGACTACACCGTGCGCTTCCACTTCACCGCCGGCGGCGCGCAGGTGTTGATGCTGCATCACATCCGCAACCGCCACGGCGGGCGCGAGGGCCGCCGCTTCCGGCGCTGCTGGCTCGAGGGCGCACTGGACCTGGGGCCGGGCGCCCTCCGCCGGGTGCTCCATAGAGCGCGTGGCCGCCACACGATGCAGGGGACCGTCGACTGTCCCGAGCGGGTCGATATCGACGTCGACGCCAGGCCGGAGGAGGTCAAGCCGGACCCCTTTCTCTTTCCGAAGAGCGACCGCGAGCTGGCCTGGCGCGAGCCGCTGCCGCAGATTCGGAGCGGCGACAGCCTGCGCGAGACGGATGCGGAGATCTGTCCGTCGCTCAACGAGCGCGGACCGGCGCGGACGCTCGCCTTTGACCGGCGCTTCTGCGAGCCGTTGATCGATCTGCACGAGCCCGGCGTCGGTGGCATGCTGTTCCGGTTTCTCAACTCCCAGTGGGAGTACCCCTTCCTCCTGGGGAGCGAGGCGAACGCCTTCGAGATCGACTTCTTCCCCGCCGCCGCGGAACCGCACCATTTCGGTGAGGGCATGGGCAAGACCCGGGACGTGCTGCTCAACTTCCACGACGACAGTCTCGATGCCCTGGATCGCGTGCACGAGAGCGCCAACCTCGCCTACCCGGGCGTGGTCTCGCCCGGCGCCCGCGCCTATCGTGAGGCAGAGTTCGCCGACATGCACCGGAGCATGCCTTTCCTGCCGAACAAGTATCCGCTGCTCGAGTCGAAGATCGACCTGATGCGCGGCGCGCCGCATGGCCTGCTGTGGCCCGGGGCCGTCGGCTGGCGCGACTACGGCGACGAACGCTGCTGCCGCGGCGAGCTGCATCGCCGGGGCATCTGGCAGTTCACCAACAACGAGGAGGACTATCTCCACGCCTGCATGCTTGATTCATGGCGCCGCGGCCAGCCCTGCGACGGCGCCGAGGCGGTCGCGCGGCACCTCATGGACATCGACTACATCGACTACTCGGACGACCCCGGCCGCGACGGCGCCGACTGCCCGCACAGCGAGGGGCACACCGGCGGCGAGGTCTACCCGAGCCACCAGTGGTGCCAGGGGCTGCTCTACTACCACCTGGTCACCGGCGACGAGGAGGCCCGGCGCATCGCCCGGCGCATCGGCGACTGCCTCTGCTGGTGGATCACCGGGCCCATGAACGACGCCTTGCGCGGCAGCGGCCGGGAGTGCGCCTGGCCGCTGCTCAGCCTCGCCGCGCTCTACGAGGTGACGCACGAGACGCGCTACCGGGAGGCCGCGCTGAAGGTGATCGACGACCTGATCGCGGTCCACGGCGAGCATGGCGGGCTCGTCTGGGAATACCCGCTCGGCAGCGGCGTCTACAGCGACCTCATGCTGACCATGACGTTCAACGGCATCTGGGACGTCTGGACCGCCACCGGCGAGGCGCGCGTTCTGCAGCTGTGGAAGGACATCACGGCGCCGGTGCTTGACCGGCTGGAGAACCCGGAGGACTGGGGGTACGTGATCTTCCGGAACTGGGGCTGCAAGGTCGGCGACCTCACGGTGCTGGCACGCTGGTACGAACTGACCGGCGACGAGCGGTACATCCGGCTCGGCAGGAACGGGCTGCGGCTGATCCTCGCCGGCTGCCCGCAGCGCGACAGCGCGTTCCACAACGAATTCGCCATGTGGTACCGCCACACCATTCTGTTCCTCAAACTTGCGGACGAGCTCGGCATGATCGACGATGACCACTGTACGCTGGTATGGTAACGTCCAGGACTACGCCGATTTGTCCGACAAGCCCGATAACTGAACTATGCGACCCAGGATCGACCATGAGCGCGACGACGGGGCGGCTGACGAATAAAACAACGAACCAGCCTGTTCCGGCAGGTGTGATTCCTATTCCTTCCACCCGCGAGAAACCGGTGAATAAGGCGACCGCAAGGCAGATGAGTGGATGATGGCCGCGATTGGGAGGGCGGCAGACGCATGGGTACCATGGAAACAACGGTGAAAAAGTGGGATTTCAAAGAGGCCGGGAACACGCTTGGATGGACTGTTCCGGGCCATTTCTCCGGCCATATCCTCGGTGGCGCGCTGTGGATCTCAATGACCGCCACGGAGTTCAACATGGACGGCCCGTGGTGGCACGTCAGCCCGGCGAGAGACGGCGAACACGGCCGATTCTACACCCTTGATTCCCCAGCGAAGCTGGGCCTTTCGGCCGGGCAGGTGAACAAAGTGAAGATTCGTCTGTTGAACCGTTCCCCGGAGACCGACGGTTTCGTGCACTGGGTGATCAGGGACGATCCGGACACGGCGACCACCAAACCCTGGTGCAACGCCCGTTTCAAGGGCAACGCGCACTTCTCAATGAAGCCGTATCACGGGGAGTGGCAGGAGGTTGTCTGTCATGTCGACGACCAGTGGGAGGGGATCGTTGAGCAGATCGGCATTACGCTCGGTTTGCTGACCCACAAGGGGGACATCTGGATCGACTCGATCGCCGTCGTGCATGACCGGCCGAGACCGCCGTTGTCCAGGCCTGACCTGGTCAGCGACCGGATTGTGCCGAGGGTGAGTATTCCCGGGATCACCCAGCAACAGTTCCAGGACGCGTTCAGAGTGCTGGACGAGGGAATGATTGTTGATGTGCCGTTTCACGGCTTTGAGCAACCGTTCTTCACTGCTGATGTAGGGGGCAGACAGTTCGGGAGGAGCTGGTGGCAGCTTGATTGCAGTTTGTCCCTGGGCGGCGCCAAATGGGTCAACCAGGAGTTCGCGGAGAACGTCATCCGAGGCTTCATCGGTGTCCAGGCCCAGAACCCGGACGGCCGGATCGACTCCTGCGGGGTAGCCCCCGTGAGAGGGGGGCCGCACCATTTGAGCAGCCTGCCACGCTATTTCGAGATCGCCTATGATGTTGCCCGGCGGACCGCCGACACGGCGCTGCGAGAGTCGATCTACGAGTCGATGCGGAACTACTACGAGTGGTGGTCCACGCCGGTGGTCAAGTGCGATCCCGCGACCGGGCTGACAACGGGTTGGTTCGAGGAATCGATAGGGTATACGCCGCACTTCGACCAGCCCCCTTACACCATTGCGCCGATCGACCTGAACGTGGCGGTGGCGCTGGGAAGCGACCGCCTGGCGAGGATGGCCGACGAGCTGGGAGACGTGGATGGCGCCGGGCGGTACCGGACGGCTTTTGACCGGCACAAGGAGGCGATCAACCTGTACCTGTGGGACGAGGAAGACAGTGTCTACTACCCCTATAACGTCAAGCAGGGGCAACGTGAGCCGAGATTGACCTGCTCTGTCTTTGACACGTTCCGGTTGCAGATAGCGGGGGAGCAACGCATCCGGAACCTGATTCCCAAGCTTCTGGATCCCGGCTTGTTCAATTGGGGAACGCTGCCGGTTTCCACGGCGGCCAAGAACCACCCGGACTACTTGGATGCCGCCCCGATCGGCGGCGCCTCAAATTTCGGCATGATCTGGATCCAGCGCAATATGCCGATAATAGACGGGCTGATGGATATCGGCCGTCACGACCTGGCCACCGAACTCGCGTGGCAGACCATAAAGGCCTTCAATGGCCGGTATAATGAATTCCTCTCGCCGCGTACCGGCGAGCCCATGGGGACGGTCGGCTACTGCTACACGGCCTCTCTCTACGCTCAAGCTATTGTCGAGTATCTGTTTGGTGTCGACTATGACCGGGTCAAGGGACAGCTTCGCATCATGCCTCACGTCCCGGACGAGCTGGCCGGCGACGAATTCTCAATAGAAGGCCTGATCCTTCCCGCCGACGGAGATGTGCGACTCAGCGTCAGAGTGCGGCCGGACGAAAAGGGCGGGCGCTCGATCCGTGTCGGGATTTCCGGTGACCCGCCCAAGGGCCTGAATCTGACGGTGTTGCAGGTGCAGGACGAGAAAAAACCCGACCCCCGACCCACGGCATTGCCTGAGAACAGTCCGTTTGAGGTGACCAGAAGCCTCAGTGGCGGGCAAGCCACGGTAGGAATACAAACCACAGCCAGTGGAACGCTGGAGGTCCGTTTCGCTTGACGCCGCCGTCGCCCCAAGACCATAGCCCCCACTGCGGGGGAGGCCTTTAACTGCCAATGGCAAAACTAATTTTCCAGCGCAAATGAACGGAACCTGAAACCCGAAACCTCATTCATTCTTCTTTTGAGGGCGTGGAGTTTGCACATCATGAAACTGATGATCATGACCGATATCGAAGGCGTGGCAGGGATACTCAACTTCGAGGACTGGTGCGTCCCGGAAGGACGGTACTACGATAAAGGCAAACGCCTGCTGACTGAAGAGGTCAATGCTGCTATCGACGGTTTCTACGAAGGCGGCGCCGGGGAGGTCACGGTGATCGACGGCCATGGCTCCGGCGCCATCGATCCGGAACTGCTGGATGAACGAGTCTGGCTCAGCCGCGGGCACTATGAGAACATATTCCCGTGGGGATTGGATGTCTCTTACGACGCGCTGGCATACGTCGGGCAACATGCCAAGGCCGGTACCCCTTATTCGCAGATGACCCACACCCAGGGATACCGTTTTCTCGACATGACGCTGAACAACATCTCCATCGGCGAGTACGGGCAACTGGCCCTGTGCGCCATGGAGCTGGGTGTGCCGACCATCCTCGCCTGCGGTGAGCAGGCGTTTGCCGAGGAAGCCCAGGCCCTGACCCCGGGGGTGGTCACGGTTTCGGTCGAGCATGGGCTGCTGCCGGACGGGCTCG
>PVBE010642796.1_pt1 | contig 11292 bp, 13 predicted proteins | sample 1631181 | NCBI WGS metagenome assembly PVBE01 (sample SAMN08397723, study PRJNA350692) | Marine metagenome, whole genome shotgun sequencing project. | isolation source: water | place: Pacific Ocean | collected 2012-04 | reverse complement strand
TAGAAATTGATTATTATCAGTACATTAACGCAGGTGTCCTATTTTTTCATAAAAAACATCTACACATATTCAAAGAGATATTAGATTTTTATTTAGACAATCAAGAAGAGCTTGATAATTGGAATAGGGGTGGTGGTAAGGAACAAACTATTTTAAACTATCATTTAGTAAAAAATAATATAACACCAAAGTTGTTACCACCAACGTGGAATTTATTTTCAATGCATAAAAAAGAAATGTTTCAAGGTAATTGGCAAATGACAGAAGACTCAACACCATTTTTTATAAAGTATGGTAATATATGGCATTATACTGGGATAAGTTTAGAAGATAGAGTTGAATTGATGAGAATAACGTGGGAAACTTTTGGGAATAAGTATGTCTAATATAGTTTTTACAGTAAATATAGAAAATCCAGATAATCCAGGAAGATGTAAACCATATCAAGTATCAATAGATAGTTGGAAAGTATGGGCAAAAAAGAATGATTGTGAAGTTTTCATATTAGACCAATGGGTTTATGATAAAGAAGTTATGAATCCAAATTGGCATAAATTACTTGTTTTTGATTTATTGGAGAATAGTGGTATTGATTATGACCAGGTTTTAATAGTTGATTCAGATACATTTATACATCCAGACGCTCCAAATATATTTGATGAGACAGATAATAAGTTTTGTGCCGTACATAATGATGGTAGTTATGATTGGGTATTGAGAAGTATGGAAACTTATTCTAAATTTGTATTTGAAGACTATATGTTCGATTGGTCAGAATATTTTAATTCTGGTGTTATGGTTGTTAATAAAGAACATAAATCTTTATTCAAGGATATTCTAACTTTTTACTTGACAAATCAAGAATTAGTAACAAGTCTACAAAAGAATTTCGGTGTTGGTACAGACCAACCAATGATAAACTTTTTTGTTCATAAAAATAATATTGATTTGAAGTTGTTATCATATAAATGGAATATGCAAGATTTACATAGAAAAGAAATATTAAATGAAGATATGTTATTTACAAAATTGGGTTGGGTTTATCATTTTAATGCTATACCAAATAATTACAATTCTTATATGAATTTGTATTGGTTACAAAAAACAACACAATATTTTGATAATGACGATGAATTTATTATAGCCAATAGAGTACAAACTAATGTGTGGAATGAGTTTTTAGACTCTATGGATGAAGAATATGATACTTGGAGCCCAGATTATCAATCAACTCCCGCGGATGAATTTGCAGAAATGGTGAGTTATCTCCATGAGGGTGCATCACCACCTTTATTTTTAATGGACAAGAGTACTAATAAAATTGCAGCTTTCTTTCATGTGAATTTTTGCGGTGTTGGTATTGAATTTCAACCAGATGCGAAGTACACCGATAAATTATTGTATTTACATTCATATGTTGTAAAGAAAGAATATCAGAGAAAGGGATTAGCAAAAAAGTATTTAAAACTGCATATTGATTGGTTAGATATGGTAGGTGTTGGATATAAAGATGGTGAGGCTTATACTTATGATATTTTTACTGAACCAGGTAAATATCTTCATATTCCATTATTACATAAATCTGTATATCATTATGCTCGTACAAATCTTAAAAATTATGGTTCAAGAAATTTATGTAAATCACTTGGTTTTAAAGAATTAATAGGTACAGAAAATAATGACCGAGTAGAATATATTTTAGAAACTAAAGTATGATTATTTCACATAAACACAAATTTATATTCTTTAAGAGTAAGAAGACCGCTGGTTCAAGTATCCAAGTCACTTTAGCAAAACATTGTGATGATGATGATATTATAACTGGTCAATATCAAGATGGTGTTGATGATGAAACACACACAACTGGTTTAAATATGGATAAGTTTTATACTAAACATCCACATCCATCACTACGAGAAACAAAACAATTCTTAGGTGAAGAAATATGGAACTCTTATTTTAAATTTGGATTTGTAAGGAATCCTTACGAAATAGCATTATCACGTTATTTTTGGAATGAAAGAGGCGAAAATACATCAATAGAAAAATTTAGAGAATGGACAAAAGAAGATTTAAATATTACTGATAAATCATATATCTATATTGGTGATAATGAACTTGATTTTGTTGGTAGATACGAGACTTTAGAAGAAGATTATGAATATATATGTAACAAGTTAAATTTACCAGTAATTCCATTATCGAATAAAAAAAGTGGTTATAGAGATAAAAAACATTATAGTGAATATTATGATGAAGATACTAAAAAAAGAGTTACTAAATTTTTTGAGACAGATTTAACTTTATATGGTTATAGTTTTAATTCTAAATTTTCAGTAAATAAATTACATCCTATAATAACTCCAGATATGATGAAAGTTGGTGGTGATAATATAAATGGCCCATCTTTGATAAAAGTTCCAGATTGGGTAGAAAATCCACTTGGTAAATATTATCTTTATTTTGGACACCATAGTGGAAAATATATCAGAATGGCATATTCTGATAATGTGGAAGGCCCGTATACTATATATGAAAAGGGTACATTACAATTAAGTGAGACAACTTGTAAAACTCATATCGCTAGCCCAGATGTTCATATTGATGAAGGGTCTGGAAGAATAGCTATGTATTATCATGGTGACGTTGAAGGTGGTCAAAAAACTTTTATTAGTTGGTCTATTGATGGTATAAAATTTTTAAATAATGTAGTACCCAAAGGTGAATTTTATTTTAGAGTATTTAGATATAAAGATAAATTTTACTCTATAGCTAAAAATAAAAATGTTGATGGAATTATTTATGAGTCAGATGATTGGGACGGGGAATTTAAACCGTTGTTTAATTTACTACCTAACATAAGACATACGGCGTGTCTTGTTGAAGACGATACCTTATATTTGTTTTATACCACCATTGGTGATATACCAGAATCTATTAAGGTTTGTGAGATTAATTTGAGAACATGGGAATCTGTGAGTGTAGAAGTTATAGTAAAACCAACAAAAGATTACGAAGGTGTTAATTTACCACTAACCAAGTCGAAACCAGGTTCTTCTACCGTTTATGCTGGAGCAGTTAGAGAACTTAGAGACCCATGTGTTTATGAAGATTATTTATTGTATTCATTGAAAGGTGAACTTGGAATTGGTATAAGTAAATTTAGGAGTATAAGATGAAAAAAATGTGTGTGTTTATGATGTGTGGTGGAAGAGAATCAGAACACGTTATTGGTCAAACACTTGATTCATTAAAACCAATGATGAACTATTTGGTTTTTCAAGATAATGGTATTAAAGATGGTGCTGGTAAGATAGTAAAAGAGTGGTGTATTACTAATGATATAAAATTACATTACTATGAGGTTGAGTGGAGAAACCCAGGTTGGAATCGTGGACATAGTTACCAAACAGCTAAAGAACTATATGAAGAACACAAATCTGATTGGTTATTCAGAATGGATGCCGATGAATACGTACATTATGTCTCAACAAATTTTGAGGTTAGTGGTGAAGACGATTGTAAATCTGCTGGTTATACAAATGGTGCTGCAAGATTTAATAGGTCAACATTTTTCAATACACATTCTGATTTAGTTTGGGATGACCAAGAAGCTCATGAAATACCTATGAAGAGCGATGGTACAGAAATGCGGGGTGGTCGAGTACCACGTGATATGTTGATAATAATGTCACCACCAAAGACTACTATAGCTCAAGAAACAGAACTTGAACTACATCATAGGTACTATCGTGAATCTTTAGAATTAGAAAAGAAAGCATTGATACGAGAAGATTTAGAAAATTGGACAAGTAAAGACTTGTACCATCTTTATTATGCTGGTAAAGCTAATTACGATTGTTGTTATTTTGGTAGGATGGATATATGGAAAAATAAAGATGTAAGAGATAATGTTATTAGTAGAGGAATGTGGTATCTTGAATTATGGTTGGGGTTATATAATATATGGATAGACAATATGGACAATATAAAAACAAATGTAGAACACCTTAGAGGTGATAACTTTGTATATGACCACGGGTATTATGCTTACTTGATGCTTGGAGATATGAGTCAGTACATTGATAATAGTTTTACAGATTCTTTGAAGTATTATATCGCAGGAAATAAGTTGAATCCAGAAAGAAATGAAATAAACAGAGTGATGTTGATGCATTATATTGACATAGAAGATTGGAGTAGTGCTAATAATGTTGTTCTACAAATGGATGGTAAACACAATCCAGCACAATACTACTCGGCTTTTGTATGGGATTCTGCTTACCAAAATACGTCTCAAGATTTACAATCACTATTTGATTTGGTAAGGAGTAAAATAAGTTGATGGTTTACACTAACTCAATTATATTTATATAAAACAGGTTTTTTATGAAAGTACAATTTATAGTTACAGGTTGGCATTTCAATCAATTAGATACAATTAGTGCGTTACATTCTATACAAGACATGAACGATAATGTTAATGTTTTTTGGTCTTGTCATAGAGAACCACCATCATCTATTACAGATTATTTTGATTATGAAGTATTTTTTAATGGTGGAGAAGAGTGTGGAGCGTTTGACCAAGCCGTAGACCATCTTGATTTAGAAGATGATACGATATGTTTTTTCTTACACGATGATTTGATAATTAAAAATTTTGAGTTTATTGAGATTTGTGTTCAAGCATTAGATGTTGGTTATAAAGTTGTTGGTAATGGTAGAGATTATGGTGATAACTTTGACCCATTCAAAAAAACAAAGATAGGAATTACAGAAGAGTTGGATGGAGCGTATTTTAAAGATTATGTAAAAGAAGAAAATCAACATATGTTTGATAAAAAAAGACCTATAGCTAAAGTTAGACCATCTTTTATTTGTATGACCTATGGAAGTGTAAAAGAGATGGGTGGTTTTGAACCAAGACAAGAAGCTTATGTTCCACCACTAATTAAAAAAGATGAGTGGTGTCCTAATGATGAACCACATTATAGAGGTACAAAGGGTTTAGGTTCGTTTGGGAATTTATTTCCAGCGTTGGTATGTTATAAGATGAATGTAGTATTTGGTACTGATAAGATAACTTACCTAAGTAATAATTATGTTGACTCAAAATACATTTATGAATGTCAACGTGGAGAAGTTTCAGAAATGCATCCAATGAGGGATTATGAATAAAAAGAATTTACTATCTTCAGTTGCACATGAAGGTAGATATGTTACACAAATAATTCATTTTAAAGAAGGTTATAGAAAAACCATTCATGGTATAGATACCCTATCAATTGAACAAGGTCAATTTACAAAGTTTAAATGTAAGGATGGTAGGTATATAATGATAAATGATTTAAATGTTTTAATGGTAGAGGTTTTTTCGGAGGAAGATAATGAAAATTAGAGATGTCATGTTACCAGTTTTAGGCCCTAAAGGTGGTAAAGAAGAAATACAAGCATTACAAGAAGTTATCGAGAGTGGTTGGTGGGGAAAAGGCCCCAAGGTTGCCGAATTTGAAGAGAAGTTTGCCGAAATGGTTGGTCATAAATACGCTATAGCCGTTACAAGTGCTTCACATGGACAAGATTTAATAATGAAAGCTATGGAATGGAAAAATATTGATGTTATTAATCCAGCCATGTCATTTATTGCTACAGCTATGATACCATTGTGGAATAATTTTACATCTAATATTGTTGATATAAAACGAGATACTTTATGTATAGACCCAGAAGATGTAGGAAAATATAAGAAATCAAATAGTGAACTTCTAATAGCTGTTAATCAAGCTGGTGTACCTTGTGATTATGAAGCTCTAAGAAAAGTATTTGGTGGGTTCATACTTGAAGATACTGCTCATAGTTGTTATACACCAGGTGCTGGTTTAGGAGGAGATGCGGCAGTTTGGTCATTTCAAGCCGTGAAAACAATGCCTTGTGGTGATGGTGGGATGATAACTACCAATGATAAACAATTAGCCGATAAGTGTAGAGAGATGACTTGGTTTGGAGTATCTTCTACTTGGAGTAGGTCACAAGGTGCTAGTGGTAAACCAGGTTACGCTTGGGATTATCAAGTGGATATACTTGGTTACAAATATTATATGATTGATATAATGGCGGCTATTTGTTTAGAACAAATGAAGAAATTACCAGAACACTTAAAGTTTCGTAGACACGTTCAAGATAGATATAATAAAGAGTTACATTCCGTTTTCGAAAGACCACCACACTCTGAAACAGTCCAATATTATTGTCCAAGGTTACCAGAGAAATTTATTAATATAGCACCCGATGGAAGTGGTTATGGTGGTAAAGTTTGTAGAGATAATTTAATTGATTATTTAGCAGATAAGAAAATACACACATCAGTACATTTTAAACCATTGTATAAATATGGGCCATTGGAGCAGAATAGGGGATATCCAGTTTCCGAACAAGAGTGGGTTAAACTTATATCGTTGCCTTGTCATAATAGGATGGTAGAAGAAGATATTGATTATGTAATTTATTGGGTTAACAAGTGGGTAGAAGAGGAATATGAAACTAAGTAATAAATATGCGGTAGGATGTCATGTGATGTTCTATGAAATAGATATGGTTCCAGAATATATGGAAAGTGTTCTTGTTGCTTTTGAACCAATGGAAAATCCAGAAAATATTACTATTGATTTTTGTTTTAATATATCACAATACTTTGAGAAGATAGATACAAAGTTACGAACTAAAGAAGTTTTAATAGAGAAGTTTGAGAAGTATATGGGTGATATGGAAAAACATGGAGTTAATATACACTATACTATCTATGATAATGATGATGTCCCATATTTCATTGGTGATTATAGAAGACAATTTAATTCCAATTATTGTGTTGACCACGATTTATTGGTATGGGGTGAAAGTGATTGTTTGATGCCAAGAGAGATGTTTGTAGTTCTTGAAAATGTTGATAAATATGCAAGAGAACAAAACATAAACAAATTTGTATTGACATTTGGTATTAGAAAAATGTGGGATAAAAGTTGGGAAGTATTAGAACACCCATTTGTTGAAGGTAAAACATATCATGAAATGCATGAACCAGAGAAATGGGAAACTGATAAGTCAAGTATTTGGTACACAATGGATAGGTCAGAGATGGATGTGGTAAATAGTATATCTGAAGAGATGGACATACGAGTTATTGACTACCCAAGGTTCGATGGTAGTGGTTTAGTTATTTCTTCAGACTTAGTTTTAAATGGTTGTAATATACCACCTGGTGTTTGGGCGTGTGGAGAAGACACAGCGTTTCAGAACTTAACTATGAGAATGATGGGTAAAAATTTTAGACAATTTATAGTGAAAAATATATTGAAGGTACATAATAGAAATCATCCAAAGAAGAGAATGTATGTTCAAGGTGAAGGGGAAATGAAAACTAATAAAGAGAAACGGAAATCTAATAACAAGTGGATGAACAACCATAGAATTTGTGAACATAATTTAACAATACTTGGTGATAATCAAGAAGCTTTTAAAGATAGGATAGAGATTAATGAGTAGAAAATATTTACCAACTATAGCAGAATTAATAGATAGACTATCTATTGTTCAATTAAAGGAAGTTTTTATAACAGAACATAAAGAAGAGTATGCTAAAGAAATCCAAGATATAGTTCATGACCTAAATGAATTACTAAATTGGGAAAAACCAAGTGGTGAAATGATTCGTGCCATTATAGTATTAGCACAAATGAATCTTCACATTTGGCACAATGAAACCAAATACAGAGCCGGTGAAGGTGATGGTAATCTTGGATTGACTCATGGATTAAATGGAATCAGAAATACCGCAAAGAATAAAATACAAGACAAAGTTGATGGTGGTAGAAAAGATTACAAAGTTGATTGTATAGCCGCAGAATTTAAAGACTGGGAGATAAGTTGGGATGATTAGTTTCGATACAATTGTAAAAGGTTTTCCAGATAAAAAAGATTACCCAAATACTACATCATTAAAGTTCAAAAAAGACTTATATAATTACTTTTTTGATAGTAAATTTAGGGATGTGAAAGCCTTAGAAATTGGTTCACATCGAGGACACACTACTAAAGTTATGAGTCATTTATTTAAAGAAGTTATAACCATGAATATAAATCCAAAGGGTAATGATTGGATTCCAGTGAATAGAGAAAATATAAAATATATAGTAAATGACGTTTATAACGGACATCCATGGCATACTTCTGTTTCGAATGATGTACTCGATGATTATTTTTATGATATTGAAGTTATTTTTTTAGACGGATTACGTGGTTATGAAAATGTAAAAATGGATTTAGCTCAGGCTATACAATTACAACCAAGGAATAAAAAAAAATACATTATTATACAAGATTATGGTAATACTAAATTTGATGGTGTTAAACACGCAGTTGATGAGGTTTGTTGGTGGGGTAACATGGAAATTGTAAAAGGTATTGGTTACCCAGTCGGGACAGAACATGGAACTATGAAATATGAAGATTGGGAAGCTGTTATATGTCGAACAACGTATTAGATAAAGGCAGAATCCCGGTCATTCCCGATATTTTAAAAAATATCAATGCCAAGAGGGGTGTTGAAATCGGTGTATTTAAAGGTGAGTTCACACGACATCTTTTAGAAAATTGGGATGGTACTATGTACATGATTGACCCGTGGAGACCATTGGGTGAAGAATACAATGATGTATCCAATCATAGGGAACATACAGACGCTTATGTGCAGACAATGGAAAACATTCAAGGTTATGAGAACAGAGCTTTTATGTTCCGCGGACTGAGTGAAGAGTTAGTAAACATATTCGAAGACGATTCGCTTGATTTTGTTTATATTGATGGTAATCATGCATATGATTATGTAGTTCAAGATATGAAATTATGGTGGCCTAAATTAAAGAAAGGTGGTTTATTTGCAGGTCATGATTATCTGTTAATGGATTGGACATATGTCGAAGGACAAGACCCAGAGAATAAAAAGGACAAGTATATTTGGACTAATGAGGGAACAAGTACACCTTTAAAATATGCAGGTATATTTGGTGTTAACCCTGCGGTAGAAGAATTTTGTACAGAACATGGATATGAATTTACATTGACCAGTGAATGGACAAGCACTTGGCACTTTATAAAATAAAACGGAGTAAGTATGTATAAAAGTATGTATAAAAGTATTGGTAGTAATACTACTATAGCCGATGATGTGGTGATAGAATGTAAAGATAAATTTGTAGTAGGTGATAATAGTTACATAGGGCCTGGTACTAAGATAACTTGTCGTAGTTTTGAAGCCGGTGATTATCTTTATATGCCAAGTGGAGTTGAAATTGGTAGGGGTGGATGTAATGGTGTAAACTCAACTGTTAAGATTGGTAATGGTGTTGGTATATTTGAGAATACAATAATCAATCCATCAGACTCAATAGAAATAGGAGACAATTGTGGTATAGGTGCTGAAGTTATGATATGGACGCATGGAGCTTGGTTAGACATTACACAAGGATTCCCATCAGATTTTGGACCAGTCAAGATAGGTAAGAATGTGTGGTTACCCGCGAGAAGTATAGTTTTACCTAACGTAACTATTGGTAATGATGTAGTTATAGGAATTAATTCAATTATTAATAGAAGTCTACCAAGTGGTTGTTTTGCCGCTGGTTCGCCTTGTAAAGTTATTAAAGAGAATGTTTATCCTAAAAAGCTTAGTAGGAGTGAGTTAAGTGATATAACTCATGGAATAATAGACGATTGGTTAGAATTAATAAAATATAAACTTGGAAAAATTGATTTTAGTATTGTTTACGAAATGAACAACCATGAAATAATTTTGAATATTGATGGAAAGATTACTATTTATAATATAGTAGATAAAACAATGGAAGGTGGTAATGGTTATATCGAAGAAGATTTAAGAGATTATCTTAGACGAAGAGGTATAAAAATATATAATGGAGAAGGTTTTAAATCAATATGAAATTTTTAAATTTAGATAAGGTTTTATGTCTATCGGCTCATCCAGATGATACCGAGTATGGTATGTTGGGTTCTATGATAAGTTGTGGTGATACACTTTTTGATGTAGTCGTTTTATCAAATGGTGGTGACTTCGATGTTACTACTGGTAATTCAAGATTTGGTGAAAGTCAATGGATTTGGGATAAACTAACTAATGTTAAAGGTACTTGTTTAGAATTTACTTGTGTAAAAGATAGTCCAGAAGATTTTTGGGTTAATCATCTTGAAAACAATTTCGATATAAAAAGTTATGATGCTATATTATCTCTACCAAAACACGATTCACACTTTGAACATAGAATGGTCAATCACATATCAAAAGCTATGTTGAGAGGAATTAGTACTGGTCTCATAACATATAGAACACCATCAACATTAGAAGAGTGGATTCCAAATTATTATGTTGAATTAGACGACTTACTATTGGATACTAAAATAAGAGACCTTAGAGAAGGATTCTCTTCACAAAAAGATAAGTTATATTTTTCAGAACAAAGTATTAAATCATTTCATACGAATTACCAATGTTCAAAGGTTGGAGTTGGTTATGTAGAACAATTCAGAATAGAGAGGTTATACGGATAATGACAAAGGTTTGGACTAATGGGTGTTTTGATTTATTACACCGAGGTCATATAGAATTATTTAACTATGCTAAATCAATTGGACATTGGTTAAGAGTTGGTTTGGATAGTGATGAAATGGTCAGAAAAGCTAAAGGTGTTGGTAGACCATTAAATACGCTAGAAGATAGAAAGTTTTTAGTAAACTCCATAGAAGCCGTTGATGAGGTATGTGGGTTTGATTCACATGATGAACTGATAGAATTGTTGAAAGACTACAAACCAGATATTATGATTGTAGGTGGTGATTGGGAAGGTAAATCAATAGTTGGTGGAGTTCATGCAAAAGAAATAAAATATTTTAAAAGGATTGAAGAATATTCAACTTCAAAATTAATAGATGCGTAAACCACAAGTAACAAATGGATGTTGTGTTCCTAAAGGTTGGGGAGAAGAAATTATCATAGAGAATAATGAAATGTATTGTGGTAAGGTTCTTATCTTTAAACACGGATGTAAGTTTTCTATGCATTACCATATGAATAAAGACGAGACGTGGTGGGTAGAGTATGGAGAATTTTTATATAGGTGGATAGATACAGAAACTGCTGATATAAATGAAGAAAAATTAGTGGAAGGTGATGTAGTAAGACAACGACCAGGACAACCACACCAATTAGAAGCTTTATCTAATGGT
>PVBE012623277.1_pt1 | contig 11293 bp, 7 predicted proteins | sample 1631181 | NCBI WGS metagenome assembly PVBE01 (sample SAMN08397723, study PRJNA350692) | Marine metagenome, whole genome shotgun sequencing project. | isolation source: water | place: Pacific Ocean | collected 2012-04 | reverse complement strand
TGCGCAACCGACTCAGGATCCAAATCCAGACCGGATATCGTGCAGTCGGGAGCCAGTTGCCGCAGTCGACGGATGGTCCCGCCGCTGCCGAGGCCGAGCAAGCAGACCACTGAATCGGGCCGCAGAGAGGAGCGCACAAGACTCTTGACGATCTCCTCCTTGGCGCGGAACCACCAGCCCTCGGCTGCCCCGTGGCGCAGCAGCGCCACGCTCTCCTGCCTAGTTGGAATCGTCACTGGACTGCACGATCTGCGCACGTGCGACCTGGGCCACGATATACACCGGGCGCCCACGAACCTCTTCGTACACTCGTGAGAGATATTCGCAGATGAAAGCCTGCCCGAGCAGGATCACCGCACTGAAGAACGCGACCGAAGTCAGGATGCTGGCCCACATCCGAACCGCAATGCCAGTTATCTTGGCCACCACCGCATAACTCATCAACCCCAGACTGAGCAGCAACGCGAAAGCACTGAGCATGTAGAACGCCGTCACAGGCGCTCGCGAGCTGGAAAAAAAGGCCAGCCCCGCCAGACGCATCAGGCCCTTGAAGCCAACGCGTGATCGCTTGTCGTAGCGCTTGCCCCGCGCCACCTCGATGCCGACCTGTTCGAACCCGACGTAAGCGCGCAACCCAGGAAAATAGCGCAGGCGTTCGGTCAGCAAACGGACCTCGACCAGCGCCCGCGGCCCCAGCAGGCCAAAGCTACCCGCGTCCTGCGGAATTCCGTAGTCCGCCGTGCGAGAGAAAAACCAGTGGAAACAGCGAAACAGCGGCCGGAGAAGGAGCCCTTCGCTGCGTTTGCCACGCACGACGTAAACCACCTCAGCCCCCTGCTCCTTGTGCGTCCGCACGAGCTCCGGGATCGAGGCGGGATCGTCCTGCATGTCCGCATCCATCAAGATCAGACACTCCCCGGACGCCAGATCGAGTGCCGCCGCGAGCGCCGCAGGATGTCCGAAGTTGCGAGAAAGGCGAGCGACCGTGACATGGATGTCAGCTTGCGCCAGCCGGTTCAAGATGCGCGGCGTATCGTCCGAGCTGCCGTCGTCGACATAGAGGATCTCGTAGGGCAGCCCAACCTGCCCACAGGCCACGGTCAGTTGCTCGTGCAGCTGCTCCAGAACGCTGGCCTCGTTGAATACGGGCAGCGCGACGGTAAAACTCGGCTTGGAATGACTCACGTTCTCTCCAGAGAATACCACGCCAGCAGGCCCGACGAAGAGCCCGAGCCGAAAGTCTGGGTGAGCCCGCGCCTGCTTCGCGATCCGTTGCTGTGCCTTTCCCGGCCCCTGGCTCGCATCGAGCCGGTCCGTGGACCAGCTCTGCCTGCCGCGGTCATCGAGCGATCTGCCCGCATAGCCCCCAAACGACACCCCACACGGGCCGCGCGACAGCGGCGTGGACCGAGGTCACCCCTCTCCGAGCGCCCGAGCTGCCAGCAGCCTCGACACTCGATCTCTGACCGAATTATCGCGATCCGAGATTCTCGCGACCGCAAGATTCGGTGATGACGAGCTGATGACCGTTGTTTAAGCTTGCCCTGTTATGCTGCCCCATCTACAGTAAGCGAAATCTCGGATCTTTATTCCTCTGTTGTAGATATGTCTGTCATCGTCACCGGATACAGGGTCAAGCGGAAGATCGCCGACGGGGGTTTCAGCTCCGTGCACGAGGCACTGCGCATCAGCGACAAAAAGACCGTCGCTCTGAAGACGATCTCTCCCGACGGTATGCAGCAAGCCTTCGTTCGCACCGGCTTCCGTCACGAGGCGCGCACCCTGATGCGCCTGAGCAACGAGTTCATCGTCAAGGTGCTCGACTACACGACCGACGCCGACCGCCCCACGATTGTGATGGAGTACTTCGTCAGTGAGAACCTCAAGCGCTGCCTGCTGAAATACTATGACAGGATCACGGACCGAGCGCCCAGCGTGATGAGCCAGATGGCCCAGGGACTCCGCTATCTCCACACCAACAACATCATCCACCGCGACGTGAAACCCGAAAACGTCCTGCTGGCGACCGACGGCAGCGTCCGGCTGATCGACTTCTCTCTGGCCATCTGCACCGACCAGTGGATCCGCAACCTGTTCCAGAAGAAACGTATCCAGGGCACTCCGCTCTACATGGCGCCCGAACAGATACAGAACAAGAAAATCGATCACCGCTGTGACATCTATTCTCTGGGCTGCGTCTTCTTCGAGATGATCACTCGCAATCCGCCATTCCGCGCCTCGTCACAACAGAAGCTGCTGGTGGCGCACTGCAAGGAAAAGCCCGCGTCGCCCGTTCGCTGGCAAAGGGACCTGCCGGACAGGGTTGGCGCACTGGTCCTCGAAATGCTGGCCAAGAAACCAGAAAAACGGCCGACCCTGGAAGATGTGATCGGTCAGCTGGACGGGGTCGAGATGGTACTCACCGAACAAAAAGCAAAGTAGCGCCCGTTCAGCGGGCGGAGAAAGTTACATGACGACCAACGGACAGGCGTTCGAAAAAACCGTTCAGGAGCTGGAAGAGAAGATCGAGCAGCTGGAAACGCTCAACGGCGAGCAAGAGATGGCCTTCACCAGTGACATCCGCCAGTTGCGTGATCGCCTGACCAAGCTGCAGGCGGACCGTTATCACCAGCTGTCCGCCTGGGAGCGCGTCGCCTTGGCCCGCCATCCGGATCGCCCGGGGACCAGCGACTACATCTCTTTGATGCTGGAGGACTTCCTCGAGCTGCATGGGGACAAATGCTATGGCGAGGATCGATCCGTGCGCTGTGGCTTTGGGCGGCTGGGCGAACACAAGGTCTTGCTGATCGGCCACCAGAAGGGCAAGACGACACGCCAGAAAATCGAATGCAACTTCGGCAGCCCCCACCCGGAAGGCTACCGCAAGGCGCTGGACAAGATGCTGCTGGCCGAGAAGTGCGGACTGCCGATCATCACGCTGATCAACACACCAGGCGCTTATCCAGGCATCGAGGCTGAAGAGCGAGGACAGTCCTACGCCATTGCCGTCAATTTGATGCGGATGGCCCAGCTGACGGTCCCGATCATCTGCACCATCATCGGTGAGGGCGGATCGGGAGGCGCCCTGGGGATCGGAATCGGTGACGTCTCGCTGATGTTACAGAACTCATACTACTCGGTCATCTCGCCAGAGGGCTGCGCATCTATTCTATACCGCGATGCGTCGATGGCCGAGGACGCAGCCACTGCACTGCGCCTGACCGCGAAGGACATCCTAGAGTTGGGCATCGCCAACGAGATCGTCACGGAGCCGCAAGGCGGCGCACATTTGAACCACAAGGAGATGGGCCGGAACTTGAAGCAGGCTCTGGCTCGCCACCTGGGCCAGCTTTCCACCCTCTCCACTGACGAGTTGATCTCGCGTCGCTACGCCAAGCTACGCGAGATCGGCGAGTTCGTCACTCCCAACCGCACCTGACCCGCGGTGAGCGCTCTCGAGCTGGCCTGGCAACATCCGCACTGGCCCCTGCTGGTCTTGCCCATTGCGTTGGCCGGCCTGTTCGCGATCCGTCCCTGGCGCGCTCCACAGAACTTGCGTGCGGCAGCATGGGTCGCCCTGGTGCTGGGCTCGGGGCTGTTTTGCCTGTCTCGAGCGGGTTTTGTTCGGACACAGCCCGGGATGATCGAACCGCAGCGCTGGGTCGCCCTGCTCGACGTCAGCCCCAGCATGACGGCGGAGGACCGGCGGCGACAGGCCTCTTTCCTCAAGGCGCTCAACGAGCGACTTCCGTCTAACGTATCCCTCCAAACGGTGCGTTTCGGAGAGACGCCCCGTCCAGGGGAACAGACTCGCCTGAGCCCACCGCTCCTCTCGGCCCGGGGGGCCCAACGAGTCTTCCTGCTCTCGGACGGACTCTACGAGGAGTCGCCGAGCGCTCTGCTCGCACTGGCTGAAGCCATCGGCGCCCCGATCCATCTGCCAGCACATCTGCCAGCCCACCGCAAGCGCCTGGTCGCCGAGAGACTCAAGCTGCCGGAACGGCCGAGCAGCGCCCGCTCCACTCGAGTGACGCTCGAATATACCGCCACTTTCGACGGCAAGGCAACGGCGACACTGCTGCTCCACCGCGCGGGCGGCGAGTCGAAGACGCTGGCCCAGCGTCAGCTATCGGTTCGTCAGGGGACACACGACCTGCCCGCCAAGCTACCACCCCTGAAGCCCGGCCTGTACCTGCTTGAAGCCCACCTGAAGACACAAGGCATCCCTGTGCTCCCTCACCGCCGACAGTCCCGGCTCGTACGAGTCGGTACGGCGCCACGGGTCCTGCTCGTCACACAGGACCCGACGGGTGGCACCATCGGCCGGACACTGCGGTCCAGCCGGCATCAGGTGGATACGATCAGTCCCAGTGACCTCCCCACCACTCAGGAGGGCCTGCAACCCTATCGAGAAGTGATCTTCAGCGACATGGCGCTGCGGGCCGTTCCGCCCAAGGCCGCGGTGGCCTTGTCGGACTGGGTCCGTGTACGAGGGGGAGGCCTGCTGTTCGCAGATGCCAAGCAGGCACTCGAGTTAGCGAGCTGGTCCTCCAGCCCGCTGGACACCCTGTTCCCTCTGGAACCTGCAGCGGAACCACCGCCCGCGCGGCCAAAGGACGAGCAGGACCCGGGCAAGAAGAAGAAGAAAAAAAAGAAGCGCGACCCGAAAGACCCGCGGGATGCCGATCCATTTCGCAAGCCTGGCGAAGCGGCCAAACCCGTCCTTGGCCTGATCCTGGTCATCGATCGCTCCGGCAGCATGGAGGGCAAGAAGCTGACGCTGGCCAAGGAAGCCGCGATCGCCTGCGCCGAGACCCTGAAAAAAGAGGACGTGCTCGGCGTCGTCGCGTTCGACTCCAAGCCGAACTGGCTCGTGCGACCGACACTGGCCCGCCATCGCGACCAGATCGCGCGGCGGATCTCCCGGCTCGAGGCTGGTGGCGAGACTCACATCTATCGCGCCCTCCAGGCCGTTGCCCGTTCACTGAAAGGAGTGAGCTGTCCGGTCAAGCATGTGGTCCTGCTCTCGGACGGCCACACCGAGCCGGCACTGTTCCGCGAACTGATCACGTCGATGGCCAACGAGAAGATCACGATCAGCGCGATCGGAATCGGCGAGGACTTCGACCAGCGACTGCTGCAGCAGATCGCCAGCTGGGGAAAAGGCCACTTCAACTTCGCCACCGATCCCGAGCAGATCCCGCAGTATGTGATCCGAGAGACCAAAATGGCGCTCAGACGGGCCGCGCCGCACCGCAAGAAACCAAGGACACCCCGCAAGCCCCCACCCCAGCCCAGGCAACCCGAGGATGTCCCCGAACCGAAGCGTCAACGACATCTGGTCAATCGCGTGCAAGCCGTGTTCCGCGCTCCTTTTCTGGTCGGACTACCCGGCAAGCTGCCCGACCTGGGACGTATCGCGCCTACTCGCGCCAGGCCTGGAGCCACGGTCATTCTCGAGACACAGCACCAGCAGCCGGTGCTGGCCGTCTGGCGCTCGGGGCTGGGGCGGGTCGGGATTTTCAGCGGAACACTGGCCGGACCAGACGCCGGGGAATGGTCCGGCTGGCAGATGCTGCCACGTTACCAGGCACAGCTGGTGACCTTCTTGCTATCGGAGGAGCAAGCGACCACCCAGCAGGCGCTTGACGGTCAACTTCAGTGGCTGCCCGGGGGGACGACGATTCGCCTCGATCTGTGGATTACCGGACCTGACGGTAAGCCGCGAGACACCCCAGGTGTGGCAGTCCGGGAGACGCTTGGTGGACGACTCCTGGCCCCGCCCACGCGTCTTTCGAGCGGGCGCTACCGGCTAGAGACCGAGTCGCCAGGTCCGTTCCAGTGCTGGACGGTGCAGGTCGGTCGCCTGGAGCAGAGTTACCTGGCCTCCAAGCCGGCTCCGCCCGAGCAGCGTCGCCTGCTCGCCAACCGCACCCTGCTCACACAGATCGCTCGTAAGACCGGCGGGCGCATGACCCCCGAACCCGACGTGGCGATCTCATCGAACCCACCCGCCCACCGGCGGATCCCGGTCGACACCCGCTCGTTGCTGGCGGCCGGCCTGGTGCTCTGGTGCCTGGCGATCGGATTGTGGCGCGTCAGCGGACACTGCGCAGCATCACCGAGGGATGTAGAGTGACCTGTCACCGCCCCCCTGGCAGCCGAGCTGACTACCCTCGGGGACTTTCAGCACAGACAGCCTTCCACAACCCCGGGGTCGCGGAAAATGCCCTGTAAGCGCATCTGGATCACGGCTGACGTACACCATGGTATCGACCGGGACGGAGTCGGCCTGACCCAAATGCTCGCGGACCAGATACGCGAGCTGTGCGGCCCACAGGACGTGATCGTACTCGCGGGCGACCTGGGGGGCATCGATGGCGAAGGCGTCGAGGAGTGTCTGGCGACCTTTGCCGAGTTCGGCGCTCAGCGAGCATTCGTGCCAGGGAACCACGACCTGTGGGTGCGGCCCAGCGCAGAACTGGACAGTCTGGAGCGCTACGATCGCTGGCTACCTGAGCTGGGACGTCAATACGGGTACGTGATGCTCGACTGGGAGCCACTGCGAGTGCCGCTCGATCAAGGTGTCCTGGCCATCGCCGGAAGCTACGGCGGCTACGACTTCACCCTGGCCGACCTACGAAGCATCTCACAAGGTCCCGCAGGAATCATCGAGGGGTGGACCAACGGCCAGTTCGCCGGTATGCGCTGGAACGACTACAAGTACTGCCTGCGCACCGAAGGGAAAGAGCGCGTGCTGCTCGAGCCCGCCCCCTTCTGCGAGAGCATGGCCACCCGGCTCGAAGAACAACTCCAGGCTCTGGAGGTCGACCCCCAGGTGCGAGCCATCCTGACCATCACTCACACCGCAGCGCACCGCGAGCAGGTCGAGGGGCACCCGTTACAGTGGGGACGCCCCACGTCGACGGTCGAGTGGTTCACCGGCGTGGCCGGCTCCAAGCGGCTGGGAGACGCGATCCGACAGACCTCCAAGGCTCGCCTGTCGTTCTGTGGACATACACATCACCAGCGCCAGCACGTCGACCCGGACGGGCGACTGTGGATCAACTGCGGTGCGACCTACCTGCGCAAGTGCTGGTACAGCTGGTCGCTCGAGGAAGGGCTGCAGCATCACGGCTGGCTGCCCGACCAGAGACCCAGTCAGGAGCTTCCGGCTGTGTCGGACCGGCCAGACTGAGCTGGCTGGCTCCAGCCGACCCTCGAATGTGGAGTCCGCAGGCGGCTCGTTCAGGGACCGATGACCCAGCCAGCGTCGGCTGAGAGAGTTTACCGAGCGCTCAATCGTCTGCCCTTCTAGGCGGACAGCAGCGTCATCGGCACCGGAGGACGCACCTCGACCTCGAACAGGCCGCGTGAGAGCGCGGCGATCAGCTCCCGCTCGTTGCGGATCCGCGGGTCGAAGCGCGTGGACGCGCGTCCCACCTCGTGCGGTGCGTGGGCGTCGCTGGCGCCGACACCCCAGAGGCCGAGCCGCTCGGCCATGATCCGGGCGCGGCGGTTGGCCACAGGTGACGTGCCGCCGTTTTCGATCTCGATCACCTGCAAGCCGGGCACCGTGGCGATCCGCTCATTGAGCGAGCGAGTCGTGTTGCGGAACGGATGGGCGGCAAATGCGAACCCACCCTGCTCGCGAACCAGCGCCATCAACTCTTCATGCGGGAAGCCAGGCTCGAAGTCCCGCTCGACTCCGAAGACCACGAAGTCACCGATATCGGAAAGACACTCCACACCGGCAAAGACCGGAAAGCCCAGCTTCCGGCCGAGCTCTCGAGCCACCAATCCGCCCTCGATCCGGTCGTGTTCGGTCACGCAAAGCCCATCCAGCCCGACCCGTCGAGCGGCCTCGATCATCTCCCCCGGAGATCCACAGGCGTCTTCGGATGATGTCGTGGTGTGGCAATGGAGATCGATTCTCATGCCTGATCACCCTGCACATCCCGTGCCACACTCACCACTGACGGAAACGGTCCAGGCGGGAGATCTGAGGCTCGGTCACGTCCGCCTGCCGTTACATTTTGGTAACAGTGGGACGAGCAGGGAACAACAGCCCCCAAGATGAGCCGATGACCGAGCCCCGGCTCATCGGTCGAGCCGATAACTCGTCGGGTCCGCCACCCCCGCCTCGCTGAAGCCCCGTGCACGAAGTTGACACGCATCACAGCCTCTACACGCCCCCCCCTCAGCGTCCGGATCGTAACAGCTGATGGTCATTGCGTAGTCGATTCCCAGCTCGGTCCCCGACCGAATGATCTGTGCCTTGGTCAGCTGGATCAGCGGAGCGTGAATCCGAATCGCGGTCCCCTCGACTCCCATCCGTGTGGCCAGGTTTGCAAGCTGTTCGAAAGCCCGGATGAACTCGGGCCGGCAGTCGGGATAGCCCGAGTAATCGAGCGCATTGACTCCGATGAAGATATCCGCGGCCGGGAGCACCTCCGCCCAGGCCAGCGCGAGCGCGAGGAATACCGTGTTGCGGGCAGGAACGTACGTCACGGGAATGCCATGCGACATCTGCGACTCGTCCCGATCACGAGGGACTGCGATCTGCTGGTCGGTCAGCGCCGAGCCGCCGAAAGCGGCCAGGTCGATCGGCACGGTACGATGCGCGGTCGCGCCGAGCACGTCGGCGACGCGCTCGGCCGCGGCCAGCTCGACGGTATGCCGCTGGCCGTAGTCGAAGGACAGGCAGTGAACCCGGTACCCTTCGGAACGCGCAATCGCGAGCGTGGTCGCCGAGTCCAGCCCGCCCGAGAGCAGGACGACCGCGTTTGCCTCGCTAGCCAATCTCGATCCCATCGCACTCGCCGCTAATTGACCAGGTACCAGCGGTCTCCCACCTTCGCCAGTTCGAGGTCTTGGCCGCTCTCGTCTTGGAAGATCGCTGTCCGGCCGTCTTCGAGCAGCCGCGGCTTCTGATCCCCCAGCCCCTCCAGAAGCTTCAGCAGCGGACCGGCCTTCTGCTTGGCGAACTCGGCGGCCAGCTCATCCATCGAAGAACCCCGGACCAGAGCCTGGCGCTCCGTAGGGTGCAGCATCTTCTCGAGAAACTGCCTGTATGCTTTTTCACGCAGCAGCTTGATGCCCAGCGCCAGGGCGCCCCGAGGGGTGGCTTGCGGATTGGACTTCTCACTGGCCGCTTTCTTTCCGAGCTCCCGCTCCTGTTTCTCCTGCGTCAGGATCACCGTCACGGCCCGAGCCAGATCGAAGTACTTCCGGGCGACACGATGCAGGTCCGCCACGGTCACCTTCTCGATCTTCGCCACGTCCGCCTTGCTGGCATTGATGCCGGCGCCATACAGCAGGTCGAGCACCGCCTTCATCGCCTGCTCCGAGTTGGTCGCCGACTGCGTGACCTCCTGTCCGATGAGCGCTTGCTGAGCACGCTTCAGCTCGGCCTCGGTCAGCGTCGACTTGGCCCCCTCGATCTGTTTTTTCAGTCCGGCGTGCGCCTGGGCCAGCTTGTCTTCGGTCGTGACGATGTAGAACACGAAGCTGCCGCCGGCGAAATAGCTGGCTGACCAGCACCCGACGGAATAGGCCAGACTCTGCTTGTCACGCAGACTGACGAACAGCCGAGAGCCCATACCGCCCAGCACCTTGGCCATCACGGCCAGCGGAATACGATCCGCCTCGATCGCCTTGACCGTCGGAAAACCGATACGAAGGATCGTCTGGCGGAACCGGTTCTCGACCACTCGGTCGAGGATCCCCTGCTCCAGCCTGGGCGTCTTCAGGTCGCTCGCATCGGGTGCGTCGGCCCCCTGCCAGTCGGCGAATCGCTTGGTCAGCGCGGCGAGCACGGCCTTGGAGTCGAAGTCCCCGTAGACCGCGACGACGAGGTTCTTGGGCGAACACAGCTTGCTCCAGGCCGCCTGTACGTCCTCCCGGCTGAGCTGGGAGACGCTCTTGCGCGTTCCCAGGCGGAATCGACTGTAGGGGTGCCCCTTGAACAGCGCCTTGTTGTAGCGCGTGTCGGTTATCGCCCAGGGGCTCACGCTCTGAGCTGCGATGCGCGCCAGAAACTGCTTGCGCATCTTCGCCAGCTCCCCTGCCGGAAAGGAGGGATTGCGCAGGCAGTCGACCAGCACCTCGAGGCCCAGTGCCATGTCCTTCGAGAGCAGGTCGACCGTGATGCCGAAGGTGTTGTTTCCGCCGCTGCCCGCAATCCGGCCACCCACCGCTTCGATCTGATCGACGATCTGCGAGGCGCTACGGGTCTTGGTTCCCTTGGTCAGTAGCTCGGCCATCATGTTGGTCGCGCCACCGGCGGCCTCCGACTCGAACAGCGCGCCACCCAGACCGCGCGCATGCAGATGGACCGCCGGAACGCTGTGGTTCTCACGCAGCAGGATGCGCAGCCCGTTGGGCAGCCGGTGCAGCTCGGCCGCCGAGACCTGCTTGACTCCGGCGTTCTTGCTCACCGTGCTCTTGGCCTCCTTGGGGCGTAACACCACGGTCACCCTGCGCTGTGCCTGGATGTACTTGCGAGCCACCGCCCGGATCTGTTCGGGGGTCACTGCCTTCAGCCGCCTGGCGTATCCGTCGTGGAAGTTAACGTCGCCCCCAACCAGCATCGACCAGCCAAGTTGCCGCGCCTGATCCGACGGACGCTGGTTGGACAGCACGTGGTCGGCCAGCAGCTTGTTGACCGCTCGCTTCAACTCCTTCTTGCTGACCAGATCCTTGCGTACCACAGCCAGCAGCTTGTCGATCTCCGCACCGGCCTGGGCCAGATGCTTGTCTTCCAGCCGTGCGTCGATCACCAACGCACCCTCCCACTGTGGCGTCCAGCTCCAGGCGCTAGTACTCAGCACGAGCTGCTTGCGGTCCTTCAGCGACCTCACGAGCCGCGAGCTCTCCCCACTGCCGAGAATCGCGCTCAGCAAGTCCAGCGCCGGCATGTCCGGGTGACGAGCGCTGACGGTCTTCCACCCGATCCGCAGCCGAGCCTTCTTGACGTGGAACCGCTTCTCCAGGCGGCGTGCAATGGTCGGCTCCGGCTCGCGCGGAACGAATACCGGCTGGATCGAGCGCCGCTTGTAGGGCTCGAACTGCCGAGCGATCTTGGCCGCCGCCTGCTCGGCATCAACGTCGCCGACGACGATGAAGATGATGTTGCTCGGAGAATAGCCGCTCTTGTAGTAGTCCAGGATAGCGTCCCGTGTGAGCGCCTGGAACACCTGCTTGTAGCCGATCACCGGGTGCCGGTACGGATGCACTTTGTACATCGTCTGCATGAAACTCAGCCACATCACCTTGTCCGGATTATCCGCCC
>PVBE011370995.1_pt1 | contig 11293 bp, 8 predicted proteins | sample 1631181 | NCBI WGS metagenome assembly PVBE01 (sample SAMN08397723, study PRJNA350692) | Marine metagenome, whole genome shotgun sequencing project. | isolation source: water | place: Pacific Ocean | collected 2012-04 | reverse complement strand
GGCGTCATCGATTGCGCCCGGCCGCGGCCGCCGCTGCTGCCCGTCGCCGACGACATCGCGACCCGGGTTCGGGCCACCGCGGACGCCGCCGGCCTATCGCAGTTCATCTCCGCTTCCCGCCGCGCCGCTTCGTGAGAGGCGGATCGCGCGCCCAAACGTGAAACTGGCGCCGCAGGGCAGCGCCAGCTCCAACGAAGTCGCTAGCAACGGGACGTTGTCGCGCAAGTCGTTGAGCAACGTAACCGATTTTACTCTGACAACGCCCGTCAGCTTGCAGCCAAAGTTTTCTAGCTTCCCGATTCTTGGAGATTTGGTCGACTTAGTCTGACATTGCCTACTTTGATCTTGATCATGGTGTCGCACCGACACTAATGATTTACCCAGAGTAGCCCTGGCTGGGCACCGGGCAAAACGGGTCTGGGTTTGGCGATAGGCGGTCACCAATACCCCTGATATAGTCGGTGTAACGCAAAGGTGAGGATGTCACCAGTGTCCGATTATGATCTTTCCAGTCTGCGCATCATGATCGTCGATAGCCATGTACCAATGCGCCGCATCCTGTGGGGCATCCTTCGGGAGTGGAACATCAATAACATCGCGGAGGCGGCGAACGGACAGGAGGCTTTGGATAAGATGAAAGGTGCTTCCGCCGACGTCCTCATCACGGAATACAAAATGCACCCCATCGACGGCCTTGAACTGACCAAAACAATCCGATCTGGCGAGTCGGGTGCCGATCCGTACCTCCCGATCATCCTGATCTCCTCCTACACGGAGATGAAAACCATCCTCGATGCGCGCGACGCCGGCGCGAACGAGTTCTTGGCCAAGCCGATCTCGGCCAAGCTCGTCTATGACCGGCTCCGCATGATTATCGAGAACCCGCGCGCGTTCGTCCGCACCGAGAATTTCTTGGGCCCGGATCGCCGACGCCACACCCAGCACATAACGGGAGAGGATCGTCGGGTGACCCAGAATGAAGCTGCCGATCCGTAGCGCCAGGAGAAACGCGTGTGATGGAAACCAGCGAAGTGACCACGTTTAAAAATTCCTGACTATGTCCGGATTTGGCTACGAACGGACATTGAAAAATAAAGGAAATCACGATCCCCTTTGCAATGGCACGCTCACGGGTCAACTCGCCGACGATCAAGTCAAGGGCCGCGATGTTGCCGCCATGTCCGTTTAGGTGGTTTTGGGCGGAACAGATAATTGGCACTTTGTGTTGAGCGGAATTGAAATTGCTTGCCTTGGCTTCACCTTAAACAAAGCTCGAAAACGACGGCGGCAGCCATCTTTCTATAACGCTGGAATCGTGCCTTCAGTTTGTGCTTGCGCTTAGTCCGATCCATTATCCGCTGGGCGGGGGCTCCGCAACGACGGCCCGTCGGCGACGGCCGTTTATCTTGACGGCAAGCACGGTTCCCGGCTCGGCCAGTTTTGGGACGAGATACGTGAAACCGATGCTTTTACCGACCGTGTGGCCATAGCCCGCCGAGGTAACCAACCCGGCCACGGCCTCGCCGTCAAGAATCCCTTCGCCAATGCGGGCCACGGCGTCTTTCGCGTCGATCATCAGGCGGGCCAGCCGCCGCCGGTTGGTAGAACGCCTTTGCTTGGCGATGGCGCCTCGGCCAATGAAATCGCCCTTGTTCATATCGACCAAATGGCCGAGACCCGCCTGCAAGGGGCTGGTTTCCGCCGTCAGTTCGCGTCCCCACGAAGGAATACCGGCCTCAAGACGCAAGGATTCAAACGCGTGCAAGCCGATGTCTGCGATCCCGGCGGCCGTGCCGGAGTCGATCAGGGCATCGTAGAGTGCCGCCTGATACTCCACGGACATGTGAATTTCCCACGCCGGCACGCCAAGGTCGTCAAGGCGGAGCGCGATGACCGGCGCATAGCCAAGATCTATCTCCCGCGCCGTACCCGGTGGGAAGGCATTGTCGGTGAACTCCGTCCTGGTCAAGTTCGACAAAATACCCGACGCCGCCGGGCCGGCGATCAGGAGTGCCGCACACCGTCCCGTCAGGTTTTCGATGGTGACGCCGTCCCCTTCCGAGGCGTTGGCAGAGAGCCAGGCGAAATGGTGACGTTCGGCCTCCACCGGGCCGCTCAGACGGAAGCGGTCGGGGCCCAGCCGGGCCACCGTCATCAGGCACTGGATGGTGCCTCTTTCGGTCAACATCGGACTTTGCGCCATGACACCCCCGCGTTCCGGCAGCTCGTTGGTGCACAGGCGGTCGAGGAAGGCTTGGGCGTCGGGGCCGGTGATCTCGAACAGGCTGATCGCGCTTCGGTCCATGATGGCGGCGTGCTGGCGCACAGCCCGACACTCGCGGGCCACGGGTCCGAACAAAAGTGGACATTCCCAGCCATAGCGCGCGCCGAATTCGGCCCCCCGATCCTTGAGTCGGTGATAGAGAGGACCGGTCTTGGCGGGACGCCCGACCTCGCGTTCCACCGTCGGGTCGATGGAGCCGATGCAATGCTTTTCGACCAGCATGGCACGCACGTAGCGCCGGTTGGCGAAGGCCCCATAGCGGTTGACATCGAGTTCGTGCAGATCGAGGCTGGGCGCCCCCTCGACGATCCATTCCGCCAATTGCTGGCCGACGCCGGCGCCTTGGGCAACGCCGGAGGTAAATCCGGCAAAGACAAAAAAGTTGCGCAGACCCGCGAGCGGTCCCATCAAGCCGTTCATGTCGGTAGTGCGGCTGGTCGGTCCGCATACCACCGATTTAATGCCAACTTTGGCAAAGACCGGCACCCGATCCATGCCCGCCTGAATATGTTTGGCCCCTCGTTCGAGGTCATGGGGCAGGAGATCCTGGCCAAAATCCGGCGGAATTCCGTTCTCGAAGCAAAACGGCGTTCCCGCCTCGTGGACGCCGAAAAGAAATCCGTCACCTTCTTGCTTGAAATAGAACGGCCAGGAATCGTCGCGAACGACGGGAAGTTCGACGTCGCGCATCTTTACCTCGGGGATCGTGTCGGTAATCAGGTATTGGCGTTCCATGGGGATAATGGGCAAGGAGAAGCCCGCCATGGCAGCTATCTCTGGCGCCCAAAAGCCGGTTGCGTTAACCACGATCTCGGCGTCGATGGTTCCCTTGTCGGTGGTTACCCGCCAATCGCCGGCCCGCTTTTGTTCAAGACCGGTGACTTGGGTCTGGCGATATATCTTGGCACCATTGTCGCGGGCGCCCTTGGCAAAGGCCTGGGTCGCCATGGCGGCGTCGATATACCCTCCTTCGGGCTCGTAGCAGGCCCCGTGAATGCCATCAAGGGCCATGAGGGGAAACAGTCGGCCTACTTTCTTTGGCCCTATGAGCTGGTAATCGATGTCGAGAACCCGGGCCTTGGCGGTGTCCGAGGTGTACCGGGCCATCGTCTCGGAGTTCTTGGCGAGCCGCATGGCGCCGGGCTTGCGAAGGCCTGTAGGCTGCCCGGTTTCCTCTTCAAGGGTGGTATAGAGGCTGAGGCTCAACGCATTCAGCTTGGAAGCGGCGACGCTATCGACGATGAGCGAAGTGAGCCCCGTGGAGTGCCAGGTGGTGCCCGCCGTCAGCTCCGTCTTCTCGACCAAGACGACGTCGGTCCAGCCCATGCGGGTCAATCGATAGAGTAGGCTGCATCCCAAAATGCCGCCGCCGACCACCAGCACCCGAGTGTGAATTTTCATTGGATCCCCCTCATCAAGTCGCCTGAAACCACTTCGACCCGTACCCACTATCACAGTAGGATAATACGCGTGATGCTCTTTTCGCGTCCATTGGATAGCAAGCGCTAAATCGGCGATACTCGCCAGTCAGGAGTTTTTTAATCGATGACCGGCAACGTTTACGAGGCGTTTCGCCAGCGGTTTCCCACCGACCGCTCCCAGCCGTTCATTGAGGACGTTGGCGGTAATATCCATTCGTACCGTGACCTCGAAGAAACGTCGGGCCGCTACGCCCGCTTACTGCGCCGCTTGGGGGTAAAGAAGGGCGACCGGGTGGCGGGGCAGGTGGATAAATCCGCCGAGGCGGTTTTTTTGTACCTTGCCGTCCTGCGTTCGGGTGCCATCTACATGCCGCTGACCACGGTCTATCGAAAGGCGGAGATGGAATACTTTCTGTCCGACGCCGAACCCAAGGTGGTGGTCGGCGACCCCGGGGCAGAGGACATGCTGGGCGATATTGCCACCAAGACCGGCGTTCCCCATGTGCTGACCCTGGATGGAGCGGGCGGCGGATCGCTGGCTGATCAGAGCAGCGGACTTGATGCCGATTTCCCGGTCGTCGCGGCGGAGGATGAGGACGTTTGCGCCATCGTCTACACGTCGGGCACCACGGGGCGGCCCAAGGGCGCCATGATGACCCACGGATTGACGGCATGGAACGCAAAGGTCCTGCATCAGGCCTGGGGCTGGCGGCCGGACGACGTCCTCCTGCACACCAACCCTATCGCTTATGGCTTATTCGGGACCACCAACTTGGTCTTGATGAACGGAAGCGGGATGATCTTCCTGCCCAAGTTCGACGCCGAGGCGGTGGTCGGGGTGCTGCCCCGGGCGACAGTGTTTATCGGCGTCCCGACCTATTACACGAGACTTTTGGCCCACCCGGAATTCACCGCCGATGTGTGCCGCGACATGCGCTTATTCGTGACCGGCTCGGCACCCCTTAGGGCCGAAATATTCCATGCCTTTCGCGAGCGCACGGGCCACGCCCTTCTCGACCGCTATGGGCTGACCGAAACCCTGTTGTTCACCTCCAATCCCCTCGACGGAGAACGCATTCCCGACACCTCGGGTCCGCCCCTGCCAGGGGTTGAGGTGCGGATTACCGACGCCAACGGTGACCGTCTGCCAACGGGTGAGATCGGTATGATCGAGGTGAAGGAGCCCCACATGTTCAAGGGCTACTGGGGGATGGCGGAGAAGACCGCAGCCGATTTCCGCCCCGACGGCTTTTTCATCACCGGCGATCAGGGCCGCATCAATTCCAACGGTTATGTCTCGGTGGTGGGGCGGGCCAAGGACGTGGTCATCAGCGGCGGTTTCAACGTCTACCCGAAGGAAGTGGAAACCTTCATCGACGCCATCGAAGGCGTCGATGAATCGGCGGTCATCGGCCTGCCCCATCCGGACTTTGGCGAAGCCGTCACCGCCGTCGTCACGCGCCGGGGTGAAGACGTGACCGAAGACCGGATCATCGGACGCCTCAAAGACGAGATCGCCGATTACAAGGTGGCGAAGCGGGTGTTTTTTGTCGACGAACTGCCCCGCAATGCACTGGGCAAGGTGGAAAAGAAGGTCCTGCGCGAGCGTTATCACGGCACGTTCAAGATTGGCGGTGATGGATGAGCCCGATCAGTATCCGATGGTGTCAGTGAGAGCGAAGTCGTCCACGGGTCGAACAAGGGTATTCCCATCCCCATTCGTGGACACGACCATTCAAAATCCGGATCAGGAACACGAGATTACCCAAAAGTAGCTGGTCAAGGCGGGGCGATGAGATACCTGAGTCTGTTTTCCAAAAACTGGCGATACCTTACCTTCGGTTCGCTGTTGACCTGTCTCGGGACCCTGGGCAGCGGCTATTTTGTCGGACTGTTTAATGGAGCTATTCGGCTTGAATTCGGCCTTTCCCACGCCGAAATTGGGCTGATGTTCTCGGTCACCACGGTGGCCAGCGGACCGCTCCTGATTTGGCTTGGCCGCAAGATCGACGAGGTCGATCTCAGATACTACAGCATTTCGTTGTGCGTAGGCTTTGGCGCGGGGTGTTTTCTATTAGCGTCGTCGGCATCGATGATCGCGGTCGGCGTCGGAATATTTCTTATCCGCCTGATCGGCGACTGGCTCATCGTCCACACCGCCGTCACAAGCATGGCACGGCATTTCGGTGCTCAGCGCGGCAGGGCCATAGGCCTCGGCGCCGTCGGCTATGCCGTGGGGCCCGCTGTATTTCCGGTGACGGCCGTGCTGCTTATGGACGCCGTCGGCTGGCGGGCGACATGGACGGGCATCGGGGGCGGGTTTCTGGTCTTCATCATTCCCCTTATCCTTTGGTTGCTGAGGGGCGAGGGCGAGGGACACCGGCGGTTCCTCAAACCGGCGGCGAACGTAGAGCGCGGTGGCGCATTGGCGGGTCCGCAGTGGTCGCGGCGCCGGGTTCTAGGTGACATCCGTTTTTACCTGGTTATGCCGGTTGCTATCGGTCTTCCGTTTATCGTGTCCGGTTTTTTCTTTCACCAGGTTCACATGGCCGAAGCCAAAGGCTGGAGTCTGACCTGGGTGGCCAGTTGTTTCGTCGGCTTGGCCATTGGCAAGATGGCGTCGGCATTGATCGCGGGCCCGATCATCGACAAATTCGGCGCCATCCGCATGTTGCCTTATTACCCCGTGCCCATGGGATTGGGCCTGTTGGCTCTGGCGGCATCTGACCATCCGGGCGTGGCCCTCGCCTATCTGGTTGGGTTCGGGCTTTCGACGGGCATGTGGCTCGTCACAGTCGGCGCCCTATGGGCAGAGATGTACGGCGTTGCTCACCTGGGCGCGATCCGCGCCATGGCTCAGGCAATTTTCGTACTCTCCGTCGCCGCGGTGACAGTGGGCGTGGGATGGCTTCTCGATCTTGGTTTCACCTTCGAGGCGATCGCCCTCATGTCCGTCGGTTACCTGGCCGTCAGTATGGCCCTGGCGGCACTCGTGGCGCGCCATCAAAGGCACCGTCCAAACCGGCTAGAGGAGTAATTCTAAGGGGTGATGACGGCTAAGGAGATCAAATTCGGCGACCAGGCATTCGAAACACACACCCATGGCGCAGTTCGGGCGGCTCAACCGTTCAGACCGAGAAGCTTCTTCACGACGTCGAAATGGATGACAGCGGCATCGACCAGTTGCATGACTGAAACCGATTCGTTCGCCGCATGACCTTCCGAACCGGTGCCCGGGCCGACGTTGATGATCTCTATGCCGTCATCGGCAAAATAGCGCCCATCGTAAGCCCCAACAGGGGTAAGGAAGCGTGCCGCGCTACCGGTGCGGGCCTCAATGGCGGTGCGGAACGCGCCGACCCCGCGCCCGTCCTCGGCCCCTTTGAAGCCGTTCGTGCCGCGCAGCCACTCGACGGCGAAGCTGGCCCCGGGCTCACCCGCCGCATCAAGGGCGCGTTGGATTTCCTCGAAGGCCTCGTCGACGGGTTCGTCGGGCAGCAGCCGGCGGTCGATCTCGACGGCGCATTCGCTGGGCACGACGTTAAGGTTGTGTCCGCCGCGAATGGTGCCAATGTTGAACGTTGATTTCATGTCGCCGTCGCTCCGTTCACCGAGCTGGCTAAAGACCTGACGCTGAACGGCGGCGAGCAGGCGCATCATGCGCTCAATGGCGTTGTCACCGGAGGCTGGATCTCCGGCGTGGGCGGCCTGGCCTTTGGCCGTGATCCTAACCCACAGCACGCCGCGCTCGGCGGTGATCAACTGATTGTCGGTCGTTGCGCCGACGATCAAGATGTCCGGCTTCACCAAACCGGACTGGCGGAGATGGCACGTGCCATTTGGTCCCAGGTCCTCTTCGTCGCCGGCGAAAGTGAACACCAACTCACCCTTCTTGGGGCCGCCCCGCCGCGCCACTTCCTCGGCGAGCCACAGATGAACCGCCATGCTTGCCTTGCAATTGGCGGCGCCGAGCCCGTAGACCCGCCCGTCGCGAATCTCGGACCGCAAGGGATCGGTCTCCCAGTTGCCGGGGTTGCTGACGCCAACCGTATCGGCATGGGCGTTAAACACCACGCAGGGCTTACCGATGCCGCTCCGCGCCACCACGTTGGCGATGGGCTCGATCGCCATGGGAAGAACAGTCTCGTAGCCGGCTCGGCTAAAGCGCTCGGCGGCATAGTTGCAGATTTTGCGCGTATCACCCGGCGGAAAATCCGAGGGCAGCGCAATCAGGTGGCCCAGTATGGATGTGAGTTCCGCTTCAAGGCGGGCTTCGTCAAGGGAATCTGACATCGAGGAATTCCAATCGGGGTCTCGGATCGCCGAGAATGACGGCTACACAAAGGATTTACGCGCCTACCAGGTTCAAGGCAAGATAAAGGGCGTGAGAAGACCCGTGTCAGATTTGGCGATTGGTTGTGTGTCACTGGCCCAAGAGGAGTGCAATGACCGAAACTGTGAGCGATATGAGCGCCCTTAACCCGCCGCCTCGGCTTCTGCTCGGACCGGGTCCCATCAACGCCGACCCGCGCGTGCTGCGCGCCATGTCGATGCCGATGCTGGGGCAGTTCGACCCCGTATTTACAGACTATATGAACGAGACCATGGTATTGCTGCGCCGCCTCTATCAGACCGAGAACCGTTGGACGTTTCTGGTCAACGGCACGGCACGGGCCGGGATAGAAGCCATTCTGACCTCCCTCATCACGTCCGGCGATCGGGTCTTGGTTCCTGTCTTCGGCCGTTTTGGCCATCTTTTGTGCGAGATTGCCCGACGCTCGGGCGGTGACGTCAAGCCAATGGAAGCGGAATGGGGCACGGTCTTCACACCGGACCAGATTGAGGACGCAATCAAGGAGCACCGCCCCAGGGTGGTCGCCTTGGTCCATGGCGATACTTCGACGACCATGGCTCAGCCCTTGGACGAGATCGGCGCCATTTGCCGGCGCCTGGATGCGATTCTCTACGTCGATGCGACGGCGACGCTGGGCGGCATGGACGTGGCGGTGGATGCCTGGCAATTGGATGCCGTCTCGGCGGGTCTGCAAAAATGTCTGTCCGGCCCGCCGGGATCGTCGCCAGTTACCTTCAACGACCGCGTCACCGAGGTGGTCAACCGGCGCAAGCACATAGAGTTGGGGATCGAACCCGACGGCTTTGTCCCTGGCGACGGCCCTCGCATTCAGTCCAACTACTTCGACCTGCCCATGCTCATGGACTATTGGAGCGAGCAGCGTCTTAACCACCACACCGAATCGACCTCCATGCTCTATGCGGCCCACGAATGCGCGCGCATCGTGCTGGCCGAGAGCCTGGCAGCCTGCGTCAAGCGCCACGCCTTGACCAGCACCGCCCTGACGACTGGGTTGCGAGCCATGAACCTGGAGCTGTTCGGCGATCAGGCACATAAGATGGCGGGCGTCACCGGCGTCGTTATCCCAAAAGGCGTCGACGGCGAGGCGGTGCGGTCCGCCCTGCTCAATGATTACGGCATCGAAATCGGGACCTCTTTCGGCCCCCTCGCGGGCCGCATCTGGCGCATCGGCACCATGGGCTATAACAGCCGCAAGCAGAACGTGCTGACGTGCCTCGCCGCCCTTGAGGCAACGTTACGTCAGGAAGGGTTCGCCGCCAAACCGGGTGCCGCCGTCGATGAGGCCTTGGCCGTCTATCGCAGGGCCGGGCAGTAGGGGTCGGCGCGCCAGGGCCCGGCACCCCGGAGGTTTTCCATGGAAAAAAATGCTCGTCCATCTGGAATGCGTTCGCACAGGGGTGATGGACGGGCGGTAGCGTTAACGCCGGGGTAAAAGTACACCACTGGCCGGATAAGATCGTTCCGGTTTAAACGAGACGTGAAATAGAGACCCGTGGATCAGGAGCGAGAGCCGATGAGAAAAGTACTGTCCAGTTTGGCCAAAACGGCAAACCTTGTCGCCGATGGCGACTTGGTGACTTTTGGCGGTGCCACCTTTCATCGCGCACCGATGGCATTTGTCCGTGAGATGGTACGCCAGGGCAAGAAGGAATTGAACCTGGTTGACCGTGAACCGGCCATCGACTTCGACCTGCTGATCGGTGCCGGGTGTGTGAGCATGGTTCGGGCCGGGATGATCGCTTTTGAGATCTTCGGCATGGCCCCCAACTTTCGCCGCAAATCCAAGACCAGAGAGATCATCGTCAAGGAAGGGGCCTGTCAGCCGATCATCTCTGGCTTCCGAGCGGCTGCAATGGGGCTGCCCTCGCTACCGGTGAAGGGAATGCTTGGCTCGGACCTTCTCGAGATCAGTGAGATCGTGGGTGGCCAGAAGCTGTTCGAGGATCCATTTACCGGCGAAAAGATGATAGCGGTCCGGGCTATTGAGCCGGACATCGCCGTTATTCACGCCCAAAAAGCCGACGAATTTGGAAACGCTCGCATCGAAGGGCCTGTCTATGAGGATGTGATCAAGGCCAAGGCGGCCAAGAAAGTGGTGGTGACCGCCGAGGAAATCGTTTCCAACGACGAATTTCGAAAGATGCCTGAAGCCACTACATTACCGCATTTCCTCGTCGATGCGGTGGTGCACGCGCCCAATGGAGCCTATCCGTGTTCGTGCTGCAACTACTACGAGGTCGATTACGATCACATCGAGGAATACCTCAAGGCGGCGACCGACGATCGTTTCGATGAGTACCTAAAGCAATACGTTCACGAGGAGCGGGTGACATGACCCAATCCATCGAAACCCCCGACCTCATGATCCACGCGATGTCTCAGGAAATTACCGACCTGGATACGGTTCTCCATGGTGTTTCTTCGCCGATGCCGGTTTTGGCGATGAGCGTCGCCCGTCAAACCCACGCGCCAGACATGGCCTATATTTCCGGTGCCGAAGGGGTCGATCCTGATATTGATCGCATTTACCCGTCATCCTTTGATCACCGGCTGAACCGCAAATGTGTCGCCTATTTCGGGCTGCATGAGGCTTTTGATCTCGCCCAGCGTGGGGAATTGAACGTCATGTATCTGGGCGCCGCCCAGATCGACGTTCACGGTAATACCAACCTCAGCGTTATTGGAAGCATCGATGATCCCAAGGTCCAGCTTCCCGGTGGAGCGGCTTCGGCGTTCCTCATGCCGATCACTCCGAAGGTGGTGATTTGGATGACCCGCCATTCCACCAGAACTTTCGTCGAAGAAGTGGATTTTGTGACCGGTCAGGGTTACGACCATCGCTCGGATGAACATAAGAAAAATGAGATGGTGGTCATATCGAACCTCGGCGTTATGAACTTCAAGAATCCTGAGAGAGAAATGCAGCTCCAGACCCGTCATACGGGATATAGCGTGGACGAGATCAAGGAAAATACCGGCTTCGATCTCCGGGTAGCACCGGATGTTGCCGAAACCCCGGTTCCAGATACGAAAATCGTCGAACTCATCAAATCATTGGATCCTGACAATGTGCGGCGAACGGAGTTTGGTTGAGGGCGGCATGCCGGCCTTCCTATGAGGTCGCGAATTCATCCAAATTGGGGTATCTGTCCGTCATCAAAACAATTGGGACGCCTGAGCCTGTTTGATAACTGAGGATCTGGCTCATCTTGG